>Ga0302046_10006642_pt1 | contig 10074 bp, 8 predicted proteins | sample RVTome_11_FD_200261 | JGI IMG/M metagenome (GOLD analysis project Ga0302046, IMG submission 200261) | Soil microbial communities from uranium-contaminated site in the Upper Colorado River Basin, Wyoming, United States - RVT147D111 (version 2) ... | reverse complement strand
GGGTGGAGTCTGGATCGCCAGGGGCATCGCGCCGAGGATCCTGCCGCGCATGAAGGAGCCGGCGTTCCCGGAGAGCTTCCCCGCGAAGGGACGGATGCGCCCGCTGCTCGAGGCCATGCCCGTCCGCCTGATCCTCAACGACATGGTCGGGCTCATGGGCGCGGCCCGATACGCGACTCAACGAAGGAAGGGACAGGCTGAGGAAGACCCTGGCGATGGACCGAACGATCCGCGGACGGGGCTCAACCCCCTGGGGCCCTGAGCGAGGTGAGAAACGATGAGGCTCCGGCGAGGCGCGGTGATGTTGGTCATCGGGCTGGCGCTGGGCGCGGGCCTCGCCGTGATCGGGCCACGCGTCGCGGGCCCGTATCTGCCCGAGGCGTTCCGGGGCCGGGTCGAGGCCGTCGATGGCGAGGTCACGCGAAAGCAACGGGAACCGGACAGGCTCCTGATCACGGTCGTCACCCCGCGCGGCGCGATCCTCGCGATCTTCAAGAGGAAGATCTCCGAGGTCGATCTGCTGGTCGCGGAAGGCGATGCGCTGACCCTGGGCCTGCGCCGCTTCGAGCCCTTCGTGGAGGACCCCACGATCCAGAGCGTGAGAAAGAAGAAGCGGGCGGAGGGCGTGCCGAGCGGGGCGGAGGGGCCCCGTTCCCATCCGCTCAGGCGGTCACGACTCCGACGGACCCGCGCACCTGAGCCAGATGGGCGATCCCCCGGAGCGTGATCAGCCCGCCGAGGCGGCCGCCCGCGAGGATCAGCAGCCGTCCGCTCCGGGTCGAGGCCATCCGGTTGAAGGCGTCGATGACCGCGGCGTTGCCGTCCACCACCAGGTCGGCGCTCAGCGGCACCATGATCTGCTCGACGGGAACTTCGCGCCGCCGGTCCGGCGCCACGTTCCGAAGCTCGCGCAGCGTGACGAGCCCGATCACCTCGCCCCCGCGGACCACCGGATAGCCCCCGTAGGTGTGGCGGACGAAGGCGTGCTCGATCAAGTCGTCCACGCTGGTCCCGGACTCGATGACCTTCACGTCGGTCGTCATGACGTCGCGGACCCTGAGCCCGCCGAGCGTCTGGCGCAGTGAGGCCTGCAAGGCCCCCGCGCTGCCCGCCTGCATGATGAACCAGCCGATCAGCAGCAGCCACAGCCCGCCGAAGTGGCCCGCGAAGACCTGGAATGCCCCGAAGATCATGATCGCGAACGCCAGGACACGCCCCGTGCCCGCCGCGGTCCGGGTCGCTCGGGCCATGTCCCCCTGCCAGTACCACAGGATAGCGCGGAGCACCCGGCCCCCGTCCAGCGGGAAGGCGGGGAGCATGTTGAATATCGCGAGGAGCAGGTTGATCCACGCCAGGTAGCCGACGATGGCCACCGTGGCCGTCACCTCTCCGCCGATCCCGAGGAGCCCGCCGAGCAGGGCGAACGCTCCGGCCAGCATGAGGCTGATGACGGGGCCGACGATGGCGATCTGGAGTTCCTGCCCGGGGGTGCGGGGCTCGTCCTTCATCTCCGACACGCCGCCGAACACGAAGAGCGTGATCCCGGCGATGGCGACGCCGTGCCGGCGCGCCATGAGCGAATGGCCCAGCTCGTGCAGGATCACCGAGCCGAAGAGCATCGCCGCCGCGATGATGGCCTTGGCCCAGTGGGACCACGCCGGCATGTCCGGCGTGACCGCGGGGAAGTACCCGGCCGCGAGACTCCACGTCACGAGGCCGAAGATGATGAGCCACGACAGGTGAATCCGCAGCGGGATTCCGAGTAGACGCCCGATCTGCCACGCCTCGTGCATGGTGGGTACTCCTCGCCGGGATCCCCCCGGCCGTGGTGGGTCATACGACGGCGAAGACACCGGATGCTACCTCACGCGCGGCCCGGTCGTCCAGGGCCCCGCCGTCGCCGGCGCGATCTTCCGCTACTGCGCGGGGGCCCTCCTCGCGGCTACGCGACGGGCGGCGGCGGTGCTACGGCCGTCCGGCCGCCGACAGCGTGACGGGCGCGGCGAGATAGACGCCGTAGGCCACCAGCAACCCGATGCCCGCCCGCCAGACTGAGCCGGCCGCGGTGGAGAATGAGGACCGCCACCGCCGCCAGCATGCCCAGCATGGCCGTCATGTTGGAGAGCTGTGCGGCGCGATCCATGCCGATCGGCGCGATGACGGCGGCCGCGTGCTGCGGGCGATCCTCTGGTTCCGGTCCGGGGACCTCATGCGGGCCACTTCCCGGGCGGCCCGGATCGGGCGACTGCGGGCGCTGGCGCTGATCGCGTTCGGCGTGGTCCGGCTCCTCGGCGGCGACTTCTTCGTCTTGCGGCTGGCTCTCATCGGGTGGTGCATCGTGCAAGCGGGGAGCGCCAGCCTGGCCCGGGCCTCCCTGCGGCAGGCGCTGGGCGAGATGCGCGTCCGCGACGTCATGACGACGGAGGTCAGGACCGTGCCGGCGGACGCGACCCTGCACGATCTGATCGAGGAATACTTTATCCGTTACACCTACGGTGGCTATACGGTGGTGAAGGACGGACGAGTCGTCGGCCTCGTCACGCTGCGCGAGCTCCGGGACATGCCGGTCGCGGGCCGCGCGACCACGCGCGTGGAGCGCGTTATGGTTCCCCTCGAGGCCGGTCTCGTGGTGGACCCCGGTACGCCGATGGTCGACGCGCTCGACCGGATGCTGACCGGCCGGGCCCGGCGCCTCGTCGTGCTCGAGCGGGAGCGCCTGGTCGGCTTGATCACCGCCAACCGCATCGTGCATCTTACGGAGGTCCGCTCCTGCTCGGTGGCTGAGTCCCACCCGCGGACGCCAGCCCGGTCTCGATCACCGCTCGATCTTCTCGCACCTTCAGCCGGAACGGCATGCGGAGAGTGCGCCTCACCAGCAGCACCGGCGTGGTGATCGCCCGGAGCAGGTGCTTCAGGACTCTCCGCGGCGCGGGTGAACCGACCGTGCCAGCCCGTCACGAGCACCCTCACGCGCTTGCGCTCGATCAGCCCGAGCAGCTCGGCGGCGACGTCACCGCGGCACAGCGCGATGTCGGCGATGCGCCGGGACTGCGCGGGACCACAGTGAGGCAACGCGTGCGTGATGAGCTCCTGGAGCTGCCCCGCAGCGCATGGATCATGTCGACCGTCGATGCGAAGACCTCCACCCCCTCGCGGCGCAGGCGGTCCATGAACAACGCGTCCTTCCGCCCGCCCAGGCCGTGGACGGTCGGCGCCTCCACGCCGTCGGTCGGGGCGCCTTCGGGCAGCACGATCCCACGCGCAGCGGGAAAGCTGCGCCCCCCTTCATAGCGAGGCTTGCCGTCCACGTAGGCCAGATAGTCTGTGGACGAATCGAAGAGGCGGAAGGGCTCGCCGTCCGGCCCGGGGCGGCGGCTGAGGAACTCGGCGGACAGCGCCGCCCAGGCCGCGGCGTGTAGCTCTGCGGTACGAGTCACGACCCCGTCCAGGTCGAAGAGCGCCGCGTCGAAGCCGAGGCATGGGTCGCTCGACGCTTGATCGGGTCACGGCGGCGCGCCGGGGATGCCCGGCGCATCAGCCGACCTGCCCCAGTTCGTCGCGTACACCAAGGGTCAGCGTCCGGTGACGTGCTTGCGAGCGAACAGGGACCACGGTAATGTGACCACATGCGTCGCGCTGTTCTCCGCGCGCCAACAACGAAGGAGACCGGTCGTGTCCACTTTCTCGCTCGACGACCTCGCAGCGTTGACGGCTTCGGTCCCGCCGCCCGCGGTCTCGATCTACCTGCCGACCCATCGAGCAGTGCCGGAAACGTTCCAGGACCCGATCCGCTTCAAGAACCTCCTGCGCGCGGCCGAAAAGCAGGTGCTTGCGGCCGGAGCGCGGGCGCCCGAGGCGACCGCGTTGCTCGCGCCGGGCTTCGAGCTCCTGGAGAACTCCGACTTCTGGCTGCATCAGCAGGAAGGGCTCGTGGTCTTTGCGGCGGCCGGGCTCTTCCGGCGGTATCGCGTGCCGTCGCGACTGGACGAGATGGTGGTCGTCTCCCATCGCTTCCACGTCAAGCCGCTCGTGCCCCTCGTCACCGGCGACAGCACGTTCTTCCTGCTGGCGCTCAGCCAGAACCAGGTGAGGCTCTTCGAAGGAACCCGGGACACACTCGGATCGACCTCGAGGACGTTCCCCCGAGCCTCGCCGAGGCCCTCAAGTACGACGACCCCCAGAAGCAGCTCCAGTACCACACGGGCGCGCCCGGGCACGCGGCCGTGTTCCACGGCCACGGGACCGGCATCGACGAGCACAAGGACAATCTGCTGCGATTCTTCCGCCAGGTGGACGCGGGCATCCGGACCACCCTCCTGCGAGGACAGCGCGCCCCGCTGGTGCTGGCCGGCGTGGAGTACCTCTTCCCCATCTACCGCGAGGCAAGCAGTTACCCCCATCTCGTCCATGAGGGAATCGCGGGCAATCCGGAGAGGCTGAGCGCCGAGACGCTGCACCGGCAGGCGTGGAGCATGCTCGAGCCCCGCTTCGCCCGGGCGCAAGAGGAAGCGGCCGCCCGGTACCGCCAGCTGGCCGGTACCGGAAAGACCTCGACGGACGTGGCGCTCGTCGTCCCGGCCGCCCATCACGGCCGCGTCGAGATGCTCTTCACGGCACGGGAGGCGCAGCAGTGGGGGACCTACGACCCGGAGGCCGATCGCGTGCACCTGCTCGCCGAGGGGCCGCCGGGAAGCCAGGACCTGCTCGATCTCGCGGTGGTTGAAGCCCTCACTCGTGGGGCCGCGGTGCACGTCGTCGAGCCGCCGCGCATGCCCGAGCCCGCAGCCGTCGCGGCGGTTTTCCGCTACTGAGCTTGGCGAGGCGAGCCCGCGACCGATCCGAGCGGCCGCCGCCCTGGAGTGCGGCCGAACCGATCTGGCTTGATCGACCGATCCTGCGCCTCACCCGCCCCCTCGAGCGCTTCATGCACGTGCAGGCGGCGGGAGGCCTCGTGCTCCTCGCGGCCACGCTGCTGGCGCTCGGCGCCGCCAACTCGCCGCTCGCCGAGACGTACCGGCGCGTGTGGGAGCAGCCCTTCGAGGTCAGGCTGGGCAGCTTCCGGCTCGCCTACCCGCTCTGGTACTGGATCAACGATGGCCTGATGGCCATCTTCTTCTTCGTCATCGGCCTCGAGATCAAGCGCGAGCTGGTCTGGGGCGAGCTGCGGGATCGCCGCAACGTGGTCCTCCCGGCGGCCGCGGCCGCGGGAGGCGTGCTCGTGCCGGTGGCGGCATACCTGCTGCTCCAGCCGGAGCTCCCGGGCCGGGCCGGCTGGGCCGTGCCCATGGCGACCGACATCGCGTTCGTCGTCGGCTGCCTGGCGCTGCTCGGTCCGCGCGTACCGGCCGGCCTCAAGATCTTCCTGCTGTCGCTCGCGATCATCGACGACATCCTGGCCGTGCTGGTGATCGCGATCTTCTTCACCACGTCGATCAACGCCGCCTGGCTCGCGGGGGCGGCCGCCGGTTTCGGACTGATCGGCCTGCTCAACCGCCTGGGCGTCCGCCGGGTGACCATGTACGCGCTGGTCGGCGTCGGGATCTGGCTATGCACGCTGAAGTCGGGCGTGCACCCGACCGTGGCCGGGGCGCTGCTCGGGCTGCTCACCCCCGCCAGTGCCTGGCTCGGCAGCGCGACCCTGCTCGAGGTGGTGCAGCGCACCGTCGAGCGCCTGCGCAACACGGACGCCGGCGGCGGCCCCGGTGCGGAGCGGCGCGAGGCGGCCGAGGATCTCGCCTTCGCGGCCACCGAGTCGGTCTCACCGCTGGAGCGTCTGGAACATGGGCTCCATCCGTGGGTCAGCTTCGCGATCATGCCGCTGTTCGCGCTCGCGAATGCGGGGGTCGCGGTCAGCCTCGGCGGCGTGACTCACCCCATCGCCACCGCGGTGGTGGTCGGGCTCGTGGCCGGCAAGCCGCTCGGCATCGTCCTCGCGTCGTGGCTGGTCGTACGGCTCGCCCTCGCGAAGCTGCCGGAGGCCACGTCGTGGACCACGCTGGTCGGCGCCGGATGCCTGGCCGGAATCGGCTTCACGATGGCCCTGTTCATCGCGTCCTTGAGCCTCGCCGGCCCGGAGCTCGAGGCGGCCAAGTCGGGCATCCTCGCGGGCTCGGCGGTAAGCCTCGGCCTCGGCCTGGGGCTGCTCGCCTGGACCCTGCCCGGGGCGGCCCGCTAGGAGGTGGGGGGGGTCACGGTCAGATACCATCGCTCGTCCGTGCGGCTCACGAAGCGGCTAAAATCCAGCCCGCGCTACCCGTCTAGACCAAGTTAACTTCGAAGGCGAGGGGGTTCGATTTTCGGTGATCGCAGGCCGACGACGCCACTCGAAGGCAACCTCCCGATTCCACAGCACACTGTCCCTCTTTCCGGTCTCTGATCCCGGCCCAGCGCAGCGCGGCCAGTGGCGCGATCGCAACGTCCGGGTCCAGATCCTGGAATCTCGCTCCTAGCTGTAGGGTCGAGGGCTGGCGCGGTACGCGATACGCCCGTCTCCAGCCCCCGCCCGATCGAACGGCGCGCACGGTTTTCCCGTACGCCGCTCTCCTGCCGGCTTCATGCCAAGGGTTATGCGACCTATCACGCTGGGCGCGCTTTCAGGCCCGGACCTGATACCGCACCCGGTAGTCATTGAAGACCCCGAGCACCGTATAGACCCTCGCCGTACTCCACCGCTTCCAGCCGAAGCCCCGACGACTCCTCGCCCGCATCAAGTGGCGCCGCACCTTCCGCTCGACCCACTCCTTCACGAACCCAAAGCATCGTGCCGCGTTCCCGACCCGGAAGTAGTTCACCCAGCCCCGCAGGATCGGGTTGATCACCGCGATGACCTGCCCTACCGGCTGAGAGTGCCAGCGCCGGAACACCTCCCTGAGCTTGCGCAGCAACGCCGTCCGCTGCTTGATGGCCGGCGTCTTCTGCACCCACCACCGACCCCGCGGCGAGCGGAGCCGGCGAAAGGCGAAGCCCAAGAATCCAAACGCCTCCCCCTGCGTCAGGTCCACGATCCGGCTCTTCGTCTCATTCACGCGCAGGTCGAGTTTCGCGAGCTCCTCCCGCAGTCGCCGGTCCACCGCCCTCAGCAGCCAGCCATTCCGCCACTGGCCGTCCACGAGAATCACCAGGTCGTCGGCATAGCGCGCGTACTCGACGTACGTGTACCGGCCGTTTCGAGTGACCTCTTTAGCCCGCTCCAGCATCGCATCCACCTCTTTGAGGTAGATGTTGCTGAGGAGGGGAGAAATCACCCCGCCCTGAGGAACCCCGCGTTTGCCGGATGCCTTGAGCATCAGCTTGAGCAAGTGCAGGATCTCGGCGTCCTGGACCCGGCACGCCACCTTCTCGAGCAGCAGGTCATGCCGCACGCTGTCGAAGGAAACGGCCACACACTACCCACCTCGAGGGCTTTCCGCCCAGCGTTACGATCACCCGTGCACACCATCCCTTTGAAGGCCGGGCCCTCGCCCTGCTTAGCTGGACGCACCGACGCGATCAGCTCCACCTGGTGCTCGTCCTGCCGGACGGCAGTCGCGCCCTCATTCCCGCCGCCTGGACCGATCTCAACGACGGCAGCCTGGCCGCTGATCACGCGCACCCTGTGAGCCTCGCCAGGCTGGCAGATTTGCTCCAGGCCCGCACCATCGTCGATGCTCTTCTGCGTCGCCTCCCCATTTCGGAGGAGGCACCACCACCATCACCACCGGACGCAGAGGAGGCCCCCCGTGCAAATGCACCTGACCTTTCTGGACGTGCCCGTCCCCGAGGCTCGCGTGTGGGAGGCGCTGACCGACGACCAACGCGCCGTCGTGATCGACCTCTTGGCCCGACTGGTCGTGAACGCCGCCGTGGCCCACGCCCGCGAGGAGCCACGCGATGAGTGACACCTCAAAGGTCAAGCCCACCCACACGCACCGCGCCGCCGTGATCTATATTCGGCAATCCAACCCCGCTCAGGTCGAACACAACCGCGAGTCCACCGAGCGGCAATACGAACTCGTCCAGCGCGCCCTCGACCTCGGCTGGCGGCAGGAACAGATCACCCTCGTCGACGACGATCTCGGTGTCTCGGCCGACGGCATCGCCAAACGCGCGGGCTTCGCCCAACTCACGGCCGATGTCGCCCTCCTCAAGGTCGGGATCGTGGTGGGCATCGAGGTCTCCCGCCTGGCCCGCAATAACGCGAACTGGTATCGGCTCCTCGACCTGTGCGGCATCACCGACACCTTGCTCGCCGACACCGATGGCATCTACCACCCCGGCCTGTTCAACGACCGCTTGCTCCTCGGACTCAAAGGCACCATGAGCGAGGCGGAATTGCACATCCTGCGCGAGCGGCTCGACGGCGGCATTCGCCACAAGGCCGCGCGCGGCGCCCTGCGCCGCGGCCTGCCCGTCGGCCTCGTCTGGGGCGACAAGGAGGGCGAGATCCGGTTCCATCCCGACGAGGCCGTCACCAGCGCGCTCCGCGCCGTCTTCACGCGCTTCGCCGAAGTGGGGTCGGCGCGCCAAGTCTGGCTGTGGTTCCGTGCCGAGGGCTTGTCCTTGCCCTTGCAGGCCTACGGCGTGCCCGACCTCCGCTGGGTGACGCCCACCTACACGGCGATCCATAAGGTCCTCACCAGCCCGGTGTATGCTGGCGCCTATGTCTATGGCAAGACCCGCGCCGAGCGCTTCGTCGCCGCCAACGGCACGATCCAGCGGCGGATTCGCCGCCTGCCCCGCGCCGAATGGGCGGTGCTCATCCTCGATCACCACGAGGGCTTCATTGACTGGGCAACCTATGAGGCCAATCAGGCCCGCCTCGCGACCAACGTCCACCCCGCGCCGCATCAGGCCGGCGGGGCCGTGAGAGAAGGCACGGCGCTGCTGCAAGGCCTCGCGACGTGCGGGCACTGTGGCCGCCGCCTGCACACCCATTATCAAGGCCGCCATGCCGCGCCCGGGTATCACTGCTCGGGCAAAGACCTGGTCGAGGGACGGGGCGTCTACTGCCTCAACATCGGGGGGCTGCAAATCGACGCGGCCGTGACCACGGCCTTCCTCACCGCCCTCACGCCGGCCGCCCTCGACGCCACCCTCGTGGCCGCACAGCAACTCGACGCCGACCATGATGCGGCCCTCGCGCAGTGGCGCCTCGCCCTCGAACGGGCACGGTATGAAGCCGAACGCGCCGAGCGCCGCTATCGCGCGGTGGAGCCCGAGAATCGGCTGGTCGCACGCGGACTCGAAGCCGACTGGGAGCGGCGCCTGCGGGAGCTCGAGCAAGCGCAGCGCGAACTGGCCGACCGCGAGTCCCGGCGCCCGCGCGCGCTGGGTCCCGCCGACACGGAACGCCTGCGCGCCCTCGGTGACGATCTCCGACGCGTCTGGACCGCCCCCACCACCACGGCGCGCGACAAGAAGGAGCTGCTGCGCGCGCTGCTCGAGGACGTGGTGATGGCCGTCGAGCGCTCCGAAGCCCGCGCCGACCTCACCCTGCGCTGGCGCGGGGGCACTGTGACCACACTCGAGGTCAGCCTGCCTCACTCCAATCCGCCACGCATCCGCACCGACGAGGACAGCCTCGCGCTGATTCGCCGCCTCGCTCCGCACTACCCCGACGCCGTCATCGCCGGCATCCTCAATCGCCAAGGCCGACGCACCGCGCGCGGCGAGCGCTTCACCGCGCCCCATGTGGGTAACCTGCGCCGCTATCGCCGCATCCCGCGCTGTGCGCCGCCCGCCGAGCGCTCCGATGGCGAGCTCGTCACCATCAAGACGGCCGCCGCGATTCTCGGTGTGGCGCCCTCCACGCTGCACCGCTGGCTGATCGCCGGGATCATCGTCGGCGAGCAACTCACCCCAGGCGCGCCGTGGCGCATCCGCCTCACCGACGAGTTGCGGGCGCGCTTCGTCGAAGAGGCGCCGCCAGAGTATCTGCCGATGCTCGAAGCCAGACTGCGGCTCGGCGTCTCCCGACAAACGGTGTTGCAGCGTGTAAAGCGCGGCGAGCTCCAAACGCTCCATGTCCGCCGCGGGCGACGAAAAGGCTTGCGAATCAAGGTCGTAGCCGAGCATCCCGAGCTCTTTCCCAACCTG
>Ga0302046_10006640_pt1 | contig 10075 bp, 10 predicted proteins | sample RVTome_11_FD_200261 | JGI IMG/M metagenome (GOLD analysis project Ga0302046, IMG submission 200261) | Soil microbial communities from uranium-contaminated site in the Upper Colorado River Basin, Wyoming, United States - RVT147D111 (version 2) ... | reverse complement strand
CCGAGGGCCGCGCCCGCGAGATGCTGGTGGAGATGGGCCTCGAGCACCGCATGGATGATCCCGTGCAGACCTACTCGCGCGGCATGGAGCAGCGCTGCGCGATCGCCCGGGCCCTCGTCCACCGGCCCGACATCCTGCTGCTCGACGAGCCGTTCAGCGGCCTGGACCCCGCCGCCACCGACAGGCTCGACGAGCTGCTCGCCCTGGAGCGCCTCCGCGGCCGCACGATCGTCCTCACCAGCCACGACCTGGGCCGCGGCGCCGCCCACGCCGATCGGGTGGCGATCCTCGTCCGTGGCCGCGTCCTTTTCGAGTCGGCGACCGCCGACCTGCAGGAGCCGATCGAGACGCTGTACCGGCGGCACGCCGTGGGCCGCATCCAATGAGCCCGCTGCGAGCCGTAGCGATCCTGGTCGGCAAGGACCTGCTCTCGGAGTGGCACAGCAAGGAGGTGCTCTCGGCCACCATCTCGTTCGCGCTGCTGGCGCTCACCGTCATCAACTTCGGCTTCGAGCCGGGGCGCTTCCAGGCGCAGGAGGTCGGCCCCGGGATCCTGTGGACCGCGTTCCTGTTCGCCGCCTTCCTGGGAATGAACCGCGTGTACCACGCCGAGCACGAGCGCGGCGGCCTGGAGGGGCTGATGCTCTGCCCCGTCGAGCGCACGACGCTCTACGTCGCCAAGTGCTGCACGCTCTACGTGCTGCTGGCGACCACCGCGGTGGCCACCCTCTTCCTGTTCGTCGTCTTCTTCAACGTTCGCACCGCCGGCATGCTGCCGCAGCTCCTCGCGGTCGTCCTGCTCGGCTGCCTCGGCCTCGCCGCCCTGGGCACGACGTTCGCGGCGATGGCCTCCAAGACGCGGGCCCGCGAGGTGCTGCTGCCGCTGCTGATGGTGCCGATCGCCATCCCGCTGCTGATCGCCGCGGTGAAGTGCACGGCGGCGGTGCTGGGCGGCGACGGCCTCGCGCCGGTGCGGAGTTGGATACAATTGCTGGCGGCCTTCGACGCGATTTTCTTGGCTGCCGGCTACCTGACGTTTCCGGCGATCCTCGAGGAATGAACGTGCCCGTCAGCACAGTCAGCCCGAACGTCTCGTCTCTTCCGCGGAAGAGAGATGCCCGCTAGAGCTCCGGCGACGGCGCGCGCGGCGCCGGCCGCCGTCCCCTCGGCCGTTCTCGTCGCCTTCGCGGCCGCCAGCATGGTTGCGGCTCTGTGGGCGGCGCTCCTCTACGCGCCCACCGAGACCCAAGGCGACGTGCAGCGCATCTTCTACGTCCACGTGCCGGCGGCGCTGACCATGTACCTGGCGATCACGCTGCTGTTCATCGCCAGCCTCCTGTATCTGCAGTCGCGCCAAGCACGCTGGGATGAGGTCGGCGCCGCCGCCGCCGAGGCCGGCCTGGTGTTCGGCACCATCGTCTTGACCACCGGGCCGGTGTGGGCGAAGCCCGTCTGGGGGACCTGGTGGACGTGGGACGCACGGCTGACCTCGTTCTTCATCCTCTGGCTGATCTTCGTCGCCTATGTGATGCTGCGCGCCTACGGCGGCCCGCCAGAGCAGGTCGCCCGCTTCTGCGCCGTGCTGGCGGTCCTCGGCTTCATCGGCATGCCGATCACCCATTACTCCGTGGAATGGTGGCGGACCATGCACCCCGAGCCGATCGTGATGACCGAAGGCGGCCTCGGCGCCGGCCTGCCCGACAGGATGCTGGCGGCGCTGGCGGTCGGCCAGGTCGCCGCGCTCGCCCTCTTCGCCACGCTCTTTTCCCTGCGCCTACGGCTCGAGCGCCAGACCCGGCGGGTCGACGAGCTCCGCCGCCACATCGACAACCAGGAGACCGCCCGATGAGCCACCCCGGATTCCTGTTCGCCGGCTTCGCGCTCGCCTGGGCCGTCGCCTTCGCCTACGTCTGGCTGCTGTCGCGCCGCGCGGCGACGTTGGAGCAGCGGCTCGAAGCGCTGCAGCGACGTCTCGAGGAAGCCGGCGACTAAGGGCTCGTGACGAAATAACTGCTACATTCGGCCGGCTGCGAAACCCGCTGGCTGCGTTGCGCTCCCTGCGACGTACGACGGTGGGTACGCCTCGGTCGCGCGCCTTGCCAGCGGGCTTCTCGCTCGGCCTCGGTGTGACGCACTTATTTCGTCACGAGCCCTAAGCCGCCGCGTTTCGCCGAATCAGTCGCCGTTGACGTTCGGATCCAGGCCGAGCTGCGCGGAGAGCTCCTCGACGCGGGTGCGGGCCTCGACGGCCGATTGAGAGTCGGCGTGGACGTCGAGGATGCGCTGGTAGGTGGCGAGGGCGGTGCGGGGGTCGCCGGCCTGCTCGTGGGCGCGGGCCTTCGCCATCAGCGCCTCGTCGCGCGGGAACAGGTTGCTGTCGGCGGCGAGCAGGCGGTCGAAGGCCTGGATGGCCGCCTCGGCGTTGCCGGCGCCCAGCTCGAGCTGGCCGAGCCGGTAGAGGGCCATCGCCGAGATCAGCTCCTCGGAGGCGCTGGCGGCCTTGCCAAGCGCCTCGCTGGCTGCCGCCATGTCGCCGAGCTCAAACTCGCAGATGCCGAGGTAGAAGGCTGCGATGCGTCCCGAGGGGCGGCCGCCGTAGCGCTCGACGATGGGCTGGAAGCGCTCCCGGGCGGCGCGAAACTTCTCCTCCGAGGTGGCGAACTGCAGGCCGGTCGGCTGTGCCGGTGGCGGCGGCTCGGCGCTTACCGCCTCCGGCGACGCCTCCCCGGGATCGCCGCTGCCGCTGCCGGCGGCGGCGGGATCGGTGACCGTGGCGGGATCTGTGGCGGCGGCGGGATCGGTGACCGCGGTGGGATCTGTGGCCGCGGCGGGATCGACAGCGGCGGCCGGCGGCGCCGGCTCCGCGGCGACGACCGGCGCCCGATACACCTCCATGGCCGCCGCCAGCAGGGCCGCGGCGCGCTGCTCCTGGCGCTGCTGCGCGAAGCGGACGCTGAAAACCACCGACAGCAGCACGACGACGACCAGCACCGCCCAACCGATACGGCGGCGCCGCTGCATCAGCCAGCGGCCGGCCCTGCCGGTGACGGTGATCAGCTCGTCGTGCTTGAGATCTTTGCGGCGAAAGGGCTTGGCGCTCATGGCGGGGGATTCTAACAGGCCGCAAGCAGGTCAGCGCGAAACCGTTCAGGAGTTCCCCACCGGGCGGGGCGCCGACGGCCCCTCGACCCAGAACGAGCCGTCGGGGCCGAACTCCTTCTTCCAGATCGGGGCGCTGACCTTGAGCTGGTCGATGGCGAAGCGGCAGGCCTCGAAGGCGGCGGCGCGATGCGCCGAGGCAACGGCGATCGCCACCGAGACCTCGCCGACCTCGAGCCTGCCGACCCGGTGGTGGATCGCCATCCGGCTGCCCGGCCAGCGCGCCGCCGCCTCGCCGGCGATGTCGGCGAACACCCGCAGCGCCATGGCCTCGTAGGCCTCGTAGACCAGGTGGGTCGTTGGCCGCTCGCCGGTGTGGTCGCGCACCGTGCCCTCGAACATGCACACCGCGCCACCGCCCGGATGCACGACCAGCGGCCGCAGCAAGGCCGCCGAGATCGGCGCGTCGACGACCGCCAGAAGCTCCTCGGCCATCGCTCAGCCGCCGCTGACCGGAGGGATGAAAGACACCACGTCGCCGGCGGCGAGGCGCCGGTCCCAGCCGGCGTAGTCCTCGTTGACGGCGACGACCAGCGCCTTCCGCTGCGGTGCCAGCGACGGGTACTCGGCGCACAGCCGGGCGAAGCAGGCCTCGGCGTCGGCCGGCGCCTCCAGCTCGAGGGAAACGCGGGCGCGGTCGTCGCACAGCTCCCGCAGGCGGGCGAACAGCTGCACGTCGACCACGATCGTCTCCGACATCCTAGGAAGCCGCTCCCTCGTCCCGAGGACCGGCCGGCGGCATCTCCTCTGGCCGAGCCCCTGCGACTCTCCGGCCGGGTCGCCGAGCATCCGCTCCGGGAAGGCCCCGGCGCAGGGTCAGGCCGCCGTCGACCAGCAGCACCTGGCCGGTGACGTAGTTGTCCGGGGCCATCAGGAAGCCGACGCTGCGGGCGACGTCCTCGGGACGGCCGAAGCGCGGGATCACGCCGTCGGCCACGAACGGGTCGTACTTGCCGCTGCGGATCGACGCCAGCGCCATGCCCGCCTCGTTGACGCCCGGGGCCACGACGTTCACCCGAATGTTTGCGGCGCCGCCGTACTCCTGGGCGAGGATCCGGCCGGCGTGCACGAGCGCCGCCTTCGGCCCCGAGTACGCCAGGCTGCCGGGAAACGCCGCCACCCCTTGCATCGACGACAGCAACACGACGGCGCCGGGCACCCGGCGCCGTGCGAGGGTCTCGGCGCAGTCACGGGCCAGAAGGATCGGTCCCGTGTAGTTGGCCCGCAGGGCAAGCTCGAGAGCCGTGATTCCGACGTCCTCCGGAGCAACCCGCGCCGGGTCGCCGACGCAGACGACCACGCCGTAGAAATCCGGCGCCGCCTCGGCGGCGGCCACCAATCGCTGTCGCCCCTCGTCGGTGCAGATGTCGGCCTCGGCGACGCGGACCTCGTCGCCGTGGCGCTCGCGCAACGCCGCCGCCGTCGATTCGGCGCGCTGCCGGTCGCTGGCGTAGCCGAGGACGATGCCGGCGCCGTCGCGCATCAGGCGGGCGCAGATCGCCGCTCCGAGGCCGCCGCTGCCCCCCGCCACCAGCACCGTGCGACCGGCCAGCGAGTCATCGAAGTCGTACTCGTGGCGGCCCAGGCGCCGCTGCCGCTCTTCATCCAGGTACTTGCTCGCCATCGACCTTCCCCATGCGGTGGTTGCTTCCGGCGCCCCCGGAACCCTGCAACTATAATGGACGCGGCGGCAGGGGTTCGCGGTCGACGCGCTGGCGAACCCCGTGCGCCAGGCAGGCCACCATCCCATGACCATCACCGACCTCCTCCCCCGATCATGAACGCCCTCCGCGACTACGGCTGGCTGCTGTTCGGCGCCGCCGCCGCCATCCTGCTGCCGGCGTTCGGCGCCGGCGGCGCCCTGGCCGCCGCGCTCGACCGCGTGGCGCCGCTTCCCTGGGCGCGGATCGCCTTCGGGGCGCTGATCTTCGCCGCCGCGGCGGCGCTCCACTTCCGCACCCAGTTGATCCGCAGCCTCGACCGGCGGCGCCAGGACATCGAGCGCCAGGGGGCCGCCTCACGGCTCATCCAGGCCGCCACCGACGACGGGCGCCGCTGGCTGCTGGTGATCCAGGAGAACCTGGTGCTCATCGAGGACGAGGGCCAGCGCCCGCCCGACAAGAAGCTCTACCTGGAGGGCGCGCGGGCCCATGCCGACAAGCTGGAGCAGGCCTTCGAGCGCATCGACGGCAACCGCCGCCGGCTCGACGAGCCGCCGTCCTAGGAAGCCGTCGTGAATACTCCTTTCATCGAGGTGGTCGCGGCGGTCGTCGGCCGCGACGATCGGCTCCTGCTCTGCCAGCGACCCGACGGCGAGCACCTGCCGCTGCTATGGGAGTTTCCCGGCGGCAAGATCGACGGCGACGAGCCGCCCCGCGAGGCGCTGCGGCGCGAGCTCGCCGAGGAGCTGGGCGTGCGCAGCGACGTCGGCGAGCAGGTTGCCGACGTCACCCACGCCTACCCGGAAAAAACCGTGCGGATCCGTTTTTTTGTGGCGGTCATCCACGGCGCTCCGCGCCCCATCATCCACCGCGACGTGTGCTGGATCCCGATCGACGAGCTCGGCAACTACGAGGTTCCGCCGGCCAACCGCGAGGTCGTGCAGATGATCGCCGAGCGCCGCCTCTCGTTGACAGCTCGGTGAAACCTCTCTTCACTGAACGTGTGGAAAAGCTTGTGCAAAACCAGCCGGCGGCGCTGGCGGCGCGGCGCGGTTGCGGGAAGCGAACCGCCCTGCACCGAAACGAGTGCACGACGCTGCCGGTCTCGTCGCCGCGCCTGGCGCGAGACCCTAACGACCGGCGGCGCGACGCCACTCGAAGCCGTTGATCGGGGCCAGCCGGCAGTCGGTGGCGCCGCCTTCGCCAGCGGCGGTCGACAGCGCCGCCGCCTCGACGCCCGCCGCCTCTCTTGCCGAGCCGGGCGGCGCGCCGATCTCGCCGACGAACGCGTAGGCGCCGCCGATGTCCTGGGCTGCGACGGCGCGGGCCGGCCCGCCGGCTGCGTCGAGCAACAGCCGCAGTCGCTCGATCAACGTCGCGTCGCCCTGCTCGGCGATCGCCACCGCCAGCGTGTCGCCCGGGCCGGCGGCCGCCAGCATGTCGCGCAACGAGGCGGCGGCGGAGTCATCGGCGTCGCCCGCCCGCCAGCCGGCGAGCCGGCCGCTGGCGCCCTCGATGCGGGCGGCCACGAAGGGCGCTGCGGCCAGCAGCCAGCCGTTGACGTGCAGGCGCGCCTCGGGCGCCGGCGTCCTCGCCGCGGCGAGCTCGAGCGCCGGCTTGCCGCCGGCATCGAGCAGCCAGATCTCCAGCACGGCAAACGGACCCGGCCCCGAGGGCTGCGGCAGCGGCAGCTCGGCGGCCTCCGAGGCCGGCGCCTGGCCGGCAGCCCGGCCGTCGAGGGCGACGCCCACCCGACACCCCGCCGCCGCCGCCGGCAGCTCGACGCGAATCGCGTCGCCCAGCCGGGCGACGGGAAGCCGGCGCCGCAGCCAGCCGCCTTCCGCCCCATTGCCGATCCGGTAGACGACGTCGTCGGACTCCGCCCACACCTCCTCGAGACCGGCCGCGGCAGCGGCCCGCGCCCTGACCGCGGCTCCGTCCTCCGCCAGCCCGTAGTGCGCCAGCACCCGCTCGACCGGGTAGGCCTCCTTGAGCGCCGCCAGAAAGCGGGCGTCGGGGAACTCGGCGCCGGCCTCGTAGAGCGCCACGAAGTCGGCCGGGTAGACGCCGCTGTGACCGTTGATCAGCGGCGTCCAGCCGCCGACGGCCCACAGCTGGTAGCGGGCGTTGTCGTCGAACGGCCGCGGCAGCGGCCAGACGAGCGTCGCCGGCCCGGGCGATGCCGCCGCCGATCGTGCAGGCCGCGGCGACAATGCCCCCGCATCGCCCGCGCCTCCGGCCGCAGGCTGCAGCGGCGAGCCCGTCGCCAACCACGCGTAGGCGCCGCTCGGCGGCCGCGGCAACGGCGCCACCTGTTGCGGTCCGGGCCACGCCTCCAACAGGTGGAGGACGGCGAGCGCCACGGCGACGCCCCAGCCGATCGGCTCGAGGAGCGCCCGGCTCCTCCCAGGCTCGCCCTGCCGCAGGCGGGCGCGGCATCCCGCGATCAGCGCCGCGGCCCCGCGGGCCACCGGCACCGCGAACAGCAGCGTCGCGATGAAGGCGGCGCGATACGGGTTGCGCAGCGCGCCGAAGCCGGGGACCAGCGCGTGCAGCCCCCCATAGGGCAGCGGTAGGCGCCAGCCACCGACCTCGAGGTAGGGCCCCAGCGACAGCACGACGAAGACGGCCGCCAGCGCCCCGTACAGGAGCGGCCAGGGCTCGCGGCGCCGCGCCGCGATCCACAGGCCGAAAGCGCCGAGGCCGAGCGCCAGAAAGCCGGGGAAGTAGCCGCCGGCGCCCGAGCCCGCCGGCATCCAGCCCTCGTGCAACCACGACCACGAGGCGGCGAAGTCGATCGGCCGCAGCGAGGTGGCCGCGAGCTCCTCGACCGGCCGGGTGATCTGCAGCTCCGCCTGCACCGCCCGGTAGGGGATCGCCACCGGGATCATCACGATGGCGGCCGACAGCAAGGCCGCCGCGCCCCAGGCGGCGGCCCGGGCACGCTTCGCCTCCATCCCGGTGCCCAGCCACAAGCCGGCGAGCCCGAGCACCGGCAACAGCAAGCCGATGTAGGCGGCCGTGTACCAGCTACACAGGGCCGCGTACAACGCCGCCGCCGCCAGCGCCGTCGCCGACCGCACGCGCGGCCGCCGCAGCAGCGCGTGGAGCGCCAGCAGCGACAGCGTCACCCCCTGCAGCGAGATCACCTGCAGGTGCGACAGGGCCGTGCGCTTGGAGGGCACGAACAGGCAGACGGCGCCGCCGACCAGGGCGGCCGCCTCGCCGCCCGGCTGGTCAGCCAGCACCTCGCGGAGCCACAGGTAGCCGCCCCAGGCGGTGAGGACCAGCGCCGCGTACCAGGCCAGGTTGTAGGCGAGCGTGGCGCTGCCGGTGACCCGGTACAGCGGCGCCGCCAGCAACGCCTCGCCGATGAAGTGATCGCTGTAGGCGAGCGTGTTCGGGTGCGGGAAGAAGATGTTGGCGTGAAACAGCGCCGCCGGATTGCCGAGCAGGTGCTCGGACGTCCAGGCCAGCGCCCAGAGGTTCAGCCAGGTGTCGGGCCGCACGGCGCGGGCGACGGTCTCGCCAACGTGCAGCGGCAGCGGCCAGGCGAGCACCAGCGTGGCCGCGACATAGAAAACCAGCGCCAGCAGCGCCCGCTGCCGGCGGCGCCGGCCCGCCTCGCTGGCCCGCTCTTGCCCTCGCTTCGCGATCGTCAATGGATCAGCTCCGTACCGTACCTTTGAGTCCCCGGTCCTTCGTGTAAAGATACGTCCTTCCCGTCCGGCTCGACTCGATATCCCCGCCGAAGGTAATGCGCTCGCAACGACTGCTGCCGCTCCTGGTCGCCGCTCTCGCCGCGGCCGTTTCCATTTCCGCCGTCCCGGCGCCGTCGCAACAGCCGGCCTCCTCCGCCGCCCCGGCGCCGCCGCAGCAGACGGCCACCTCGGCCGCCCCGGCGCCGCCGCAACAGACGGCCACCTCGGCCGCCTCGGCGCCGCCGCAGCAGCAGACGGCCCTCTCGGCTGGCATCGGCCTCGAGGCAGTCTACGCTCCCGGCTTCCTGCTCGAGGACCGCAACGGCGACAGCCACCTCGACTTCGTGCGCGCGGCGCTGGCGCTGCCGCCGGCGCCCACCGACGCCGAGGTCGCCGCCGCAGCCAACCTCGCGGCGCGCCTCGGTTACGAGACCTCGTCGATGGACCTGCCCCTGCGCCGCACCGCCGGCGGCGGCGCCTCGGTGATCGCCATCGGCGCCGGCGGCGCCGCGGCGGCGGGCCTGGCCAACGCCGGCATCCGCGAGCTCGAGCCCGGCGTCGGGATCGTCGAGGTCCACGATACGGCGCCGCCGACCGTGCTCGTCGCCGGCGGCGACGATGCCGGCACCGGCGCCGCGGCGCTCGCTATGGCCGCCCGCCTTCCGCATCTCTGGGACCCGAGCGGCCCGACCGTCAGCGACGTGATCGATGTGGTCGTCGAGGTCCTCGCCGGCGCCGGCATCGAGGCCGGCGCCGTCCGCGCCCGCCGCCTCGAGGTGCACGCGGCGCGCCCCGGCGTGGAGCGCCTCGACGTCGAGCTCAGCGTGGCGGCGGACGCCGCCGCCGAAGCCGAGCGGGTGCTGCGCGAGCTGGCGGCGGCAACGCCCCCGCAAACAACGGACCAAGAGGAGGCCCCGGCGGTGCCGAACGAGGCCGCGGAGGCGCGGCAAGCAGCGCGGCCGGTGGATGTGGCGCGAGCGGAGGATCCGGCCCGACAGCAAGCGGGCGAGCAGAGTGAGGGTGAAGCGGAGCAGGGCCAGGAAACAGAGGAGGCCCCGCCGACGCTTCGCTTCGCCGGCCTGCGCCTGCTGCGCATCGCCGTCGCCGGCGGCGACGGCCCGCCCCGGGTGGTGTGGGCGAGCAACCCCGAGGAGCCGCGGGCCGCAGCCGGGCGGCGGCCCGGCGGCGGCAACAAGGACGGCCTCGACCTCTCGAACCTCTACGGCAACGACGGCTTCTTCAGCGATACCGACGGCAACCTCATCCCCGACCGCGTCGACGTCCTGCTCAGCGCCCACGGCGACGCCGCCGCGGTCACCGCCGACCTCGCCGCCCGCCTCGGCCTGGAGGCGGCCGGCGTGACGATCCCGATCGCCGCGGCGCCGACCGACCTCGCCTCCCCCGCCGGCGAGCCGCCCCTGGTGCTGATCGGCGCCGACCACCCGCTGATCGCCGACCTCGTCGAGCGCGAAAAGCTCGCCCACCCGCCGCTCGATCCCGGTGAGGGCTGGATCGAGGTCATCCGTGAGGCCTTCGGCGAAAGGACGGCGCTGG
>Ga0302046_10006639_pt1 | contig 10075 bp, 9 predicted proteins | sample RVTome_11_FD_200261 | JGI IMG/M metagenome (GOLD analysis project Ga0302046, IMG submission 200261) | Soil microbial communities from uranium-contaminated site in the Upper Colorado River Basin, Wyoming, United States - RVT147D111 (version 2) ... | reverse complement strand
CCGTTCAACCCCAACGTCAAGGACGGCCGCCGCACACGAGGCCTCGATATCGACAAGAGCAACTGGGCCAATACCATCGATACGCCGCCGTTCGAGGCGTATGCCGTCACTTGCGGGATCACCTTCACTTTCGGCGGGCTGCGCGTCGATACCCGCGCCCGGGTCCTGGATACCGGTCTGCGGCCGATTCCGGGCCTCTATGCCGCGGGTGAGCTCGTCGGCGGGCTGTTCTACCACAACTATCCCGGCGGCACGGGACTCATGTCGGGCGCGGTATTCGGTAAGATAGCGGGCAGCTCGGCCGCCTCGGTGACTGCATGATCAATCGGCGCCAATTCGTTTCCTCCGCGTGCCTGGGGCTTGCGGGTACGGCCGCAGCGCCGTTCCGCCTGAGCCGCGCGGCGGACTTCTCGGGGGAGATCGTCGAGCTCGTCATTCCCTTCAAGGAAGGCGGCGGCTCCGACACCTGGGGCCGCTTCAACGCGCCGTTCCTGTCGCGCTATCTCCCCGGTCAACCGACCGTGGTCGTGCGCAACGTTCCCGGCGGCAACTCCATCGCCGGCGCGAACCGCTTCGCCGTGCGCGCGCGCCCGGACGGCCTCTCGGTGCTCGGCACCTCGGCCTCGACTCAGTTTCCGTTTCTCATGGACGACCCGCGCGTCGAATACGACTACCAGGACTGGCGCGTGCTCATGGCCTACGGCACCGGCGGCGTCGTCTACGTGTCGGCGCAACTCGGCGTCGAGTCGAGCACGGAGCTCGCGGCCTTGGGCGATCGCGAGCTGCTCTACGGCAGCCAGGGCCCGACCTCCCTGGATCTCGTCCCGGTGCTCGGCTTCGAGCTCCTGGGGCTGAACGTGCGGCCGATCTTCGGCATGAGCGGGCGCGGCGCCGGGCGGCTCGCGTTCGAGCGGCGCGAGACGCACATCGACTACCAGACTTCGACCGCGTATCTGCGCAACGTGGTGCCGCTGATCGATGCCGGTGAGGCGGTGCCGTTATTCTCTTGGGGGGTACTCGACGACGCCGGCCGGCTCGTCCGCGATCCGACCTTTCCTGAGCTGCCGCACTTCGGCGAAGCTTATGAGCGCGTGCACGGCGAAACGCCGCGCGGCATCGGCTGGGAAAGCTGGCTGGCTTTCTTCACCGCCGGCTTCCCGGCGCAGAAGCTGCTGGTCGCGCCGCGCGAGACGCCCGACGACATCGTCTTGGCGTACCAGGATGCCGTACAGGCGATGAAGCGGGACCCCGATTATCAAGCCAGGAAGCTCGCGGCACTCGGCACCTACGATCAGGTCACGGGCCGGGCCGCGCAGACGATGTACGACCTCGCCACCAACGTGCCGGCCGAGGCGCGTGCCTGGGTCAGAACCTGGCTCAAGGAGCGATTCCGGGTCAACCTCGGGATCTGACCTTGGCGGAAGCCCTATTACAGGCGCTCGCCAATCTCCTGACCCTCGAGCACTTCGCGCATCTCGCGCTCGGTGTCGCGCTCGGCCTCGTGGTCGGCGTTTTCCCGGGTCTCGGCGGCATTGTGGGCCTGTCGATGGTCATGCCTTTCCTCTATGGCATGGATACGATCTCCGCGCTTGCGACCCTGGTCGGCCTCGTCGCCGTGATACCGACCTCGGACACCTTCACCTCCATCCTCATGGGCATTCCAGGCTCGAGCGCCAGCCAGGCGACCGTGCTCGACGGCTTCCCGCTCGCAAAACAGGGTCAAGCGGCGCGCGCGCTCGCCGCCTCTTTCTCGGCGTCCCTTTTCGGCGGCCTCGTCGGCGCCGTGATCCTGACGTTCTTCATCCAGATAGCGCGGCCACTGATTCTGACTTTCGGCTCGGCCGAGCTCTTCATGCTGGCGCTGTTCGGCCTCTCGATGGTGGGCGTGCTGTCCGGCGCGAGCCTGACGAAAGGCGTGGTCGCCTGCGCCGCCGGCCTGCTCGCCGGATCGATCGGCGGCGCTCCGGCCACGGGCGAGTTTCGCCTGACCTTCGGCATCGACTATCTCTACGACGGCTTGCCGCTGGTGATCGTCGGCATCGGCCTGTTCGCGTTTCCGGAGATCGTCGACCTGCTGCGTCGCGACCGGCCGATAGCCCACGGCGGTCAGCTTGCCGGCGGCTGGCTCGACGGCTTCCGCGACGTCGCCCGCAATTGGTTCCTGTGCCTGCGCTGCTCCAGCCTCGGCGTGCTCATCGGCGCGATCCCCGGTCTCGGCGGCAGTGTCGTCGATTGGATCGCTTACGGGCACGTCGTGCAGACCGCCCGCGACAAGTCCCAGTTCGGCAAGGGCGACATCCGCGGCGTGATCGCGCCCGAGTCGGCCAACAACGCCAAGGAAGGCGGCGGCCTCGTGCCGACGCTGCTGTTCGGCATTCCGGGCTCTGGCGCGATGGCGGTGTTCCTCGGCGGCATGGTGCTGCTCGGCATAGAGTCCGGGCCGGCGATGGTATCGACCGATCTCGAGCTCACCTACACGATCGTCTGGTCGCTGGCGATCGCCAACGTGCTCGGCGCCGGAACCTGCATCCTGCTGGCGAAACCTATTGCGCGGCTCACGACGCTGCCGTTCAACGTGCTCGCGCCATTTATGATCATGGTCATCAGCTTCGCGGCGTTCCAGGCGACGCGCGATCTCCTGGATCTCGTGTTTCTGTTCCTTTGCGGCTTGCTCGGGATCCTGCTGAAGCGTTTCGGCTGGTCGCGGCCGGCGTTCCTGATCGGTTTCGTGCTCGCGCCGCAAGCCGAGGGTTACCTGAATCTCGCCGTGCAGTTCTACGGCTGGCAGATGCTGTTGCGTCCCGGCGTGCTCGTGATCCTGGCGCTCGGCGTCGTTTCCGTTTGGCTCGGAAGCCGGGGCGGCGCCATGGATACCGAAGCGCTCGTCTCGACCGAGACCGGCCCCGCCGGCGGCGCGGCCCGCGACCGCCGGCCGCAGCTGTTGTTCCTCGTAGGACTCGGCGCCACGTCCTTGTATGCCGTCTGGAGCAGCTCGCAGCTCTCACCGCTCGGCGGCATGTTCTCGATGGGCGTGGGCATCGTCACCTTCGTGCTGGCCGCCTATCTGGCTTTCGGCATCGGCGTCGGCGGCATGGACAGTCCGCTCAACTTCGACACCGAGGCACGGCCGGGTATCGACAGCGAGCCCGCCGGCAGGCGTCTGTGGCCCAACGTCGCCTGGTTCGCGATGTTGACCGCGGCGACGGCACTGCTCGGCTTTCTCCTGGCGACGACACTGTTCTTCGTCACTTTCCTCCGCGTCAAAGCGAAGACGGCTTGGCCCATGACCTTGGTGCTGACCGTATCGGCGCTCGTGTTGCTCGCGGTGCTGACGAACGCGCTGCTCGTCGAGCTGCCCGCGGGCCTCTTGCAGAACTACGTGCCGCGGCCCTGGCCGTTCCGGTGATCCGCGTGGCACAGCGAGCGATACCTTGTCTTTTGATGCGCGGCGGAACGTCGCGCGGACCCTATTTTCTCGGCGACGACCTGCCGGCCGACGTCGCGCTGCGAGATCGCGTGCTGCTCGCGGCGATGGGCTCGCCCGACCTTCGCCAGATCGACGGTCTCGGCGGCGCCGACACCCTGACGAGCAAGGTCGCGATCGTCAGCCCGTCGCCGCGGCCCGGCGTCGACGTCGACTATCTGTTCGCGCAGGTATCGGTCGACCGTGCCATCGTCGACACGGCGCCGTCTTGCGGCAACATGCTCGCCGGCGTCGGCCCGTTCGCGATCGAGCGCGGCCTCGTCCTGGCCGCACGCGGCGAGACTCGCGTGCAGATATTCAACGTCAATACCGCAAGCAGGATCGAGGCCGTTGTGCAGACGCCGGACGGTGCCGTCGAATACGAAGGCAACCAGGCGATCGACGGCGTTCCCGGCAGCGCCGCGCCGATCCTGCTCAATTTTTCCCACATCGTCGGCTCCAAGTGCGGCCGCTTGTTGCCGACGGGAGCGCCGCGCGACGAGATCGACGGCGTCGCGGTCAGCTGCATCGACGTCGCGATGCCGATGGTGATGCTCAGTGCCGTCGAGCTCGGCTTGACGGGGTATGAAACCGAGGAGCTCATGGCGGACCGGGGGCTGCTCGCCCGGCTGGAGCGAATCCGGCTGGAAGCCGGGCGCCGCATGGGTCTCGGCGACGTCGGCGACAGCGTCGTACCGAAGCTCGCGCTGCTCGCGGAGCCGCGCGCGGGGGGTGCGATCTGCTCGCGCTATTTTACGCCGCACCGCCTGCATGCCGCCCATGCGGTCACGGGCGCGATATGCGTTGCGGCCGGCATCGTCACGCCGGGCAGCGTGCCGGCGTCGCTCGCGGACGTCGCGAGCATCGCGGACAGCGTCGTGCGGATCGAGCACCCTTCGGGCTCTCTCGACGTGCGGCTCACGACTTCGCGCTCCAATCACAAGGTCGAGATCGTCTCAGCCGGAATCTTGCGAACGGCGCGCAAGATCATGGAAGGCGAGCTGTTCGTGCCGGCCGGGATTTGGCCGGTCTCCGCCTAGGCCGCCGCAAGCTCAAGCGCTCGCGAGCTCGGATTCGAAGGCTTCGCGCGCGCGATCGGTCTTGGCTGCGAAGTAGAAATCGCTCTCGGTCAAACCCGAGATCTTGTGCGTCCAGATTTCGACGGCGCAGCGTCCCCAGCTCACGTGCAGGTCGGGGTGATGGTTTTCTTCCTCGGCGATTACGCCGACGCGATTGGCGAAGGCAATCGCCATGGCGAAGTTGCCGAAGGCATAAGCGCGCTCGAGGTGGCCGGCGACGTTGAGCTGCCATCCATCGTCGAGCTCGGCGAGCATGCGCTCGGCCTCATCGCGTGCGAGCGGCGGCACGCCGCCGCGGCAGGGCACGCACTTGTTGTCCGCGAGGCTCATGGGAGAACTGCCTTAGGCTGCGTCATTTTACAGATTGCCGATCAGTCGATGGTAACGACCCGGATTGTTATTGACAAACCCACAAGCGCGGGAGATAGTCTGGCGCCGCTTTCGAGCCGCGCTCCCATACAGCCCTGGGCTCGTATCCGCTACACTTGCCAAAGTCATGAGTAATGAGCTGGTCGCAAAGCTACGGGGCGAGAATCGCCCCGGCACGGATCTCGACGTCAGCCGCAAAGCGGCCGACGAGATCGAGCGCCTCGAGCACGAGCTCGAGCGTTACCGCAGCGCCTTAGAGCTCATTCGCGATCATCCGTTCGAGCAGACCAATTCACCGCGGCTCACCGACCAGCTCTGGCATTTTGTGCGCTGGTCCAAGGCGACGGCGCGTAATGCCCTCGAGCGCGGTGGTGAAAACGGCAAGGGCGGGAGCCGCACGGAGTGACCGCAATGAGGAAAAGCGTCATTCGGGCAATGTTCGCCCTGCTGTGTGCTCTGATCGTGTTGCCGTTCGGCGCGCCGGCCCAGGAGCTCGATAGAAGCATGCGCACGATACTCGTCGCCGGAGCGACCGGCACGCAAGGCGGAGCCGTCGCGCGCGAGCTCGCCGCTCGCGGCTATCGCGTCAAAGGCCTGACGCGCAATACGGACAGCGAAACGTCGCAGGAGCTGACGGCTCTAGGCATCGAAATGGTGCGCGGCGACTTCGATGACCCCGAGTCCTTGGATCGCGCTTTCGAAGGCGCTTACGGCGCGTTCTCGGTGCAGCAGTACCGCGGCGTCGGTGTCGACGGGGAAATTCGCCAGGGCAAGGCCTTCGCCGACGCCGCCAAGCGCGCCGGCGTTGCGCACTTCGTCTACACCTCGGTCGCCAAGGCCACGCTGGACACCGGCGTGCCGCAGTTCGAGAGCAAGCTCGAGATCGAGAACTACGTTCGCTCGCTGGGATTGCCGTTCACGATCATTCGCCCCGCGACCTTCATGGTCTCCTTCGAGGAGTTTCGCGCGGACGCGCTCACGGGTGAGATCAGCGGCCCGTTGCCCGCCGAGCTCGAGCGCGTGTTCATCGCCCCTCAGGACATCGGGCGCTTCGCCGCCGAGGCTTTCGACCATCCCGAAACTTGGCTCGGGCGCGCCGAGGCGATCGCGGGACAGCGCATCAGCTACGCGGACGCCGCGGCGGCGATGAGCCGGGTCTTGGGAAAGCCGGTGCATTACCGGCGGATTCCGTGGGAGGAGTTCGCGGCGACTGCGGCGCCGACGGCGGTCGCGCGCGAAAGCTGGTACCTGGAGAACAGCGATCCCGTCGACGTCGAGGCGCTGCGCCGCGATTATCCCTGGCTCATGACGCTCGAGGAGTATCTCGTCACCGCGGGATGGGGCGAGACCGAGCCCTAGACCGGCTGCGAACGCGCTCAGTGACAGTTCGTGCAGACTTGGGTCTGCGCGAGCATGCTCTCCCGATTCGAAAGCGCCATGAACGGAACCTGCGCGGAGTGGCAACGCGCGCACTCATATTCCCGCTCCAGCACCATGTTGTGCGACATCTCGAAGTGCCAGTAGCCGTCACGGTGCTCGGCCAACAACGCGCGCAGCGTATCGGCGGTCAGCGACGCCTCCCAGCTCTGTGGTTCCGGCAGCGGATCCTCGGCAGGTAGCGGCACGAGGTCGAGCGGCGCGCTCGCGGCCCGCTCGGCTGCGAGCGTCTGCCCGGCGAGCCGGCCGGTGACAATCGCGGGGCCCAGAAACATGCCGTCCATGCCGTGGCTGCCGTTGATGCCCACGCTGCCGTTGATCTCGCCGACGGCGTAGAGCCCGGGAAACACCTCACCGTCTGGCTTGAGCGCGCGCCCCTGCCGATCGATTGCCACGCCGCCCATGCTCTTGCGCGTCATCGGGAACATCTGCACGGCGTAGAACGGCGCGCGCTCTATCGTCGGCGGCGGCTCGTCGCTTTCGCCGAAGCGGCCGAAATCCGCATCGACGCCTTGCTCTATCAGCGTGTTGAACCGCGCTACGCTGGCGGTGAGCGCATCCGCCGGCAGGCCGATCGCCTCGGCGAGGGCTTCGAGGCTGTCCGCCTTGGCGGCCGCGTTCGGATCGTCGAGGATCGGATGCCCCGGCGTCGGGTTGTTGAGCCAAGCGGCGCCGCGCACGCCGAACTCCTCTCGGCTGGTCTCATCGAAGATCGCCCAATAGCTAGAGCCTTCCTGATTCAGCAGGTCGACGAGTATTTCTTTATCGAAGCCGAGCTCGTTGGTGAAGCGCTCGCCTTGCGCGTTCAACCACAAGGCATTGTCGTTACCGCCCGTCAGCGCATGCGTCTGCTCGGGATCTCTAGGGCTCACGAGGCCGTTGACGTAGATGTAGTGGCGATTCATTTTCGTAAGCTGAGCGCCGGCGGCTTGCGCCATGTCGTGTCCCGAGCCCGTGGCGCTGTACGACGAGCCGATCAGAATGCGCTGCGGATCCGGCAGACCGGGTGTCCAATTGGCGAGCACGCGGTCGAGGTCGCTCTCGAAACCGCCGGTCGCGAGCACGACGTTGGGCGCGCGTAAGGTCAGCGATTGGCCGTTGCGCAGATCGCGGGCGTTGACGCCGGCGATCCGGCCCTCTTCGACGACGAGGCTTTCGACACGGGTATTCCACTGGAACACGACGTTCGGCAGGCTCAAGGCCGTGCGATAGATCGGTAGCACGAGATAGATGGCCCGGTCCTGGGTGAAGTGAAACCGCGGCACGCTGTTGGCGTGTGCCGCCGAGGCGCGCACGAACTCGACGCCCATCTCGGTGACCCAGTCGTAGATGAGCTCGCGCGAGTTCTCGGCGTAGAAACGCGTCCACTCCGGATCACCGTCGTCGGTCCACTCCATCCAATCGTCGTAGGCGAGCTCCGCAGAATCCTCGATCCCCGCCCGCGCCTGCACGGGCGTGTCGACGATCGCGACGCCCCCGGCCATGACGGCGTGGCCGCCGGCCATGGAGTTCATGTCGATTACGAGGGTCCGCACGCCCGCGCGGCCGAGCTCGATGGCCGCCGACAAGCCTGACAGGCCCGCGCCGACGATGATGACCTCGGCATCGGCAGTCGTCCGGTCCTCGGCCTGCTGACGCTCGCCGCAAGCGACGAGCGGAATCGCCGCCAACACCATGGCGAATCGTCGAAAGGCTATCGAGCAGATCTGCATGACTCTATCCCCCTACTCCTGCCGGCCGCCGCCTTCGCGGCGGTAGTTCGTATCCATGTACCAGCTCATGTATTCGAGCATCGAGACCGACTCGTAGGCCGCGGGCCGCTCGGCGGACACGCAGGTGGCTAACGGCACGGCCAGCGTATCGTGATTCGGATTGAAGAACATCGCCATCGAGTAGCGGTCGCGCTTGGGCATAGTGACCCGGTGCGGCGTCGCGAGAAAGCGGCCGTTGGTCCAGCGCGCGAGGAACTCGCCGGTATTGATCACGATGCCGTTCGGCACGGGATCGACCGGGACCCACTCGCCGTCCGGCCACATGACCTCGAGTCCGGAGACATCCGAGATCGGTAGCAGCGTGATGAAGCTATGGTCGCAATGCGGCGCGATGCCGAATTGATTGTGCTCCGGCTCGATCGCGGCGTAATGCGAATTCCGCGTCCACCACATCGGCTCCGTGAAATACGGCGCGAAATAACTCGGCGGCAGACCGAGGGCGCGCGCATAGAGCGGCAACATCGCATAACCGAGCTTCGCGATGGCGTTCTGATACGCGATCATGGCCTTGCGAAACTCCGGCCTGCCGGGTGGCCATTGGTTCGGCCCGACGAAGCGCACGCCCGATAGGATCGCAGGATCGTTCGCGAGGCGCTCGCGCGCCAAAGTTATGGTCTCGTTGAGATCCTTTTTCGTGTTCTTGTGCACGGTCGCCGAGACGTACATCGTCGAGCGCGGCGGAATGTAGCCGACCGTCTTGTCGTTGATCCGGATGCGCAGCTTCTCCTCTTGCGGCAGCGCAAAGAACCTCGCCAGCTCGGCGTAGCCGTGGTCGATGACGTCGCGCGGCACGCCGTGATTAACGACCACGTAGAAGCCGACGTTCTCCTGCGTATAACGCAGCGTCGCCGCGATCTCCTGCGCGGCGGCATCGCTGCCGGCGAGGTACTCGCCGAGATCGAGCAACGGGATTGCGCGTTTCGTGCCGGCCGATGGCGTGATGCTGTTTTGCACTAGAGTGATATCCAGGGAACGTCAGCGATTTCGATCGCTGTGAAATTCTACTCCGTGGCTAGAAGCAGCGCACGCCGCGTCCGGGATCTCAGCGCGCGCCCGAGCAGCCTGTAGGATGGCCGAGCGCGCTCGCGCCGCCGTAACGGCCGATCGGCGTGCGCACGGCGCGCCGATGACGGCTTCTCTCATGACACTGCGATCGAGCTAGAAGATTTCGGCGAGAAAATCGACGTGCATCTTCCACGACCGCCGGTTGGCCGATTCGCTGTAGGCAAGGCCGTGGGCGCGATCGTTCGCCTGTGGGTTGGTGAACGCATGTACCGTGTGTCCGAAGCCGTGGATCTGCCAGTCGGCGCCGGCCTCGGTCAGCTCCGCGGCAAGCGCGATCACGGCATCCGGTGGCACCATCGGATCGTCCCAGCCGTGCAGCGCCAGAACCCTGGCCTTGATCTTCTTGCCGCGCGTGTTGCCGGGCGGCTTGAACAAGCCGTGGAAGCTCGTGACACCGCGCACGTCGGCACCCGTGCGCGCGAGGTCCAGCACGCAGAGGCCGCCGAAGCAGTAGCCCATCGCCGCGACCTTGGCGGCGTCGAGCTGATCCTGCGCACGCGCGACCTCGACGGCGAGCTGCATGCGCTTTTGCAGCAGCGCGCGGTCGGTCAGGAAGGGTTGCATGAGCTTGGCGTTCTCCTCTTGGCTCGAGCCGCGGATGCCTTTGCCATAGAGATCGAGGCAGAAGCCCGCGTAGCCGAGCTCGGCCAGAGCGCGCGCGCGATCCTGCTCGAAACCGCCGGACCCGCCCCACGCGTGCGAGATTACGATCCCGGGCCGCGGCTTTCCCGAGCTATCGTCCCAGGCCAGGAAGCCTTCGAAGGTCTTGCCGTCCTGGCTGTAGTCGATCGTTGTCGTTTGGATGGTCACTACCGGGCTCCTTAGGGATCGCAGTCGTCGGAAGGGATCTTAATTATTGCCGTTTGGGCGTTTACAGCGTATTCAAGCGA
>Ga0302046_10006638_pt1 | contig 10077 bp, 13 predicted proteins | sample RVTome_11_FD_200261 | JGI IMG/M metagenome (GOLD analysis project Ga0302046, IMG submission 200261) | Soil microbial communities from uranium-contaminated site in the Upper Colorado River Basin, Wyoming, United States - RVT147D111 (version 2) ... | reverse complement strand
GTCGCACACCCCCGCCACGCCGCCCATCCACCCCCCGCGCTCCTTACGTCCGCCGTCGACCCGCACCCTCCCGTGCCTCACGCGGCAGACTGCGTCACCACTCGCGGCGCACCTCACGTTGCCTCCCGTCGGGTCGGATGCTAAGGACTCGCCCCCGATGCCGATCCAGGCGACGCAGCTCCGTCCCGGCATGATCATTCACCACCAGGACGAGCTCTGGCGCGTCATGACGGTGATCCACATCACGCCCGGGAACAAGCGCGGCATGATGCAGACCAAGCTGCGCAACCTGCGGGCCGGGACGCAGACGGAGTACCGCTTCCGCTCCGAGGACAGCGTCGACAAGGTCGCCCTCGAGCAGAAGACGATGGAGTATCTCTACGCGAGCGACGGGCTCCACTACTTCATGGACGTCGAGACCTTCGAGCAGGTCCCGCTCTCCCTCGACACCCTCGGCGACGCGCTCAACTACCTGACGCCCAACATGCGCATCGACATCGAGTACTTCGACGACACCCCGCTCGCGGTCGCGCTCCCGAAGACCGTCGACCTGACCGTGACCGACACGACGCCGGCCCTCAAGGGCGCCACCGTGCAGGCGCAGCTCAAGCCCGCCACGACCGAGACCGGCCTCGTCGTCCAGGTGCCCCCGTTCATCAGCGAGGGCGACCAGATCCGCGTCGACACCGACACCGGCGCGTACGTGTCGCGCGCCAAGGCCGCGGATTGACGGTCCCTCAGCGTCCCTTCCACACGGGAGGACGTTTTTCGGCGAACGCGCGCGGCCCCTCGGCAGCATCCTCGCTGGCGAACACGCGACTCACGGCCGGGTAGACCTCGGAGAGCGCCTCCGCCAGGGGACGCCCGCGACCCTGGAGCGCCGCCTGCTTGGTGGCCTGCACCGAGAGCGGCGAGCATTCGGCGATGGCCGCCGCCCAGCGCCTCGCCGCGGGCAGCAGCGCATCGGCCGCCACGACCTCGTTGACGAGACCATGGCGCTCCGCCTCGGCGGCGGTGATCTGGCGGCCCGACAGCAGCATGCCCATCGCCACCTTGAGTGGAATCTGCCGCGGCAGACGGTGTACGCCGCCCGCCGCTGCCATCAAACCGACCCGGGGCTCGGGGAGACCCAGCCTGGCATGTTCGGCGGCGACGGCCACGTCGCAGGCCAGCACCATCTCGAGGCCGCCACCCAAGGCGAAGCCGTTGACCGCCGCGATCACGGGCTTCCACAGGTCGAAGCGGCTGGTGATGCCGCCGAACCCGGTCTGGGGAAGGCGCGGCATCCCGTGCGCGACGGTCCACTTGAGGTCGTTGCCGGTGGAGAAGGCCCGGTCGCCCGTCCCGGTCAGGATCGCCACGCGGCAGTCGGCATCGGCGGCGAAATCGTCGAAGACCCGATCCAATTCCTCGTTCGCCGGCGGGTGCAGAGCGTTCATGACCGCGGGGCGATCGATGGTGATCGTCGCGACGTGGTCCCGCTTCTCGTAGAGAATGAACTCGAGATCCATGCGCCCCCTTCCGCAGCGCCCCCTTCCGCACGGCCAGCTCTCGCACGAGGCTCCCTGGTTTGACAACATGCGTCTCACGCATGACGACCATCGACGGCATCGAGCATCGGGACGTTCGCACCAACGGCATCCGCCTCCACTGCGCCACGGCGGGCGACGGGCCACTCGTGCTGCTGCTGCACGGGTTTCCCGAGTTCTGGTACTCCTGGCGGCACCAGATTCCGCTCCTCGCCCGCCGCCATCGCGTGGTGGCCCCGGACCTCCGCGGCTACGGGCAGAGCGATCGGCCGAACGGTACGGCGGCCTATCGCCTGCCGACGCTGGTCGCGGACATCGAAGGGCTCATCGCCGCCCTGGGGGAATCCTCGGCCATCGTCGTCGGGCACGACTGGGGCGGCGCGGTCGCGTGGGGCCTCGCGCTCGACCACCCCCGCGTCGTACGACGCCTGGGCATCCTCAACATGCCCCACCCGGCCTGCTTCGTCCGCGAGCTACGACGCAACCCGCGCCAGTGGCTCAAGAGCTGGTACGCGCTCTTCTTCCAGTTGCCGTGGCTCCCCGAGACGCTCCTGGGACTGCGTCATGCTCGCGCCATCGGCAACGCCATGCGCCGCACGACCGTCGCCGGCGCCGTGACCGACGACGACGTGCGCGCCTACCGCGACTCGGCCAGCCGGCCGGGAGCCCTGACCGCCGCGCTCAACTACTACCGGGCGGCACTGCGCCACCCCGATCCCCGTACCCGCCAGCGGGGAGCGACCTGGCCGAAGATCCGCATGCCCACGCTCATGATCTGGGGAGAACGGGACATCGCGCTTCGCAAGGAGCTCACCTTCGGCATGGAGCCGCTCTTCGACGCGCCCCTGACCCTGCACTACGTCCCCGACGCCGGGCACTTCGTCCACCAGGATCGACCCGACCTGGTGAACGGATGGCTGGCGGAGTTCTGCGCCGCCCCATGAGTCCCGCCCCCCCGGACGTCTGGCGCTTCATCTTCGCGAACGGGCGTCCCGTCGAGATCGAGATCGGCCCGGGACGGGGCGACGTCCTCTTCGCATTCGCCGACCAGGCGCCCGAGGTGAACTTCTACGCCGTCGAGATCGGCCGATCCCAGACCGAGCACCTGACCGAGCGGGCCCGAGCGCTCGGGCTGCGCAACGTCTGCGTCATCGCGGGCGACGCCCGCTGCGTCGTCACCCGACTCGTCCCCACGGCCACCGTCGCCGCCTACCACGTCTACTTTCCGGACCCCTGGCCGAAGACCCGGCACCGCCACCGCCGGCTGTTCCGCCCCGACTTCGCCGACGGCCTGCGCCGTACCCTCGTGCCGGGGGGCCGAGTGCACGTCGCCAGCGACCTCGCTTGGCTCTTCGCCCACATGGACGCGACGCGGGCCGGCGCCGGCTTCGTCGCCGATCCGAGTGCGCCGGCGCGCTCACGACCGGTGACGCCCTTCGAGCGCAAGTACGGGCGCGACGGCGTCCACGCCCGGACGTACCTGTGTGGCGCCGAAGGGACGGCCACCCCTCAGAGGCCGCAGAAGACTTCGTAGTCGATCAGCTCGCGCACCGTGGGGTTGTCACCGCAGACCGCGCACTGCGGGTTGCGCTGCAGCTTGAGCGTCCGGATGTCACCCGAGAGCGTGTCGAAGTGCAGCATACGACCGATCAGCGGCCGGCCCTGACCCAGAATCAACTTGATCGTCTCGAGCGCTTGCACGCAGCCGACCAACCCGGGCAGCACCCCCAACACGCCGGCCTCGGCGCACGACGGCACGGCCCCCGGCGGCGGCGGCTCGGGGAAGTAGCACCGATAGCAGGGGCCGGCGGGTGGGTAGAAGACCGTCGCCTGCCCCTCGAACTGCCAGATGGCGCCGTCGACGAGCGGCTTGCCGAGCATCACGCAGGCGTCGTTCACCAGGTACCGAGTCGGGAAGTTGTCGCAGCCGTTCACGACGACGTCGAAGTCCCCGAGAATGCGCAGGGCGTTCTCCGACGACAGCCGCTCCCGGAACTCGAGCACCTTGACGTCCGGGTTCAGGGCTTCGATGGTGAGCCGCCCGGATTCCGTCTTGAGCATCCCCACACGGTCGTTCGTATGCAGGATCTGGCGCTGGAGATTCGACAGATCGACCACGTCCATGTCGACGAGACCGATCGTGCCGACGCCGGCAGCCGCGAGATAGAGCGCGACCGGCGACCCTAGGCCCCCGGCCCCGATGCACAGGACCTTCGCGTCGAGCAGCTTCCCCTGACCGATCTCACCCACCTCCGGCAGCAGGAAGTGGCGGCTGTAGCGAATCTCCTGCTCGGGCGTGAACTGACGATCCTCGCGCACCGGAAGCCCCTGATTCTTCCAGGCATTGAACCCGCCCCGCATCGAGATCACGTTCCTGTACCCCAGCTCCTTCAGGATGCGGCCCGCGAGGAGTGACCGCGTGCCGCCGGCACAGTACGCGATGACCGGCGTCTCCTTGTCGGGGACGGTCTCCTCGACGCGCATCTCGAGGAAGCCGCGCGGCATCGAGACGGCACCCGGCACGTAGCCCTGGCGGAACTCGTCGCGCTCGCGCACGTCGAGGATGGCCACCTGCTTGCCGTTGCCGCGCAGCCGCTCCTGGACCTCCTCGGGCGAGGCCTCCGGCACGCTCTGTCGGGCCTCGTTCATGATGTCCTGATAGGTCTTGGCCATGGTCATCCCTCTACGCCATCGAACAGGTTGATGCGATACTCCAGCCAGCGCGCCACACCCTCGGCGTACCCTGGTGAACACAGCAGCGGCAGCAGCCCCAGACTCCGCCACATGGGGTACCGCCGGGAGAGCAGCAGCCGGTCCGACCGGAACCCGAAGAACTGTCGGAGCACCTCCGCGTCCACGCGCCGGAGCAGCCCCCGGCGCCAGAGCGCCAGGACGATCACCGCCCCTCCGCGGCCGCCGCCTCGTCGTCGCGATACTCGTGGAGCATGTCGTCCATGAGGGCGTCGCGTCCCCGCTCCGCCAGCACGCGCGAGCGCGCCATCAACACCTGCTTGGTCTCGATGAAGTCGACCCGGTCGTAGCCCCAGATCTTCGGGTGGACGTTGGTGTCCATGCGGATCGCATCGCACGGGCACGCCTCGACGCACATCCCGCAGTAGATGCACTGCAACGTATCGATCTCGTATCGCAGCGGGAACTTCTCGACCTGTGGATCGGGATGCTCCCCCGCCTCGATGTGAATGCACCTGGCGGGACACGCGGTCGCACACAGGAAACACGCCGTGCAGCGCACCGCGTCGTCGGGTTTCAGGGTCAGGCGATGCGCCCCGCGGTACGTCGTCGGGTAGACCTTCCGCTCCTCGGGATACTGCGTCGTCACCGCGGCGCGACGATCCGTCGCGAAGCCGAAGAGGTGCAAGGTGTGCAGGGCCAGGTTGCGGAAGAAATGCCGGGTCGTCACCCCGACGCCGCGCATGACCTCCGGCAGGTAGAGCCGTTCGGCCAGCGTCAATTCCGGTGTCTGAACCGCCACACGACGAACCTACCACCGGCCCTGGGCGGTCGCCAGGCCGCGGTGCTACTGGGAGCGCAGCGAGCCCGGCATCGTCGGCGCACGGGCCGCCTGGCGCTGGAACTCGAGACTCGCGATGAGGCGCTCGGCGCGTTCCGCCAGTGTCTCGGCCTCGAGGAGGCCCTGACGCTCGACCGGCGACAGGTCGAGATGCTGCGCCAGGAAGCCGAGAAAGGCCTGATCGGACACCCCCGCGCCCGGCGAGGCCGGCATCGCGCCCTCACGCCCGAGGGTGCGCAGATGGTCGCGCACGAGCGCCCAGACGCGGTCGCGCAGGTCGGCTGGCAGGTCCCCCGCAGGCGTCCGGCGCCATTCGACCACCGCCCGCCGGTACGACGCGTCGTCGACCTCGTGCTGCACTCGGAACTCCCGCTCCCCCAGCAGGACGATGTTGAATCGCCCGTCCCCGAGGGGCTCGCAGTGGACGATCCGGCCGGCCGTTCCCGTCGGGAAGACCGACGGGCGCCCCTGGTACTCCGGCTCCCAACCGGCCCGGAGCAGCACCATGCCGATCAGTCCGTCCCCGGCGAGCGCAGCCCGGACCATCTCCCGGTAGCGCGGTTCGAAGATGTGGAGTGGGAGGGAGACGCCGGGGAAGTGCACGACGTTCGGGAGGGGGAAGATCGGGATGACACCGGGAAGGTCCATCCCACCCGTCACCTCGCCCTCCCTATCCCTAAAGGCCGAGGTTCTTGACGCTAGGCCTGGCCCGCACGCGCTCCAACCAGGCCTGTACCGGCGCCAGCGCGGGCTCGAACTCGAAGCCCAGGCGCCCCAGCACCATCATGCGCGGGGCGAAGGCCGCGTCGGCGAGGCTGAACTCGTCACCAGCCAGAAACTGGTTCCCGTCGAGCTGCTCGCGCAGGTAGTAGAGGCAGCGGCGCAATTCCTCGCGAGCCTGCTCGATGCGCTGGTCGTCGCGCTCTCCCTCGGGCCGGAGCGCCTGCGAGAGAAGCATGGTCGTCGGCGGAATGAACGAATTGTCGCAGTAGTCCTCCAGCGACCGCACTTTGGCGCGGCGCTGGGAGTCTTCGGCCGGCAGGAGAGCCGGAATCGGGTACTCGTCCTCGAGGTACTCGTTGATGACGGTGGAATCGTAAACCACTGTATCGTCATCGACGAGAACCGGGACTTTGCCATAGGGATTGAGCTGCAAGAATTCAGGAGTTTTCTGGTCCTGCTTGCGGAGATCGACGAGCACGGTCTCGTACTCGAGATCCTTTTCCTCAAGAACGACACGCACCTTCTGGCAGAACGGGCAGTCCGGGTAGTTATAGAGCTTGAGCATCGGGATTACCTCCTGCAGGCGCAGAACGGTATTCCGATTCGGCAGCCCACGCAAGATTGCGGGGGGCTAAAGTTCTAATTTTTTTGATACTTCAGGTGACGTGCGCCCAGGCGTGATACGAACTGCGCACCAGAGGCCCTGCTTCCACGTGTCGGAAGCCCATCCCTTCCGCCTCTTGCCGCAGCGCGTCAAACTCATCGGGGTGAACGTAGCGGTCGAGGGGCATGTGCGCTGCGGACGGGCGCAGATACTGCCCCAGCGTGACGATGTCGCACCCCACGGCGCGCAGATCGCCCAACACCGCCAGCACCTCTGCCCGCCGCTCCCCGAGCCCCAGCATCATGCCCGCCTTCGTTCGCCGGCGGCCTGCCGCATCGCGGGCGGCAGCCAGAACGCCGAGCGAGCGCTCGTACTTGGCCCCGGGCCGCACCCGCCTGTAGAGCCGGGGAACGGTCTCGACGTTGTGGTTGAAGACGTCCACCGGCGCCGCGCAGACCGTCGCCACGGCCGCAACGTCACCCTGAAAGTCGGGGACGAGCACCTCGACCCGGGTCGATGGCAGCGCGGCCTTGATGGCCCGGACCGTGGCCGCGAAGTGCGCGGCGCCGCCGTCCGGCAGGTCGTCGCGATCGACCGACGTGACGACGACGTGCTCGAGACCGAGACGCCGTGTCGCCTCCGCCACGCGCCCCGGCTCCTCGGGGTCGACCGGCAGCGGCCGCCCGTGTGTCACGGCGCAGAAGGAGCAGTTGCGCGTACAGGTGTCGCCCAACAGCATGAACGTCGCCGTGCGATGCGCCCAGCACTCGCCGAGGTTCGGGCACCGCGCCTCCTGGCACACCGTGTGGAGGCCCAAGTCCGAGACCACGCGACGCGTCTCGACGAACCCCTCTCCGCCCGGCACGCGGACCTTGAGCCACGGCGGATGGCGGCGGCGAACGGTCGCCACGCTCACGGTCGATCCTCGGGCATCCACGCCTCCGTACCCCGCGGCATGACCGAACTCGTCCCCGCGTAGCCGAAGGTCGAGAGGAAGCATGCCAGCACCGCGTCGGTGACGCGCTGGGTGTCCGCAGGCCCCCCTTCGCGCTCCAGCGAGGTCATCTCGACGCCGGTGAGACCGCATGGCGTGATGGCGCGAAACGGCGCCAGGTCGCCGCTCACGTTGAGGGCGAATCCGTGCCACGTGCACCAGCGCCGGATGGCGATGCCGACGGACGCGATCTTGCGGGCGCCGACCCACACCCCCGGGGTTCCGGGGCGCCGTCCGCCGGCGATCCCGAAGTCCGCGAGCGTCCGGATCATGACCTCCTCGAGGGCGGACACATACCAGCGAACGTCCAGGCGATGGCGCCGCAGGTCGAGCATCGGGTAGCCGACGATCTGACCGGGGCCATGGTACGTCACCTGCCCGCCCCGCGTCGCGCGGACCACGGGGATGGGGCCGTGGGCGGCGGCGCCCAGGAAGGCGGGATCGGCACCGCGACCCAGGGTGTAGACGGCTGGATGCTGAAGCAGAAGGAGCGCGTCCTCCCCGCCGGCCAGAACGCGATCGCGCAGCGACTCCTGCCAGACAAGGGCCTCGTCGTAGTCGAGCAGCCCTGCGCGGCCCACTGCCAAGATCGCGGTCATGCCGTCGTGCCGTTATAGCCTACCGGGTCGGCCACGGAAGGCGGCTGGTCGCTCGCGGCCGCGGCGAAAGCGACGAAGCCGAACTGGCGGGCCTCGGCCCGCTCGACCGGGGCGAAAGAACGCCGATGCACCGGGCAGGGTCCGTACGCGCGCAGTGCCTGCAGGTGGACCGGCGTGGGATAGCCCATGTGACGGTCGAACCCGTAGACGGGATACCGGCGCGCCAGTGCCGCCATCAGGGCGTCACGGTGCACCTTGGCGACGATGGAGGCGGCCGCGATCGACGCCACGAAAGCGTCCCCCTTCGGATAGGCGGCCTGTGGCATCGACAGGCCGGGGATCTCGTGGCCGTCCACCAGCACGAAGCTCGGGCGCAGGTCGCCGAGGCCTGCGAGCGCCCGCCGCATCGCCCGCAAGCCGGCCTGACGCACGTTCAACTGGTCGATCTCGGCCGGCGTGACCTCCCCGATACCGATCGCCAGCGCCCGCCGCGCGATGACGGCGGCGAGCCGGCGGCGCTCGGCTGCCGCCAACACCTTCGAATCGGCCAGCTCCGCCGGCCGAGCTCCCCGGGGAAAGACGACGGCGGCGGCCACGACGGGTCCGGCGAGCGGCCCCATCCCGACCTCGTCGACGCCGGCGACGAACGCATGTCCGAGCCGCCACAGAAGGCGCTCCAGGTGCAACCCCGCGTAGTACAACCCGGCGCGCGCCCCCGATCTGGACCGGCCCACCATCTACCTACGACACCGATGCTGGCGTGCCGCCGAGGAGCGCCCGCAAGGCGCCAGCCGCCCCTGGCCCTCCCACGCCGCCACGCCGTTGTACCAATCCAGCCCCGCGCGCTGGGCCCGCCTGCTCCAGCGGGCCGCACGAAAACACGCCCCACCGAGTGGCCCATAGAACGCCGTCGCCAGGTGGCGAAGCCGCGTCAGCTTGCGCCCGAGCGGCCCAACCTCCACCGAAGCGCTCCACCCGGCGAACGACCAGTCGTCGGCGTGCCGTGCGGCCACGATGGCCTCGGCCGCCGCAACGCCGAACTCGAGCGCGTATGAGATCCCCTCGCCGAGCAGAGGATCGACCCCCGCGGCATCGCCGACGAGCAGCACGTGCGGCGCCGCCAGCGGGCGCCCGCGCGTCCAGGCGTGAATCGGGAAGGCCTTGCGAGCACCCGTGTGCGCGCCCAGCCGCTGCATCTGGGCCGCCAACGCGGCGTCGAGCACGCCGGTCGGCGCCGGCGGCAGCGCATAGGCACCTACGTTGGCGTGCGGACGACCGTCGACCAGGCACGGGAACGCCCAGGCATAGCCACGCAACCCCCGCGCACAGTCCCGGAAGTCGAATTCGTAGCGGCGGCCCGCATGACCGTCCCAGGTCGAGGTGGCCAGCGGGACGTCGGCCATGCGGGCTCGCGCGATCTGCGCCGTCGCCCCGGGCAGCAACCGGCGCCGTACCAGGCTGCCGCTGCCGTCCGCACCGACGACGACGCGGCCGTGATACGCGCCTCGATCCGTCTCGACCCGGATGCCGTTCCCGTCGCGCTCCAGCGACCGCACCGTGACGTCCTCGCGCAGGAGCGCCCCTCGATCGCGCGCCGCCCAGGCGAGGGCCGCATCGAACTCGCGCCGCCGCACGATCCGAGAGAGATCGTTGCCCGGGACGTCGACGCGCGCGCCCGGAACCCACACCGCAGCCGCGTCGACCCGCACGTTGGCGACCGCGAGGGGGACACCGAGTTCCTGCAAGACCGTGAGCGTGCGGGGGATCAGCCCCCCGGCACACGTCTTGTCGCGGGGATGGTGCGAGCGTTCGAGCAACACGATGTCGCCCGCGAGCGTGGGATCCCGCTGCAGCGATGCGAGCGCCGTGGCCGCACCCGCCGGTCCCGATCCGACGATGACCACCGACCGACGCTCCGCTCCACGCACCCCCCTCGTCTCCTAGCGCAGCCGTTGCGCGCCCGCCACCGCCCCGACGGGACGGTCATGACGCAGTTTGCCGCGTGAGGCACGGGCGGGTACGCGCCGCCGGCTCCCGGGCGTCGCACACCCCCGGCCCACCGCCCATCCGCCCCCCCGCGCTCCTTACGTCCGCCG
>Ga0302046_10006637_pt1 | contig 10077 bp, 8 predicted proteins | sample RVTome_11_FD_200261 | JGI IMG/M metagenome (GOLD analysis project Ga0302046, IMG submission 200261) | Soil microbial communities from uranium-contaminated site in the Upper Colorado River Basin, Wyoming, United States - RVT147D111 (version 2) ... | reverse complement strand
CACCGTAAGCCCGGGGTCGAAGAGGTGCTCCTCGAGGTAGGCGAGCAGGGGCCTGACGCGGTTCGGCGCCCGGCGACGATGGCGCCGGATCCGCGCCAGGCTCTCGGTGGCGGCCTGCGACAGAGGGGACGGAAGCAGCATCGGCGGGAGGATAGGAGCCCTCCCCGCGGGACGCGAATCCGCGTCCGAATCCGGAGCCCGGCGTCAAGATCGGGCTATTCCAGACGGAAGTAACGGACGGACGACCCGAGTTCGACCCGCGGCCCGGCGCCCGGCGCTGCCTCGCCGTGCTGCTCGACGACCGCGACGGCGGGGCGGGGGAGCGTCGCCTCGGCCCGGCCCCGCGCGCACCAGCCCGCCACCCGCTCGGTGCCGTCGTCGTGGCGGAACAGGAAGAGCCAAGCGCTCGGCGGCGCCGGCAGGGGGCCGAGGCACGTCGTGCCGCGGAGCTCGCGCTCGAGCGTCGCCAGGGCCTGGAAGCTCGGCCGCCGCCGCGGCGCCTGGCCGCCCTCGCCCGGGGCCACCAGGCCGTAGCCGCGGGCGATCGCCTGCCACCAGTAGACGCGCTCGACCATGTGGGTGGTCAGCGCCAGCAGGTAGAAACGCGCCAGGTAGTCGGCCTGGGTGTCCTCGTCCACCGACACGGAGCGGCCCGCCGGTGAGTGCGGCCCCTCCCACAACGGCCAGTTGACCTCGGTGATCCACGAGCGCGGCGACACGCCCGGCGACGTCTCGGCGATCGCCTGAAGGAGCGTCACCTTGCCCGGCGTGTCGAAGCCGAGCTGGTGGTTCTCGGGGGCGCCGCGGCGGTCCACGTAGAGCAGGCTCGCCAGGGCGTCGAAGCCCACGCCGCGGCACAGGCGAAGGGCCGCCATGGTGGCGTGGACCTCGAAGTCGATCACCGCCGGGCCGAGGATCTCCACCCCCTCGTGGCGGCGCAGGACCTGCGCCGCGCTCGCCGCCAGCTCGGCGTACTCGCCCAGCGTCCACACGCCCCACTTGCTGCGGTTGATGGCCTGGCCGACCTGGAAATGCCGCCCGTAGGGCGCAAAGAGCTCGCCGAGCTCCTCCACGCGGCTCGCCCAACGCTCGCGGTCGCGCACCAGGTCGCGGTTCTGGGGGAGGGCGAAGGCGAGGTCGTAGCCACGACCGTGCAGCTCGCGGGCGAGCTCGAGCTCGTGGCGGTCGTCGTCGGCCCAGGGATGGAGGCGCAGCAGCACCTTGCGCACGCCGAGGTCGTCCAGGGCCGCCAGGAGCGCCTCCGGCGCTTCCGGAAACGGCCGCGCGCACACCCCAACGCCGTCCCACGGAACCGGCGCGCCGTAGAGCCGACGCCGCAGCTCGCGGTAACGCGCCAGCACCGCGGGCAGTGCGGTCAGCGCGAGGGCCGTCTGCCGCGCGTGGCTCGGCAGGTCGGCGAGCCGCACCCGCGTCTTCGTCCAGCGTCCGGCGTGCTGGTGGGGTTGATCGGAGAGAGGGTCCCAGACGATCTTGTCGCGCGCCGAGGCGCCCGCCGCGGCCTCGGGGATGTGGGCGTGGGCGCGCCGCGGACGCAGAGCGCCGGCGAGCCTGCCCGTCAGGCGTCGCCAGCGCTTCTTGCTCTCGATCTTGAAACGGAAGCCATGGTGGAAAAGACGGTAGAGCGCGACGTGGGCCGCGCCGGGCTCGCCGCCCCAGTACGCGGCGAGGAAGCGCCGCTGGTCGGCGCGGCGGAAGATCGCCAGGCGGCACAGGTCGCGGGTGCGCGCGAACGCGCCGAGCCGGCGCCGAACGCGCGCGCGGTTGAGGTCGACGAGGTAGAGCCGGTGGGGGTCGTCCCGCGCGATCAGGACGTTGCCGATCGACAGGTCGCGGTGGAAGAGCCCGGCGCCGTGCACGCGGGCGAGCAGGCGGCCGAGGTCGTCCATGAAGGCCGGGTAGTCGATCCCGGGGAAGTCCTCACGCTCGCGGCCGGCCTGGACCGCGCGGAAGAGGTAGCGCGCCTCCACCACCTCGCCGAGGTGACGGCTGACGAAGAAGGAGGGTCCGTCGGCGCGCTCGGACTCGATCAGCAGCGCCGGCTCGGCGGTGTCGAGGCCGGCGGCGACGAAGGCGCGCGCGGCGCGCCAGGCGCGCGCGGCCTTGCTGCCGCGCAGGCGGCGCAGGGTCCGGGCCTTGAAGCCACGGTTGTTGAACTGCTTGACGACGACGTCCAGCGGTCCGCGGCGGCCGGCGTACCGGGCGCGGTAGAGATAGTTGCGGCCCCAGTGGACGGTGGCCTCGGCCGCCGCCGGATCGGCGAGCCGGCGCACGAGGTCCGCGAGGTCGCCCGCGGGCTCGCAGCCGCGGGCGACCTCGCCGCGGAAGCCGGCGAACACGAAAGGAGTCGTCTCCACCGGCGTCAGACCTCGAGGATGTCGAAGCGTTCGTGATGGAGCTGGGCGTCGCTCTGCAGGATGATCTCGGTGTCGAGCTCGCGCTCGAGCTCTTCGAGGACGGCCCGCTCCTCGCGCTGCAGCGCCCGCGCCACGTCGGGATGGACGCGCAGGAGCACCTCGCGGTCCGAGAAGCGGCCGCGCTGGCGCAGGAGCTGGCGCCGCATCTCGAGCGCGATCGTCGACAGCGCCTTGATGCGCCCCACCCCGTGGCAGTAGGGGCACGGCTGGGTGAGCTGGCGCTCGAGGCTCGGGCGGGTGCGCTTGCGGGTGATCTCCACCAGGCCGAACTCCGAGATGTTGAGGACCTTGTGGCGCGCCCGATCCTTGGCGAGCTCGGCGGCCAGGGCCGCGAAGACCTCTTCGCGGTGCGACGGCTCGATCATGTCGATGAGGTCGACCACGATGATGCCGCCGAGGTTGCGCAGACGGATCTGGCGCACCACCTCGCGCACCGCCTCGAGGTTGGTCGTCAGCACCGTGTCCTCGAGGTTGTGGCTGCCCACGTAGCGGCCGGTGTTGACGTCGATGGCCACCAGGGCCTCGGTGGGATGGATCACGATGTGGCCGCCCGACTTGAGCCACACCTTGGTCTTCAAGGCCTCCTCGATCTCGGCGTCGATCTCGAAACGCTCCATCAGGGTCGAGTCGCCGAGCTTGACGCGTCCCAGGAGGGCGGGCTGCACCTGGTCGACGAAGTCGACGATGCGTTCGTAGGTGCCCTCGTCGTCGACCCACAGCACGCTGAACTCGCTCGAGAAGTAGTCGCGCACCACGCGCAGGGCGAGGTCGAGGTCGCGGTGCAGGAGCGCCGGCGCGCGCACCTGCTCGCCGCGGCGGCGGATGCGCTCCCACAGCCGCATCAGGTAGGCGAGGTCGCTCTGGAAATCCTCGCCCGTGCCGCCGGCGCCCGCGGTGCGCACGATCAGCCCGTGGCCCTCGGGCCGCATCGGCTCCAGGAGGTCGCGCAGCCGCTGGCGCTCCGCCTCGTCCTCGATGCGCCGCGAGATGCCGAGGTGAGGCTCGCCCGGCAGCAGCACGAGATGGCGGCCCGGCAGGGTGACCTGGGTCGTCACCCGCGCTCCCTTGTTGGCGAGCGGGTCCTTGACGATCTGCACCATGAGCTCCTGGCCCACCTCGAGCAGCTCGTCGATCGAGCGCTCGGGCGGCTCGCGGCGATCGCCCAGCACGTCGCCTTCGCCTTCGCCGTCGCTCTCGCCCTCGCCGTCGAAGTCGAAGTCGGCCAGCGGGTCGGTGACCTCGCTGACGTAGAGGAACGAGTCGCGATCCAGCCCGACGTCCACGAAGGCCGCCTGCATGCCGGGCAGCACCCTCTTGACGCGTCCCTGGTAGATGTTGCCGACCACGCCGAGCTGCTGGCGGCGCTCGATGAAGATCTCGGCCAGGCGGTCGTCGTCGAGCACGGCGATCCGGGTCTCGTGCGGGTCGCTCGACACCAGGAGCTTCTTGTCGCTAGCGGTTGACATAGCGGCGGTAATCGACGTTCAGGACCAGGCTGGCGGCGAGGTAGTTGAAGAGCATGAACGAGCCGCCGTAGGAGATGAAGGGTAGCGGAATCCCGGTGATCGGCAACAGCCCCACCACCATCGCCGTGTTGTAGACCACGTGGGTGACGACCACCGCGAGCAGCCCCACCACCAGCAGGATGCCGGCGCGGTCGCGGCTGCGCATGGCGATGCGGGCGGCCGTCGAAATGAACCAGGCGAAGAGGCCGAGCACCGTGATCACCCCGAGGAAGCCCCATTCCTCGGCGAGCACCGCCATCACGAAGTCGGTCTGGCGCTCGGGCAGGAAGCGGAGCTGGCTCTGGGTGCCCTGGCCGTAGCCTCGGCCTGTCCACTGGCCGGAGCCCACCGCGATCTTCGACTGCCGCACCTGGTAGCCGGCGCCCAGCGGGTCCTCCTCGGGCGCGAGGAAGGTGCGCACGCGCTGGCGCTGGTAGTCCTTCATGCCGAAGCTCCACAGCCCGAAGGCCAGCACCAGGCCGAGCAGCGACGCGGCGACCAGCAGCCGCAGGCGTACGCCGGCGACCAGCAGCATCGCCGCCAGCATCGGCAGGAACATGGCGGCGCCGCCGAGGTCGCGCTCGAGCGCGATCAGCCCCATGGGCACCACGGTCAGCACCGCGGCCACGGCGATCTGGCGCAGGCCGAGGAAAGGCCGGTCATGGCGCGACAGGTAACGGGCCAGCAGCAGGACGGTCGCGATCTTGTGGAATTCCGAGGGCTGCACGCGCACCGGGCCGAAGGCGAACCAGCTTCGCGCGCCGCCCGCCTCGTGCCCCAGCACCAACACCAGCACGAGGGCCACCAGGCCGAGGCCGTAGAACATCGGCGCCGCTTCCACCAGCCAGTGGTAGTCGAAGAGCAGCGCGACGGCGAGCGCCGCGAGCCCCACCAGCACCCACAGGGCCTGGCGCGCGAGCAGGCTCTCGGCCTGCTCGGCGCTGGCGCTGGCCACCGTGGCCAGGCCGATCAGCGAGAGCAGGAACGCCGCCGCCAGCGGCCCCACGTTGACGTTGCCCAGCCGCCTGAGCGCCGTCTGCTCACCCTCGAGCGACGACAGCCGCGAACGGGGTAGGAGGAGGGATCGCATCGCAGCGTCAGGTCAGGAGACCGGAACCGGCTCCGGCGTCCGCCGGCCGAAGTACGTCTCGAAGAGCTCGCGGGCGATCGGCGCCGCCACCCTGGAGCCGCCGCCGCCGTGCTCTACGAAGACGACCACGACCAGCCGCGGATCGCCGGCGGGAGCGTAGGCCACGAACCAGGCGTGGTCGCGCAGCTCCGGCGGCAGCTCCTCGTTCTTGGTCCAGGTCTCCTGGCGCACCACCTGGGCGGTGCCGGTCTTGCCGGCGACGTCGAGGCCGGCGATCCGCGCCGGCCTGCCGGTGCCCTGGGAATCGTTGACCACCTTCCACAGCGCGGTGCGAACCAGGTCGAGGTGCTCGGGCGAGATCGGCAGCGGCTCGCCGCGCCGCACGGGCTCGTCGAGCACCAGGCGGGGCTCGACCACGTAGCCGACCGCCAGCGCCCCCGTCATCACCGCCGCCTGCAGCGGCGAGACCAGGATGGGCCCCTGGCCGATGGCCACCGAGATCGTCTCGCCCGGGTACCAGCGGGTGCCGCGCACGCGCTCGCTCCATTCCGCATCGGGCACCAGGCCGGGCTTCTCGTCCTCGAGCGCGATGCCCGTCGGGCGGCCGAGGCCGAAGAGGCGGGCATAGTGGGCGATCGGCTCGATGCCGAGCTTCTGGCCGAGGTGGTAGAAGTAGACGTCGCAGGAGTCGCGGAGCGCGCGCTCGAGGTTCTCGAAGCCGTGGCCGCGGGATTGCCAGCAGCGCCGGCGGTGGTTGTACAGGCGGGTCGATCCGTTGCAGTAGACGCCGGACTCGGGCGTGATCACGCCCCGTTCGAGAGCGGCCAGGGCCATCACCATCTTGAAGACCGAGCCGGGGGCATGGGTCTGCAGCGTGCGGTTCTGCAGCGGCCGCCGCGGGTCCTCACTCAACGCCCGCCATTCCTCGGGGGTGAGGCCACGGGCGAACGCGTTGGGGTCGAACGACGGCGACGAATAGAGCGCCAGCACGTCGCCCTGCCGCGGGTCGAGCGCCACGACGGCGCCCGCCTGGCCTTCGAGCAGACGCGCCGCCTCCTGTTGCAGGTCGAGGTCGAGCGTCAGGCGCAAGTTGCCGCCGGCGTGGGCGAGCGCCGGGTCGAGCTTCTCGATCAGCCGCCCGCGACTGTCGACGACCACGAGCTGCTCGCCGCGCTCGCCCCGCAGGTGGTCTTCATAGCGCCCTTCGACCCCTTGACGGCCGAGCAGGTCGTCGCGGCGCACGACGCTCTCCTGCGTCGCCAGGTCCTTCTTCGTCACCCGGCCCAGGTACCCCATGAGGTGGGCCGTGTAGTGCGCGTGGCGGTTGAGACGCAGGTGCTCGGCGGCGACCTCGAACTCCGGGTGCTCGAGCTGCTCGACGCGGAAACGCGCCACTTCCACCAGGTCGAGGTGGGTGGCCAGGCGGGTCTGCTGGAACTTGCCGCCGCGGTTCTCCTCGAGCCGGCGCCGCAGGTCGGCGACGTCGAGCTCGAGCACGCCGGCGGCGAAGGCGAGGCTGGCGTCGAGGTCGCGGCTCAGGCTGCGGTCGAGCAGCAGCGTATAGCTCGGGACGTTCTCCACGAGCTGGCGGCCGTGGCGGTCGTAGATCAGGCCGCGCGGCGCCTCCAGCGAGATGCGGCGCAGCCGGTTGTTCTCCGCCAGCTCGCGGAATTGCTCGCCCTGGGCGATCTGGGTCCACCAGTAGGAAAGCGCGATGAGCAGCAGCACGATCCGGACGAGGCCGGCGAGCAGCCCCACGCGGCGGACGAGATGTTCACGGTGCTGTCCGATTTTCACGAGCGTCTCCGGCCTCGAGCGCTACCTCGAGCGCTTCATCGTACCGCACTTCGGGCGTATGATCCGCCCCATGCCGGAGCTGCCCGAGGTCGAGGTCCTGCGCCGCAGCCTCCTGCGGCGCCTGCCCGGGCGCCGGATCGTCCGCGTCGAGACGCGCGCGCCCACCCTGCGCGAGCCGCTCGACCGGCGGCGTCTCCGGCGTCTCCTCGAAGGCCGGCGGGTCGAGGCCCTGCGCCGCCGCGCCAAGTACCTCCTGATCGACGTCGATGGCGACGCGACCTTGATCGTCCACCTCGGCATGAGCGGTCGCCTGACGGTGGTCGCCGGCGAGGAGCCCTACGAAGAGCACGAGCACTTCCTCTGCCGTCTCGACGACGGCCGGCGCCTGCGCCTGGTCGACCCGCGGCGCTTCGGTCTCGTCTTCGCCTCAAGGCGCGGCGAGCTCGCCGCCGACCGCCACTTCGCCCATCTCGGCGTCGAGCCCCTGGACGGCGGGCTGACGGGCCGCTATCTCGCCGAGCGCGTGCGCGGACGCCGGGCCCCGATCAAAGGCTTCCTCATGGACGCCGGCGTGGTCGTCGGAGTGGGCAACATCTACGCCAGCGAGACGCTGTGGCGCGCCGGCGTCCACCCGCGGCGCTCCACGGCACGGATCTCGGCGACGGCCTGGGAGCGGCTGGCGGCCGAGACCAGAGCGGTGCTCGGCGACGCCATCGCCCAGGGCGGCACCACCCTCAACGACTTCGCCGACGGCGACGGCAACGCCGGCTACTTCCAGGTCGCGCTCGCCGTCTACGGCCGCGAGGGCGAGCCCTGCGGGCGTTGCGGGCGGACGATCCGGCGCCTGGTGCAGGCGGGGCGCAGCACCTTCTACTGCCCTGGCTGCCAAAGGTAGGTACAATCGCCGGCAGGCCAACACCATCCAGGGGATCAGCATGCCAATCGAGCTCAAGATACCGTCGGTGGGGGAGTCCATCACCGAGGCCGTGATCGGCGAGTGGCTGAAGGCCGAAGGCGACGCGGTCGCCGAGGACGAGCCCGTCGTCGTGATCGAGACCGACAAAGTCAACGTCGAAGTCCCGGCCCCCGAGGCGGGCGTCCTCTCGAAGATCCTGAAGCAGGAAGGCGACAGCGCCAAGGTCGGCGACGTCATCGGCTACATCGAAGCCGGCGCAGCCGAGGACAAGGCCGAAGAGGAGGAGCCCGAAAAGGACAAGCCCAAGGAGAAGCCCAAGGAAAAGGGAAAGCCCAAGAAGGAAGAGACGGAAGAGGAAGAGACGGAAGAGGAGGAAGCCGAGGACGAGGACGCCGGACCGCGGGTGACGCCGGCGGCACGGCGCGCCCTGGCCGACGCCGGCCTCGAGCCCGCCGACGTCGAGGCCACGGGACCGGGCGGCCGCCTGCTCAAGGAGGACGTCCGGCGCCACCTGGAGAAGAAGGAGGCGGCGCCGAAGAAGGAAGCCGAGAAGAAGGACGAGCCCGCGCCGAGCGAAGCGCCAGCCGCCGGTCCGCGCCAGGAAGAGGCGGTCAGGATGACGCCGCTGCGCAAGCGGGTTGCCCAGCGCCTGGTCCAGGCCCAGCAGACGGCGGCGCTGCTCACCACCTTCAACGAAATCGACATGACCGCGGTCATGGCGATGCGCCGGCGGTACAAGGAGCCTTTCCAGGAGGCGCACGGCATCAAGCTGGGCTTCATGTCGTTCTTCGTCAAGGCGGTGATCGAGGCATTGAAGGCCGTCCCCCGGGTCAACGCCGAGCTGCGCGACGACGAGATCGTCTATCACAACTACTACGACGTCGGCGTGGCCGTGGGCGGCGGCAAGGGCCTGGTGGTGCCGGTGATCCGCAACGCCGAGCGCCTCTCCTTCGCCGAGGTCGAGAAGACGATCGCCGACCTCGCCGCCCGCGCGCGCGACAGCAAGCTGAAGCTCGAGGAGCTCCAGGGCGGCACCTTCACGATCTCGAACGGCGGCATCTACGGCTCGCTGCTGTCGACGCCGATCGTCAATCCGCCGCAGAGCGGCATCCTCGGCATGCACAAGATCGAGGACCGCCCGGTGGCGGTGGACGGCCAGGTGGTGATCCGGCCGATGATGTACGTCGCGCTCACCTACGACCACCGAATCGTCGACGGCCGCGAGGCGGTGACCTTCCTGGTGAAGGTCAAGGAGCGGATCGAGGACCCGAGCCGGATCTTGCTCGAGGTGTAGGGACGGAGGTCGTGTCGTCGCGATGACCCAGGGTGCGGACCCTGGGCTTTGATCTTCAACCCCATTCCTTGGAGATGCTCGCCGACTGGACGCGCTCTTCCGACGCGCTCCGGCGCGTCCTCGAAGACGCCAAGGAGCGTATGGCCCACGGTCTCGAGGAGATGGCCCTCGCCGGAGCCAGCGCGGGAATGCCCTGGCGCGCCGTGGCCCACGCGCGCCGCGAGCGCATCGAACGCGTCACGTTGGCGGCCACCGCCACGTTGCGGAGCTTCGCCAATCCACCCGGACGCAAGGTCATGCTCGTGTTGTCCGGCGGCTGGCCCCTCGGCTACACGGACACCTTCGCGCCGTCGCGCCCTGAAATCCCCCCAACCCCCCTTTCATTAAAGGGGGGACCCTGACTGAGGAACTCTGAGCCCCCCTTTAAGAAAGGGGGGTTTGGGGGGATTTGGCCGACGAAGTCGGCCTTCTCACGCGCGGCCGGAGGGTTTCCGGCCGGGCCTCTAGGCCATCGACGACCGCCGCCGCTCGCTGGCGCGGATCGCCTCGGTCATGTCGTCCACCGGGCGGATCTCGAAGGGTCCTACCTTCACGCCCGGGTGCGCCGAGATCAACTGGATGGCGTGGTTCAGGTCCCTGGCCTCGAGCACCACGAAGCCGCCCAACTGCTCCTTCGTCTCGGCGAACGGGCCGTCGGTCCAGCGCTCCACGGCCGCCGTGAAGGCGTCGTGCAGCGCCTCTTCGGCGAGGTCGAAGTCGCCGAGCAGGCGGATCAGGGTGGCGAGCACGCGGCGCGACTCGGCGCGGTAGACGGCGTCCACCTGTTGGCGTATTTGTTCGACGTCGTCCTGGCTCATCGGGCCTCGATAAGGCTGAGAGCCTGCGGTTTCCCGATCGGGATCATATCCCGGTTAGCCATCGTCCTCTCCGGCCGGGCTCTCGAGCACGACTCGCAGCCCGAGCATCTTGACCACGTGCAGGACGCGGCCGACCCCGGCGCTCGCCCGCCCGCGTTCGAGTTCGCTGATCCCGGTGTAGGC
>Ga0302046_10006636_pt1 | contig 10077 bp, 12 predicted proteins | sample RVTome_11_FD_200261 | JGI IMG/M metagenome (GOLD analysis project Ga0302046, IMG submission 200261) | Soil microbial communities from uranium-contaminated site in the Upper Colorado River Basin, Wyoming, United States - RVT147D111 (version 2) ... | reverse complement strand
CGGCATGGTGTTCCAGTCCTACACCCTGTTCCCGTGGCTGACCGTCCGCGGCAACGTCGAGTTCGGGCTGCGCATGACCGGGCACAAGCCGGACGAGGCCGCCGAGGAGGCCGCGCACTGGATCGAGCTGGTCGGCCTCAGCCGCTTCGCCGACGCCTACCCGAGTCAGCTCTCGGGCGGCATGAAGCAGCGGGTGGCGATCGCCCGCGCGCTCGCCAACGAGCCGCGGATCCTCTTGATGGACGAGCCGTTCGGGGCGCTCGACGCCCAGACCCGCTGCCAGATGCAGGGCTACCTGCTCGAGATCTGGCAGAACGTCGAGGTCACCATCCTGTTCATCACCCACGACCTCGACGAGGCGGTCTACCTGGGCGACCGGATCGTGGTGCTCGACGCCCAGCCCGGCCGGGTGCGCGAGGTGATCGAGGTGCCGCTGCCCCGTCCGCGCGTCACCGACCAGTTCCTCGACCCCTACTTCCTCGCCACCAGGTACCATATCGAGGAGCTGATCCACTCCCCGACCGGGCGGCGGCCCGAGGCACTGGCGGTGCGCGCCTCCTCTTCGCTGGCCCAGGAGGTGCTCTAGATTTGTCAGATTCGCCGACCGACCGCACCCCCGACCCGCCGTTCGACGACACCCGCGGCCGCCGGGCGGCGCTCGCCGAGGGGGAGCTGCCGGCCGGCCGCGGCAAGGAGCGCGTCGAGCGCGGCCTCGAGTTGGGGCTGACCGCGGCGCCCTCCGTCGGCGACCGCTCGATCTCGACCTTCGCGCGCGGCGAGCTGCCCCACTTCGCCGGCATCAACACCCTGCTCAAGCTCCCCTACCTCGAGGACGCCCGCAAGGTCGGCGAGCACGATGTCGCCTTCCTCGGCATCCCGTTCGACCTCGGCACCACCTACCGCCCCGGCTGCCGCTTCGGCCCCCAGGGGATGCGCCGCATCTCCTCGCTCTACACCACCTACTTCTACGAGCTGGGGGTCGACCTCCTCGAGGCGGTGTCGATGGTCGACCTCGGCGACGTCTTCGTCATCCCGGCCAATCTCGAGAAGAGCTTCGACCAGGTCAGCCGCGCGGTCTCGCACGTCTTCGAGAGGGGCTGCTTCCCGTTCCTGATGGGCGGCGACCACTCGCTCGGCTACCCGAACGTGCGCGGCATCGCCCCGCACATCGACGGCAACCTCGGCATCGTCCACATCGACCGCCACATCGACCTGCAAGAGAAGGACATGGACGAGCGGATGCACACCACGCCGTGGTTCCACGCCACCAACATCCCCAACGCACCGCCCTCGAACCTGGTGCAGATCGGGATCGGCGGCTGGCAGGTGCCGCGCGCCGGGGTGGTCGAGGCGCGCAAGCGCGGCACCAACATCCTGACCATGGACGACGTCGAGACGCTGGGGATCGAGAAGGTCGCCGAGATCGCGCTCGAAGCGGCGTGGAAAAACGCCAAGGCGGTCTATCTCTCGTTCGACATCGACAGCGTCGACTGCGGCTTCGTCCCCGGCACCGGCTGGCCGGAGCCGGGGGGGTTCCTGCCCCGCGAGGTGCTCAAGCTCCTGAAGCTGGTGGCTGAGGAGGGGATCGTCGCCATGGAGGTCGTCGAGGTCGCGCCGGCCTACGACGTCTCCGACATCACCTCGCTGCTCGCCGTGCGCGCGATGCTCGACGTGCTCGCCGCGATGGTCGACGCGGGGCACCTGCCGAGGAAGGACAGGACGGCCGGGATCGTGCCGGGCGAGCCGCAGCCCTGGGCGGGGTAACCGGCTCGGGCCCGCGAGGGACCTGGACGTGCACGAGCTGTCGGTGGCGAACGCGATCGTCGAGAGCCTCGGCGGCCACGAGGCGCTCGCCGGCGGCGCCCGCGTCGTCGCCGTGACCGTGCGCGTCGGCGCGCTCTCCGGCGTGGTCCCGGCGGCGCTCCGCTTCGCCTGGGGGCCGGCCACCGAGGGTAGCTTCGCGGCCGGCTCCCGCCTCGACCTCGAAGAGGTCCCGCTCGCTGCCTGGTGCCCCGGCTGCCGCGCCGAGCGCGAGCTGCCCTCCCTCCTACGCCTCGCCTGCCCGGTCTGCAGTGCGCCGACGCCGGAGGTCCGGCGCGGGCGCGAGCTGGAGATCCTGGCGATGGAGATCGAGGACTCCGAGAAGCCGAGTCCGACTTGACAGAAGCGCAAACCAGGCGTAGGTTCTAGTCCGCTGCTTGATTCAGCGAACGCGAAGTCCTACACTCGGAGCGAGTCCATGCGCACCCTCAAGACCCTGAGACCGGGCCACAAGGGCACCAAGGAACTGGTGGCCCGGTACGGTACGAGCCTCCTCTGCGTCCGCTACCGTTTCGATGACCTCACACGCGAGCGCGTCAAGACTGTGGAGCTGATCATCCAGCGTCGCTCGGCGGAACCCACGCTGCCGCCTCTTCCGGTGCGGACGGCCGCGCCCCCGGCCGACCGGACTGCCGCCTCACGCCCACGCGTCGCGGTCCGTACCGCTCGTGGGAGGGCTCCGCTCCCGCGGCGGCGTTCGGCGCAGAGAGTCGCTCTCCGCATCCACTGGGGAGAGACCGATCTGCGCCAGCGGATCGAGTCCGCCGGTGGCTGGTGGGACCGCACCGCCGGCTCTGGCTTCTCCGCCGCGACCACGCCGAACGCCTCGGTCTCCTTCACCGGGTGGCGGCAGTAGCAAGTGGGTAGATGTGGACAAGGTCCGGCTGGATGTGGACACCGCACGAGGAGGCAGTAATGGACACGAGGTGGACACATCTGGCCACGGGTGGGTAGGTCTGGGAACCGCGTGCCGGTGAAAAAAACTGTTGGGCGGCAGGAGGAGCCATCCGATTCGTTGGTCTTCAGGTCCATGATAGAGTTCACGGCGCCGTCAGATGCCACGCAGCCGACTAGAGCGAATCCGCGACTGCATCCGACGCCGTCATTACGATATGACTGCACACGCGATGGAGGAGATGGCTGAAGAACGCCTCGACATTCTCGATGTGGAGAGCGCAGTACTTACAGGGGCGATGACTCGCGCTGAGAAGGATGATCCAAGGGGAACAAAGTATGTGGTTGCCGGAGTCGCTGCCGATAAGGCGACGCCAGTGGGCGTTGTGGGGCGCTTCGTTGCAATGGACCGCTTCCTGATTATCACCGTGTATGTCGTGACCTGACCAGAAAGACGCTATGTACGGATATAAATGCCAATACTGCCAAGGAACGGTGCAGCCTAAGAAGGTCGCACTCGAAGGCTTTAAGCACAAAGACGGCTTCATTCTACTCGAAGACGTCACCATTGGTGTTTGTGACACCTGCGGCAATCGTTATTACACTGCTGATATCCTGCATGCCGTACACGAGCTAGCCACCGGAGAACGGACACCTGAGAGAACAGCCGAAGTGCCTGTAGCACACATGAGCTAGCATGGATACCTCTGATCGAATGCCGCCCAACAAAGCGCCTGCAGACGGACGCGCTTCGCGCGCCGCTGAGGCGCGGCAACGTTATCCGACCTAATCCGAGCGTCTGATAGAATGCCGGACCGAAGGAGGTGTGCGAGCGATGGAGCCAACCTTCACCGCGGTCTATCGGCGGGTGCCCGAGGGTTACGCAGCCTTTGTTGAAGAGCTTCCCGGCGCCAACAGCCAGGGCGCCACGCTGGACGAAGCCCGGGAAAACCTACGTGAGGCAGTGGCCCTTGTCCTCGAGGCCAACCGGTCTCTGGCTGAGGAGCAGCTCGGCGACGCTGAGGTCATTCGGGAATCTCTCGAGCTTTCGGCGTGAAACGCCGCGACCTGGTTCGGCATCTCCGGGCTCATGGATGCGAGCTTCTTCGCGAAGGCGGCAACCACTCAGTCCTTGTGAACCGTGCGAAGCACAAGATCTCCACAGTTCCTCGGCACCGGGAGATCAATGACTTCACCGCGCGGAAGATATGCAAGGATCTCGACGTTCCAGAGCCGAAAGGATAACCCCCCGGTCGAGCGCACGGCCGCCGCCGCTCACCTCAAGGGCCGTTATACGGCACGATGCCTTACTACCTAGACCTTTTCTCCCCTGAAACCTACGAGGCCTTCGGGCGCTCGGACCGCACCGTATCTGGCTTTCGCATTCGCCAGCGCAATGCAGCCGCGCGAATCAAGAAGGGCGACAAGCTTCTCTGCTATATGACCAAGCTCTCGCGCTGGTTTGGTATTCTCGAGGTCGTGGAGGGTCCATTTACTGATGAGACTCCCATATTCTACCCCGAGAATGACCCGTTCGTGGTCAGGTTTCGAGTCAGATCAGACGTTTGGCTGCCGGTGGACAAGGCAATTCCGATCCATGAGGATCATATTTGGGATCGCCTCTCCTTCACAGCCGGTCAGGACAAGGGCACCTCAAGTTGGACCGGGAAGATTCGGGCCAGCCTCGTCCAAGTCTCGGAAAGCGACGGTCACCTCCTTGAGGCCGCGATTCGCGGCCAGATTGGCGGCGGATCAACGTACCCCGTCGAGGAGTCCGAATACCGACGCCATCTTTCGCATCGGGTTCGTCGGGCAGATCGGGACGTGACGGTCACTGTTCCGGAAGATTCTGACACCGAAACTGATACGGCACCTCGGCCCGAGGTACGAGAGTCAGTGAGGATCCAGGCACTCCTTGCCGACATCGGATCCCGCATGGGACTTCAGATCTGGTTGCCACGCGCGGATCGAGCAGCTGTCGACGCGGAATGGCGTAGCGACCATCCCCCAGTCCTCGATCGCCTTCCGCTCAACTACGACGACACTACCCTCCGCACCATCGAGCAGATAGACGTCTTGTGGCTCAAAGGTCGGGCAATCAAACAGGCGTTCGAGGTCGAACATACAACCTCGATCTACTCCGGCATCCTCAGAATGGCCGACCTTCTCGCGCTTCAGCCCAACATGGATATTCGCCTGCATATCGTGGCTCCTGCCGAGCGCCGCGAGAAGGTCTTTCAGGAACTGCGCCGGCCTGTCTTCTCGCTCCTCGACCGTGGGCCTCTCTCGGAGAGCTGTACGTACCTCTCCTATGATGCCGTCCGCGAGCTGTCGGCTCAGCCTCATCTGTCGCATCTGTCCGATACCGTCCTTGACGAATATGAGGAACAGGCAGACGATTAGAATCGAAGTGCCGTATAACACCGGCCTTCACCGGCCGCGCTCCGCGCGCCGGTGAGGCGGAGAGCCGTTAGAGGGCGGGAGTACGCTCCGACGCCCCGATGACCTTGGCAAGGTCGCTGCTGGTGGCTCCCATCGCCAGAAGGGATCGGATCAGCAGGTCCACGGAGACCGATTCCCCGGCCGCCTCGACCTTCGCACCCGACTCTGGCTCGAGCCAAGGAGCTTCGCCAGTTGCGATTGCGTGAGGTGCTTTTCCTTACGCAGCTCGCGCACCGCATCCGCAAGCTTGAGCCGCAATTCCACGAAGGCCGACTCCTGCGAGCTGAGCCCGAGAAAGTCCTCAGCGGTGCCGACCCTCCAGCCCTTCTCCTCCAATCGCTTCCTCTTCTCTGGCTTCATCTCTTCACTCTTTCTGATCCTGGTCGTACTGCGCGAGCCGCCGTCTGCTCGTCTCAATCGTCGCCCTCGCGATCTTCTGGGTCTTCTTCTTTACCACATCGGCGGCCGTCCTCATGCTGGTGAGCGCACTCCGCGCCTACCGCGAGACCCACTGAGAGACCGGCCCTCCCATGCCGGCCCGTCTTGACCGGTCCGACCGATCGTGCTAAACGACGGCGGCAGGGAGCCGGGCTCGACGTCCGCGGAATCGCCATGTGCCTCCCCACCGGCGCCGCCGCCGGCCCGGCGGGGAGGTCGCGTCTCGGCGCTGGGGCCGGACCGCTGCCGGAGGTACCGTGACCGCGCGCATCGTCGAGGTCCGCCAGGCGATCCTCAAGAAGAACGACCTCGCCGCCCGCGCGCTGCGCGAGAGCTGGGCGGGCGGGCCGCTGGTGGTCAGCCTGGTCTCGAGCCCGGGCGCCGGCAAGACGACGCTGCTCGCCGCCACCCTCGCCCGCCTGCGCGCCGAGGGCGCGGCGGTCGCGGCCCTGGTCGGCGACCTCGCCACCGACAACGACGCCCGCGCGCTGGCCGCCAGCGGCGCCCCGGTGCGCCAGATCACCACCGGCACCGTTTGCCATCTCGACGCCGAGATGGTCGCCGCCCATCTCGAAGGCTGGCCGGAGGCCCCCGGCGGCGCCGGCTCCGGCGTGAACGATCTCGACTACCTCTTCATCGAGAACGTCGGCAACCTCGTCTGCCCCTCGAGCTACGACCTCGGCGAAGACCTCCGCGCCGTTCTCCTCTCGGTCACCGAGGGCGAAGACAAGCCGCTCAAGTACCCGACCATCTTCAACACCTCCGATCTGGCGATCGTCACCAAGACCGACCTCGCCGAAGCCGCCGGCTTCGACCGCGCGGCGGCGCTCGCCAACGTCGAGGCGGTACGGCCGGGGATGGCGGTGCTGGAGGTGTCGGCGCGGAGCCGGATGGGACTGGACGAGTGGTTGAACCTGCTCGAGACGCGGCGCCTCGCCAAGCGGGCGGCGGACGTCCGCTCAATCGGTCCCGGCGAGGCGAAGACCGGGAACCCGATCGAAGTGCCTTCGGTTCCGCGTCATCAGTGACGCGGATCGCGACAGGCAGGCCACGGCGTCGGCGCCGGCGACGATCATCGCCACGTCGCGCGCGTCCTGCGGGCGCTTTCCTCCAGCCGTTCCGCCGCCTCTTCCTCCAGGCTGCCGATCGCTGACAGCGCCCGCCGCAGTCGTTCATTCCTGCCGTCGCCCAGTCCCAGAGGGTCGCGACCGGATGGATCCGGAGCAGCTACCGAGCCCCGCACGTCCGCCGGACAGGCCGAATTGGCGAGTGCTGCGCTGCGCACCAGCGGGTCCGCGTCCGCGGCGAGCCGGGCGAGGTCGTCCGGGGCGGTCGCGGGGTGGCGGGCGGCGAGGAGGCGTGCCCAGCCGCCGCCGCGGGCGAGCTGGGCGAGGTCGGCTGCGGGCAGGTCGGGATCGGGTGGAGCGAAGCCGACCAGGTCGTCGGTGCTGCCGGCGCGGCGGAGGAGATTGCGGTGGGCGCCGCGGGAGTTCGGGTGCGCGGCCACGACCGCGCGCACCGCGCTCGCTCCGTGCTCGGCGAGGCAGGCGAGGGTCGAGGCGGGGGTGGACGGTTCCTCGGCCAGGGCGAGCGCGGAGGCGAGAGGGATCTCCAGCCCCTCCGCCGCCTCGCCGGCCAGTCGAGCGAGAGCTGCCTTCTCGGGCGCACCGCCGCTCGCCTCGCTCTCGCGCGCGCGAAACCGCTCCCGGGCCTCCGCCGGCGCCGCCGGATGGGTGGCCGCAGCGGTGCGGATCGCCGGGACCGGGTCTCCGGCGAGGCGGGCGAGGGCCTCGGGCGGGGTCGCAGGGTGGCGAGTGGCGAGGCGGCGCGCCCACTCGCCGCCGGCGGCCAACTCCGCCAGCTCCGCCGGGTCGAGCGTCGGGTCGGGCGGCGCGGGGCCGGCGAGGCCGGGGGCGCTGCCGGCGCGGTAGAGGCGGTCGAGGGCGGCGGGCGGGCTCGCCGAATTGGCGGCGGCGTCGCGGCGGACCCAGAGGTTGCCGTCCTCGGCCAGCCGGGCGAGGACCGCCGGTGGCGTCGCGGGGTTGGAAGCGACCAAGCGGCGGATCCCGGCGCGGCGATCGGCGGCCAGGGCGGCCAGCTCGTCGGGAGACGCGGCGGCGATGCGGGCCTCCAGACCCTCGTCGGCTTCGGAGTCCACCCCCTCAGCTTAGCGCGGCACCGGCCGCAGGAAGTTCCCCACCGCGAACTCGCCGATCCGCCGCCCGCCAGCAGGTCGGAGCGCACTATCGCGCGAGCATCGCAACGCCGCCGCGGCGGAGCGGCGCCGGGCGCCTCGTGGGGCGGCGCCCGCGCCCCGGCCGACTCCGCCGCTTCGGCCCTCTTCATCCCCCGCCCCGGCCGGGCGTTACAGCGACAGCGAGAGCGAGCCGATCACCCGGCCCTCCTCCAGCTCGCCGAATTGGTCTTCGTCGGTGTCGGTGTAGGCCACCTCGACGGTCACGGCGCCCTTGGTGTAGCCGAGCCCGCCGCGGTAGTCGTAGTAGTCGCGGAGGCCGACGATCTCGGCGAACGAGCTGAAGCCGACGTGGAGACCAAGGTTGAAGCCCTGGCCCAGTGGGATGTCCAGGGTGCTGTCGACGTAGTGTCCCTCGCCTCCGAAGCCGAGGAAGTCGTCGGCGTACGAGTACTTGACCTTGAACGCCTTGTAGAGGAGCGCGGCGTAGTACTCCTCGTAGTTGATCTCTTCGTGGCTCGGATACTCGTAGTGAATCGCCCCGAGTTCCCAGCCGAATCCGCTGTCGCCTTGCCAGAGGTAACCCGCATAGAGATCGAACTCGGCATGGGTCTCGATGCCGAGACCGATCGCGCTGACCTCGACGTTGGAACCCCAGACCCCGGCGTAGAAACCGCCGGCGACGAAGTCGATGTTGCCCTGAACGGCGGGGTCCTTGTCGGTCTGTGAGATGCCGCGGAGGATGTACTCCGTGGTCAAGGTGACGCCGCCGACGAAGCCGGGCGGGTCCTGGGCGTCGGCGGCGGGAACCAAGGCCCCCGCCAGGGCCCCCGTCAACGTCAGCGCTGCGGCGACCGTGCTAGCTCTCTTCATCGCTCTCTCCTCTCTCGTCGGGAGCCGACCGTGCCGCGCGCCCGGGGTCCGGGCCCGCGCGATCGGGGGTCAGGATGCGGTCGACGTCGGGGACCACCACGGTCCCCGCCGCCAGCTCGAACACGCCCAGGGCCGCAAGCGGAGACATGCGCGGACCGTCGGCCCACGCCCGGCTGGGCAGCGGCAGGGGCTCGACGCGGAGGTCCGCGCGCACGGGAAAGGCGACCCGGCCCGAGCCGCGAACGCCCCGGACCACGAGCAGCCGGCCGGGAGGGCCGGCGGGCGCCGGATCGGAAGCGGAGGCGCCGGCGAGGTCAATCACCGGCACCACCCGGTCGCGCCACAGCAGCACCCCGAGCAGGCCGCCGCCGGCGCCCGGCAGCGGGGTCACCGGCACCGGCCGCAGGACCTCCTCGACCTGGGCCAGGCTGAGACCGAAGAGCGTGGCGCCGTGGCGGCCGTTGGGGTGGGCCGAGAACAGCATCACCGCCCGCGGCGGCGGCTCGGGGCCGGCGGCGGCACGGGCGGCGAGGGGGTGCGTGGGTGACGGCCGGGAGTCGCGTCCGGCGGCTCGCGCGGCCGGCGGCGACCCGGACGGCGCCGGCTCGGATCGGACCGGCGCTGATCCCGACCCAGGCGCTCCCGCCTCCGCCGCGTCGGGTGACCCGGCCGTTGCGCCTTCGCGCCGCGGCTCGCCGCCGGCCCGTTCCTCGGCCAGCAGCCGCTCCGGCGCCAGCAGCAGCGCCAGCCGCTCGCCGAGCCGGACGGCGCCGGCGAAGCGCTCGCCGGTCGCCGCCCGCACCACGTCCGGCAGGGCTAGCGGGGCGGCGTCGGCGGTCGCGCGGGCGACGCGCTCGACCGCCAGCCCACAGCGGGCGCCGTCGCCGCCGGCGACGACCACGATCGGCCCGTTCGGGGCGCCGGGCGGCGGTTCGAGACCGAGGAGGGCCGCCAGGGCGTAGACCGGCACCGGCTCGCCCGCGCCCTCCAACCAGCCGAGCCGGCCGCCGTTCCCGGGGTCGGCCGCGAGCCGTTCGGCGCGCTCGATCGCCGCCACCCGCCCCGCCTCGAGGCAGTAGATGCCGCCGCCGGCGTCGCAGCGCACGAGCAGCGAGCCGCCCCGAACCACCGCGCCGCCGCCAGTCGCCGTGCCGCCGGCGACGCCCGCGACGATCGAGCCCGCGCGGGCCCCGGCGCCCGGCCGCGGCGTTTCGCCGCCGGCGCGGCCGCCCCGCTCCGCTGGGCTCAGCACGCCTCCCTCCGCGCCCGCGCCGGCGTCGCCCCGTCGAGGGCGAGCCAGCGGGCGATCTCGCTCGGCGAGCCGACCGCGTCGACCAGCCCGCGCTCGATCGCCCGCTGCGGCATGCCGGCGACCACGCAGCTCGCGGCGTCCTGTGCGAACGTGCGCCCGCCGC
>Ga0302046_10006635_pt1 | contig 10078 bp, 7 predicted proteins | sample RVTome_11_FD_200261 | JGI IMG/M metagenome (GOLD analysis project Ga0302046, IMG submission 200261) | Soil microbial communities from uranium-contaminated site in the Upper Colorado River Basin, Wyoming, United States - RVT147D111 (version 2) ... | reverse complement strand
TCGCGACGTCGCGACGCACAAAAGAGATCGGCATCCGGCTGGCACTGGGGGCGAGCCGAACACGGGCGTTTGGACTCATTCTCGGATCGAGTGCGAAGCTGACCGTAACGGGTATTGCCCTGGGACTGGCGCTCGCCGCGGTCGGGGCAAACTTCTTAGGATCGGTGCTCATTCGCACGGATCCGCTCGATCCCAGGATCCTGGGCGCCGCCGGAATCCTTATGCTCGCGACGTCTCTGATGGCAGCCATGATCCCGGGGTGGAGGGTCATGCGGGTCGATGCAGCGTCCGTGCTGAGAGCCGATTGAGGTGTGTGTGGTTCGTGGTCGGTGGGTCACAACCAGTCGCGCTCTTCGGCTGCGGTAAGAGGCTATTTAGTGGTTCTCCGCACGTTTAGCACATAGTGGGATCGGGATCGTACCGATATGGATTAGGAGGCTGGTAAACCAGCCACTCGGCGGCGACTGCCCGTAAACGGGCGGCGACCCGGGCGTCGCCTTCTGGCGACAGAAAATGGGTCACTCGGTGCGCAGCGTTCGCACCGGATCGACTCGTGCCGCACGAAGGGCCGGAATCGCACTCGCCAGGACGGCCACCAGCAGCAGGCCGACAGCCGCGGCAAGGAACGAGGTCGGATCGTACGTACTGACTCCGAATACAAACGACTCCAACAGGCGAGTGAGTCCGGCGGCGCCGATCAACCCCACAACGACACCAGCCACTGCGAGCAGCACTCCCTGACCAACCACGGTCCGCACGATGGTAGCCGCTGATGCCCCGATGGCAATGCGGACGCCGATCTCGCGCGTTCTTGCGCTCACGGCGTAGGTCATGACGCCGTAGATCCCCGCAGAGGCCAAAACCAGGGCGAGTCCTGAAAACAGCGATATCAGCACGACGTGGAAGCGCGGTGTCGACAACGACGCCGCTACGACTTGGTCCATGGTGCGAAAACTGGAGAAGGGTGTCATCGGATCGATTGCGCGTATGGCCGCGCGCACCTGGGCCGCAACATCTCCACTGCCGGCACGCGCCCGCAGCACCCAGCTGATGGGAAAAATACCATGCGTCGAGGCAAGAAAGCCCGTCTGGGCCTGGTCCACCGGCACGTACATGACGGGATGCGGATCCCGGCCCACCCCCATCTCCTGAACGTCTTGGACGACGCCCACGATCTCGTACATGGGCCCACGAGCGTAGACCTGAAGATGCCGGCCGATGGGCTGCTCCTCGCCGAGGAAGCGTCGTGCAAACTCTTGATTCACGAGTGCGACCGGTTGCGCATCCGCAACGTCCCGGTTCACATCGAACGTTCGGCCGCTCCCGATGGGGATCCCCATCACCGAGAAGTATTCCGGCGTGACGTACCGGAGGTCGGTCAACTTCATCTCCTCCTCGCCGCCGGGACCTTCGACGTCATGTACCAGCACGTTGAGCCCCCGTTCGACCGGAAGACCGGAAACCACGGCCGCGCCTTGGACGCCGGGGATAGCACGGACCCGCTCCAGTCCCTGTCGATAGAACGCCGACAACTCGGCCGAATCGCGGAAGCGCGGGCTGTTGGGGGACATCTGCGCCGTGATCAGTCCTTCCGTTTCGAAGCCCACGTCAACGGAACGGAGGTTGACGAACGTGCGCACCAGCAGACCGGCGCCAATCAGCAATACAACCGCGAGCGCCACCTCCGACGCCACCAGTGCCCCACGAATCCAGCCCGCACGCCTACTCTGCGTGGTCCGTGTCCCGTCATCCCGCAAATGCCCCGCGAGGCCGCTGCTATCGAGTGTGAATGCCGGCAGCGTACCGAAAACGATGCCGGTGGTTATTGAGAGCGCGGCCGTCACCAGCAGCACCCGCGCGTCGAGCGTGGCGCTACGCCATTCGGCACCTGCGCCCGGCCAGAGATCCAGGAGCGCGGGCCCCACCACCCACGCCACGATGAGGCCTACACCGCCGGCCGCACCGGCCAGAATCAGGCTTTCGGCCAGCAGCTGACCCATGATCCGCCGTCGTCCGGCCCCCAACGCCGCCCGGATGGCAATCTCGCGACCACGACTCAATGCACGGGCGATGAACAGGTTTGCCACGTTGACGCAAGCGATCAGCAGCACCACGCTGACCGCTCCGAGGAGGAGCAAGAGTGCGGTACGGACGTTGCCGCTCAGCACGTCCTGGTAGGAGCGCGGGAAGAGGACCTGGCCCTCGAACATGAAGTCGGGATTGGCCTGCAGGCCGCCTTCGGTAATGGCACGCATTTCGGATGCGACCTGATCCATTCCTGTGCCGCCTGCCTGCCGGCCGATCACTGCAAAATTGAACCCGCCGGTATTGGAACGGGCGAGTTGCAGCGGAACCCAGACGTCCACGGCCGGCACTGATCTGAACCCCTCCGGCATCACGCCGATCACGGTGTACGGCTCGCCACTCAGCTGCACCGATTGGCCAATCGCACCGGCGTCCCCGTTGAGGAACCGCTGCCATAAACCGTGACTCACGACCGCAACCCTGCCGCCGTTCGGCGTGTCTTCCTGCGGAGTGAACGGCCGGCCTATCTGTGGTGGCGTGCGCAGGACGTTGAAGTAGCTGGCCGTGACCGGCATGGCGCGGACGTACGTCGCTTCTGTTCCAAACGCGAGATTGAACCCGGTGGTCGATCCGATGGCCGTGACCGACTCGAAGGTTGCAGCGTCGTCCGCCACCGCGTGGTAGAGGCGGCCGTCCAGCGACGATCCGATGGCGCCATTCGAGTACAAGCGCGTGACGTGGACAAGCCGATCGGATTCCGGATACGGTAGCGGTCTGAGGAGGACGGCATTGACGACGCTGAAGATCGCGCTGTTGGCACCGATGCCCAGGGTGAGACTGATGAGGGCGGCCAGCGTGAAGACCGGAGCCCTCCGGAGACTCCGGATGCCGTATCGGAGATCCTGCAAGACGATTTCGATCATCGGTAGACCCCGCTGGTGTCTATAGGCTTCCTTTACCGCAGCCACCCGGCCGAAGTCACGTCGCGCGGCGTTCCACGCATGCTCTGCCGACAGACCGTCCTGGATGTACCGGTCGGCCAACATCTCCAGGTGATGGCGTATCTCCTCGTCCAGCTCCCGCTCGCGGCGCCGGCGGCCGAACAGCCCGGCACACCGTGCCACCATCATTCGCAGGCGCCCGGTGCTCATGCGCTGCTTGGCCCGTCCAGCAGCCGTTGCATGATGCCCGCCATCCGCTCCCAGCTCCTGGTCTCAGCAGCCAATTGGCGACGGCCCGCGGTGGTCAGCCGGTAGAAGCGCGCCTTGCGGTTGTTGTCGGACCGCCCCCAGCGCGAACGGATCCAGCCGCGCTGCTCCAGACGCAGGAGCGCGGGATAGAGCGTGCCCTGGTTCAGCGCCAGCGCGTCATCGGAGATCTGTTGGATGTGCTGCGCGATGCCATACCCGTGGATCTCACCGGCGGCATCCAAGGTCTTGAGCACCATGAGGTCCAGGGTGCCCTGAAGGACGTCTGTGCGCGTCACCGTTTCTCCTGTTGGTAAACAACAGAAAGGTGCCGCCTTACATGTAGATTGTCAACAGGAGAGAGGCCGAGGCACGGAGGCACCGAGGCACCGGCGAAGAACGAAGAGCATTGTCGTGCCCGGTGCCGTAACCGCCTGTCCGCCTGTCCGCCAAACAAAAAGGCCCCTCAGCCGAAGCCGAGAGGCCAATTTGCAACCCCCGTGGATAAGGGTTTACTGCACTGCGTTGATCATGTTGAAGATCGGCAGGTACATCGCCACGATCATGCCGCCGACTACAACACCCAGGACGACGATCATGACCGGTTCCATCAAGGACAGCAACGCGCTGACGGCGGCGTCGACTTCGTCATCGTAGAAGTCCGCAATCTTGGTGAGCATGGCGTCCAAACCACCGGTGGCCTCACCAACCGCAATCATCGAGGTCACCATGGGCGGGAACACGCCAGATTTCTGCAACGGATCGGAGATCGTCTCACCGCCCGCGATCGATCCGCGGGACTCCATCACTGCGTCGTGAATCACCCGGTTACCAGCCGTGCGCGCCGTGATCTCGAGGCCGTCGAGAATCGACACACCGGAGGAGATCAGGGTCCCGAGCGTTCGGGTGAAGCGGGAAACCGCTGATTTGCGGAGCAGGTCACCCAGCACCGGGGCGTTCAGCAGGAGCTTGTCGATGACCAGTTTTCCACCCTCGGTGGCATAGTACTGTCGGATGGCGAAGACCCCCGCCACTCCACCGGCGATCATCGCCCACCAGAACCCCTGCAAAATGTTGGACATGCCGATCACGACCCGCGTGGGTAGCGGCAGTTCCATCTGCACCGACGCGAACATCTGTTGGAACGTGGGAATCACGAACACCAACAAAATGACGATGGCGATGATCGCGACCGAGAAGATCACGGCCGGATAGATCATCGCGCCCTTCACCTTCCGTACGATCGCGTCGTTCTTTTCCAGGAACACTGCGAGTCGCAGCAGAATGGTATCGAGAATACCCCCTGCTTCACCGGCGGCCACCATGTTCACGTAGAGGTCCGTGAACGCATTCTTGTGCTTGGACAATGCGTCCGCGAGCGTGTTGCCGCTTTCGACGTCGTAGACGACCTGTTTGGTGACCTCCGCCAGCGTTTTGTTTTCAGTCTGTTGCGCGAGAATGTCGAGGGCCTGCACCAGCGGCAGACCCGAGTTGATCATCGTCGCGAACTGTCGCGTGAAGACGACGACGTCCCGTGTCGGGATGCGGCCGCGCTTCTTGCGGCCCTTGGCTTCGCGTACGCGAACGACGCGCATCCGCCGTTTCCGCAGGTGCGCCGCAACATCTTCCTTTGTCGCAAGCTCTATGGTCCCCGTCTGCTCTTCACCGGTCGGGGTCGTGGCCGTGTATTCAAATACGGGCATTACTCTTCACTCCTGCGTTTTAACGCCGAGCCCCGGCGGTGGCTGGGGCGCCCTGAGTCCGACCTTCCGGTACGTCTTCCCCGACCATTCGAAGGAATTCGTTCTGATCCGGACTGACCCGGAGGCACTCTTCGAGTGTCACCTCTCGCTGCATGTAGACCGTGTACAGCGAATCGGCGAGCGTCTGCATGCCGTGCTTCTTCCCCGCCTGCATGGCGCTCAGAATCTGGTGGACCTTGTCGTCACGAATGAGGGCGCGGATGGCGGGGGTGGCCACCATGATCTCACAGGCCATGACCCGCCCCTTCCCCGACGCCTTCTGGAGCAGCGTCTGCGTCACGACGCCTTCCAGCACAAACGCCAGCTGCGCCCGCACCTGCGACTGCTGATGCGAGGGGAACACGTCAATGATTCGGTTGATCGATTCGGCCGCGGTGTTGGTGTGCAGCGTGGCAAACGCCAAATGACCGGTTTCCGCAATGGTCAGCGCGGCTTGGATGGTTTCCAGGTCTCGCATCTCGCCGATCAGCACGACGTCCGGGTCCTGCCGGAGCGCATACTTGAGGGCGGCACCGAACGACTTCGTATCCGTACCCACCTCGCGCTGATTGACGATGCAGCTCTGGTGGCGATGCACGAATTCGATGGGATCTTCGATGGTGATGATGTGCGCCCGACGTACTCGATTGATCTTGTCGATCATCGCCGCGAGCGTCGTCGACTTACCGGAGCCCGTCGGGCCGGTCACCAGGACCAGACCGCGGGGCCGCTGGGACAGCCTATCGAGTACCGCGGGCAACCCCAGCTCTTCAAAGGTCTTGATGGCGATCGGAATCTGCCGGATGACCATCGACACGCAGCCGCGTTGCTTGAACACGTTGCCACGGAACCGCGCCAGGTCCTGAATGCCGAACGAGAAGTCCAGCTCATCTTCGGTCTCGAAGCGCTTCTTCTGGTTCTCGGTCAGCACCGAATAGGCGAGCTGAAGCGTTTCTTTTGGAGACAGAACCACTTCGTACTTCGCATTGGTAATATCGCCGTCAATCCGCAACTTGGGACGCTCGCCGGCCGTCAAATGCAAGTCGGACGCGTCCCGCTCGATCATCTCCTCGAGCAGGATGCGCAGATTGAGGCGTTGATGTTGTGTTTCTCCGGTCTGGGACATGGCGTTACCCCGCCGTCTCCTTCGCGACTTCCTCGAGTGTGGTGATCCCTCGTCTGATCTTCTGAAGACCGTCCATCCGAAGGGTCAGCATCCCCTCCTTGACGGCCTGTTCGGTAAGATCGGCAGTTGATGCCTCTTTCATAACCATCCGCCGGAGCTCGGGCGACATCGACAACACCTCGTACAGCCCTTGACGCCCCTTGTACCCGGACCCGGCACACGCATCGCAGCCGGTGCCGCGGTAGAAGGTAATATCCTGAAGCTCCTGTTCTGTGAGGTTCAACACACTCAGTTCTTCATCGGTGTATTGATGTTCATCCTTGCACTCCGAACAGATACGACGCACAAGCCGTTGCGCCACAATGAGATTGACCGCGCTGGCCACGTTGAACGGCTCGATCCCCATGTCGATCATCCTGGTGACCGTCGAGGGCGCGTCGTTGGTATGCAGGGTGGAGAGCACCAGGTGGCCGGTCAAAGCCGCTTTGATCGCGATACTGCCGGTTTCCAGATCCCGGATCTCACCGACCATGATGATGTTGGGGTCCTGCCGCAAAAACGCCTTGAGCGCCGCCGCGAAGGACATCCCTACCTCGTTCCGCACAAGTACCTGGTTGATCCCGTGCAGGTTGTACTCGACAGGATCCTCGGCCGTCATGATGTTCACTTCGACGGTGTTGATCTGCGATAGCGCGGAATAGAGCGTAGTGGTTTTACCCGATCCCGTGGGGCCCGTCACCAGGACCATGCCGTACGGGTTCATGATGGCTCGCATCAGATCCCGCTCCGCCTTGGCCTCGAACCCGAACTTCTGCAAATCGAGCGTCAGATTCCCCTTGTCCAGAATCCGGAGCACGATCTTCTCGCCGTAGATGACCGGCAGAGTGGACACGCGGAAATCGATCACCCGTTTGCCCATCTTCATCTTGATGCGTCCGTCCTGCGGCACGCGCCGTTCGGCGATGTTGAGGTTGGACATGATCTTGACGCGGGAGGTGAGCGCCGCTTTGAGCTTGATGGGGGGCTTCATCACCTCGGCCAGCGACCCGTCGATGCGGTACCGCACCTTGAGTTCGTGTTCGAATGGCTCGATGTGGACGTCACTCGCGCCGCGCTTCACCGCGTCTGTCAACACGCCGTTAATGAGCTTGACCACCGGTGCGTCGTCCGCAACCTGAACCGGTCCGACGTCGTCCTCGTCCTCCTCTTCGACGATCTCCAGATCTTCTTCCTCGATGTCTTTGAGGAGGCTCTGGAGTTGTGCATCCGTCTGCTCGTAATACCGCTCGATCGAATTCCGGAGCGTGTATTCGCCGGCAATCACGGGGAAAATGTCGAACCGCGTGATGAACTTGAGATCGTCCAGGACCTGTACATTCGTCGGGTCGACCATCGCCACGGTGAGCGTGCGCCCCTCCCGCTTCAGCGGCAGGACGGTGTGCTTCACCGCCACCTCGGCGGGCACGAGCTTGATCAGCTTGGGATCGACCTCGAATCGCGAGAGATCGACCGCCGGCACGCGGTATTGCCGCGCCAGCATCTTGGTGATCTCGATCTCCCGCACAAAGCCGTGCTTGACCAGCGCATAGCCGAGCCGCTCGCCGGAGTTTCGCTGTTCGGCGAGCGCCTGGTCGAGTTGCTGTTTGGTGATCAGCCCTTCACGAACGAGCAGATCGCCGATTCGTATTTGGCTGGCCGCGGCCGATGTCATAGCGTTTCCACAGCTCGGCGGTTGGAGTCGTTCATGCGTGCGACCTGGCGTTGAGGCCACCTTCGCGAGGCAACCGACGTCCTCTCTTCGAGCACCCCGGTACGAGACTGAGTCTGCAACGCAGAGGCCCTTTCATTAGAGGCCCGCACGTCCGGCGTCAAGGTAGGAAGGGGCTACCCCCTGTCAAGGTACCACCACGAGGGGCGCAATCGCTTCCAGCGTCGCGGGTCCGATGCCCCGGACCCGTCCTAAGTCTTCCAGGGTTCGAAAGGGGCCGTGGGCCTTGCGGTCCTCGACGATGGCCCGCGCTTTTGATGGGCCGATGCCCGGTAGCCGGGCGAGGGCCTCCTCGTCCGCGGTGTTGATCCGAATGCGGGGCACCGACTTCGGAGTATCGGCCGGGCGGGCCAGAAGCGAAAAGGTCGCATGCGGCCGAATCCGCTCGATCACACTGGGACCGATGCCCGGAATACGAGCAAGACCCTCGAGGGACCCGAAGGGGCCACGCGACTCGCGCTGCTCGACGATGCGAGCCGCCAACCCCGCCCCGATCCCCGGTAGCCGCAACAACTCCGTCGCCGGAGCGCGATCCACATCCACCCGCTCCCCGGGCCCCAGGGGACGTCCCACCCGCTCCGCCTGGGCCGCAACCGAATCACGCTCCGGTCGCGCCCCACCGGCCATCTTGTACCCGATTTGCCCACCCGGGGCCTCTGCACTGCCGATGACCCGGACGAGTGTACCGGCAATGACGAGCGCCAGAATGAGCCCGGCCGCCTTTTTCTCCTCGGCGCCGGCGCTCATGCGAGACGACGGCGGTAAGATGGCCGATCAGCCTGTAGGGCTGCAGTGAGGGAACTCACTCTAGGCATGGGAGCAACTTCAGGGGACGGGCCGCTCCGGGGTTACCCAAACCTTTGCAGTGATGGGGCCTTTTAAGGCGGGCAGGGGCGGAAAGAGGTGGGCAGAGCCGGACACTGACTCCAGATCTCCTAACCCGTGGAGAACTGAGCGAATGCCTCAGAGTCCGACAATCGCTCTGCACGCTGCGACGGGTTCGGTGCAAGTCCGCCATTGCCCGCCTCTGTCCGCCTCTGTCCGCCTCTGTCCGCCTCTGTCCGCCTAACGTACCAGCGCCAGCGCCACTTCCCCCACGATCCGCAGGCTCTCCGCACTCACCTTATCCAGCGTGTCCTGGGGCGTGTGATGGTACGGGTACTCGAAGTCAATGACGTTGATGGCGCGGATGCCGGCGTCCAGGAGCGGGAGGTGGTCGTCAGTGACGGCGGCGCCCACCTGGTCGACAAACACGTCATCGTGGCCCAACTGATCGGCGCGGCGCCAGACGCGTTCCACGACCTCGGGGGCGCGTTGCGCAGAATGCCACTCCTGTTGGATCCGGAGGTCGCGATCTCCCACCATATCGAACAGCACGGCGAAAAGGGGCTGGTAGCCTTCCGGGAGATTGGCCGCGAAATAGCGGGAGCCCAGCAAGACGTCCTTGTCTTCGATGAAATCCCCGTAGTCCTCACCGTCGACAAAGAGCAGGTCGACACCATAGATGGGCGGCTCGAGAGCCAGCTGATCCGCCACTGCCAAGAGTACCGCCACGCCGGATGCTCCGTCGTTGGCACCCGGCACCGGCAGATCGCGGTCGCCCAGATTCTGCGCCTTCTCCGAGTACGGTCGAGAATCCCAATGCGCAAGCAAAAGAACGCGTTCGGTCGCCTCGGGCCTGAAGCGGCCGATGAAGTTGCGGAGCGCCAAAGTATCGTCATCCACCGTCACGTGGGTGAACTCCTGGACCTCGATGGTGTCCGCGGTGGCTTGAAGTCTCTCGAGAATCCAATCACCGGTCTGGCGATGCGCCTCGGTGTTGGGGACGCGCGGACCGAAGGCGAGCTGCCGCTCGACATACTGCAGCGCGCTCTGTTGATCGAACTGCGGCCCGGCCTCCGCGGGGGAACACGCCGCGAAGACGCATGAGATGATGACGTACGCGATGGATCTCATCGGATTTGGCTGGCCAGGAAGTTGATGTCGAGGAACACGCTGAAGATCACCTGTGAGAACTTACTCGATGTGTGGCGCTGGTCGGTCAGCACGTAACTGAAACTCGCCCCCCCGCGCATGTTGGGCGGGAACGCCGTGTCCAGCCGCAGGTCCACCTGCCGCCGCCGGCTGTCGGAGATCGTCGCGCATTCGCCGGCGCCCGCGCTCTGCAAACAGATCGACGCGTCCGATGCATTCACCGCCAACTCGGCCCGTACGTCGCTGGGCAAGTTCA
>Ga0302046_10006634_pt1 | contig 10078 bp, 8 predicted proteins | sample RVTome_11_FD_200261 | JGI IMG/M metagenome (GOLD analysis project Ga0302046, IMG submission 200261) | Soil microbial communities from uranium-contaminated site in the Upper Colorado River Basin, Wyoming, United States - RVT147D111 (version 2) ... | reverse complement strand
CACCACCAGGAGAAACAGCGCGACGTGGCCGGCGGCGAGCGCGAGCGCCGTGCGCGTCGCCGCCGGCGCGAGCGCGAGCGGCCGCCAGGGTCCGGCGATGCGTCCGGGCTCGTCGGCGTCCGGCACCGGCACCGAGGCCGGCGCGCGGGTGCGGACCTCCGCGGGCGTCGGCAGTATCCGCCAGGAGGCCGCGCCGCCGGCGGGCACCACCGGCAGGCGCGCGTAGGGCGGCTCGGCCGGCCAGCCGGGAAGGCTGCGCTCGTAGATCGCGAAGGCCGCCGGCGACAGCGCGCCCAGCACGCGGGGCGGGAGCGGCACGAGCTGCAGCAGCCCGAGGCCGAGCACCAGGCCGATCGGTACCCAGACCGTGCGGGGCAGGGCGGGCCAGCCGTCGGCGGGGGCCCCGGCGAGGACGACCTTGGCGGCCCCCAGCAGGCCGAGCGCACAGACGCCGACCACGAGGACCGTCGCCGTCCGCGGGTGCACGCCGCCGAACGCGAGCGGCGTCAGGACGGTCAAGGATACGAGCCCGCCCAGGACGAGGCGATCGCACCAGACGGTGAGGCGCATCACGGCGACTGCGGCCGGCTCTCCTGCCGATAGTAGGACGCGTAGTACTTGCCGCCGTAGTACGTGGCGTAGTTGTCGCTCGCGGCGTCGACCTTGTTGAGCACGACGCCGAGTACGCGGGCGCGCGCCTGGGCCAGGCGCGCGCCCGCCCGCTGCAGGATCTGCCGCGGCGTCACGTGCGCCTTGACGATCATGACCACGCCCTCCACCAGCGGCGAGAGGACGACGGCGTCGTTGACCGCCATCACCGGCGGCGAGTCGATGATCACGTAGTCGAACTTCCCCGCCGCCTCCGCGAGCAGATGCGCCATGGCGCGGGAGCCGAGCAGCTCGGTCGGATTGGGCGGCAGCGCGCCCGCCCGCAGCAGGAACACGCGCTCGACCGAGGTCGTCCGCACGACGTCGTCGAGGCAGCACCGGCCGGCGAGGATGGCGCTCAGGCCGTGCCCGTTCTGCAGGCCGAGCTTGCGATGACAGCTCGCGCGCCGCAGGTCGGCGTCGATGACCAGGACCCGCGCCCCGAGCTTGGCGTACACGATGGCCGTGTTCAGCGCCGTCGTCGTCTTGCCCTCGCTCTCCATGGCGCTCGTGAAGAGCATGGTCTGCGGCGCCGACTCGGGCTGCGAGAAGATCAACGCCGTGCGAAGCGTGCGGTAGGACTCGGTCACGACCGAGAAGCCGTCGCGCGCGGGCACGAGCGTGACGTCGGTGCCGGGTGCGCCGTCGGGATCGGGGGCGGCCACCGGCGTGTCGTCGGCCGCCGCGATCTGCGCCGGCGACGTCGGCGCGACCAGCGCCTGGAAGTCGGGCACGATGCCGAGACTCGGATAGTGCAGATGCCGCTCGACGTCCTCGGGGCTCTTCAGCGAGCTGTCGAAGTAGTCCCGGGCGAGGACGAATGCGACGCCGACCGCGAGGCCGGTGAGGAGCGCGAGCAGCAGCGCCCGCGTCTTCCGCGGCGACGAGGGAAAGCGCGGCGGCGCGGCGGCGTCGATGACCGACACGTTCGAGGCCTGGACCGCCGCGGCGACGCCGAGCTCCTTCATGCGCTGCAGGATGCTGTCGTAGAGCTCGCGGTTGGCGTCGGTCTCGCGCTTCAGGATCGCGTACTGGACCGCCGTGTCCTTGAACGCCAGCGTCGCCGTCTTCTGCGCCTCCATCCGGGCGCGGAGCTGGTTCTCCTCCTCGCGGGCGGCGAGGTACCGCGACTCGATCGCCGCCGCCACCTGCCGCGTCTCGGTCTCGAGCCGGCTGCGCATCTCGCTCACCTTGGCCTGCGCCTGCTGCACCGCCGGGTAGGCCTGGGTGAACTGCGACGACAGCTCGACGTAGTCGCGCTCGGCCTCGGCGAGCTGCCCCTTGAGCGCCTGGATGAGGGTGCTGCTCGCGACGGCGGGCAGGACCTCGAACTCGCGCTCGTGGACGAGCCGCACCTCGGCCTCCAGGGCGATGCGCCGCGCCTCCGCCCGCGAGAGCAGGTGGTTCAGCTCGGACAGGCGCTCGACGACGATGTTCTCCTTTTCGTCGAGCGAGAGGATGCCCTTCTCCCGGCGGTAGGCGTTGAGCGACAGCTCGGAGTCCTCGAGGTGCTCCTTCAGCTCGAGGAGCTTGGTCTCGAGGAACGAGCGCGCCTTCTCGCCGGCTTGCGAGCGGAGCCGCAGCCCCTGTTGCACGTAGGCGTCGACGTGCGCGTTGACGACGCGCGACGCCAGGTCGGGATCGGGCGAGGTGAAGCGCACGCGGGCGAGCCGGGTGCGGGTGATGGGGTCGACGGCGAGGGTGCCGAGATACCGGTCGACGAGCGCCGCCGGCACCCCCAGGCGGTCCTCGGCGACCCGGGGCGGCGCCGGACGGAGGGCGGCGAGGAGCCGCGCCCGCGCCGCGGCGAGCGCCGCGGCCAGCAGCCCCGGCTCCTCGTCGCGACCGGTGAAGATCGGATTGCGCTCGAGGTCGAGGTCGCGAATGACCTCGCCGCCCAGGGCGCGGCTGCGCAGGATCTCGCGCTGGGTGCGGTAGTAGTTCGACTCGTCCCCGCTGAGCCCGTCCGCGACCAGGTTGCGGACGTCCAGCACCTGCGGGGTCTGCCGCTCGATCAGGATCGTGGAGGTCGCGGTGTAGAGCGGCGTGCGCGTCAGGACCCAGGCGCCGGTCGCGAGCACGCTCGCGACGACGGCGCAGGCGACCCAGCGCCACCCGCGGCGCAGCAGGCGCCAGTACTCGAGAACGCGGGGCTCCTCGTCGGCGCGGCCCTCGTAGGGCAGGTCGAGGTAGATCGGCTCGGCGACCTCGGCCGCCGGGGCCGGCCGGGACGCCAGGGGGAACGGATTGTGGGGCGATCGCATGGCCGGGCCCTCTAGAACGGCGTCGCCATGGAGAGGCCGACCCGAATCACGTTGGTGAAGAAGCTGTAGACGCCGTAGGCCGCGAGCTTCGTCCCGGCGGCGTCGACCTGGATCAGGTCGCCCTCGCGCAGCGGCGGATCGATGGCGGCGCCGTGCTCGATCTCCTCGAGGTTGGCCAGGATGAGCTCCCGCTCCTGCGCACCGTTGTCGCGCAGGATCTTGACCGTCGTCCGCTTCGCGGGGAACGCGGGCCCGCCGGCGCCGGCGATCGCGCCGAGCAAGGTGAGCCCGCGCGTGACCGGGTAGGCCCCCGGCTTCTCCACCCAGCCCTGCACGAAGATCTGTCCGCCGCCGAGCGCGATGATCGTGTCGCCGGGACGGACGGGGACGGAGAGCGCGAAGTGCTGCGAGCGCTCGTTCATGTTCTCGAGGTCGATCACGATCGGGTTCGTCGCCTTGAGCAGCGGCGCGCCGCCGGCCGCTGGGTCGGCCGCCGCGGGCGACGCGTCGGACGCGATGCCGCCGGCCGTGGCGAGCTGCCGCGCCTCGTCGCCGGCCACCGCCTCGACGGGCATGAAGAGCAGGCGCTGGGTGGCCTCCTCGGTGAGGCCCCCGGCCTCGGAGATCATGTCCAGGATGGTGGCGTTCCGGTGCGACGCGGTGTGGAGGCCCGGCTCCTTCACCGATCCCAGGACCCCGACCTGCCGGCTGTGGTACTCCTTGACGAGCAGCGAGAGCTCGGGACGGTGCATGTACGCCGCCAGCCGCTCCTCGAGCTCCCGGCGGAGCTGCTCCTCGGTGCGGCCTCCGGCCTGCAGGTCGCCGAGGAGGGGCAGCGAGATCACGCCGGTCCCGGCCACCCGCACCTGCTGCTGCTGCAGCTCCGGCATGGCGGGGACGCTGATCTCGATCAGGTCGCCCGGTCCGATCGGGTAGTCGATCGCGGTCGCGCCGGTCGTGCGCTCCCGAAAGACGTTCTGCAGCCGCGCGGCGTCGATCGCCGTCGACGACCGCGCCGGTACGGCGCCGCCGCCGCCCCCCGGGCCGGGCGCCGTCGGGTGGCGCGCCGCGCCGCCGCAGCCGGCGGCGAGCGCCAGCAACGCCAGGCCCGCCACGCTTGCTCGTTCGATCCGCATCCTCCGCCCCCTCCCTGGGTCCCGCCGGGCGCGCGCCCGCGAGCCGCTGCCCGCACCCGCGCGGTGCGCGGCGCTCCTACTGCGCCGGACTGAGCGGGCCGTCGGTGCCGCCGTCCGAGTCCGAGTCGAACGCGCCGCTGGCGGCCAGCCCTCCGAGCGTGCCGCCGACCGCGATGGTGCCGGTGATGGCGCCGATGGCGGCCAGGTTCGAGGCCGCGACCGATCCGCTCCCCGCCCGGCTGCCGGCGACGGCGCCGCAGCGTCCGCCGCCTTTCGTGCTGCTGGCCACCGCGGGCTTGTCCGTGGCGGCCGTCCACACCACCACCAGGCCCTTCTCCTCGATCGGGGCCACCACCGTCTGCCCGTGGAACCCGCTGTTCCTGGGATCGAGCTCGAGATGATAGGTCCCGTGCTCGACGCACGGGATCTGGTATCCGCCGTCGGCGTCCGTGGTGGTGCGCGCCACCTCGGTGCCGTCCTCGCGCTGCAGCACGACGTCGACGTCGCGGATGCCGTACTTGTCGGTGGTGCGTACGATGCCGAGCACGTTCGCCTTGCCGGCAACCGCCTCCGGCGTCGGCGCCTCGTCGGCGTGAGACGCTCCGTGCACCAGCACCGCCGCCGACAGGACCATGAGCGCCAGCTTCATGGGCATGACCTCCCTTCGGGTACCCCGCTACGCGCGGACCGCCCAGCAAGTGCATCGGCACTTTCGTGCGGGAACTTGAGAACGCCCGCTTGTCAGGTCGCATGACGGATCGCACGGCGCCGCGATCCGCGCCGAGCGCGCCGCTCATCGGCTTCGCCCTGGCGTCGGCGCAGACGCCCGCGCGCGCCTGCACGGCTTCCGGCGAGCGGTGCAGGTTCGCAACCCGGTCACCCGCCGGAGGGCCGACAATGCCGGGGCTTCTGCCGGTGCGCGGTGGCATCCTTCTTGGACCGTACGTTCCCAGCGCTCGCGCGCCGCACGCGCCTTCCGGGGCGCGCGCCGACTCCACGCCTCGCACCTCGGACACCTGCCCATGGCCCGCACCTCCTCATTCCCTGCCCCTCGGCGCGGTACGCGACGCCTCACTCCGCCGGTTCTGCTCGTCCTGCTACTCTCTGCCTGCGGCTCCGGCTCCGGCTCGGGGTCGTCGGGCGGCGAAGCCGCGCGCGTCACCGACGACTTTCTCGATCGCGCGCTCGCCGTCGAGACCTGCGCCGGCATGACCGGCAGCGAGGAGCTCCGCGTCGAGTTCGGGCCGACGACGGCCTGTCCGACCTCGGGAAGACGGTGCTGCCTGGCGTCGGAGCCGCCGGCGCCGTGTCCCGGCGCGCCCGACCGCCTGTGCGGCGCCGCCGGTCGCTTCCTGGTCGCGCGCCGCACCATCCTCTTGCCCGACGAGTGCGACGCCGCGCTCGAGCACGAGCTCGTCCACGGCCTGCTGTTCCTCGCCGGGGATCCCGATTGGCGCGATCACGCGCACCCCGCCTTCCGCTGTGCCGCGCTGCAGGCGGGTCTCGACGACTGACCCTCAGAAGCGCGCCCACCAGGGGACGAAGCGCGTGCCGGGCTCCTCGATCACCACCGAGAAGCGGTCGAGGATCGTGCCCTGGGCGCGGGCGAGCTCGGCGAGCGAGATGTTGTAGTCGACGGCGGCCCGGAGCTCGTTGCCGCGCGCCTGCGTCAGGTCGTCTTGGAAGTCGAGGACGTCCTTGGTCGTGGCCATGCCGACCTCGAGGCGCTTCTGCTGGTTGCGGAGGTTTTCCTCGGCGAGCTCGCGGCCGATGCGCGTCGACTCGATGCGCTTGGCGTTGGCCTGGACGTCGTTGATCGCCCGCCGCACCTCGAGGGTGACCTCGGAGAGGAGCTGGCGGCGGTCGAGGCGGGCGCGCGCGCTCTCGATCCTGGCCTGGGCGTACGCCGCCTTGGCGGCGGCGTTGCCGAGCGGGATCTCGAGCTCGACGCCGAAGCGGTAGGAGTAGTAGTCGGCGTCGCCGAGGCGCTCGAAGGCCTCGGCGTAGCTCCCGCCGAAGGGCGAGATCACGACCTGGTCCTGGAACTCGACCGGGACGGGATCGCCGGAGAGCGCGTTCAGGCCGCCGTCGGCGACCAGGTCGAGGCGCGGCAGGAGCTGGTTCTCGCGCACGCGCTCGGCGAGGCGCGTACCCTGGAGATCCAGGCTCTGGGCGACGATCTCGGGCCGGCGCTCGAACGCCAGCGCCAGCGAGCGGTCGAGGTCGACCGGCACCGGGCGGACGTGCGGCTCCTCGACGGGCTCGACCGGGCGCGGCATGAAGCCGTCCCCGACCTGCATGTACACGATCTGGCGCAGCAGGGCGCGCGCGTTCTCGAGCTGGTTGGCGGCGAGGATCACCTGCTCCTCGCGCAGCGCCTCCTCGCTCTCGGCCTCCTTCACGACCACCGGCGCGAGCAGGCCGACCCGCACGCGCTCCTGGTTCTCGCGCAGGGTCTCGCCCGCGAGGTCGCGGGACTGCTCCTGCACGACCAGGTTCTGGCGCGTGAACACGACCACCCAGTAGGCCTCGATGACGCGCTTCACGAAGTCGGCGAGCTCGGCGCGGTAGCGGTAGCGCGCGGCCTCGGAGCCGAGCTCGCTGATCTCGACCAGCAGGTAGGCGAAGTTCTTGCCGAAGTCGCGCAGCAGCGGCTGGTTCAGCGAGAACAGCAGCTCGGTGGTGTACTGCGGGCGCAGGGTCTGGAAGAAGGCGTTCAGGTTCTGGCGGTTGGTGGCGAGCGAGACCGAGAAGTCGGCGCCGGTCCGGAGCTTCTTCTCGAGGCGGATCTCGCCGTCGAACTCCGAGAGGTTGGTCTGGGCGACGCCGACGAGCGCCGACGGGTTGGGGGCCTCGCGCCGCGCCTTGGCGGCGTCGATCGAGAGCACGGGATCGAAGACGGCTTCCGCCTGGCGGACCTCCTGGCGCGCGGCGAGCGGCGTCAGCCGCTCGGCGGAGATCCCGGGGTTGTTCTGGAGCGCCTGGTGCACGGCCTCGGTGAGGGTGAGATCTACGACCGGCCGGTCGTCCTCGAGGGTGGTGGGCGTCGCGGTGCGCACGTCGCCGTAGGTCCATTGATGGATGAAGACCTCGATCAGGGCGTCGGTGTCCTCGAGCTCGGCCTCGCGGCGCGCCGACGCCTCGGTGTCGACGATCGCGGCGCCGCCCTCGGTCTCGGCGACGTAGCCCGGCCGCGCCGCCGCCGGATCGCCGGTCGCGCCGGACGCCGGCGGATCGCCGGTCGCCGCCCCGGACTCCTCGGCCGGCGCCATCGCGTCCGCGGCCGCCACGACGCGCGGCGCCACCAGCCCCAGCAGCGCGATCGCTCCCAGCAGCGCGGCCGCCCTCGACGTGCGGTGCCGTGTCATCGAATCCCTCCCCTCTGTCGCCAGGCGCGCACCCGGACCGATTTCCTAGCCCGGATTCCGTCCTAGTGCCACGCGCCGGCCTGACTGCCGGGTCACGCGCGTGCGGCCACGTCCCCGCGCGCCCGCCCGTGGCCGATCGCCACTAGGAACATGACGCTCATGCCGGCGGCGTGCGGCGAGAAGAAGTCGACGACCGCGTCGTCGAAGAAGGTGAGGCCGGTGGCCCCGAGGCCGAGCGCGTAGGCGGCGAGATAGAGGCGCCCGCCGGTGAGGCCGGCCTCGAGCGCGGCGGCGCGGTAGCCGCGATCGTCGAGGCGGGCCAGGTCGGCGAGCACGTAGACGTTGACCGCGGCCTCGGCGGCGAGCTCCTGCCCGAGGTCGAGGAAGCCGGCCTCGCGCCGGAAGTCGCCGTGGCCGAGGGTCGCCAGGCCGCCGTGCTCGTGGTCGAGCGCGTAGGTGCCGGCCTCGAGCCCCGCGACCGCGTGCGCGATCACGTAGAGCCGCCCGAGCCGCCCGCCGCCGGCGACGTCGGTCGGCACCGGGCGCGCGGCGGCGGCCAGCATGGTCGAGAGCTCCGCGAACGTGATCGGCGCCGGCCCGAACCGGCGCGTCGAGCCCCGGCGGCGGATGACGGCGTCGATGGGCGCCGCGGGCGGTTCGGCGAGGGGCGCCAGCGGTACGCTGGGTGCCGCCTCCGGCCGGGACGCCGCCGCGGCCGGGCGCGCGCTCGCGTCCTCGCGCCAGCGCCGCGCCGCCTCCGGGCTCGGCAGGGAGGTCGCCGCGTGCGCGGCGCGAATCGCCGGGTAGTCGACCGCGCGCGCGGAGAGCGGCACCGTCGCGAGCCCGAGCGGCGGCGCCGCGGGGGCGGCGGGCGGCGGCGCCGCGTCGCGGCCGAGGGCGACCAGGGCGAGCGCGACCTCGCGCGCGTCGTCGAGGTCGAGGAGGCCGTTCACGGCGCCGTCGGCGAAGCCGAGCACCACCTGCGCCGGCAGGCGGCTCGCCGCCGCGACGGCGAGCAGGTTCGCGAGCAGCGTGCCGCCGTCCCAGAAGCAGTGCCGGTAGGCGCGCGCCTGGTACTTCCAGGCGTTCCGCCAGAACGTCGACGTGCAGACCACGACGGCGGCCGCGGTCGCGAGCACCGGCGCGCGCCCCGCGGCCTCGACCAGCGCGGCGCGGTGGTCGCCGGCGCGCAGGCGGCGGAGCGCGAAGTCGTGCGGCCCGAAGTGGTAGAGCCCGGCCGCGAGCCCGACGAGATCGGCGCACGCGACGTAGAGGTCGACGTGGTAGAGCGCCCCGGTGCACGGCGCGGCGCGGAAGTAGACCTCGCGGCCGCCGGGGTACACGACCTTGCGCACGATCCCGGCGCTCAGATGGAGCAGGCGCGCGAGCGCCGCGAGATCGAGCGTGGCCGCCGCGCCCGCCGGCGGATCGCCCCCGGCGACGGCCTGGACGGCCGGCATCGGCAGCGGCGCCTGCGCGCGCGGCAAGGGAATCGGCTCGAGCCCCTCGTAGATCTTGTACGGGATCGGCTGACTCTCCCAGTCGAGCGTGTGCCCGCTCGCGCGCACGCTCGCCGGCGAGTGCTTGGTGCGCTCGTGGTACTCCCGCGCCGCCCGGCCGTCGCCACCCATCGCCGCCTGCCTATCGCAGCGCCCGGCCCAATGCAGCCCGAGAGGCGGCGATTCCTACCGCGCCGGCGTCGGTCCGTGGCCGTGGCGCGCGAGCCACGCGGCCTCGTCGCCGGGCTCGGGCAGCACGTCGCCGCCCTCCATCACCCAGCGCGCCGGGAGGTCGACGGTGATCACCGACACCTCGCCGCGCGCGACGCCGAGCGTCTCCGCGATCGCCGCCGCCATCTCGTCCTGGAGGCGCGTCTTCTGCTCGGCCGTGCGCCCCGCCCGGATGGTGCCGAGCACGAACGCGCGCGTCCCGGCCGGCAGCTCGGACGCCTCGTCCTCGGAGAAGAAGGTGTGGACGAACTGCGGCAGTGCGTCCGTGACCTCGCAGTGGATGCGGGTGACGTCCCGGGCGATCCGCGACCGCTCCGCGAGCGCCGTGAGCCCGGGTGCGATGACACAGCGATAGAGCGGCATGCTGCTCCTCCTCTCGTCGGTCAGACGGGCAGCGGCCCGTCGAACGCGGTCACCATGATCTCGTCGGCCGAGCAGCCCGTGACTGCCCGCCAGAGGTCGCAGACCGCCCGCATGAAGGCGGCGCGCGGCGCGTCGCCCCAGCCCACCGGCACCGATCGCACCACCAGCGACGCCGTGCTCGGCTCGCCCGCCGTGAAGCCGAAGCCCGCCGGCACCGCCGTCCAGCGGATCTCGACCCCGTCCGGCGTGTCCCCGAACGTCTCCCGCCCGAGCCGCGCCAGCCCCGCCGCGAGCTCGTCCCGCCGCCGATCGGCGACTTGCCCTTCCTGCACGAAGCAGAGGTAGTGAACCATCAGTCGCTCCCAAGCGCCCGCAGCTCTCGTGCCGACGCCCCGGATCTGACCGCAAACGCGTCCCGAATGGAAGCGCCCGCTCGTCGCAGCCAGTCGTCACAACCAGGTGGGTCGGGGGGGGGGGGGGGGGGGGGGCTGTGGGGGGGGGGCACGACCCCCCCCCCCGCCCCCCCCCCCCCCCCCCCCCCCGAGGGGGGGGGCCCCCCCCCCCCCGAC
>Ga0302046_10006633_pt1 | contig 10079 bp, 9 predicted proteins | sample RVTome_11_FD_200261 | JGI IMG/M metagenome (GOLD analysis project Ga0302046, IMG submission 200261) | Soil microbial communities from uranium-contaminated site in the Upper Colorado River Basin, Wyoming, United States - RVT147D111 (version 2) ... | reverse complement strand
GCGTACCGCTCCACCTGATTGCCCAGACCGCCTCCGGGAAACGCGTCCGCCCCGTAGGGCGCGCAGGAGTAGGGCGTGCGGCGGAGGAGAATGGGGTGTTTCCCTGCGGCGTCCCGGGGCACCAGGATCGAGGTGAAGAGCTTCACCCCGTCCCGCATGGGAATCATGACCTCACGCTTCGTATACGCCGCCTTGAGGTCGGCCGCGGGCTGCGCCACGAGGGCGCCCGCCCCCACCGTCACCATCACCAGGACCATCCCCGCCCAGCGTCGCATCATCCCCTCCGCACCAAGACGACCGCACCAATCGTGAAGACGGGCTTCACGTCGAGTTCGACACCACTTTCATTGAGTCCCCACACCTTGCACGCAAGGGACACCGCCCATCATAACGTGGAGAGCCGCGCCATGCTGCAGTTTGCCGACCGCTCGGCGCTGGATCGCCAAGCGCCGGGCGGAGGAGCGGGACATCCAGGTGCGGCCCCACCCGTACGAGATCGAGTTGTACTACGGGGCGTAGGCGCACCTGCGGGTGCGGAGAGCAGCGTGCAGGGTGCGTTGGCCCTGCGCCCGATGCGCGGGTGAACCCGCGGCTCGGCATCCGTCAGTACAACTGACCCGCCGCAACGGAAACGCCGCGCCGCGCTCCCATCCTTGCGGCGCCAGCTCGGAACCGTAATATGGCTCGTCGGCGTTCCGTCCCCCGGCAGCCAGCACCAAGGACCGGCATGACCCAGCACGACGAGCAGTTCGCCACCCGATGGGGCATCCTCCTCGCGGCCATCGGCATGGCCGTGGGCACGGGCAACATCTGGCGCTTCCCGCGTGTCGCCGCCGCCAACGGCGGCGGGGCGTTCCTCATCGCGTGGCTCGTGTTCATGTTCGCCTGGTCCATCCCGCTGGTGCTCAGCGAGTTCGCGCTCGGCAAGCACACGCGGCGGGGGCCGGCCGGCGCCATCGGCCATCTGATCGGCGCGCGCCACACCTGGCTTGGGGCCTTCGTGGGCCTGTGCACCTGCTTCATCATGTTCTACTACTCGGTCGTCACCGGGTGGTGCATGAAGTACTTCGTGGCGACGCTCTCCGGCGGCCTCCACGGCGCCGACGCGCAGGCCTACTGGGAGGGCTTCACCTCCGCCAGCGCCGAGCCGGTGCTCTACCATTTCGCCGCCATGGCGATCGGCTGCTGGATCATCTCCCGCGGCGTCGTGAAAGGCATCGAGCGGACCAACCGGATCCTGATCCCCGTGCTGTTCGCGCTGCTCATCGCCGCGGCGCTCCGGGCCCTCATGCTTCCCAACGCCCTGAAGGGCCTGGGTTTCCTGTTCACGCCCGAGTGGGAGCAGCTCTTCTCCCACAAGGTCTGGCTCGAGGCGCTGAGCCAGTCCGCGTGGAGCGTCGGCGCCGCGTGGGGACTCGTGATGACCTATGGCGTGTACCTGAAGAAGAAGGACGACTTCGTCCTCACGAGCTATACCACGGCGTTCGGTGACTACGCGGCGTCGCTGCTGGCCGGGATCGCCGTCATGTGCACGGTGTTCGCCGTCCTGCCCGAGGTGGACGCGCGGGCCGCGCTCGGCGCCGGGAACGAGGGGCTGACGTTCATCTGGCTGCCCAAGCTCTTCGAGCAGATCCCGGCGGGCCGCGTGTTCCTGGCGCTCTTCTTCCTCGCGTTGAGCTTCGCCGCCATGTCGTCCCTGATCGCCATGATCGAAATGGCCACCCGGATCGGCGTGGACCTGGGCATCCCGCGCCGGCGCGCCGTGCCGCTGATCGGCGTCGTGGGCTTCGTGCTCGGGGTGCCGTCCGCCTGGAAGCTCGGGATCTTCCAGAACCAGGACTGGGTCTGGGGCCTGGGCCTCATGGTCTCCGGCCTGTTTATCGCCATCGCGCTCGCGATCTTCGGCACCGACCGGTTCCGGCGCGAGCTGATCAACACCGAGGACGAGCCGCATCCCGTCGGCGCCTGGTTCACGTTCGTCATGCGGTACGTCGTGCCGCTCGAGTTCATGGCCCTGATGGTGTGGTGGTTCTATCAGTCCGCCGCCAACTACGACCGCGAGGGCTGGTGGGACCCGCGCCACACCTACAGCGTGGGCACGACCGTCGTCCAGTGGGGGCTCCTGATCGTCCTGCTCCTGCTCGTGAACCGGTGGTGGGCGGCGCGCGTCGGCGCCAAGGAGCGATAAGATGCAGACGAGCGGCTGGATCATGATGGTGCTTGTGTTGGGCGGTGTCTGGGGAGGGTTCGTCTACCTGCTCGTGAGGAGCGTACGGCAAGACGAGCGGTGAGCTTGGTAACCGGGAGGGCATCATGGCGGGGATCAGTGTGGGACGGTGGGTCGCGGGGGGGATTGCCGCAGGCCTCATCGTCTGGCTCCTGGAGGGCGCGGCCGGTCTTCTCTACCTGGACGACATGGAGGCAGCCCTGTTGCGCCTGGGGCTGGTTACCGACTCGAACACCACGATGCGGGCGCTCACCGTGGCCACGAGCCTGATCGTCGGCTTCGCCCTCGTATTCTTCTATGCCGCCGCCCGGCCCCGGTTCGGACCGGGACCAGGGACCGCCGTCATCGTGGCGGTGTGCCTCTGGGTGAGCGGATACCTGCTGTCGCTCATCGGGTACTACATCATCGGGATCTATCCGACGAGCTTGCTCGTGACGTGGGGCATCGCGAGGCTGCTCGAGATGATCATGGCCTCCCTGGTGGGGGGGTGGGTATACCGGGAGGCGGCGGCCGCCTGACGGCTGCCCACGAGCGGAAGCGGAGCTGCCCCCCCGGCCCGTTTCGGACCGACCCGGGAAACCCCAGCGTTTCTGGCGCGTATGGATGGCGACAGGGTCGGGAGTGATCCGGCCACCACCCGCACGAGGTCCAACGGCATGGCCCTACAACACTTAGCGGCATCGCGCCAGTTGGTCGCGGTGTCACTGGCGCTCGTCGCCTGCTCCACCGCCGGGGGCAACGACGACGCCCCCGCCTCCGCCCTCAAGGTCGGAGTCGCGGACCGCGGGTTGGTCCGCGTCACGATCGAGGAAACCGGCCTGGTCGAGCCGGAGCGGCAGATCGTGGTCAAGTCGCCCATTTCCGGCGTGGTCCGCGACCTGCCCGTGCAGCCCGGCGACGCCGTGCGCGCGGGCCAGGTTCTGGCGGTGGTCGTCCCGGACATCGCGCAGGCCAACGCGTTGGCCCAGCTGAGCAGTGACCACGCGTCGGCCCAGATCGCGGTGGACAACCTGCGCCGGGAATACGAGCGCGCGCAGGAACTCCAGCGCCGGAACCTGGCGTCCGAGGCCGAGCTGGAGACCCGCCGCACCGCGCTCGACCAGGCGGAGAACCAGTTCCGGGCCACCGCCGAGCGCCTCCGGCTGATGGAGGCGAGCGGGGTGCGGGCCACGGCGGATTTCCAGTCGGCCCGGATCACGGCGCCGTCGGCGGGTGTCGTCCTCCTGCGGGGCGTCGAGATCGGGGAGACGGTGGTCGGCGGGACCAGCGCGTTCGGCGGCGGGACCGAGCTGTTCACCATCGCCGATCTCTCGACCCTGCTCGTCAAGGCGGCCATCAACGAGGTGGACGTCGGCAAGGTCGCGGCCGGCGACACGGTCCGCATCACGGTGGACGCGTTCCCCGGCGATACGGCCCGCGGCGTGGTGCGGCTCGTCCCGCCGGCCGCGCGGCAGCAGGACCGGATCCGGGTGTTCGACGTCGAAATCGTCGTCACGGCCAACGCGCGGCTGCTCCGGCCCGGCATGACCGCCAACGTGAGCATCGCGGGCCCGGTGCGGGAGAACGCGCTCCGCATCCCGGTCGAGGCCGTCTTCTTCGTCGAAGGCCAGCCCACCGCGTATCGCGTGGCGGGCGGCGCCACCACCCGCGCCCCGCTCACGCTCGGGCTCACGGACCTGGCCTACGTCGAGATCCTGGACGGTCTGGCCGAGGGCGACTCGATCGCGCTCGAAGACCCGGCGGTCGCGGCGCGGCGGGCCGCCACGGGGCGCTGACCCATGCCGCTGATCGAGGCGCTCGGGCTCACCAAGGTATACCAGCTCGGCCGCGTCGAGGTCCGGGCGCTGCGCGGCGTGGACGTGGTGGTCGAGCGCGGGGAGTACGTGGCCGTCACCGGTCCCTCCGGTTCGGGCAAGAGCACCCTCATGCACATCCTGGGCTGCCTCGATTCCCCCACCAGCGGCGCCTACGAGCTGGACGGGAAAAGCGTCGCGGGGCTCCGCGGGCGCGCCCTGGCGCACGTCCGGAATCGCAAGGTGGGATTCGTCTTCCAGACGTTCAACCTCATGCCCCGCATGACGGTCGAGGAGAACGTGGCGCTGCCGCTCCAGTACCGGGGCGGCCATTCGCGCCAGGCGCGTCTCCGGCGGGCGCGGACGCTGCTCGAGCGGTTCGGACTGGGCGACCGCATCGGCCATCGCCCCGACGAGCTGTCGGGGGGCGAGCGCCAGCGCGTCGCGGTCGCGCGCGCCCTGATCGGGGACCCGGCCATTCTGATGGTGGATGAGCCCACGGGGAACCTGGACTCGGAGGCCGGCGCGGAGATCCTGCGCGCGTTCCGCGAGGTGCACGCCGCCGGCAACACCATCGTCATGGTGACCCATGACGCGGCGGTCGCGGCGGAGGCGGACCGCGGCATCCACATCGCGGACGGCCAGGTGGCCGCGTGAGCCTCCTCGAGGCGCTGCTCGTGGGACTCGCCGAGGCGCGGCGCCACCTCGGGCAGACGCTCCTCTCGCTGCTCGGCCTCATTCTCGGCACCAGCAGCATCGTTACCGTGCTGGCCCTGTTCGGCGGCCAGTCGAAGGTGACGCAGGACTACATTGCCGAGGTGGGCGGGTTCGGCACGGTGATCGTGCGGGATCGCGAGCAGTCGCAACGGCCCACGGCCCGCGAGCTGGCCTCCGACCGGCTCACCTATCGCGACGCCCGATACCTCAAGGAGCGGGCCACCACGCTGAGCGCCGTCGCCCCCGGCTATTTCAGCGAGTTCGAGTACCGGGCGGGCGGGATCCACTTCCGGGGTCCCGTGATCGGCACGACTCCCGACTACGCCGCCATCAACGACATCACGCCGCTCGTCGGTCGCTACCTCAGCGACCTCGACGTCTGGCGGAAGGCGCGGGTCGCGGTCCTGGGGTGGAAATACGCGGATTCCCTGTTCGGCACGCCGGACGCGGCGCTCGGGCGGCGGGTGGACATCGGCGGGCGGAGCTTCACCGTGGTCGGCGTGCTCGAACGGGAGTACTTCTCATTCGCCGTCTGGGCGGGGAACGAACTCGAATACCGCAACGAGCGCGCCTACATCCCGGTCACCACGGCCTTCAACCAGTTCACCGGCAACGACGACCGCCTGAGCTTCCTCACGCTCAAGGCGGCGTCTCCCACGGGCGCGCGCGTGGCCCAGCAGCAGGTCACGGCGCTGCTCCGGTTCCGCCATGGCGTCGAGGATTTCGATATCACGCCCTCCGGCGGGGGCGGCAACTCGGACGCCGACTTCTTCCTGCTGTTCAACTTCATCTTCCTCGTGGTAGGCGTCGTGTCGCTGGTGGCGGGCGGGGTCGTGATCGCCAACATCCTGCTCGCCTCGGTGGTGGAGCGGGTGCGCGAGTTCGGGACGCGGATGGCGCTGGGGGCCACCGGCTTCCAGATCTTCGCCCAGGTGCTGGCGCAGGTCGTGGTCGTCGCGGTCATCGGCGGCGCGCTCGGACTGACGCTGGGATGGGCGCTCACGGGCACGGTCGCGTACTTCATGAAGATGCCGGCCGCGGTGACGCCCATGATCGCCACCCTCGCCATCGTCACCTCGCTGACCGTCGGGTTCGTGGCGGGGCTGTACCCCGCCTTCCGCGCCGCCCGCCTCTCGCCGGTCGAGGCCCTGCGGTATGCGTGACGGCCCGACGGGCGCGGGCCTGGTCTGGGTCGCCGGCTGGGGGGAGTTGACCCTCGAGGCCCTGCGCGAAGTGTGGAGCCACAAGGTCCGCTCGCTCCTCACGCTCTTCGGGATCGTCTTCGGGGCCGCGTCGGTCGTCTCGCTCACGTCGCTCGCCACCGCGCTCAAGGACATGGCGTACGCCGAGCTGACCGCCATGGGCATGCCGGCCACCGTGGCGTTCCGCGACCGGCCGCCGCCCATCGCCGCCACGCGGGCCGCGGATCTGCGGTACGCCGGGCTTACCCTGGGCGACGTGGATGCGCTGCGGGGACGCGCCGACCTGGTGGGGGTGTATGGGCGCAACTTCCCGCGCCAGCTGCTCGTCACGACCCCGGCGGACCAGCGCGTGGTCCCCGTCGAGGGCGTGGATGCCGGCTACCTGACCTTCCGGCGTTGGCGCATCGTGCGCGGGCGTGAGTTCGTGCCGCTCGACGTCCGCCACGCGTCCCGCGTGGCGGTGATCGGCGAGGAGCTGGTGGAGCCGTTCTTCGGGGCGGCGGACCCCATCGGGCGCACGCTCCGGATCGAGGGCATTCCGTTCACGGTCGTGGGCGTGCTGGCGCCGTTCGAGCTGGAACTGGTGCCCGCCGACTTCTCGTTCCTCGCGCGCCGGGTCTACGTCCCGTTCACCTACGTCACGCGCGCCCAGCTCGGCGCCCGCCGCGTGCAGAACGTGCTCGTGCAGGCCAGGGTGGACGCCGACTTCGCCGCGACCCTCACCGGCACCCGGGCGTTCCTGCGGGACCGCCACCGGGGCGCCGACGACCTCGAGACCGAGAACGAGGCCGCCGATCTGGCCGAGGACCTGGCCATGGCCGACGGCATCCTCGCTGGCTGGAACGTGGTTCTCTACAGCATCGCCGCCATCACGCTCGCGGTCGGTGGCATTGGCCTCTTCAGTGTGCTGCTGATCGCGGTCCGGGAACGGGTCCGCGAGATCGGTATCCGGATGGCGCTCGGCGCCGACGACCGGGACATCCGGCGTCTCTTCCTGTCCGAGTCCGTCGTGCTGGCCCTGCTCGGCGCCCTGATCGGCATCGCGGGCGGGGTGGGGCTGATCAAGGTCACGGAGGCCATCGCCGGGAACTTCGGCAAGGACTTTGCGATCGCCGTCTCCCTCCCCGGAACGGTCATGGCCATCGGATTCGCCGCGGTCGTGGGCCTCCTCTTCGGCTGGTACCCCGCCAGCCGCGCGGCCCGCCTCAACCCCGTGGAGGCCGTCCGCGAGCTCTAGGGAGCCGGGACGAGCCGGAAGGCGGATCTTGCGCTTGCTCTTGCGCATCGGGCGCCAAAGGGGGATTCTTGAGCTTCTGTATCCTTAAGGAGCCTGTCTGCGCCCGCTTCGGATAGCCATCGTTGACCTCGTGACCAAGGGACCGACCCGATCCCTGTGGGCTCGCGTCATGCACGCCAATTTCGCGAGTGTGATGCCGCAAGCCCTTGCGGTGTGGTGCGAGGAGGCGGGCCACGAGGTGTCCGTCGTCTGCTACACGGGGTTCGAGACCCTGCCGCTCGACCTCCCCCACAAGCCTGACGTCGTGTTCATCGGCGCGTTCACGCAGGCCGCCCAGATGTCGTACGCCTTGAGCGCCATGTTCCGCGCCCAGGGCGCCGTGACGGTCCTCGGCGGCCCCCACGCGCGCTGTTATCCGGAAGACGCCTGCCAGTATTTCGATTACGTGCTGGGCTTCACCGACCGCGAGCTCGTGCGGAACCTCCTGGCCGACGCCCGGCCGCAGCCCAACGGCGGCGTGCACCTCCAGGCGGCCACTCAGCCCACCACGCTGCCCGGGGTGCGGGAGCGCTGGAAGTTCATCGAACCCACGCTCAAGAAGGCACCGGTCATTCAGATCGTGCCGATGCTCAGCAGCATCGGCTGCCCGTACACGTGCAGTTTCTGCATTGACTCGTCGGTCCCCTACCAGCCGCTCGATTTCGACAGCATGAAAGAGGACCTGCGCTTCCTGCGCACGAAGTTCCGTCGTCCGCGGGTCGCGTGGCACGACCCGAACTTCGGCGTGAAGTTCGACGAGGTGATGGACGCCATCGAGGAGGCGGTGCCGCCGGGCAGCATTGACTTTATCGCCGAGAGCAGCCTGTCGCTGCTCTCCGAGGCCCATCTCCAGCGGATGCAGCGGAACGGCTTCAAGGCCATCCTGCCCGGCGTCGAGTCGTGGTACGACCTCGGCAACAAGTCCCGCACCGGGAAGCAGCAAGGCATGGACAAGGTGCTCAAGGTCTCCGAGCACATCAATATGATCCAGCGGTACATCCCCTACATCCAGGCCAACTTCGTCCTGGGGCTGGACGGCGACAGCGGGCGCGAGCCGTTCGAGCTGACCAAGGAATTCATCAACCGGACGCCCTCGGCGTTCCCCGGCTATTCGCTCCTGTCCGCGTTTGGCCGCGCCGCGCCGCTCAACCTGGACTATCAGCGCGAAAACCGGGTGCTGGGGTTCCCGTTCCATTTCCTGAACAACAACCAGGCGATGAACGTGAAGCCCGCCAACTACGAGTGGCCCGACTTCTACGGCCACGTGATTGACCTCACGCGGCACAGCTTCTCCTGGCGGAACATCGGCCGGCGTTTCCAGGCCATCAAGGCGCGGATTCCGCGCTGGATGAACGTGGTGCGCGCCATCTCGTCGGAAGGGTTCGGCCGGATCCGCTATTACGGCGAGGTGCGACGCCAGTTGATCGAGGACCGGATGTTCCGCGGCTACTTCGAGGGCGAGCACACGCACATCCCCAAGTTCTTCCTGAGCCGGATGCAGCGGGACCTGGGCCCGCTGTGGGAGTGGCTGCCCAAGGGCGCCATCACGCACGACCCCAAGGCCTACCTGAAGGCGCATGAGAGCGCGGGCCTGACGCCCATCACGCGCGTCGCCGGGATGGCCGCCGCGCGCTGAAGGCCCGGCGTGCGGGCGCCGCCCCCCCGACCCAACCCTCGGAGGTCTGCATGGTTTCGCTTGCGTCGTTGTGGTTGCCCATCGTCCTGTCAGCCGCGTTCGCGTTCATCCTGAGTTCCGTGATTCACATGTTCCTGACCTATCACCGGAGCGACGTCACGGGCGTTCCGCAGGAGGATCAGGTCCGCGCCGCCCTGCGTCCCTTCAACCTCCCCCCGGGCGACTACATGATCCCGCACGCCGGGAGCATGGAGGCCATGAAGTCCCCCGAGTTCCAGGAGAAACTGGTCCAGGGACCGATCGCGATCGTCACGGTCATCCCGAACGGCCCGATCAGCATGGGGAAGAGCCTGGTTCAGTGGTTCGGCTACTGCGTGCTCGTGAGCGTGTTCGCGGCGTACGTCACGAGCCGGGCCGTGGCGCCGGGGGCGCCCTATCTCGGCGTGTTCCGGTTCGCGGGCGCCGTGGCGTTCGCGGGGTACGGGCTGGCGCTGCTCCAGAACTCCATCTGGTGGAACCGGAAGTGGAGTGCCACGCTCAAGGGGGTGTTCGACGCGCTGCTCTACGCGCTGGTCACGGCGGGCACGTTCGGCTGGCTCTGGCCCTCGTAGCCCACGGCGTCGCGTCGCCTGACCCACGGCCGCCCCATGTCAGGGCGGCCGTGCTGTTTTTGCGATGTCCGGCCGCCGGCCTTAGGCTACGGGACGCCTTTCTCATCCTCACGGGAGCGATCGGATGGAATTTCTGAACATCGTCATGCTGGGCAACTCGGTGCGCCAATGGCTCGTGGCCGCGGTGGTGGCGACCGCGGTGGTGCTGCTGCTGCGCGCCGTGGCGGCGGTGCTCGTCACCCGGATCGCCGCGCTGTCGCGCCGGACCACCACGGAGTGGGACGACATCATCGCGGGCGCGCTGGCCAAGACCAAGTTCCTGTTTCTGCTCGCGCTCGGTGTCTTCGCGGGCACGCACGCGCTGACGCTCTCCGGCCGCGCGCGCGGCGCGCTGGACAGCCTCGTGGTGGTGGCGCTCCTGATCCAGAGCGGCCTCTGGGCCGGTTTCGTGCTCTCGCGGTGGCTCGAGTCCTACCGCAAGCGGGAGATGCAGGAGGATCCGGCCGCGGCCACCACCGTGAGCGCGCTGGGGTTCGTGGGCAAGATCGCTTTGTGGGCCGCCATCCTGCTGCTGGCGCTGGACAACGTGGGCGTGGACATCACGACGCTGGTGGCGG
>Ga0302046_10006632_pt1 | contig 10083 bp, 7 predicted proteins | sample RVTome_11_FD_200261 | JGI IMG/M metagenome (GOLD analysis project Ga0302046, IMG submission 200261) | Soil microbial communities from uranium-contaminated site in the Upper Colorado River Basin, Wyoming, United States - RVT147D111 (version 2) ... | reverse complement strand
TCGTCTATGATGAAGACGGCCAGCAGATCGAACCGGGGGCTGGCAAAGCCGGTAACATCTGTATTCAGAACCCCTGGCCGGGCCAGTTCCAGACGATTTGGGGGGATCGGGATCGATACGTAGCCACCTATTACGCCAAGTATTGTAAGAACCCGGACAGCAAAGATTGGCGCGATTGGCCCTACTTCCCCGGCGATGCGGCGGTGCAGGCCGCCGATGGCTACTACCGAATTTTGGGCCGGGTCGATGACGTGATCAACGTGGCCGGTCACCGGCTGGGGACAAAAGAGTTGGAGTCGGCCTGCCTGATGGTGCAGGAGGTGGCCGAAGCGGCCGTAGTGCCGGTTGCCGACGAGGTAAAGGGCCGTGTGCCCGATATTTACGTCTCGTTGAAGCCCGGTTTCCAGCCCAGCGAGGAAATCAAGCAAAAGGTCCAGGCGGCCATCGAGACCAATATCGGCAAGATCGCCCGGCCCAAGAATGTGTATGTCGTGGTGGATATGCCCAAGACCCGTTCTGGTAAGATTATGCGGCGGGTGTTGGCCGCCCTATCGAACCGGGCAGACGTGGGTGATGTCACCACCCTGGCTAACCCGGAAATCGTCGACAGCATCCGCAGCATGATGCAGGACGATGGCCAGGCCGGGTAACAGGTGTGCGACGTTCCGAGAAAACTCAACGTAGAAAGGAGGGATGTTATGGTATAACCGCCGGGCTCGTTGAAGCTTCTAGTACCCGGACGCGTAAATAGGCCGTCGGTTACACCCCCCTCGATCCCGCCGCTCGCGGGGGGACTCTTAAAGCCTCCTCCTGCGAGCGGGGGAGGTTGGAGGGGGGTAGCCGTGGGCTTATTTACGCCGCGATGTACTAGCGAGATGCGGGCCATGTTCTTGATCAATACTCTAATGTTTCAATAAGCCTATGTTGAGGAGAAAATCAAATGGCAGAACATCAAACACCCAGTGCGGAACAGCTTGCCGAGGTCAAAGCCAGGCTCGAAGCCTATTGGCAGGCCAATGTGCGGTTGATCATCACTCTACTGATCATCTGGTTTGTGGTGGCGTATATTCCGCCCCTGTTTATCAACGCCTTCAATCAGATCAGTATCCTTGGCTTCCCGTTTGGCTACTACATGGGCAGCCAGGGGTCGCTGATTGTCTTTGTCGTCTTGATCTTCTATTACGCCTGGCGGATGAACAAGATGGACGAAGAGTATGGTTTAACGGGTCTAAAACGGTAGAAAGGAGCCATCAACTATGTCAGTCTCAACCGAACAAGTCTTTCGTTCCAAGTTAGTACGTTACTATGCGGGCTTCACCGTCGGCTTTATCATTTTCAGCACCACATTGCTGCTGCTGGAAGTCTTTGCCGGCCTGAATACCGCCTTTATCGGCTGGGTCTTCTTGATTGCGACGGTCGGGCTGTATGCCGCCATCGGCATCATCACCCGGACCAGGAAGCTGGATGAGTATTACGTCGCAGGCCGGCAGGTGCCGGCCGTCTTCAACGGGATGGCCACCGGCGCGGACTGGATGAGCGCAGCCTCGTTCATCAGTATGGCCGGTTTGCTGTGGGGGCTGGGCTACGACGGGCTGGCCTATATCATGGGCTGGACCGGCGGCTATGTCTTGCTGGCGCTGCTTTTTGCGCCGTATATCCGCAAGTTTGGCCAGTTCACCATCCCTGACTTTGTCGGGGCTCGCTTTGGCGGTAACAAGGCCCGGGTGGTGGCGGCCGTCGCCGCGATTCTGGTCAGCTTTACCTACGTCACGGCCCAGGTATCGGGCGTCGGGATCATCGTGGGCCGCTTTGTGGGCGTGGATTACAAGCTCGGCGTTTTCCTGGGTCTGTCGGGCGTGCTGGTCTGCTCCTTTCTGGGTGGGATGAAGGCCGTCACCTGGACCCAGGTGGCCCAGTACATCATCCTGATTGTCGCCTATATGATCCCGGTGACGTTCCTGGCGGTCAAACTGACCGGGATACCGTTGCCTCAATTGGCCTATGGGCAGGCCCTGCAAAACATCACCCGCCTGGAGCAAGAACAGCAAATTGCCAAGGCGTATATTCAACCTTACAACGAAGCCTTAACCAACAGTTCAGCCATCGCGGCCTCGACCCAAATTGGCCTGCCGGCCCCGGAGGCCAGGACCGTGACCGACTGGCAGGGCGCGCCGTGGGATTTCATTGCTCTGACCGCCTGTCTGATGCTGGGCACCGCCGGTCTGCCCCATATTCTGATCCGGTTCTATACCGTCCCCAGCGTGCGTGAGAGCCGTAAGAGCGTGGGCTGGGCTCTCTTCTTCATCTTCCTGCTCTACTTCACCGCGCCGGCCTACGCCGCCTTCTCCCGCTGGGAAATGCTGGAGAATGTGGCCGGCCGGCCCATAACCACCATCGACGTCGACGGCGAGCAAGTGGCGACCGTGCTGGACGATAGCGGCCAACCGTTGGCCTGGGTCAGCGGTTGGTCGAGAACGGGTTTGCTGACGATTGCTGACGCTCCGGATGCCGGGGGAAATGGGGATAGCGTCTTGCAGTTTGGTGAACTCAAGATCAACGGCGATTTGATCGTGTTATCGACGCCGGAGATTTCGGGCCTGCCCTACACCATCGCGGCCATGATTGCGGCGGGTGGTCTGGCTGCGGCCCTGTCGACCGCCGATGGCTTGCTGGTGGTGATCGCTTCGGCCATTGCTCACGATGTGTTCTACCGGACCCTGAACCCCAATGCCAGCCTGGATGCCCGGATCAAAATCGGGAAGGGCATGATCCTGGTCGCGGCGGCGGTGGCGGCCCTGGCGGCGCTGCCCCGGCTGGTCCTGATCGCCCAAATGGTAGCCTGGGCCTTCTCGCTGGCGGCGGCCTCGTTCTTCCCCGTGGTGCTCCTTGGTATTTTCTGGAAACGCGCCAACGGGCCGGGGGCGATGACCGGCATGATCGGCGGCCTGGCCATCACCATCTTCTACATGGTCATGAACTACACCAACCCGGCCTTCAACGTGTTGGGTATCTCTCACCTGGCCGCCGGTATCTTTGGGGTGCCAGCGAATTTCATCCTGATGTATGTCGTTAGTAAGGCCACCGAAGCGCCACCCCAGGAAATCCAGGACCTGATCGATGAACTGCGCCATCCCCAGGATGACGACGAGTTGATCGAACGGATGCTGAATGGACAGGCCGGAGTGGCCCCGGCCCCGGCCAGTCGTTAAGACCCATACAAGGTCGTAGAAGTTTATACCACCGTAGGGGCAGGTCTTAGACCTGTCTAAAACCCTCACCCCCAGCCCCCTCTCCCAAAATTTGGGAGAGGGGGCGCCCGGAGCAAAGCGAGGGCGGGGGTGAGGGTTTCCCAAAGGGATAAGCCCCCATGCGCCCGATCGATTTTGTTAGCAGACAGCCTCCGTTCAATAAGCTGGCCGAGGCTGACCTGGGCCAGATTGCCGGGGCCTTGGAGGTAGTGTCGTGGCCGGCGGGCCAGCCCATCCTGCGGCGCGATGGTCCGCCGGGCGCATATCTCTACCTGGTCCGCAGCGGGGCGGTGCGCCTGGAGCGTGAGGGGCGCATGGCTCAAGTGCTGGAGGAGGGCGATGTCTTTGGGGCCACGTCCTTGTTGCGCCGGAGCCCGTCGACCTTTGACGTGATCACCGTCGAGGCAACCGAATTGTATCAGGTGCCGGGCGATCTGTTTCGCCAACTGCTCGAGCGCCCGGCCTTTGCCGAATTCTTTCTGAAAGGGCCAATCGAACGGCTGCGCGGAGCCACCAGTCTGGACATCTCGCCCCTGGCCGGCGACCTGACCACCCCGGCGGGCGCGTTGATCGGACGTCCTCCGGTCATGGTCGATCCGGCGGCAAGTGTGGGTGAGGTCGCCCGGACGATGCGCCGGGCCGGGGTCAGTTCGGCCCTGGTGAGCGGCGACCCGCCGGGTATCATTACCGACCGTGACCTGCGCAGCCGGGTCCTGGCCGAAGGATTGGGGCCGGAGACGCCGGCCTCGCAAGTGATGAGCCAGCCCTTGAAGAGCCTGGCGGCCGAGACGCCGGTCTACGGGGCCTTGCTGTTCATGCTCCAGGAAACGCTCCACCATCTACCCCTGACCGAGCGGGCTCAGATCGTAGGGGTCATCACCGACACCGACCTGCTGCGCCACCAGGTCAAAAGCCCGCTCTATTTGCTCAAACGGATCGAGAAGCTGGCCGGGCCGGACGCCGAATCGCCGGCCCTGACCCAATATGCGCTTGAGATTGCGGGCACGGTCGAGTCGCTCTTCGAGGGCGGGTTGGACGTGGTTCAGATTGGCCGGGTCATCGCCAGCCTGAACGATGCCCTCAGCCAACGGCTGCTCAGCCTGGCCGAAGCGGAGCTTGGCCCCGCCCCGACACCCTATGCCTGGATCGTCTTCGGTTCGGAAGGGCGGCTGGAACAGACGCTGCTGACCGACCAGGATAACGCCCTGATTTATGAGGAGGACAGCCAGGCCGCTCAAACCTATTTCGAGACCCTGGCCGGCCGCGTGGTCGGCCAACTGATCCGGGCCGGGTTCCCGGCCTGTCCCGGCGGCTACATGGCGACAAACTGGCGCTATCCCCTGGCCGAATGGGAGCGGCGCTTTGAAAGCTGGATCGAGACGCCGGAGCCACAAGCCTTGCTTGAAGCGGCCATCTTCTTCGACTTTCGGCGGGTGCATGGCGAGTTGGACCTTACGTCGCTGGAGACGATTTGCTCAAAAGCCGGGGAGCGAGGGGTCTTTCTGGCTCAAATGGCCCGCTCAACCGTGCAGTTCGAACCACCGCTGGGTTTCTTCCGGCGTATTCGGGCCGAAGCGGGTGGCGTCGACTTAAAAAAGGGAGCCATTAGCCCCATCGTGGGGCTGGCCCGGTTGTACGCGCTGCAAGGCGGAGCGCCGGAGCGTTCCACCGTGGCCCGGCTCGAGGCGGCGGGGCGGGCCGGCGCCCTGAGCCAGGTCGAAGTCGAACTGCTGACCGAGGCGTTTCGTTTTGGCCTGCATCTGCGGCTGCGAGAGCAGCTGCGGGCCTGCCGCGCCGGCCAAGCACCCGGCAACCAGGCGCCGTTGGACAGCCTCTCGTCCCTGGAGCAGCGCCACCTCAAGGATGCCTTCCTGGCCATTCGTGAGGCGCAGGAAGTCACGGCGCAGGTGTTTCAGGTGGGGCGGTTGGGGTAGGGCAGGGATTGGAGATTGGAGATTGGAGATTAGAAAAACAATCAATCTCCAATCTCTAACCTCTAATCTCTATTCCCCGGCTGTCGCAGCTCAGACTCGACCAGGCCAGGCCCAGCAGACCGGCGGCAATAAAAGTGTAGGGCCAGCCTGACCAGGTTAGAAGAGGCAGTACAGCCGCAAATTCAGGTGAGCCGGCTTGCCAGAGAAGCTGGACACCCAGGGCCTGGGCCGCCAGGCTGCTGATTTGCAGCGGACTGAGCCGGGGCCGGGTTGAACAGCCGACTGAGGTGTTGCGTCGCTGCTGGTAAATATGGGCCAGGATGCCGGTCACCAGAATGAGACCGGTTACCAACAGCCAACCGGCACCGGCGGCAACAGCCCGGTCGACCCAGACAACGATCAGCCAGATGCCGGGACCGGCCAGGCCCAACCCGGCGACCCAGACAATGGTTTGGCGGATAAAGGGTCTTGTGTTGAGCGAATCGTTCATGGTTGAGGACAAATTATGCTATAAAGAGTCGATTTGATCAAGTGAACCGACGTCCCTATTCAAATTAGCCAAATTTTGTGGTATCATAGTCATACTTAAGAATTGGTATCTTCAAGACGAGGTCAATTTGAAACATCTTACGCCCGGTGTTATTGCCCTGATTGTGGCCGTGATATTCCTGCTCTTTTGGGCCGCATTGGTCGTGACCGCAGACGATGAAGTGCTCTGGAGCCGGACGGCGCTGGCGGGTATCTTCACGGTGATTGTCGGGTTACGACTGATTGATAGCTTTCTGGCCCAACAGGGCAAGGTCAAGCCCTGGTCCGAACTGGCGGCCCGCGTCGGACTGACCTGCCGGACAAGCCGGTACTGGCTGGGGTATCCGGTCCATGTGGTGGGCACCTATCGGGGACACGGGCTGACACTGTATGCCAATGACCGGGGCCGGCTGCAGGCCCCGACCACGCGGATCGAGTTGAACATCAAGAATCGGGCCGGGGCAGCGATGCGGCTGCATGGCCCTTACCCGAATGATGAGGTCGTGCTCGATCCGAGTCTCGGTAAATTCTTTGCGGCCAGGGATTATCGTATCGGCGACCGGCACTTCTTTGTCAAGAGCACGCCGGAGAGCCTGGCCGTGAGCCTGTTTGCCGCCGGTGACCCGCAGGTGCAAACGCTGCATGAGCAGTTGGTCCGGCTACAGCGGGATGTCAATCTGGAAGTGGATGGCTCCAAACTGTTCTTCGACCAGATCGGCGTTTTGGAAGATGTCGAATATTTGCAGTTTCTGTTCGATTTACTGAGCAACCTGGCCGATGTCATCGAGCAGGCCAGTGGTTGGCTCAGATCATAGGGTCCAGGTTATAATGAAACCTCAGTTAAAAGGCCAACAATTGCTAGCGCTGTTTTTGATCGGCGTGCTGCTGTTCAACTATCCGCTGCTGTTCCTATTCAGCACGGAAAGCATGATCTGGGGTATCCCCATCCTTTACGTCTTTATTTTTGTGGCCTGGGCAGTGTTGATTGCCCTGATTACGATGATTATCGAGTATTATAAGTGACTTTTGGCAAATAAGTTTACCCACTGTGCAACATGTCATCCCTTCGACTTCGCTCAGGACAAGTCTGAGGAGCAAAGGAAGCGAAGCGGCTGTAGCGACGAAGAATCTCCATGGAGTGATTGCGAGCAACGGCTCTAAGGAGATCCTTCGCTCCTTGGGGTCGCTCAGGATGACATGCTTATATGATATTTCTCTAAAAGTGTTGCGCACTAGATGAATTTGTGTTTGGGGGGATTGAGATAACACAATCTCCAATCTCCAATCTCTAATCTCTTTGCAGAGGATTAGCCCATGTTACAGGGCTGGGTCGTTTTAGCCGTATCACTGGCTTACATTGGGTTGTTGTTTGGCATTGCCTATTATGGCGATAAACGGGCCGATGCCGGGCGGAGCCTGATCAATAACCCCTACGTATATGCGCTGTCGATGGCCGTCTATTGTACGGCCTGGACCTTTTACGGTAGTGTTGGCCGGGCGGCCAGCAGCGGTATTGGCTTTTTGCCGATCTACCTGGGCCCGACATTGATGGCCGCATTGTGGTGGTTGGTGCTGCGCAAGATGATCCGTATCAGCAAGGTCAACCGCATCACGTCTATCGCCGACTTCATCGCCTCGCGCTACGGGAAGAGTGCGGTGCTGGGGGGGTTGGTCACCATTGTGGCCGTCATCGGCATCATCCCCTACATTTCGCTGCAACTGAAAGCCATCTCCACCAGCTTCACCGTTCTGCTGCATTATCCGGCGATCATCATGCCGACCGAGACGCATGCGGTCCCGGTGTTGGGCGACACGGCCTTTTATATCGCCTTGCTGCTGGCCGTGTTTGCCATCCTGTTTGGCACACGCCATCTGGATGTGACCGAACACCATGAGGGCCTGGTGGTAGCCATTGCTTTTGAGTCGGTGATCAAGCTGCTGGCCTTTCTGGCCGTGGGTATCTTTGTCACCTATGGCTTCTATCGTGGGTTTGGCGATATTTTTGCCAGGGCGGCGGCCAACCCCGACTTAACGGCGCTGTTCACGTTGGAAGGGAGCGGCGGCAGCTACATGAGCTGGGCCTGGTTGACTTTCCTGTCGATGATGGCCATTATGTTTCTGCCTCGCCAGTTTCAAATGGCCGTGGTCGAGAACGTCAATGAAAACCACCTCAATAAAGCGATCTGGCTCTTCCCGCTGTATATGCTGGCCATCAATATTTTTGTGCTACCAATTGCGTTTGGGGGACTGCTGCAATTTCCCGGCGGCCAGGTCGATCCGGACACCTTTGTCCTGGCTCTGCCGATGGTCGACCGCCAGCAAATCCTGGCCCTGGTGGTGTTTATCGGGGGTTTATCGGCCGCGACCAGTATGGTGATTGTGGCTACGGTGGCGTTGACGACCATGGTCTCCAACGACCTGGTCATTCCGGCCCTGCTGCGGCTGAAGGCGGTCCGCGCTGCCGAACGCAGCGACTTGAGCGGGCTGCTGCTGACCATTCGCCGCAGCGCCATTGTGGCGATCCTGTTGTTGAGCTACGGCTACTTTCGGATCACGAGTGAATCCCTGTCGCTGGTTTCAATCGGTTTGATTTCCTTTGCCGCGGTGGCTCAGTTTGCCCCGCCCATTTTGGGCGGCATGTACTGGAAGGGCGGCACCCGCCTGGGGGCCCTGGTCGGCTTGACGGCCGGTTTTTTGGTCTGGGGTTTTACGCTGCCCCTGCCATCGCTGGTGCTGTCGGGTTGGCTGCCGGCCAGCTTTATCGAGAGCGGTCCCTTTGGCCTGAGCCCGCTGAAACCTTACCAACTGTTGGGGGTCGCCGGGTTGGACCCGATTACCCACGCTATGTTTTGGAGCATGCTGGTCAATACCGGGGGCTATGTCATTGTGTCGCTGTTGGGCCGGCAAAGCGTGATCGAGCATCGCCAGGCATCGCTGTTTGTGGATGTTTTCAAGCAGACGGTTGAAAGCGACCAGCGCCGCCTCTGGCGCGGCACGGTGTCGGTGCCGGCCCTGTACGAGCTGTTGGGCCGTTTCCTGGGGCCCGAGCGGGTGGATGAAGCCTTTGCCAGATATGCCCAGGAACAGGGCCTGAACTGGGCCGAGATCCCGGATGCCGAGCTGGTCGCCTTTGCCGAGAAGCTGCTGGCTGGCTCGATTGGCGCAGCTTCGGCCCGGATCATGGTCGCTTCGGTGGTCAAGGAAGAGCCGTTGAGCCTCGAAGAGGTGATGAACATCCTGGATGAAACGTCCCAGGTCATCGCCTACAGCCACCAACTGGAAGAGAAGTCGCGCGAGCTGGAAGCGGCTACGGCTGACCTGCGCGCGGCCAATGAACGCTTGCAAGAGTTGGATCGACTGAAGGACGACTTCATTTCGACGGTGACCCACGAACTGCGCACGCCGCTTACCTCGATCCGGGCCTTTTCAGAGATCTTGTATGATAACCCGGAACTGGATTTGAACCGGCGCGGCCAGTTTCTGGACATTATTCTGAAAGAGAATGAGCGTTTGACCCGCCTGATCAACAATGTCCTGGACCTGTCCAAAATTGAATCGGGCAATATGGAATGGGTGCTGACGGAGATAGACCTGAAAGAGGCCATTGATGAGGCGCTGCAAGCCACCGGCCAGTTGTTCCGAGAGAAGAACATTCACCTGGACCTCGATCTGGCCCAGCGTGTCCCGCTCATCGTGGCGGACCGGGACCGCATTATGCAGGTCCTGCTCAATTTGCTGTCCAACGCGATCAAGTTTTGTGACAGCCGGGTTGGGATTCGGCTGCATGCCGGGAAACATATGCTGCGGGTCGATGTCAGCGACGACGGGCCGGGTATCCGGTCCGAAAACCAGGAGCTTATCTTTGATAAGTTCCGCCAGGTTGGCGATACGCTGACGGCCAAACCCCAGGGTACCGGCCTGGGGCTGCCCATTTGCCGCCACATCATCAGCTATTTTGGGGGTAAACTGTGGGTCAAAAGCAAGCCAGGTCAGGGCGCGACCTTTTCGTTCACGCTGCCGTTTGAGCCACAACTCGAATTGGAGAAACCGGTGGAAGAGGTTGACAGCGAGTCGCGGCTGCTAACGACGATTAAGTCGCTGCGGAATATTGCGTCGAAGCAGTCTTAAGGGCGTATCTTCTCAATAATTTGGGTAGGGGCGCGGCCTTGAGCCTGCCCCGTGGGGCCAGTGACCGAGTTACCGAATGCTCTCAAGGGAGATTAGCGATCGCCAATCTCTAAGGAATAGAAATTAAATAAGTTGCCCCACAATCTCGTTCCCAAACTCAGTTTGGGAACGAGATTGTGGAAGTTCAGTTTGGGAACGAGATTGTGGAAGTTATTTAATCCACGGTCCTAATACTACAACGAGAC
>Ga0302046_10006630_pt1 | contig 10084 bp, 10 predicted proteins | sample RVTome_11_FD_200261 | JGI IMG/M metagenome (GOLD analysis project Ga0302046, IMG submission 200261) | Soil microbial communities from uranium-contaminated site in the Upper Colorado River Basin, Wyoming, United States - RVT147D111 (version 2) ... | reverse complement strand
GCCTGGGTCTGGTCTCGGGCGGCGCCTGACCCGCGGCCTTGAGCATCTCGCGCATCTGGTAGCCGAGATCCTGCTCGCCGAGCACGATACAGGCGGCCGACTCCCTGAGGCGGTTGCTCGGGCGGACCTCCTCGACCTGATCGCGCAGCGAGCGCTTGAGCCGCTTGAGCAGGTGCTTCTGGTCCTTGTCGGGCTCGGCCGCGATGCCGGCTTCGGCTTCGGACGCCGGCAGCTCGAGCTCGCCGCGGCTCACGTCCTTGAGCGGCTTGCCCTGGTACTCGTCAAGGTATTGCAGCGCCCACTCGTCGATCCGGTCCGTGAGCAGCAGCACCTCGATGTCGCGCTCGCGGAAGGCCTCGAGGTGCGGGCTCGCCGCGGCCGCCGTGGGCGAGTCGGCGATCAGGTAATAGATCCTGTCCTGATCGGGCCTGGCGTCGGCGAGATAGGCGTCGAGGCTCCGGTCCGCGGCGTCCGAGCGCGTCGTCCGGAACCGCAGCAGCGCCGCGATCCTGTCGCGATTCGCGGCATCCTCGGCGAGACCCTCCTTGAGGGTCGGGCCGAACTCGGACCAGAAGCTCGCATACTTTTCGGGCTCGCTGTCGGCGAGCTTCGACAGCATCTCGAGCACGCGCTTGGTCAGCGCCGAGCGCATCGCGCCGACGTCGGCGTCCTGCTGCAGGAGCTCGCGCGAGACATTGAGCGGGAGGTCGTTCGCGTCGACGACGCCGCGGATGAAGCGAAGATAGAGCGGCAGAAACTCGGCCGCTTGATCGGTGATGAATATGCGCTGCACGTAGAGCTTGACGCCGCGCGGCGCTTCGCGGTTCCAGAGATCCATCGGCGCCACGGAAGGCACGTAGAGCAGGCTCGTGTACTCGCGCCTGCCCTCGACCTTGTTGTGGCTCCAGGTCAGAGGATCCGAGAAGTCGTGCGTCACGTGACGGTAGAACTCGACGTACTCGTCGTCCTCGACCTCGGTGCGCGGCCTCGTCCAGAGCGCCTTCGCGCGGTTGACCTGCTCGGGCGCCGCGTCCGACCCTGCGACCTCGAGACGGATCGGGAAGCCGACGTGATCGGAGTACTTGCGGATCAGCGCGCGGACGCGATGCTCGTCGAGAAACTCGTGCGCCGCCTCCCTGAGCCTGAGCGTCACGCGCGTGCCCCGGCCCTCCTTCTCCATGGGCCTGATGCTGTACTCCCCCTCGCCCGTCGATGTCCATTCGATCGCGGCGTCGGCCGGCAGATCGGCGCGCCGCGTAGCGACCGTGACCTCGGCCGCGACGATGAAGGCCGAGTAGAAACCGACGCCGAACTGGCCGATGAGCCGACTGTCCTGCTTCTGATCGCCGGTCAGCTGCTCGAGGAACCGCCCCGTGCCCGAGTGCGCGATCGTGCCGAGCTGCTCGATGATCTCGTCGCGGCTCATGCCGATGCCGTTGTCGCTGACGGAGATCGTCTTCGCCTCGCGGTCGATCGCGACGTCGATGCCGAGGCTCGCGGCATCGCTGATGAGCTCGGGCCGCCGGAGCGCCTCGAAGCGAAGCTTGTCGTTGGCGTCGGAGGCGTTCGAGATGAGCTCGCGCAGGAAGATCTCTCTGTTGCTGTACAGAGAGTGCACCATGAGATGGAGCAGCTGCCTGACCTCGGCCTGAAAGCCGAAGGTCTCCGCCGCCGATGCCTCGGCCATGATCGGTTCCCCGGAAAACTGTTCGAACGGGGGAGTATCTAGGGCCGAATCGGCCGAATTCAACCCAACGGCAGGACGTGCAGCCCGAGCGCCGCGATCAGAAGGACGATGAGGCTCGTGCGGCAGAGCCGCGGCCCGAGCGAGACGCCGGCGAACACGAGGTCATCGAGCTCGTCGAGCCAGAGCAGGACCTTTTCCATGCACGTTCGGAAGCGAGGACGGTGCTCCGACTATAGGATCGGCGCGCCGGGATTGCTGTGAGAGAGCTCTCAGTCGGCGGCATTTCGATGGTTTTCGATTTATTGTAAATTGGCGTCGCGATGCAGAGAATCATCATTCTCAACCCGAAGGGTGGTTCCGGTAAGACCACCGTCGCGACCAACCTGGCCGCCCGCTTCGCTGCCGCCGGCAAGCATCCCGTGCTGATGGACCTCGACCCGCAGGGCTCGAGCATGCGCTGGCTAAGAAAGCGTCCGAAGGAGATGCCGCCGATCCACGGCATCGCGGCCTTCGAGCGCTCGGGCGCCGTCACGCGCAGCTGGCAACTGCGCATTCCGCCCGAGAGCGAGGTCGTCATCGTCGATACGCCGGCGGCGCTCGACGCCCAGCGCATGCCCGACATCACGCGCGGCGCCGACGCCGTGCTCGTGCCGGTCATGCCGTCCGAGATCGACATCCATACGGCGGCGAAGTGCATCGCCGACCTGCTCTTGATCGGCAAGATCTCGCGCTCGCAGGGCCGGCTCGGCATCATCGCCAACCGCGTCCGTAGCAACACACTGATCTCGCAGGCGCTGATGCGGTTCCTGAAGAGCCTCGACATCCCGCTCGTCGCGACGTTTCGCGACACGCAGCACTACGTGCGCTCGGCGCAGCTCGGCGCCGGCATCCACGAGATGCCGAGCTGGCAGGTGCGGCGGGATCTCGAGGACTGGCACGAGCTCGGCGCCTGGCTCGACAGCCGCAAGCCCGCGTCGGCGCGGAGCCTGAACGGCGCGGCGGATCGGCTGCAAGGACTGAACGGGACCTTGCCGGTCCCTTAGTTCTCTTCGGGCTTCCAGGACTGACGCACGCGGTCGGCCCAGGAGTGGTAGCCCTTCCAGCTGTAGACGGAGTGATCGATCGGCACGCGCCGGCTCGGCGGCTTGCCGTTCATCGACTTGAGCCACTTGCGATAGGCGTCCCAGCCCTGCTGCTCGCGGCCGCGATCGGCATCGGCCTTGCCGTTCTCGCGAGGCGAGTCCTCATGGTAAAGCGGGGGCCGGAACTGATGGCTCTTGGTCTCGCTCATCGAAGTCACTTTAGTGCGAGACCGCCCGGGATCACAGGAACTGGATCACAGGAACAGGCCTTTTTTTATGATCTGAATCAGTAACTTAGTAGACTTTTAACGTAATCAGGCGGCGATGCGGTAGCAGGGCTGATAGCCGATCGGATCGGACAGCTTCATGCGCCGCTGGGCGACGAAGGCGGTGAGCAGCTTGTCGAGCGCGGCCGCGATCGAGGGGTCGCCCTTGAGCTCGAACGGTCCGCGCTCGGAGACGAGCTTGACGCCTGCCTCGCGGACGTTGCCGGCCACGATCCCGGAGAAAGCACGGCGCAGACTGACGGCCAGATCGACGGCCGGCTGATCGGCGCCGAGATCGAGCGCGGCCATCGTCTCGTGCGTCGCGGCGAAGGGCTGCTGGAAGTCGATGCCGATATTGAGGCGCCAGTTGAAGAAGAACGACTCGTGCGCCTCGCCGCGCGACTTCGCGACGCGCCTGACGCCGGCCGCCGCTTCGGCCGCGACGCGGTCCGGATCGTCGACGATGAGACTGAACCGCTCGAGCGCGTCCGGCCCGATCGTCGCAGCGACGAACTCCCTGAGCGTCTCGAAGTAGGCCGCCGATCCGGGCGGGCCGGTCATGATGATCGGCAGATCGATGCCGGCGTTGCGCTCGTCGAGCAGCAGGCCGAGCAGATAGAGGATTTCCTCGGCCGTGCCGGCACCGCCCGGGAACACGACGATCGCGTGTGCGATGCGCACGAAGGCCTCGAGCCGCTTCTCCATGTCCGGCAGGATCACGAGCTCGTTGACGATCGGATTCGGCGCCTCGGCGGCGATGATCGTCGGCTCCGTCAGGCCGACGTAGCGGCCGAGGCGGAGCCGCTGCTTGGCATGGCCGAGCGCGGCGCCTTTCATCGGCCCCTTCATCGCGCCCTGGCCGCAGCCCGTGCAGACGTCGAGACCGCGCAAGCCGAGCGTGTAGCCGACACGCTTGGAATAGTCGTATTCCTCGCGGCTGATGGCATGGCCGCCCCAGCAGACGACGAGGTTCGGCTCCTGCTCGGCCTTGAGCACCTGCGCGTTGCGCAGAATATGAAACACGGCGTCGGTGACGTCGGCCGAGGAGGCGAGGTCGAAGCGGTCGTTCTCAATGATCGTCTGGTGCGTGTAGAGCAGGTCGCGCAGCACGGCGAAGAGATGGTCGCGGATGCCGCGGATCATCTTGCCGTCGACGAAAGCGCTCTCGGGCGCGTTCCTGACCTCAACCGCGATGCCGCCCTCCTCCTGGACGATCGCGATGCTGAAGCCGGGATGGCGCCGCATGATCCTGACGATATCGTCCTCCTCGGAGCCGGCGTTGAGCACGGCGAGCGAGCACTGCCGCCAGAGCCCGTAGAGCCCGCCGGCGCCGGCGTCGAGCAGTTGCCCCACCTCGCGGCGGGACAGGATATTGAGACTGCCCTCGGGCGCGATTCGCGCGTCCAAGCTCTAGGGCCTGATCTCGATCGGCATCGAGACGGTGGTCAGCCGCCAGAGGTCGACCATGTCGGAGTTCGAGACGGCGATGCAGCCGTCGGTCCAGTCCCAGCCGTAATACATGGCCTCGGCGAACTTCGGCTGGTTCGGCAGGCCATGGATCATGATCTGTCCGCCAGGATCGACGCCCTGCTCGCGCGCGAGCGCGCGGTCCCGGGCGTTCGGGTAGGACACCTTGAGCGCGAGGAAGAAATCGCTGTCGACGTTCTTCGCTTCGACGAAGTAGCTGCCTTCGGGCGTCCGATAGTCGCCTTCGCGGCGCTTCGGTCCCTCCGGCATCAGGCCGAGCGAGATATCCATGCTGCGGACGACGGCCTCGCCCGTCATGAGCAACAGCTTGCGCTCGGACTTGAGCACCACGATGCGGTCTGGCTCGGGCGCCGGCGCCTCGGCCGCTGCAACGGCCGCAAGCAGCGCGAGCGCCGCGGCGGGCAGATGCTTCAAGGCACGTTGCAATGCAGGCGCGGTCACGGCGCCGACTCTAACCGGCCGAGCAAGATCCTGCAAAGCCCCGCGTCACGCTCCGCCGGGAGGGTCGGGCGACGGGACGCACGCGCCGAGCTGCTAGACTGCGCCATTTCCGGACTGATGAACCAAGCCACGCCGCCGTCGCTTCGCGAGTTCCGGGCCCCGCGGTACTGGCCGACCTGGGCTCTCCTCGCCGTCATGCAGGTCTCGGCGCGGTTGCCGCCGGCCCTGCAGCTCAAGCTCGGCGCGTCGATCGGCCGGCTGTTTCGCCTGCTCAAGCGCCGCGAGCTCGAGATCGCGCGCACGAACCTCGCGATCTGCTTCCCCGAGCTCGACCGCGCCGCGCGCGAGGCGCTCGTTCGGCGCCACTTTCGCTCGGTCGGGCTTTCCGTCGTCGAGATGGGCATCGGCTGGTTCGTGCCGATCGGGAAGCTGCGGCGGCGCGTCGAGATCCGCGGACTGGAGCATCTCGAGGCCGCGCTCGCGCGGGGCCGGGGCGCGCTGCTCGTGACCGCGCACTTCACTCCGATCGAGATCGGCGTCGGCGTGCTCGAGGGCTTCCCGGGTAAGGTCTCGAGTCTCTACCGGCCGCAGCGCGACGCGATGATGGACGCGCTGATCCTGCGCGGCCGCCGCCGCTTCGCCTCGACGCAGATCCCGCGCGACAACGTCCGCATGCTGATCCGGCTGCTCAGGCAGAACGAGGCCGTCCTCTACATGCCGGATCAGACCTACCTCGGCAATCAGAGCGCGCTGATCCCCTTCTTCGGCGAGCCCGCGATGACGAACATCGCGACCTCGAAGGTCGCGCGGATCAGCGGCGCGCCCGTGATGCCCTACTGGTTCCGCCGCAAGGCCGACGAGCGCTCCTACGAGGTCGAGATCGGCGCGCCGCTCGAGAACTTTCCGACCGACGACGCCGTCGCCGACACGGCGAGGCTCGTCGGGCTGCTCGAGGCGCGCATCCGTGAGACGCCGGAGCAGTATCTTTGGGTCTACAAGAAGTTCAAGCGCCGGCCGGCCGGCTACGCCGATCCTTACGCCGCAGCGCCGGAGGACCCTTAAGTGAAGCAAGCCATGAAGCCCGGTCTTTTCGCGATCCTGGGCCCCGGCCTCCTCGTCGCCGCGACCGGCGTCGGCGCCGGCGATCTCGCGACGGCGAGTCTCGCGGGCAGCATCCTCGGCCCGGCCATCCTCTGGGCGGCCGTGCTCGGCGCCTTCCTCAAGTACGTCGTCACCGAGGGTCTCGCGCGCTTCCAGCTCGCGACGGGCGACACGCTGCTCGAAGGCGTGATCCGGAACTTCGGCCCGCTCGTCGGCTGGCTGTTCCTGCCCTACTTCCTGTTCTGGTCCTTCTTCGTCGCCTCGGCGCTCATGAACGCGACGGGCGTGACGCTGCATGCGCTGATCCCGGTCTTCGACGACGCCGCGACAGGCAAGGTCGTCTTCGGCATCGCCGCGAGCGTCGCGGGTCTCGGCCTCGCGCTGAAAGGGGGCTATGCGCTCTTCGACAAGGTCATGCGCGTTTGCATCGGCGTCATGTTCGTCACGGTCGTAGCGACGGCCGCGCTCGTCTGGCCGGGCACGGGCGCGGTCCTCGAGGGGCTCGTCGTGCCCAGGATCCCGGACCTCGACGGCGCAGGGCTCGTCTGGACCGTCGCGCTGATCGGCGGCATTGGCGGCACCTTCACCGTGCTCTGCTACGGCTACTGGATCCGCGAGGAAGGCCGCGAGAGTCCCGATGACCTCCGCGTCTGCCGCATCGATCTCGGCGTCGGCTATCTGATGACGGCGCTCTTCGGTGTCGCGATGGTCATCATCGGCGCGACGATCGAGGTGACGGGCGGCGGCGCGACGCTGCTCGTCGACCTCTCGGCGCGGCTCGCCGAGCGCATGGGCGACCTCGGCCGTATTGCTTTCCTCGTCGGCGCGGCGGGCGCCGTCTTCAGCAGCCTGCTCGGCGTCTGGCAGGCCGTGCCCTATCTCTTCGCCGATGTCTGGAGCCTCGTTCGGAACGGCGAGAACGCCGCGCTCAGCGACCGCGAGCGTGTCGATCCGCGCGGGCTGCCCTATCGCGGCTACATGCTCGCGCTCGCGACCGTGCCGATGCTCGGCCTCTTCATGAGCTTCGCCAAGGTGCAGCAGGCCTACGCCGTCATCGGCGCGACGTTCATCCCGCTTCTGACCGTCGCCCTGCTGATCCTTAACGGCCGCGCGGTCTTCGTCGGCGAACGCCATCGGAACCGTCCGCTGACGGTCGCCGTGCTCGCCGCGATACTCGTGTTCTCCTTGTGGGTTGCTTCGAGAGAGGCGTTCAGCTGACCGGCCGACCGAGACCGGCCGTGTAAGCCGCGACGAGCCGCTGCCAGGCCGGCTCGCTGAACGCGGTTCCCGCCTCGTGCGAGACCTTGTTGAGCGAGCGCCTGAGCCGCGCGATACCGGCCTGCATCCAGCCACCCGCGGATCTCAGCCTCGCGTTGTCGAAGTCGACGAGGAACGGCCGCCGCGACGAGTCGACGAGGATGTTGTGCGCCGTCAGGTCGGGATGGTCGCAGCCGGCACGATGAAAGCCCGCGACCATCTGGCCGATCGCACCCCAGAGCGCCGCGTCGTCCCAGACATCGCCGAGCAGGCTCGAGAGCGGCACCGTGTCGGGCAATAGCACGGTCACGATGTCGGCGCGGTAGACGGCCCCCGAAACGACAGCGCGCGCGGCTACGGGCTCGGGCGCCGGCAGCGCGAGCGCACTCAACGCGTCGAGCAGGCGCCATTCGCGAAACGGCCGGCAGCGCGCGGCGCCGGTCCAGACGTAGCGGTCGTAGACGAGGCGCGAGACGAGGCCGCCGCGATGATAGTGCCGGTAGACCCACGTCTCGCCGGGCCGCTCGAGCATGAGCACGCCCTCTGCGCGGCCCGTGATGCCGTGCGTGTGCGCACCCTCTGCCGCCCACCAGTCGCGATCGAGCCAGCCGGGATCGAAGTCCGGCCGGCGCTCGGGATCGTGGATCGTGAGCGTGCCGCCGGTCTTGCGGATCTCGCCGGCCTTGCGGATCTCGGCGGTTTTGCGACCGGTCCGCTCAGCCATTCGACACTGCCTCGAGGCGGCGCTCCACGCTCGCCGCGACCGTCGCGGGGTCGATGCCGCGCAGGCAGTCGAGGTGCCCGAGCGGGCACTCGCGCGCGAAGCACGGGCTGCAGTCGAGGCGCCGATAGTGCACGGTCGCGTCGTGTGTTAACGGCGGCGTGAAATCGGGCGTCGATGAGCCGTAGATCGCGACGACGTGCGTGCCGACGGCCGCCGCGATGTGCATCAGCCCCGAGTCGTTGCTGACGGCGGCCGTCGCGAGCGCGAGCAGATCGACGGCCTCGACGAGATCGGTCTCGCCTGAGAGATTCCTGACGCGCGCCGAATTCGCCGCGCTCCGGATCTCTTCCCCGAGCGCCGCCTCCTTCGCCGAGCCCAGAATCCAGACGTTCGCGCCTTTGCCTGCGAGCCGCGCGGCGAGCGCCGAGAAGGATTCGGGCGGCCATTGCTTCGCGGGCCCATACTCGGCGCCCGGCATCAGCGCGACGGTCGGCGCGTCGGCTGCGAGACCGAGCCGCTCGACGAGGCGCGCCGTTGCGGCCGCGTCGGTGCGGAGCACGGGCTCGGGCGGGATCGGCAGCGCGGCGGCGCCGGCAGCGCCGGACGCAGCGTCGGCGACCGCGCCGGGCTCGCCGGTGCCGGGCTCGCCGGCGTCGAGACCGAGCGCGATGAAGCGGAGCACGGTCTTGTCGAGCCGCTTCAAATCGAACGGCCGCATGTCGTTGATCAACCCGTAGCGCCACTCGCCGCGAAACCCGGTCCGCCTCGGTATGCCCGCGAACCACGGCACGAGCGCGCTCTTGAGCGAGCGCGGCAGGACGATGGCGCGATCGTAGCGGCCCCTGAGCGCATGCCCGAGGGCGCGGCGCCTGCCGAGCCCGAGCTCGCCGTGCGTGAGCGGCAGCTCGATGCCCTGCCGAACCTCGGGCATGCGCTCGAGCAACGGCAGCGACCAGGCCGGCGCGAGCACGTCGATGACGAGCGACGCGTCGCGTTCCCTGAGCAGCTTGTAGAGCGATTGCGCCATGACCATGTCGCCGACCCAGGACGGACCGACGACGAGGAGCTTAGCGGAGCTGGTCACGGCTTCTGCTTGAGCGCATCCAGATACTTGCGGACCCCGGCACGGATGTCGTCGAACGGCGCGGCGTAACCGGCGTCGCGCAGCGCGCCGATGTCGGCCTCGGTGAAGCTCTGATAGCTCGCTTCGAGCCCGTCCGGAAACGGGATGTAGCGGATCGTGCCCGCGCCGTGATAGTCGATGACGGCCCGGGCCAGATCGTTGAAGCTCGCGCTCGCGCCCGTGCCGACGTTGTAGATGCCGCTGATCTCGCGATGCGCGAGGAACCAGAGCACGACGCCGACGACGTCGCCGACGTAGATGAAGTCGCGCCGCTGCTCGCCATCGCCGTAACCGTGGCTGCCTTCGAAGAGCCGCATCTCGCCCGTTGCCTCGAACTGGCGCGTCAGATGCCAGACGACGCTCGCCATCGGCCCCTTGTGCGCCTCGTTCGGGCCGTAGACGTTGAAATACCGGAGCCCGACGACCTGCGGTCCTGCGTTACCGGCATGACGCCTTACGTAGCGATCGAACAGGAGCTTCGAGTAGCCGTAGACGTTGAGCGGGCGCTCGAGCGCGGCGTCGTCCTCGCGAAACGCCGTGCTCGCGCCGTAGATCGCGGCCGATGAGGCGTAGATGAGCGGCACGCCGCGATCGCGGCAATACTCGAACAGATCGACCGAGTACTCGTAGTTCTCGGCGAGCATGTAACGCCCGTCCCACTCGGTCGTGACGGCGCAGGCGCCCTGATGCAGCACGGCCTCTGGCACCTCGCCGAGATCCTCGAGACGCTCGATGAGGGTCGCCTTGTCCCAGTAGTCCGCGATCGCGCAGTCGACGAGGTTCGTGAACTTGTGACCGTCGCTCAGATCGTCGACGACGATGACGTCGTCGCGGCCTTCGGCGTTCAGCCCGCGAACGATGTTGCTGCCGATAAACCCGGCGCCGCCCGTGACGATCAGCACTTAGCCGCCCCGG
>Ga0302046_10006629_pt1 | contig 10084 bp, 12 predicted proteins | sample RVTome_11_FD_200261 | JGI IMG/M metagenome (GOLD analysis project Ga0302046, IMG submission 200261) | Soil microbial communities from uranium-contaminated site in the Upper Colorado River Basin, Wyoming, United States - RVT147D111 (version 2) ... | reverse complement strand
CAACGGCCGGTTCGACGTGGGCGACTTCCTCGCCTGGCTGGACGCCGGCGGCATGGCCATCTCGGCCGAGCGGATGGCGGAGTTGCTCCGCGCCGCCGCGCCGAAGCGGGGGACTCCATGAGGCCCGTCCGGATCGCCCTGGTGCTCGCCGCGGCCGCCGGCGCGCTCACCTGCGGCTCGGAGCCCACGGCCGGCGAGCTGGTGGGCTCGCTGGAGACGCAGCGCACCGACGCGGAAGCCGTGCGCTTCGTGATCCACGCCACGCCGCCCAACGAGGTCGAGAGCGTCACGGCGGCGTGCAACCAGTGCCAGATCCACCAGAGCCTGGACGGCCCGAACGAGCTGCGCGGCATCGTGGTGGGCTCGATAGGCGCCGGCCCGGCGTTCCGCGCCCTGGTGAACGACATCGACGCCGTGAGCGGCTACCAGGTGGAGGTGATCGAGGTGGCGGACGGCGCGTATGTGTTGCTGCCGATTGGGGATTTTCGGATCACGATGGGGAGGTAGGGCGGAGCCGGGGGCGTCGCGTCACCGGTCGCTGCGGGTTCGCGGGCTGAAGCCCGCGCTCGGCGGCGCTTCGCGCCGGCGCGTCCTGAAGGACGCCGCTGAAGACGCCATCACGGCGCGTCGCGGAGCTCGATTCGGACAGGAACTCCGATCAACGCTCCCGCGTGAGGAATAGCGGCCGTGCCACGTGCAGGGTGTCCCGCCCGAATGCCAGCATGGAAACGGCGATCGAATCTCCGGCGAGTCGTCCTTCGAAACGCAGTGGCTGAGCGCTCGAATCTTCGGGCTCGATGACCAGGCGCACGGTGCTATCCGCCGCCGATACCTCCCCGGTGAACGGCCGATAGATCCGCGGATCGATCCCCACATTCCCCGAGAAGAACGACGCCACGCGGCCGTGGAACGAGGTGGCCCCGGCGGAGTCCACGGCGAGGGTGAGACGCATGCCGGGATGCGGCCGGTCTCCCTGGCTCATCACCACGAGGTACCACGTTCCCACGATGGGGTGCGGCGGAACGGGTGCCTCCGAAGAGCCCGCCCTCCCGGCACACGCGATCGCCGCGACGGTGGCTACGGCGAGAATCGAGGAACGAGACAAGAGCAATCGTGGATTCCTGGTCCCTGAGCCCTGGTGCCTGGCGGTGGTGGGGGGATGGGTGGCCTGCCACGAATGGAGCGGACGGGATTCGAACCCGTGACCCCCTGCTTGCAAAGCAGGCGCTCTCCCAGCTGAGCTACCGCCCCTTGGTGGCACGGAGCGCGGAGCACGGCGGTGGATGGGCTGGGTCCCCGTGCCCCGTGCCCCGTGCCCCGTGCCGTCACCGCGCCGCGTCGAACCGCTTCCCCACCTCGTCCCAGTTCACCACGTTCCACCACGCGGCGACATAATCAGGCCGGCGGTTCTGGTACTTCAGGTAGTACGCGTGCTCCCAGACGTCCACGCCCATGATGGCGGTCTTGCCTTCCATGAACGGGCTGTCCTGATTGGGCGTGCTTTGCACGGTGAGCGCGCCGCCGCTCGCGATCAGCCACGCCCAGCCGCTGCCGAACCGCGCGACGGCGGCGTTGGAGAACTGCTCCTTGAAGGTGTCGAACGCGCCGAACGCCGAGGTGATGGCGTCGGCCAGCTTGCCGCCCGGCTTGCCGCCGCCTTTGGGGCTCATGATCGTCCAGAACAACGAATGGTTGCTGTGCCCGCCACCGTTGTTGCGCACCGCCGTCCGGATGTCTTCGGGAACCTTGTCGATCCCCCGCAAGAGATCCTCGACGCTCTTCTTCTGGAGGTCCGCGTGCTTGGCCAGCGCGTCGTTCAGCTTGCTGACGTAGCCGGCGTGGTGCTTGCCATGGTGGATCTCCATCGTGCGCGCGTCGACGTGGGGCTCCAACGCGTCGAAACCGTAAGGGAGCTTGGGAAGCTCGTGTGCCATCGCGTGATCTCCTCGCCTTTTGTGATATGCGACAAGCGTATTCATAATTAGACACCCCGTCAGGGGGTTCACAAGGGAGGCCGCGGCCTCCCGAGACACCAAAGAAGTCCCTTCGCCGGAGTCTATCGACGATGCTCATCGAGGTGCCGCCAGACGTGGGGAGCGCCGCCCCCAATTTCACCCTTCCCTCCACCGCCGGTCGCGACGTCACGCTGTCGGCGTTCCGCGGGACGGGCAACGTGGTCCTGGCCTTCTTCCCGCTCGCGTTCACCAGCGTCTGTACCGCGGAGATGTGCGACTTCACGGAGGACGTCTCCGCCTTCGAAGGGCTGGACGCCACGGTGCTGGGGATCAGCGTGGACTCCATTCCAACCCTCAAAGCGTTTCAGGCCGCCAACGAGATCCGGGTGGATCTCCTGAGCGACTTCAAGCGGGACGTGTCCCGGCGGTACGGCACCTTGCTTCCGGAGGCGTTCCTGTCCAGCCGGGCCTACTTCATCGTCGACAAGCAGGGCGTCGTCCGGTGGCGTCACCTCGAGCAGGAGCTGGGGCACAAGCGGGACAATGCGGAGGTGTTGGCGGAGCTGGAGAAGCTGGGGTAAGGCAGGGCGACGGCGATTGCAGATTGCAGATCGGCGATTGACAGCTGCTCCAAATCGCCGATCTGCAATCGCCGATCTGCAATCTGCAATCGCCGTCACCCTCCCTCCCTTGTCGCCCCGCCTCGGCGCTCCTACGTTCGACCAAATGGCCCTCACGTCGAGCCAAACCGCCGAACAGCAGGCCCTTCGGGCCGTCGCGGACGTCACCGCCCAACTCGCGGGCGGGGTGGGGTCGGAGGACGCGTTGCGCGGCGTGGCCACCGCCCTGGCGCGCGGGCTTGGCGCCAGGGAGTGCCGCGTCTGGGTGCGCACCCCGGACGGGGCGGCGTTCATGCCGCTGGTGGCGGACGGCGATCCCGGCGACCCGGCGCGGCAACGGCTGGCGCTGCGGCGCCAGATGGCGGGCGGGCGCCAGGAGACCCTCCAGGACGGCGCGTGGCGCCTCCGGCTGCCGCTGGACCACGAGGGAGCCCGACTCGGCATGCTCGAGCTGTCCATCCCGGACGGGCCGGGCGCCGCCGCGTTCCGCACGGCGGCCCGCGTCGTCGCCGACATCCTTGGGCCCCTCCTCGCGTCGAGCGAGCTGTCGGCCGACCTCGCGAGCGAGGTGGCGCTGCGCACCCTCGAGACCGAGGCGCAGCGGCGCTTCACCGCCAGAATCATCGACTCGCTCCCCGTGGGGCTCTACGTCATCGACCGGCAATACCGCATCCAGGCGTGGAACCGCACGCGCGAGACGGGGGCCAAGGGCGTCGGGCGCGAGGAGGCGCTCGGCCGCACGGTGTTCGAGGTGCTGCACCGCCAGCCGCCGGAGCTCCTCCGCCAGGAGTTCGACCGGGTGTTCGATACGGGACACATGGAGGTCGTCGAGGTGGAGTCGGTCAGCAGCGGGCAGATGCGGCACTACCGCATCACGAAGATCCCGATGCGGCTCGACGACAACGAGGTGACCCACGTCATCACCATCGGCGAGGACGTCACCGAGTGGAAGACGGTGCAGGACCAGGTCTCGCAGACCGAGCGGCTGGCGGCAATCGGGCAGCTGGCGGCGGGGGTCATGCACGAGATCAACAATCCGCTGGCGACGATCGGCGCGTGCGTCGAAGCACTGACGCTCAAGGCCGACGAGGCGCCGGACGGCCTGCGCCAGGGGCTCGACGAATACCTGCGGATCATCGAGTCGGAGCTGGCGCGCTGCAAATCCATCGTGGACGGGCTGCTGGATTTCTCCAAACCCAAGGCGCGGCTGAAGAAGCGCGTCGACGTGAACCAGATCGTCGAGGATGCGCTCTTCCTGGTGAAGCATCACGAGAAGTTCAAGCAGATCAAGCTGGTGCGCGAGCTGCGCGCCGGACTTCCCACCATCCAGGCCAACGCCGAGCAGCTCATCCAGGTGTTCCTCGCCCTGATGCTCAACGCGATCGACGCCATGGAAGGGCGCGGCGTCATGACGGTGCGCACCGGCATCGGCCCCGACCGCTCCGACGAGGTCATGGTGGAACTGGAGGATACGGGCGTCGGGATCTCCCGCGACGACCTCTCCAAGATCTTCGAGCCGTTCTTCACGTCGAAGCAGCCGGGGCGGGGCACGGGGCTCGGACTCTCGATCTGCTACGGCATCGTGAACCAGCACGGCGGCCGCATCCTCGTCGATTCGCAGGTGAACAGCGGGGCCGTCTTCCGGGTCCTGCTCCCGATCTCGTCCGCGCGGTGGGGAGCCGGGACCCCGTGAAAGTGCTCGTGATCGAGGACGACCGTATGGTGGGGCAATACGTACAGCGCGGTCTCGAGGAGCAGCGGATGCAGGTGGACCTGGTGGGGGAGGGGAAGGAGGGCCTGGAGCGCGCGTCGCAGGGGATCTACGACGTCGTCGTGCTCGACTTGCGGCTGCCGGGCATGTCCGGCGTCGAGGTGCTCCGCACGCTGCGCGACCGGGGGGTCGGCACGCCGGTGCTGGTGCTCACGGCGCAGGAAGCGGTGGACGCCAAGGTCGAGGCGCTGCGAACCGGCGCCGACGATTACGTCACCAAGCCGTTCGCGTTCGAGGAGCTGCTGGCCCGTGTGGAAGCCCTCGGCCGGCGGCCCAAGGCGATGGCCCCGCCCGTGTTGCGCGTCGGCGAGCTGGCGATCGACATGGCACGTCACGAAGTCCACCGCGGCGGCAAAGTGCTGGACCTGACGCCCAAAGAGTACGCGGTGCTGGAGTATCTCGCCCGCAACCGCGGGCGGGTCATGTCGCGTACCCTGATCACCGAGTACGCCTGGGACTATCACTTCGATCCCGGGACGAACGTGGTGGACGTCGTGATCAACCGCTTGCGCAAGAAGGTCGACCAGGGGTACGCGACAAAGCTGATCCACACGGTGCGTGGCGTCGGGTACGTGATGAAAGAAGGGGATCGATGACGGGGTGATGCAGACCATACGCGGGCGCCTGGCGGTGTGGTACGCCGTCGCCATGGGCGCTACGATCCTCGCCTTCGCGGGCTTCACCTACCTCGTCCAGCGTTCCGGCGGCCTCGCCGAGCTGGACGGGCGCATCCGCCTCCAGTCCGACCTCGTCGCCACGATGCTCAGCGAAGCCTATCGCGCGCGCGATACCGTGGTCGTGATCGACCCGCAGAGCGAGCGCCTCGCGCTCGACGAAGGCGTGTCCGGCCTGCTCGACGTCGTGCGCGACTTCGTGATCGTCCTGGGGCAGGACGGCGTCATCCTCTATCTCTCCCAGGACGCCCGCGAGCTGCGCTTCGACGACGTCCTGCGGATCGCCCAGCACGTGGTGGACGAACGAGGCCCCGTGCCGGGGTTCGGGCAGATCGTCGTCGATCCCGCGGTGGGCCCGCTGCGCTACTACGTGCGCCCCGTGCTGAACGCCGGGCCGGCCGTGCGGGCGGTGATCTCGGGCGCCCCCCAGGCCGCGGGGATCCTGAGCGCCCAGCGGCTGCTCCAGGCCATGCTCTTGGTGGCGCCGCTGGTCGTGGCGGCGTCCACCGTGGCCGGCTATTTCCTGGTGGGGCGTGCGCTCAAGTCCGTGAATTTCATCGTCGACGAGGTGGAGGCGATCACCGACGGCCGGAGCCTGCACCGCCGCCTCGCCCAGCCCATGAGCCACGACGAGCTGGCGCGCCTCACGACCACGCTCAACGCGATGATCGCCCGGCTGGAGCGCAGCTTCATGTCCTTGCGCCGGTTCACCGCGGACGCGAGCCACGAGCTGAAGACGCCGCTGACCGTGCTGCGTGCCGGCGTGGAACGGGCCATCACGCATCCGAACACGCCGGCCGAGGTGATGGAGATCCTCGAGGAGCTGCTGGTGGAGGTCACGCGTATGACGGAGTTGGTGGACTCGCTCCTCACGCTGGCCCGCGCCGACGAGGGGCGCGCCCCCCTGCACCTGGAGCGGGTCGATTTCCGCGAGATCCTGGGCGAGGTGGCCGAGACCGCCACGCTGTTGGGCGAGGACGCCAACGTGTCCGTCGAGGTGGCGGTGCCGGCCGAGCCCATGGTCATCGAGGTCGACGGCAGCCGCGTGCGGCAGCTCCTCATGAACCTCCTGACCAACGCGATCAAGTACACGCCGAAAGGCGGCCACGTCTCCATCCACTCGGCGGCCGCGAACGGCAACGTCGTGGTCGACGTCCAGGATACCGGGATCGGGATTGCGCCGGGCGAGGTGCCCTACATCTTCGACCGCTTCTGGCGCTCCGACCCCGCCCGCAGCCGCACCGGCGCCCGGCCGGGCGCGGGGCTGGGCCTCGCCATCTGCAAGTGGATCGCCGAGGCGCACGGCGGGTCGATCGACGTCCGCAGCCGGCTGGGCCAGGGGACGACGTTTACCGTCACCCTGCCGGTGAGCGGTGGGGGGGTGTGAGGGCGGGGGGAGCAGCGGGAGCAGCGGGAGGAGCGGGAGAGGCGGGGTGGCGGCTCCGCGATTTCGCGGCTGAAGCCGCGGCTCGGCTGTTCTGTCGCCGAGGCGACGGACACCTCGACTCCGCCACCCTGCCGCTTCTCCCGCCTCTCCCGCTCCTCCCGCCCCTCCCGCCGCCAACTCGTAATGCCGTTGTCATCGATTTGTCATGTTTCACCCATTCCCGGGCTAACCATGGCCGGTTTTGTGGGGTAGATTCTCCAACAACCGAACGGGCCGGAGGCCGGGAATGTTCGACAAGCTCGTCGAGTCCAATCCGAAGATGCGCGGCAGCAAGAAGGGCTCGGTCTACATGACCTTCTGGTCGGTGCTGCTGCACGCGGGGCTCATCTGGGCCGGGATCCTCGCGACGATGCACGCGACCGACGCCGTGCTCGAGGGGCCGGCGGATACGCTCCTGATCTTCATCGAGGAGCAGGACGAGCAGCAGGAGGAAGAAGAGCCGCCTCCGGTGATCACCTCGCTCAATCCGCCGCCCAAGGGCTTCCAGACGCTCGCCGCCCCGATCGACATTCCCACGGAGATCCCGCCGATCGACCTGAACCAGCGCTTCGACCCGCGCGACTACACCGGCGAGGGCACCGAGGGCGGCGTGTTCAGTGGTGTCGAGGGTGGGTCGGGGCCCGTGGATCTGACGCAGGTGTTCGCGGAAGCCGTGGTGGACGAGCGGCCCGAGCACATCTCCTGCCCGCGACCGCCGTATCCCCGCATGATGCAGCAGTCGGGGATCGAGGGCGTGGTCCTCCTGGAGTTCGTCGTCGACCAGACCGGCCACGCGCAATCGAACTCGATGCGCGTGCTCGACTCGACGCACAAGGCGTTCGAGGCGGCGGCGAAAGAGATGATCCAGAAATGTCTGTTCCGACCGGGTCGCGTGCGCGGGCAGGCCGTGCAGGTGCTCGTCCGGATGCCGGTGAACTTCACCCTGAACCGCTAACCGGTCCGGCCCCCCGGCCGGCCTTCACACGCAGCGGAGGCCCTGAGGTATGGATATATCCTTTGCGGAAATGTGGCAGAGCATCGGGTGGTTTTCCCGAGGGATCATTGCCACGCTCATCGTGATGTCCATTCTGTCGCTCGGGTTTGCCGTGCAGAAGTGGTGGCGGTTCCGGAAGAGCCGGAAAGAGACCCAGCGGTTCGCGCCCGAGTTCGCGCGCTTCATTCAGGAAGAGCAGCTGGACGCGGCGATCGAGCTGGCGGAGAAGCAGAAGGTCTCGCACGTCGCCCGTGTGCTGGGTGAGGCGCTGGCCGAGGTGAAGCCGCTGCTGCGCGACCGCGCCACGATCACCACCGCCGACATCAACTCCGCGGAGCGCGCGATCGAGCGCCAGATGCTCATTCTGCTGGCCGAGCTGAAGCGGGGCCTGGGCCTCCTGGCCACCGTGGGCTCCACCGCGCCCTTCGTTGGCCTCCTGGGGACGGTGTTCGGCATCGTGAACTCCTTCACGGGCATGGCGGCGACCGGTTCCGGCGGGCTCGGCGCCATCTCAGCCGGTATCGCCGAGGCGCTGTTCGCCACCGGTATCGGTCTCGGCGTGGCCATTCCGGCGGTGTGGTTCTACAACTACTTCCAGACCAAGGTGGAGAACTTCACCGTCGAGATGACGTACACGTCGAAAGAGCTGATCGACTTCTTGATCAAGAGCGTCGGCACCGAGTTCGGCCGGTCGATCTTCACCAAGGAGTTCAAGGCCCAGCAGGCGGCCGCCTCCGGCCACGTCAACAAGTGAGCTGACCCATGGGCATGGCCGTAGGCGGGAAAGGCTCCCTCAACGCCGAGCCGAACGTCGTGCCGATGATCGACATCATGCTCGTGCTGTTGATCATCTTCATGATCGTGACGCCGGTGATCGCTTCGGGCTTCCAGGCCAAGATGCCGCTGGCCCGCAACATCGAGGCGAGGCAGGAAGAGGGCGGCGACATCACGCTCGGGATCGATCAAGACGGTCGCTACTACCTGGATCCGGGAACGGGAGAGATCGGTCTCGTGCCAGAGGGGCAGCTCCAGCAGATGCTGACCCAGGTCTTTGGCGGGCGTACTACCGACAAGATCATGTACTTCAAGGCCGATCAAGAACTGGAGTTCGGCAGGATCCAGGAGGCGATCGACATTGCGCGGGACGCCGGCGTGCGCGTGCTCCGCGCCGTGACCGAGCAGCGCAGCGAGGGCGGGATCTTCGGGGGCGGAGGGGAGCGCTGACATGGCGATCTCCCTACCCACGGGCGGCGGCGGCTTCTCGTCCGAGCCGAACGTCGTCCCGATGATCGACGTGCTGCTCGTGCTGCTCATCATCTTCATGATGCAGGTACCGCTGTCCCGGAAGGCGATGGACACGCAAGTCCCGCCGCCGGAGCAGCCGCAGCAGGACACGCCGCAGGACCAGGTGAGCAATCAGATCGTACTCGAGCTGCGGCCGGACGGCTCGTATGCCGTCAACAACGACGTGGTCCCTCTCGCGCAGCTCGACGCGCGGCTGCATCAGATCTACGACAACCGGCCGGCCAAGCTGATGTTCATCAAGCCGGCGGCCAACCGGCGGTACCAAGATGTCATCGAGGCGATGGACATCGCCCGCGGCGCCGGCGTCCAGGTCATCGGGTTCACCCCGCGATCGGCCGACGACGAGAACTGACCCGTCCGCCGCCGTGCGGACGACCATGGGCGCGGGGGCCGGAAACCGGAAGGCTCTCGCGCCCGTGGTGTAGATTCCCCAATGACGTCCACGCCAAGCCGTCCAGCCCCCCGCGCTCCGGCAATCACACTGCCGCCGGTGGAGCGCCGTGCGTTCGGGCGCGGCGTGCTCGGCTCGGCGGTCGCGCACGTGGCGGTGCTGGCGTTGCTCCTCTGGCAGGCGGCCACCAACCTCGACCGCTTCCAGGACGTGATGGGCGGGCCCGGACCGATGGGCGGTGGTGGAGGCGGCGGCCGCGTTCACCACATGGTGTTCCTCACGCCATCGAGCGGGGAGGTCGCGGCGTCGCGGCAGGAGACGCCGGTTGAGGCCGTGCCGCTCCCGATCCCGAAGCCCAACCTCCATGAGATCCCCGAGGCTGACCCGGCGGAGGCGCTGCCATTGCAGGTGGCCCGCGTCGAGGCGGAGGGTGAAGGGCCTGGGAGCGGCGGCGGTCCCGGAGCCGGCACCGGAGGCGGTGGGGGCGTCGGGAGCGGCGAGGGCCCTGGCACGGGGTCAGGGCTGGGGCCGGGGACCGGTGGTGGAGGGGGAACGGCGTTCCCGCCCGAGCCGCGCCACGTGCTCCTCACCCCGACCGATGCGCCCAAGGCGATCAAGGGGCGGGAGCTTCGGGTCCACTTCTGGGTGGACACGCGGGGTCGTGTGCAGCGGGTGGAAGTGGAGCCGCCGATTGACGACGCCGGGTATCGCAGGAAGTTTCTGGAGCGGATGTACCAGTACGTCTTCACGCCAGCTCGCGCCCCGGACGGGATTCCCGTCGCGGCCCGTACCGTCATCACCGTCGTGCCGTAGGCCCGCATGGCGACGGCACAACGCCATCCGCCATCTGCCATACCCCAACGCTCCGACCCCCATTCACTTCTCGGGAGGGTTCCGTTGCCGCCGTCTCTGCGCAGCGCCTCGCTCCTCGTCGCCGCCGCGGCCCTC
>Ga0302046_10006628_pt1 | contig 10085 bp, 10 predicted proteins | sample RVTome_11_FD_200261 | JGI IMG/M metagenome (GOLD analysis project Ga0302046, IMG submission 200261) | Soil microbial communities from uranium-contaminated site in the Upper Colorado River Basin, Wyoming, United States - RVT147D111 (version 2) ... | reverse complement strand
CGCCGGGAATCTGCTCCATGGTTTCGATTATCTCGTGTACTTCTCGCAGGATTCGCGGTTCGTCCAGGCCATGCGGGACTACTCGTACGCGGGGGACGTCGGGCCCTGGCGCATATTCCAGCGCGTCCGCTGACAATTCAGGAATGGGGAATGGGAATGGTTCGGGTTCATGGGGGTCGCGTTACGACTCGCAGCGTCGCGCGGCGGTCTACACGACGAATTCCTCGATCCCACCGATCGCGAGATCGACCTCCAGGACGGTGTTGTAATAGTGCGGCGAGATGCGCACGGCGGTGGTGGCGTTCTTGTCGCTCATGTCGATGACGGCCCATTCGGCGAGGGTGGCGCTGGTGTTGATGGCCTGTTCGCGGAGTCGCTCGACGATGTCGGGAGCGCGGACGCCTTCCACTTCGATCGTCGCGATCGCACACGGGTGTGGGCCGCGGTCGAGCGCGCGGGTGCGGGGCAGTGCGGCAGCGCCTTCGCGCACGCGCGCGGCAAGCGTGGCGGCATAGCGTCCGGCGTCCTCGATCCCGACGCGCATGGCATAGCGGGCGGCCTCGGCCATCCCGAGGACGAGCGCCCAGGCGAACTCCCAGTTCTCGAAGCGGCGCGCGTCCGGCCGGAGCGTGAAGGAGTCGGGGCCGGTCCAGTCAGCGCCGCGCATGTCGATCGCGAGAGGATAGGCGCCGCGCTCGAGCATGCGGTCGGACACGTGCAGGAAACCGACGCCCCGCGGGCCACGCAGGAACTTGCGCGCGGTGGCGGACAGGAAGTCGCAGTGCAGCGTCCTGACGTCGACGGGGATCTGGCCGACGGCCTGACAGGCATCGACGAGGTAGGGCACGTCGTGCTCGGCGCAGAGCGCGCCGATCGCCTCGACGGGCTGCACGAGGCCGGAGTTCGTAGGCACCCACGTCAGTGCGACGAGACGTGGCGAATGCGCGCGCAACAGATTGCGCACGGAATCGGGATCGATGCCCCCTTCGGGCAGGTCTTCCGCACGCACGATCCTCACGCCGCGGCGCTCGGCGAGCGCGAGGTACATCAGCTGGTTCGAGATGTAGTCGTTGCGACTGGTCAGGATCGCGTCGCCGGGCGAGAAGTCGAAGACGGAGAGGGCCTGCGCGAACGCGAGCGTCGCATTCTCGGCCATTGCGATGTTGCGCGCGTCGGCGCCGATCAGTGACGCGACGGCGTCGTACGCAGCGGCGATGTCGTCGCGCGCGGCGTCGGCGGCCTCGTAGCCGCCCATCTCCACCTCCTTGCGCAGATGGTCGAGCACGGCCTCGACGACGGGCCGCGGCATGAGTGCGGCGCCGGCATTGTTCAGGTGGATCCGTCCCTGTCGCGCGGCGATCGTGTCCGCGCGCCACGGCTCCGGGTCGAACGACATGAGCGGCTCGATTGGCTGTGTGGTCGCGCTGGCGAGGCAGTGGTCATCGGCGCATGATTGCGCGGCCGCGGCCTCGTCGCCTGCGGCAATCTGGGCCTGCGAACGGAGGGATGAAAGAGCGTGGAGTCGACGGGCCGCAAGCACACGGGGGTTCAAGCGAACACATTCAGGCCCGCGTGGTGGCTGCCGGGCGCACACGCGCAGACCATCGCGGGTCGCCTGCTCCGGCGACCTCGCCCGCTGCCGCTCCGGCGCGAGCGCATCGAGCTTCCGGACGGCGACTTCGTCGACCTCGACTTCGCGCCATCTGCGGCGGACGCTGCACCGCTCGTGCTGCTGCTGCATGGACTCGAAGGATCCGCACGCCGCGGCTACGCCTACCTGACCTACGCAGCACTCGCGCGGCGCGGCCTGTCCGCCGTCGGGCTGAACTTCCGCTCGTGCAGCGGCGAGCCGAACCGCCAGCCACGTTTCTATCACTCCGGCGACACCGAGGACCTGCGCTACGTGCTGCACCACCTTCGTCGCACGGGCCGGCCGGTGAGCGGCGCGATCGGATTCAGTCTGGGTGGCAATGTGCTGCTCAAGTTCCTGGGCGAGGAGGAAGAGCGCGGACCGGACGTGCTGCACGCGGCCGTTGCGGTCTCGGTGCCGTACGACCTTTCAGCGGGCGCCGACGCGCTCGCAGCCACGGTCATGGGGCGCTTCTATACGAGCGTGTTCCTGAAGTCGCTGATCCCCAAGGTCGAAGCGATCGCGAACCGTGCGAAGGTCGACCACGAGCGCATCCGTGCTGCCGTCACGTTCCGGGATTTCGACGACGCGGCGACCGCACCGCTACACGGATTCCGCGATGCCGCGGACTACTACGCCCGGTCCAGCTCGGCGGCGTTCCTCGAGAAGATCCGCGTACCGGCGCTGCTCGTGCACTCGGAGGACGACCCGTTCCTGCCGGGGGAGCGCCTGCCGCGCGAGGCGATCACCCGCAATCCGTGCCTGCAAACGGCGTTCGTGCCGCGCGGCGGTCACGTCGGCTTCATTGGCGGCAGCCCGTGGGCGCCGGTCTGGTGGGCGGAATCGCGCGCGGCGGCATTTCTGGCGGACACATTTGTGGCGGACCGGCTTGACGCGTCGCGGGCCGACGGGTAGACTGGCGGCCATGTTGCCTCGCACGATGCACCACGGCCATTCCCATCACCGGCCCCGGACGGGCCGGCAGCCGAGTGCATCCCGCAGTCCATTCTGAAGGCGCGCGGGACACCGAATCTGCCGCGGCCCGTCCATTCCGGACGGGCCGCGTTTTTTTCGTTACCGAGAGACCGAGATGATGCGGATTGCACTGCCGAACAAGGGACGACTCGCGGAGGGCGCGCGGGAGCTGCTGGAACGAGCGGGTCTCGAGTTCGAGATGCGTGGCGAGCGTGCACTGCAGGCGTCGCTGGGCGGCGAGTTCCTCGCGCTGTTCGTGCGCGCACCGGACATTCCGGAGTTCGTCGCGGATGGCGCCGCGGACGTGGGGATCACGGGCCGTGACCTGGTCGTCGAGACGGGCCGGGACGTGGTCGAGCTGCTGGACCTGGGCTTCGGCCGCTGCCGCCTCGTCGTCGCGGCGCGCGAGGACAGCGGTATCCATTCGCTCGCGCAGGTGCCCGAGGGCGCACGCGTCGCAACCGTGTTTCCTCGCCTGACGGCCGACTTCTTCCGCCGCGCGGGCCGTACCATCACGCTCGTGCCCATCTCCGGCGCCGCCGAGATCGCGCCGCACCTGGGCGTTGCGGACATCATCGTCGATCTCGTGTCCACCGGCTCGACGCTGAAGACGAACGGGCTGCACGAGGTGGAGACCGTCCTCGACTCGACGGCGCTGCTCATCGTGCGCGACGCACTGCTCGAGGACGACGTTGCCGCACGCAGGATCCGCGAGCTCGTCGCCGCGCTCGAGTCCGTGCTGCGCGCGCAGAACAAGCGCTACCTGATGGCGAACGTGCGGCGCGACACGCTGCCGGAGATCCGCCGCATCCTGCCGGGCATCTCGGGTCCCACCATCATCGATCTGATGAACGGGCACGACCTCGTCGCCGCGCATGCGGTCGTGGATGCGGCCGAGGTGTACCGCGTGATCGCGGATCTCAAGGCGGTGGGCGCGGAGGGCATCCTCGTCACGAAGATCGAGAGGCTGATGCCATGATCCCGCGCTTCGCGGTGACCGGACGGCTGGGCTCGCTGGATGCCGCCGGCGAGGCGCGCCTCTTCGAGCGCGGCCGCGCAGCGGATCCGGTCGTCGCACACGCGGTCTCCGACATCCTGACCGATGTCCGCCAGCGCGGCGATGACGCGCTCCGGGACCTCGCGCACAGGTTCGACAACGTCCGTCTCGATGCACTGGAAGTCGCGCCGCAGGCCTGTATCGACGCACTCGATGCACTGGAGCCAGCGCTTCGATCGGCGCTGCTGGACGCCGCGCGCGCGATCGAGACGTTCCACCGTGCTCAGCTGCCGGTTCCCCTCGTGCTCGAGACTCGCCCGGGCGTGCTGCTGGGACGGCGCGCAGAGGCGCTCGCGCGCGTCGGCGTGTACGCGCCCGGCGGCCGGGCCGCGTATCCCAGCAGCGTGCTGATGGGTGTGATCCCCGCGCGCGTGGCGGGCGTGGGCGAGGTGGTGGTGTGTTCGCCGCCGGGTGCGGACGGAAGGCCGCCGGCGCTCGTGCTCGCGGCGTGTGCGCTGGCCGGCGCGGACCGGCTGTTCGCGCTCGGCGGTGCCGGCGCTGTGGCGGCGCTGGCGTACGGCACGCAGTCGGTACCGCGCGTGAATCGCATCGTGGGGCCGGGCAATGCGTATGTCGCGGAAGCGAAGCGGCAGCTCACCGGCGTCGTCGCCATCGACTGCCCTGCCGGGCCGTCCGAGATCCTCATCGTCGCGGATCGGAGTGCCGACGTCGACGTCATCGCCGCCGAGCTGATTGCCCAGGCAGAGCACGATCCGGATGCGGCCGCAGTGCTCGTCACCACGGCCGGGGAGCACGTGCAGGCCGTGGTCGCTGCATGCGCCCGCGTGCTGGCGGATCAACCGCGACGCGACATCGTGCAGGCCGCGTTCGCATCGTCGGGCGCGCTGCTGGTCGCGGATTCCCTGGATGATGCGCTCGCGTTCGCGACGCGTTACGCGCCGGAGCACCTGCTGCTGCTCGTGCAGGATCCGCGCGCCGCGCTGGAGCGCGTACGCTCTGCCGGCACCGTGTTCCTGGGGCGTGCCAGCTCCGTCGCGTTCGGTGACTACATGACCGGCGCGAATCACGTCCTGCCGACGGGCGGCATGGCGCGCGCGTATGGCGGTCTCTCCACGCTGGACTTCGTGCGCTTCAGCACGTGGCAGGAAGTGAGCGACGACGCCGCAGCCGCGATGTCGGCTGCGACTGCGCTGCTCGCGGACGCCGAGGGTCTGCCCGGGCACGCCGCGGCGGCGCGCTTGCGGTCGAAGGCCGGCGCGCACGGTACCGTGCCGCCCGTGCTCCGCGCGGTGTATGCGGACATCCCGCTGTACGAGCCGGGCCGCGTGCCGGCGGAGGTCGACCTGAGCGACAACACGAACCTGTTCGGTGTGCAGCGCTCCGTCGCGGAGCGGCTGGCAGGTCTCGAAAGCGCTGCCGTCACCCGCTATCCGACGGTCTACGCGACGGATCTGAAGCGCGCGTTCGCGAAGCGGCTGCGCGTCGCACCGGAGAACATCGTGACGGGGTGCGGTTCGGACGACCTCATCGACTCCGCGATCCGCGCGTTCTGCGAGCCGGGCGATGCGCTGGCGTATCCGGTCCCGACGTTCGGCGTGGTGCACACCTTCGCGCGCATGAACGCCGCACGGCCCATCGAGGTGCCGCTGGGTCCGGACTTCGCGCTCGATGCGGACGCGCTGCTCGCTACGGGCGCGCGGCTGCTCTACCTGTGCCGCCCGAACAACCCAACGGGCAACGCGTTCGATCGCGAGGCGGTGGCGCGTGTGATCCGCGAGGCGCGCGGTCTCGTGCTCATCGACGAGGCCTACGCCGATTTCGCCGGCGACGATGTGCTCGATCTCGTCCTCGCCTCGGACCGTGCCGTCGCGCTGCGCACCATGTCCAAGGTGTGGGGGCTGGCCGGGCTGCGTGTGGGCGTGGCAGTGGGTCCCCGCGCACTCGTGGCGGAGATCGAGAAGTCGCGTGGTCCCTACAAGGTGGGCGGCGTGGCGGAGGCGCTCGCGCTCGCGGCGCTCGGCGACAGCGAGACGACCGCGCGCGCCATAGCCTCGGTGCGCGCGAACCGCGCACGACTTGCGGACGCGCTCGGAGCGGCGGGCTTCCGCACGTGGCCGTCGTCGGCCAACTTCCTGCTCGTCCAGGTGCCGGCCGCGCTGGGCCCGGCACGGGAAGCGGCGGCTGCCCTGCGTGAGCACGGTGTGCAGGTGCGGCCGTTCGGCGGCCTGCCGCACGCAGGCGAATGCCTGCGCGTCACGGTGGGGCCCTGGCCGATGATGGAGTCGTTCCTCGTGGCGCTGCGCACCGTCACCGCCCGGAACGGAACGCGATGAACATCGCACTGCTCGACTACGGTGTCGGAAACCTGCACTCGCTCGCGAAGGCGCTCGTGTCGCCGGGTCACCGCGTGCGCATCGCGTCTTCCGCTGCCGAAGCGCTGCGCGCGGACGCGCTCGTGCTGCCGGGTGTGGGCAACTTCGGTGCGGCCGCACAGCGCATCGCTCCAGAGCGCGTCGCGCTGCACGATGCCCTGCTCGACGGCATGCCCTGCCTCGGCATCTGTCTCGGCATGCAGCTGCTGTTCGAGGCGAGCGAGGAAGCGGAGGGCGCGGGCATCGGCATCTTCGCGGGCGCTGTGACACGGCTGCAGACGGAGCGCGTGCCGCACATGGGCTGGAACCAGGTGGACCCGCACGACGATGCGATCTTCACCGGCACGGCGCCGCTGGTGGCGTACTTCGCGAACAGCTACGTCTGCGCGCCCACGGATCCGGCCGCGACCATCGCATGGACCGAATACGGCGACACGCGCTTTCCCGCGGCCGTACGGCGCGGCAGCACATGGGGCGTGCAGTTCCATCCGGAGAAGAGCGCCGCGCCCGGGCTCCGCCTGCTGCACAACTTCCTGGCTGCGGTTGCCCCGTGATCGTGTACGCCGCGATCGACCTGCGAGGCGGACGCGTCGTCCAGCTGGTGGGAGGACGGCCCGAAGAGGAGCGCATCGCGCTGGCGGACCCCGTCGCCATCGCGCGGCAGTGGGTGGAGCATGGATTTCGCGCACTCCACGTCATCGACCTCGACGCGGCGCTCGGCTCGGGTGACAACCGTGTTGCCATCGCGGAACTGCTCGGCGCCGTCGAGGTGCCCGTGCAGGTGGGTGGCGGGATCCGCGACGAGGATGCCGTGGATGACTGGATCGCGGCGGGCGCTGCGCGCGTCATCGTCGGTACGCGCGCCGTGGAGGACCGCCTCTGGCTCGAGCGCATCGCGCAGCGTCATCCCGCGCGCATCGTCGTTGCCGCGGACGTGCGCGGCGACTTCATCGTGACGCGCGGCTGGACCGAGGAGACGGCGCTCGACGCGGCCGCTTTCCTGCGCACGCTCGATGCCCTGCCCCTTGCCGGCGTGCTCGTCACGGACGTCTCGCGCGAGGGCAGCATGCGCGGAATCGATGCCGCCCGGTTCCGGGCGCTGGCGGGCGCGACGCGCCACGGACTCATTGCCGCGGGCGGCATCGGCGCGCCCGCGGATCTGCATGCGCTGCGCATCGCCGGTGCGGCGGGCGCCGTGCTGGGCATGTCTCTCTACACGGGCGCCGTCACGGCCGCGGCGGCGCAGGAGGCGGAGCAGTGAGCACGCTGAAGCGGGAGTCGCGCGAGACGCGCGTCGAGATCACGCTCGATCCGCGTGGCGGAGACCGGGCGGAACGGCGCATCGAGACGAACGTCGCATTCCTCGACCACATGCTCGGTACGCTCGCCCGCTACGGCGGATTCGGCCTCGACATCGAGGCCGAAGGCGACCTGAAGCATCACATCATCGAGGATGTCGCAATCACGCTCGGCCTCGCACTGGCGGAGGAGATCCCGGAAGCGTGCGCACGCTATGGCAGCGCGGTGATCCCGATGGATGATGCGCTCGTCCACGTCGCACTCGATGCCGGCGGCCGCCCGTACTACCGCGGACCCGTGCCTTCGTCGCTCTACGACCATTTCTTCCGCTCCTTCGCGGACAACGCGGCACTCACACTGCACATCCGCGTTCTGCGCGGCATCGATCGCCATCACATCGTCGAAGCGGCGTTCAAGGCGCTGGGCCTCGCGCTGCGCCAGGCGCTCGAGCCCGCGGGCGCCGTGTTCAGCACGAAGGGTGCAGTGCTGCTGGAACCGGGGGACTGATGCTGCGCAAGCGTGTCATCGTCTGTCTCGATGTCCGCGACGGCCGCGTCGTGAAGGGCGTGAGCTTCCGTGCGCTGCGCGACGTGGGCGACCCCGTCGAGCTCGCTGTCCGTTACGAGACGGAAGGTGCCGACGAGATCGTGTTCCTCGACATCTCCGCTTCGCTCGAGGGACGCCGTACCCTCCTCGATGTCGTCCGGCGTACCGCCGAACGGCTGTTCATCCCCCTCGCCGTGGGTGGCGGCATTCACGCGATCGAGGACATGGACGCGGCGCTCCGCGCAGGTGCGGACAAGGTGACCGTGAACTCGGGCGCGGTCCGCTCGCCCGCGCTCATCACGGAGGGCAGCCGTCGGTTCGGCGCGCAGTGCATCGTCGTCAGCATCGACGCACAGCGCGCGGATGCCGGCGGCAACGGCACGTTCCGGGTGTTCACGCACGGCGGCAGCCGGCCCACGGATCTGGAGGCCGTCGACTGGGCGAAACGCTGCGCCGGGCTGGGCGCGGGCGAGATCCTGATCACGAGCATCGACCAGGACGGCCGGCGCGATGGTTACGACCTCGAGCTGACCGGCCGGATCGCGCTCGCCGTGCGCGTGCCGGTCATTGCCAGTGGCGGAGCCGGCCGTGCGGAGCATCTGCGCGATGCGTTCCGCATCGCGGGCGCGGACGCAGCGCTCGCAGCCGGCATCTTCCACGACGGCGTCACGACGGTGCGTGAGGTCAAGGAAGCGCTCGCGGCCGCGGGCGTACCGGTTCGCCTCACACCCCGGCCGGAGACAGCGACGTGAAGCGGGATCGCGTACAGGAGCTGCTCGTTTTCGCCGTGGACGTGGCGTGGCGCGTCGGCCGCACCACGCTCGGTCACTTCCAGACCGGCGTCGCAACGGAGCTGAAGAGCGACTCCACACCCGTCACGGTTGCGGACCGCGAGGGCGAGCGCATCGCCCGCAAGCTGATCCAGCGCAAGTTCCCGCGCGATGGCATTGTGGGCGAGGAGTTCGACGCCGTGCGGCCGGACGCGCCGCGCCGCTGGATCATCGACCCCATCGACGGCACACGCTCGTTCGTGCGCGGCGTCCCGCTCTACGGCGTGCTGCTCGCCCTCGAAGAGGACGGCCGCTCCCTGCTCGGCGTCATTCACCTCCCCGCCCTTCAGGAAACCGTGTATGCGGGCCGTGGCGTCGGCTGCTGGTGGAACGGCCAGCGTGCACAGGTCTCCGATACCGCGCGCATGGAGGAAGCACTCGTGTTGACGACCGATGAGCCCGCGCTCGTGCAGCACGGACGGGCCTCCGCGTGGCAGCGCGTGCGCGCGACGGGCTGCCTTACACGCACGTGGGGCGACTGCTACGGCTACGCGCTCGTCGCGACGGGCCGCGCCGAAGCCATGGTCGATTCCGTGCTCTCCCTCTGGGACGCCGCCGCGCTGCCGCCCATCATCGAGGAGGCCGGCGGCGTCATCACCGACTGGGATGGCATGTCATCGCATCGCAGCGGGCACATCATCGCAACGAACGGCGCGCTCGCCGAGCCGTTCCGCGCGCTGCTCCGGGAGGACGCGTGAGGATCACGGCTGCCAGGGATCTGGAGCGGGTGGATTTCGCGAAGTCTGACGGACTCGTGCCCGTCATCGCGCAGCATGCGCGCACGGGCGAGGTCCTGATGCTCGCATGGGCCAACCGCGATGCGCTGGAGCGCACACTGACGGAAGGCCGCATGTGGTACTGGTCGCGCAGCCGGCACGAGCTGTGGCGCAAGGGAGACACGAGCGGCAATGTGCAGCATCTCGTCTCCCTCCATCTCGACTGCGATGGCGACGCGCTGGTGGCGCGTGTGGATCCATCAGGGCCGAGCTGTCACACGGGGGACTGGAGCTGCTTCGCGGCGCCGCCCACACTGGCCGCGCTCCAGCAGATCGTCGATGCGCGCAGGGCGGACGCGCCGGCGGGCAGCTACACGCGCCGGCTGCTCGATGACCGCAACCTGCGACTCAAGAAACTGGGCGAGGAAGCGATCGAGCTGGCGCTCGCCTGCCGCGATGCGGAACCGCACGCGGTAGCGGAGGAGGCTGCCGACCTGCTCTACCACGTCGTGGTAGCGTGTACCGCATCGGGGGCTGCGCTGGATGATGTGCTGCGCGTACTCGCCAACCGGCGCGCCGGTTAGCGGCGCGACCGGCCCGCAACGATGCGGTACAACGCGAGCAGAATGACGGAGCCGAGCACGGCCAGCAGCAACGAGCGCAGGTCGAACCCCGTGATATCCCCGATGTTCAGGAAGC
>Ga0302046_10006627_pt1 | contig 10085 bp, 6 predicted proteins | sample RVTome_11_FD_200261 | JGI IMG/M metagenome (GOLD analysis project Ga0302046, IMG submission 200261) | Soil microbial communities from uranium-contaminated site in the Upper Colorado River Basin, Wyoming, United States - RVT147D111 (version 2) ... | reverse complement strand
CGGCAAAGTGAAGTAAAGTCCAGCTTGAAGCCGCCACCGTGTCAATCCAATGAGTGTTTGTGCCAAATAGTTCTTTTACGCTGTTAAGATTGCCGGTGACCGAAGATTCAAATAAATCGAGCTTCTTTTTGTGCTTTAAAAAGATTTGCACAAGCTGATTGTCTTCGGGTCGAATGAACCCTTTGTCTCCTTGTGTGAATACAGCAACCAGCATAATGGAAACACCCGGGGCGACTTCCGCGTCAGCTAACTCGGAATTTGCTTTTAATATTTTGTCTACTTCTTCTGGGTTTCTTGCCTGGATTGCTTTCATTAAATCTTGAGTCGTAAACGGTTCTCCGGCAGAATTCGTGGACCAAAGTGAGCAGAGAATTAGAGTTGAAGAGATTATTGAGAGAAAACGGCTCTTAGGTCTCATGGCACACTCCTATTGATTGCCAATTATTGAGTTAAGATTGATAACCCAGATACGAAGAATTAAGAGCTGGGTTGCGGACAAAGATGTTGTTAACTGCATCGGTATATTGCTCCACAGCGTGTCGAACAGATCAATCGAATCGCAAAAATTCTCATTAGTCAGGCGAATTTCGTGTGTCCCGTCCCTGACCGAGAAGTTCAAGAAAGAATTGTCGAACTAATTCGTAACAATCAGTGTTTTGATTTTTTCCACCGAATCGCAGGGGCTCGATAGAATCATTCGTACCAGATAAGTGCCGGCAGAATCATAATTATGAGTGGGACTTTCGGCCGTTGACGACAAATTATCACCAAAATCCCAAAACCAGCCGGTGACTTCCCCTTGTGTCAGCTCGGTAAAAGTGAAAGTAATGCTGGTGTCCCCAGTCGGTGGTGTAACTGAAAAATCAGCGCCAACTGAATCGACAAGAGTATCAATGACATGAATAAAGTTGAGCTTTGTTTCGGTGTCCTGATTTCCGGAGATTGTATCTATAATAAATAATGAAACATCAAAACTTCCCGCGGAATCATAAATGTGAACAGGGTCTTTCGCAGCCGAAGAATCACCATCGCCAAAATCCCAGACATAGACCGGTTCATTGCAGGAATAAGAATTGTCGAAAAACTGTAGTGAACAGGGCAGGCAGCAGGAATCAACGGACGCTGTAAAGTCGGCGTCAAGTGAATCAATTATGTAAATGTAACCAAGCTTCAGTTCCGTGTCTTGATTCCCGGTCAGAGTGTCTTCTATCTGCAGCGTAACGTCAAATAGTCCGGCGGTGGTGTAATAGTGAATCGGGTCCTTGGCAGTGGACGAGTCGCCGTCGCCAAAATCCCAGACATAGACCGGTTCATTGCAGGAATAAGAATTGTCGAAAAACTGTAGTGAACAGGGCAGGCAGCAGGAATCAACGGACGCCGTAAAATCGGCGTCAAGTGAATCAATTATGTAAATGTAACCAAGCTTCAGTTCCGTGTCTTGATTCCCGGTCAGTGTATCTCTAACAAATAGGGAAACATCAAATATTCCTGCGGAGTCATAATAATGAATAGGGCTTTCGGCAGTCGAAGAATCGCCGTCGCCAAAATCCCAGACATAAACAAGCCCGTTGCAGGTGTATGAATTGTCGAAAAACTGTAGTGAACAGGGCAGGCAGCAGGAATCAACGGACGCCGTAAAATCGGAGTTAAGTGTATCAATTATGTTAACGTAGTTGAGCTTAATTTCGTTGTCTTCGTTTCCATTCACAGTATCTCTTATCAGCAAAGTGATATTAAATTGACCTTCACTCGTGTAATAGTGAATAGGGTCCTTGGCAGTGGAGGAATCGCCATCGCCAAAAGACCAAATATAGGTATGCCTGGGACCGTTGGAGTTGTCGGTAAATTGAATTGAACACGGTCGGCAGCAGCTGTCCGGCTGTACCACAAAATTGGCGGTTGGGAAACCTGAAATGGTAGTCTCGATTGTTTCCGTAATCAATTTGTCGCAGGCCGAGAATATTAAGAATATTCCCAATGCCGCCAGCGTCAGATATAACAGAACTCGAATTCGACTTGTTTTCATTCTTCGAAAATTCCTTTCGATTTGACCAAAATATATAAATCAGTGCCTGCTCCTAGTCAATCGTTTAATAAGGTTAATATTGATACACTTTTGAAGTTATATCGCTTCCTAATTTAACAAGACGACCCCGATTCCTAAAGGAATGTCCGGTCACTGACGAAAAAAAGACAATCGGCAAGAAACCAACCAATCGGGAGAAAAAATGTCATTACTCATAGAAATTATCGAATGGCTCGACCCATCGGGCGAGGAAATGATCCACAGAATTCCGCAACAGGGTTCGGCGGATTTTAAATGGGGGGCACAGGTAATCGTGCGCGACAGCCAGATGGCCATATTTTTCTACAACGGCCACGCCTGTGATACTTTTACCACCGGCAGACACATGCTGTCGACTCTAAATATTCCCATATTGACCCGTCTATTGTCTTTCCCATTCGGGTTCAAATCGCCGTTTCGGGCCGAAGTTTATTTCATTAATCAAAAGGTATTTACAGATTTAAAATGGGGCACCAAACACCCGGTTGCTTTTCACGACGCCAAACTCGGTTTAATTCGTCTGCGCGGTCACGGCGCCTACACAATGAAAATAGTCAATCCGACTTTGTTTTTAAATTCAATCGTGGGCCGCCAGTCCAAATTTATTACAGAAGATATTCAGGGTTACTTGAGAGACGTCATTATCGCCAGACTAAATGATATGCTTGGTGAAAAACTCGACTCCATATTCGATCTGCCCAAACAATATACCGAGCTGGCGCAGGAATTTAAGGGGATAGTCAAATTGGAGTTCGACAAATACGGACTGGAACTGGTTGATTTTTATATTTCTTCTATCACTCCGCCGGAAGATGTTTCAAAACTTATTGACAAACGTTCCGGAATGGAAGCAGTCGGTGATCTCGACAAATTCCTGAAATTTGAAATGGCTCAAGGGTTCGGCGCCCAGGGCGGGCCGGCGGCTTCCGGAATGGGAGTTGCCGCCGGAGTCGGCGTCATGATGCCGGGACTATTAAACAAAGTATTTGCCCCGGACCAGACTGATTTGAAAAGAGAATCGGTCAGTACTATCCAGTGCACTGCCTGCCACGTCGACACTCCCGAGCAGTCTCGTTATTGCTATCGCTGCGGGCACGCCATGTTCTCGCAGAACTCCTGTCCGTCGTGCAAAGCCGAACTTCCGACCGAAGCCAGTTTCTGCATGCAATGCGGTTTCAAACTCGACAGCAAATTGAAATGCCCGCACTGCACGGCGGAGCTGATTCCCGGCTCCAAATTCTGCGGTGAATGCGGTAAACGGGTAGCCGATGGTGACAGTTCCAAAAAGTAGCCACAAGAAGGGCTTCTTTATCGAAGTTGGCTGTCCGGGATGCGGCGGCGAACTTGAAATCGATTCAGACTTCTTTGTCACGGGCTGTTCTCACTGCGGTACACCCTTGAGATTGATTCTACCGGAAACTCCGGCGGCCTATTTAATTCCGTTCAAATTGTCACAGCGTGAAGCGCGATTTAAAATCGATCGCCAGCTCAAATCACTCGGATTGCCATTGACCGGACAGTCCTTGATTTATAAACAAGTTTACTATCCGTACTGGAAAGTCGATGCCATGCTTTTGCGCTGCCGCAATCGCAAAGAGAAAATTTCGGTCTCAATCGATGACAATTCCGGCGAAGAGACCATTGATTACAAAAAAAATACGATGGTAAGTCTGGCGCCTTATCAGGTGTCGGTGGCGGCTTCAAGCCATATCGACGGCGTGCCCGATTCACTCGGAATCCGCGGCCAGTCGCTGAATGTTGTACCGCTGGCAAGCTCCAAAATTGATGAAGAGACGGACCTGCTCGATGTTCGCCGCTCGCCGGCAGAAGTTGTCAAAACGATTGAACTATCGGTCAGCCGGATGAACACCATTCAACTGGCCGATTTTGGCGAAAACCTGACGCGTATCTTTAACCCCGAGACGACATTGTTATACTTTCCGATCATCATCGCCGAAGATTACGCCGGCGAGGGCTATCGACGATATGTTTTGGACGGCCTGACCGGAAAAGTACTTTCGAGATTCGACTCCGAAGAAGGGGAGAGTGAGACAATCGGGAAGGAAATAGTGCGGCAGCAATCGAATGTATTCGATTTGGCGGTAAATATTTTCGATGAGTTTGATGCCGGCTCCGCACTCGGGGCGCAGAATCTGGATATTCCTGAAAATGCCTTAAGACTGCAGCCCAATGACGATTCAAATTTAAGTGAAAATCCTCAAGTTAATTTCGGCGCATTAAAAATTGTATTTCACCGTTGTGAAGTTTGCGGAGAGGATTTGCCGCCGCGCTCCAGCTGTTTATACATTTGCAAAAACTGCCACGAACTGACCTGTCTCGACAATAAATTGCCGGTAAAACCCAGAGTTTATGCGGCAGTCGACGCCGATAAAAGTTCCAGTTATTTTCCGTTCTGGACTTTCAAAACCAATAATGGCAGACAGCTTGGACTTTCCAAAGACGCCGCCGACATTGTTGTCCCGGCTTTTACGATGCCCAATTTCGAAGCTCTGTATCGACTGTCTCGCAGGATGTCAACCGCCATTGGGCAAATGGAATGCGCCGAAATTGAAGTTCTTGATAATCGTTTTGCTCCGGTGGATATTCTTCCCACCGAGGCCATGACTCTGGCCAATGTAACCGCTTTTCGCTACGCTCTTGAAAAAACTAATAAGCTCCCCAAACAAGAATTGAATCTAATTTCCGATCAGGTGACTTTGAATTACATCCCTTTTAGACCCGAACATTATTTTTTCGTGGATACTATCCTAAATAGCGTAACTTTTGAAAAGAAACTGGTAACCGCATAAATAATCCGGTTTTTTCCAAAGTTTCTAAGTGTATAAGCAATAATCTCTTATTTGTCTTGCCGAAAAGCCGCAAATTGGCTATTTTTACGGGGCTTCCGGGACCGGCAGCTTAAACGGGTATTGAAAAGAAGGTAGAACCAGACTTTTGTTTTCAAAAAATAATCCGGCTTGTATTTTGAGCCAAAAATCTCCTGATAATAAAATTAAACAAAGCCCGCTTTTAAGAGGGCTATTTGCGGCTTTGTTGCTATTGGGCATAACTCCGGTCTCAAGTCTGGCCGTAGTCGCTAAAAGTATCGATGTGCCCGACACTGTTCTGGCGGCCAGTATCGGAATTGATATCATCGAATATGCCGGAGCTGTCTGGGTTATTACCGGCGGCGGAGTGAATTTCACTTTTGATAATGGCGACACTTGGCTGCTCTACAATCGCGATAACGGTTTAAGCAGTGACAATCTCTCGGCAATTTTCGCGCAGAATAACCGTCTCTGGCTGGGAGCCAACCACGAAGAATTAATAGATAATCAACCCTACACGTTATCCGACGGACTTTTCTACACTGATGATTCCGGAGATAACTGGGTTCAGTATGATTTCAATTCATTGCCGCTCGATAAAATCTACGGATTTCAGCGATATGTGTATGACATTGACGGGCATTATGATCCCGGCCAGAACGAAAACTGGCTCTTTTTCGGTTCGTTTGCGGCGGGATTAGTGGCATCACGCGACGGTGGTATGTCCTGGCGAAGATTGTATCCAACATCGGCGGACTCAACCAGTTTTACCGACGACCCGTTACCGTCCCTGCGCATGCTATATTTTTCATGCGCCACTGATACTTCACGAGGGGATACTTTAACATTGTGGGGGGGAACTGCCGCCGGAATTTTTGAATACTTGTTTGTGCATCCCCGAGAAAAATTATTTACAAAAACGGTCAATCAGATTGCTCTTTGCGAAGACTGCTCCGATCCCGAAGGAAGCTATGTTTTCCTGGCCGGCAATACGGGATTTTCCAGAGTAACGAAAACAGGAAAGCCGTTCGTATCGCGTTTTCAAACCGAAGGTTTGCCGGGCGACTATATAACTGCCGTGACAGATTTTGGAGGGCGCGTATTTGTCGGGACGGCTGGCGCAGGTGGAACATCATCGACCGGATTGGCCTATTCCGATGACCGCGGCGACAGTTTTACTCCCGATATTACTTTTAATTCAACTTATGCGACCGGACCCAACACCAATCGTATTTATGATTTTGCCACTATTGGCGACCGGCTTTATGTGGCGGCAGAGTCGGCCGGGCTATTTGTGACCGATGACACCGGGCAGACCTGGGCAAGAATATTAGTCGACTCAAGTGATATCACTTCTGCCAACCGCCGCAACGCCGTATTTTCGATTGAAGGAATCGGAGACACATTGAATGCCGGAACCGATTCCGGCTTGGTCAGATTATTTCTTGACCCGGCCGGTCTGATTGATTCTTCGCGTTTTTTTGTATTTGGCGAAGACACCATTAATGCCGCGCGTATAGTACAAATCCGTACCCAGACTTTCTATGACAGTACCGGCATGAATATCGATTCGGCTGCGCTCTGGACGGTCAATCGCCAGATCACTTCTTCCGGAACGCCCATGGTCGGCCGCTCCAATGATGGAGGAGTGAATTTTGACAGGCTGCAAATCGGGCAGGGTGTAAATGACTTAATCCGGGACGTAAATTTCCTGGCTGATACTGTAATCTTAGTAGGTGCGAATGTTTACCGGGAGTTATTCAGCTACGTTCCGGGCGTTAATCCGTTTACTCTGACTATCAGTGACAGCACCGGAACTGACAATCTGAATAATAATATCCTGACCGGCATTGAAATCGATGGCGACACGATCATAATTGGAACGGACAACGGCATTGCCATGTCAAACAGTCGCGGTTCCGAATATAGGATTCATCGGGTCAACACCGATTCGCTTAAAGCCGATGTGATATTACTTTCTAATAAAGAAAATTCCAGTCCGCTGTTTAACGGCATTACCGGAAACTTTATTCAGGCGATTGAAGTGCAGTACGTTGACGGCGGCGCCGCCATTGTCTGGGCTTCCAACAGTCCGGTCGGCAGCGGAGAATTAGAAGGAATAGCCGTCGGGGCGGTTATCCGTCTTATAGATACGACTGCAACGCCTGATGACACTATCTACACCCGCCAGTGGCTGTCCCAATATCCGCAGTTTGCCTGGAATTACGCTTTTGACAGTATGACAGTTTATGCTGCGACCGACAGCGGTCTGGTCTATACATCCGACTCCGGATTTACCTGGGATACGGTACAGTTTGTCGATGACGGCGGATTTACTTTGTATGACGCGAATCGGCCGATTTATGGCGTGGCAGTCGTCGATTCTTTCTTATGGGCCGGCGGCGAAGACCGCATACTTAGAGTGAATTTAAATTCCGGTTTTTCGTCCGGTTATTTGAGCATAGATTCGGCCAGTTCAGCAGAGGAAGTTTACGCATATCCGGTGCCATATAGCAACGTGCTTGACGATGGGACGGATATCACGTTCAGGTTTGTTTTGCAACAAGATGCATCGGTGACTATTGAAGTCTATGATTTCGCGATGAACCTTGTCCGGCGGGTGATTGACAATCAGTTCTTCAGCGCAGGATTCTATCCGACCGTCACCACCGCCGCAACCTGGGATGCTTTGAACGGAAAAGGAGATCAACTGGCCGTGGGGATGTACTATTTCAAAATAGAATACTCAACCGGCGAAACGCGCTGGGGGAAACTGGCTATAATTCCATGATTAAAACAAAACATATTACAGTTCTGGCTTTGATTTTTGCCGGAACCTTAAGCAGCGCCACTTACGCCGCCGACAGTGACGGCGGCTATGCCGGAAGTTTTCTTCAGATTCCGATAGGCGCAAGACCTTCGGGAATGGGCGGAGCATATCTGGCGGTTTCCGATGACGGCGCGGCGCCGCTGTTTAATCCGGCCGGAATCGCCAATCTAAAAGGAAAGCTGTTCACGACTTCCTATCGTGTGCTGGGTCTTGACCGCACACTGGCCTATGCTTCGGTCATTTTCCCGACCAAAGGAAATTCAGTGCTGGGAGTAAGCTGGCTTTACGCCGGTTCCGGTTCGGTCGAGGCACGCGATGGTTTCGGACAGCTTCAGGGACACACGTTAAGTTTTAATACGCATGATTTTGGAGTTCTTTTCGCCAAGCGATTCGAGGACGCCGTTGCGGCCGGGATGAAAATCAATTATTACCAAGCCGATTTCACCGAAATCAATTCCGGTTCGGTCGGCTTAGACTTTGGCGTAATGCTCTACGTAGATATGCTGTTTAACCGTGAAAAGCGGGATTTGATGAAAATCCGCAATGTCCAGATTGGCGCGACTGTAAAAAACCTTGGTTCACGATTTATCTGGAATAACGAAAACTACCTGCTTCGTTATCAAGGAGTCAATGTAGCCGCGTCCGAACAGCAGGATGATATCCCGGTCGAGTTCGGATTGGGCGGTTCGGCCAGATTCTTTGAAAGACAACTGACTATTGCGGCAGATTTTCTGAAAGACACCAAATCTGATCCGAGACTTCATATCGGTGCGGAGTATCTGCACCTGCGGAAAGTAGCTGTACGTACCGGATTATCCGATGGAAGTTTTACGGCCGGCGGCGGATATCTGTTCAGCATCGGCAAACAATCTCTGGCTTTAGACTACGCATTCTCGATGGATAAAGTCGGCGAAGGGGACGAACATATTTTTTCTTTCGACTTACTATTCTAAGGTTTCAAAATGTTGAAGAAACTAATTTCATTGGGCCAGTTCAGTCTGGTTATGTTTTTCATCGCAGCATCATCAGACGCCAACGATGGTGTGGCTATGCTGAAAATTGACCATGGCGCGCGTTCGAGCGGAATGGGTGCAATTTCGTTTTCGATGGATCGGGATCCCAATGCGGTCGTGCACAATCCCGCACTCGGCTACGGATTCGAAAGTTTTGCGGCATCGTTTGGTCATACCGAATTTTGGGAAAATATCCGGCTTGAATCGGGCTATTTTGCGGCAAACCTAAGTCACCGCCTGGCTATACACGGAGGCATTATTTACGCCAGCGTTAATGATCTCGAAGGGCGAACGATTCCCAGCACTGCTCCTGAAACTATTTTCGATGCCAACGATATTTCGTTTAAGGGCGGACTGGCTTATCGGGCGACGCCAAAACTTGATATTGGAATTGCGGCCGGTTGGATTCTTGAAAAAATCGGCGGCTATCGCGGCTCGGCTTTTAATGTCGATTTAGGCGGCGTTTATCACATTAGTCCGCAGGCGGACATAGCCGCGTCCATGACCAATCTCGGCTCAAGCTTTAATCTCGAACAGACCGGTTTGACCGGCTCCGATGATGTCTCACTTCCGACAACATATCGAATCGGCGGATTCTACAAATATCAACGATACATCGGCGCGGTTGAACTGGTTTATCTTGATGAGACTGCGCACGTTCATATCGGAGCTGAAGTCAAAGTTAATGAATATTTCAGTCTACGCACCGGTTATATGGTGAACTACGATACCAAAAACTTTACGGCGGGGACATCCTTTTCGCATCGAAACATTACCGTCGATTACGCTTTTCTGCCGTTCAGCCAGAATCTGGGCACGTCGCATCTTTTTAACCTGACATTCACTTTGTAATTCGAATGTTTGCATCAGACAAACCTATGATTCGCCCGATTATTTTCTGCTTAATTTTAATTTGTGTAGTAACGGCTGACGCCGCCAATCCCAATCGCCGTTATTTCGAGCCGATTGATTTGCCGATTACGGTTCGAGTGGATACGAACGACGCCGACATAAAAGCCGTCTATGATTTGGTCAGAAACTTTTTGAGCGCGCGTCCCGACTCACTCTACGACAATCCCTATTGGAATAATGGAGAAAAGAAAAAATTTTCAGAGCCGTATCCGGCAAGGGCGGTGCTTTTTCCCCGTCCGGAAATAATTTTATCATTTCCACCCAAAGTCTTAAGCATTGAGAAAGAAGATGATTACTACTGTGTGCGGGTACTGTTTGAACGCGATGGATTGGAAGAAACTTTCCAGAAATCGAATCCCTGGGCTTTGGCGCGGCTGTATGCCAAAAAAACGGATGTAAAAAAGACCAAAGAGGAAAAACAGATAGAGAAAGACAGC
>Ga0302046_10006625_pt1 | contig 10086 bp, 8 predicted proteins | sample RVTome_11_FD_200261 | JGI IMG/M metagenome (GOLD analysis project Ga0302046, IMG submission 200261) | Soil microbial communities from uranium-contaminated site in the Upper Colorado River Basin, Wyoming, United States - RVT147D111 (version 2) ... | reverse complement strand
GAGCAGCTCGCCGACGAGCTCGGGGCCTACGACGGCGATCGCGTCGGGCGCCTCGGGTTCCTGCAGTCGATTGCGTTCCGGGCGTGCCGTCTGGTGGTCGACACCGGCCTCCACGCCAAGGACTGGACGCGCGAGCAGGGCGTCAGGTACTTCGTCGACGTGAACGGGTCGAACCCCGAAGAGGTCGCGAGCGAGGTCGATCGCTACTGCTCGTGGCCCGGCCAGGCATGCGGCTACAAGGTGGGGCACGGCGAGATCGTCCGACAGCGCGAGCAGGCGCAGGCGGCGCTCGGGCGGGGCTTCGATCTGCGGGCGTTCAACGACGCCGTCGTGCTCGGCGGCAACGTGCCGCTCGACGTGCTGGCCAGAAATGTCGACGAGTACGTCCGGAGGGCAGGGGGGTAGCGGCGGCGGGAGAGGCGGAAGCGGGGGAGCGGTGCCGGTGGCGAGTGTCGCCGGGAGGGGCTCCCCACCCGCCCGCAGGCACCGATAGCGCAGAGGACGGGTGGGGAAACCCGGCGGCGCTCGCCGCCGGGAGGAACGACTAGGTCGAGGCCGGCGTCGAGGCCGGCGCCGGATTGGCGGCTGCCAGCACGGCGTCCTTGTTCTTGGCCAGGAACTGGTCGAACGTCTGGAGCGCCGGGTTCAGCGTGCGGGCCCCGGCCAGGTCGCGGTTCGCCATCATCTGCTTGGCGAAGTCGCGGTCGGCCTGGAACATGTTGCCCATCTCGTCGGCGCCGGGGAAGCCGAAGCCGCGATAGGCGTCCGCGTCCACCGCGTGGTACACCACCTTGCCGAGGCCGAGCCCGGAGCCCAGCTTCTGGCTCATTTCCTCGATCGTGAGGAACTCGCCCGCGATGCCGACGGTCCTGCCGACGTAGGCGTCACCGCCCTTGAAGATGCCGTAGGCACACTTGCCGATGTCCTCGGCCGCGATTCCCGCCAGCTTCTCGCTGCCCATCGGGAACGCCCACTCGTAGTTGCCGCTGTCGCCCTTCTTCGGGGCCAGGCCGAACATGAACAGGTTGTCCCAGTAGAACGAGGTGACGAGCATCGTCGCCGGGAGACCTGCGAAGAACGCGTTGGCCTCCGCCTTCGCATCGAAGTGCGGAACCCGGTACTTCTCCTGCAGGAACGGCATCCGCTTGTCGTCGGCCGCCATGAACGCCCGCGTGTCCTCGAGCGTCGACCAGACCACGTGCTTCACGCCGGCCGCCTTGGCCGCCTCGGCGATGTTCCTGGCCTGCGCTTTCTCCTTTTCGGCGGAGAAGTGCTCCCAGAAGTTCGTGACGCCGTAGACGCCGTGCGCGCCGGCGAACGCCTTCTTCAGGCTCTCGACGTCGTCGAGATCCGCCGTCACGACCTCGGCACCGGCCGCGGCCAGCGCCTTGGCCCTGTCCTTGCTCGGGTCGCGGGTGATCGCGCGGACGGAGAACCCGCCGGACGGATCGGCCAGGATTGCGCGGCACAGGCCGCCGCCCTGGACCCCTGTCGAACCGACGACCGCAATTACTTTCGCCATGTCACTCCTCGTGTCGCGAAAAAGAGGCGGCCCGCATCTCCGGACCGCCCGCAACGAATCTACTTGCCGCCGAGCTCCTTGCGCACGATCGCGGCACCGCCGGCCAGGGCCTGCAGCTTCATCTTGGCCACCATGCGCGAGAGCGGCTTCATGCCGCAGTCCGTGCTGAGCGTCACCTTCTCGGGCGGGACGACGGCCGTCACCTTACGAATGCGGGCCGCCACGGCCTCGGGCGTCTCGATCATGTTGGTGCGAATGTCGAGCACGCCGCACTGCACACCGACGTTCTTCGGCAGGTTCTTCAGGAAGTCCACGCCGGCCATGTCGCGGTTGGCGTAGTCGAGCACGAACTCGTCGATGCCCTTCGTCTCGAAGAAGTGCGGGAGTACCGTCTGGTAGCCCTCGGGGAAGCTCGAGCTGATGATGTCGTTCCCCCAGGCGTTGCCGAAGCAGAAGTGCCACCCGATCCTCGCGTCGACCCCCTTGCAGCACTCCTCGATGACCTCGCGGATCCACTTGTAGTCGTCCTTGTTGTTGGTGAAGAGCGGCAGCCACGGGCCGAGGTCCTCGATCTGCAGGTACTTCGCGCCTGCCGCGACGCAGTCCTTCATCTCCTGGTTGAACAGGGGCGCCAGCGCGAAGCTCAGCTCGCGCGCGTCCTTGTAGTGCTGGAAGTACACGTGCCAGGCGAGGTTGATGGGACCGGCGCCGATCGAGACCTTGACCGGCCTGTGCGCGTTCCTCGCGGCGATCCTGTACAGGTCGCCGAACCGGAGGCGGCTCTTGCCGATGGGGCCGTTGTTGACCACGCCGCCCCAGTCGTGGAGCATCTCCTGTGTGACGTTCCGCTCGGCCACGCCCACGGTGGAGGGATGCTCTTCCTTGGCCGGGTCGAAGCCTTCGATGCGCTCGTACAGGTACCAGCAGAAAGCGCCAATGGCGCCGATGTAGTCGTCGTACCACATGTTGCCGTCGGTCACGATGTCGAGACCGGCTTCTTCCTGGTCCCGGATCACCGTCGCCACGGCGTCCTCGTACACCTCCTCGTGCTGGACTTCCTTGAACGCCACGCGCACGTCACGGCCGAGCAGCTGCTGCTTGAACCAGTGCGGGCGGGGGTACGACCCGACCATGGTCGTCGGGAGAAGCTTGTCTACGATCTTCGTTGCCATGTAGTCCTCTGCTGTGTAGGCGAATTGGTTCGTCGGCGGGCTTCGCCCGCGCGTCTGCCGGCCGCGCCCGCGCCAAGCAGCTCGTGGCTGCCAGCGGCCCGGAGCCCGCGCCAAGCCGACGATTATTGCACTACTCGGGCGGCGGGTGGTAGGTTGATCTGCGCCTCCTGTGGCCATCGCCCGCCGTGGCCAGCGCTCGCCGTGGCCAGCGTTTGCTGTGGCCAGCGTTTGCTGTGGCTCTGGGCACGGGCTCGTCCGTGAGAGGAGCGTGCGCCGCACGTCCCTGCCCGCCACGCAGGCGTGTCCGTCCAGATACTCGTTGGAGACTGCATCATGTGGATTCGTCTGTCTGTCCGTCTCGTCGTGCCTACGCTCGCCCTCGCGGCCGTTGCGGCCTGCGGGTCCTCCGAGCCCGAGGAGCCCGCCCTGCCACCGGCGCCCTCCGGCGACAGCACGGTGAGCGGCGTGGTGCGGCTCGAGGGGGCCACGCCCGAGCTCCGCGTCATCAACATGTCCTCGGACCCGATCTGCATGGTGGAGGGGCCGGTGCCATCCGAGGTCGTGCTCGTCGGGCCCGACGGCGGACTCGCCAACGTGTTCCTCTACGTGAGGGAGGGCTTCGGCGACCAGATCTTCGCGGCGCCGCAGACCGAAGTCCTGCTCGACCAGGAGGGCTGCCGCTATCGCCCCCACGTGGTCGGGGTGCAGGTGGGACAGCCGCTCCGGGTCAGGAACAGCGACCCCGGGCTCCACAACGTACACGCCCTGCCGAGCGTGAACCAGGAGTTCAACTTCGCCCAGCCGCTGCAGGGCCTCGAGAACGTGCGGACGTTCACGCAGCCCGAGATCGCGGTGCCGTTCCGGTGCGAGGTGCACGGGTGGATGTCGGCCTTCGTCGGCGTCGTGCCGCACCCGTTCTTCGCCGTGTCGGCCCCCGACGGGAGCTTCGAGATCGCCGGGCTCCCCGAAGGCACCTACACCGTGGAGGCGTGGCACGAGCGGTTCGGGACGCAGACGGGGACCGTCACCGTCGATGGCACCTCCGGTGCCACGCTCGATTTCACGTTCACGCCGGAGTAGAGGTGGTCCTCGGCCTTCGTGGCCAGGACGACTGGACTCTGTACAATGAGGTACAGAACTACTGCTCAGTCAGCGATCGTAGAAGACGCGCACGAACTCGTCGATGGTGGTGACACCGTTACGCACGAGGGCCAGCGCCTCGTCCCTGAGCGTCGACAGACCGGCGTCCCGGGCCGCGGCGTGCAGTTCGACCTCGCTGGCGCGCGCATTCAGCAGACAGCGCATCGTGGCGTCGAGCCTGAGCACCTCGTAGACTCCGACGCGGCCGTGATACCCGATGCCGCCGCACTCCGCGCACCCGACGCCGTGATGGGTCACGTCTGGCAGCACGCTTCCGAAGAGCGCGGCGTGCGACGACGGCACTGCCACCGGTTCCCGGCACGCCTCGCAGATCCGACGGACGAGGCGCTGGGCGAGAATGCCGGTGACCGTCGACGCGAGCAGGTACGGCTCGGCGCCCATCTCGAGCAGGCGCGAGAGCGAGGCCACGGCACCGTTGGTATGCAGCGTGGTCAGGACGAGGTGCCCGGTCATCGAAGCCTCGATGGCCGTCTCGAGGGTCTCGGTGTCCCGGACCTCGCCGACCATGATCACGTCCGGGTCCTGTCGCAGGATCGCCCGGAAGCCCTGCGCGAACGTGAAGCCGGCCTTGCGATTGGTCTGACTCTGGCTCACGCCCGGCAGCCAGTACTCGACGGGATCCTCGATGGTGATCACGTTCCGCCCGGAGTCGGCCAGCTCTGCGAGTCCGGCGTAGAGCGTGGACGTCTTGCCGCTCCCGGTGGGCCCGGTCACGAGCACGATGCCGTCGGGGCGCCGGATGAGGTCCCGGTAGGCGTCCGCGGTCCGCTGGTTCATCAGGGTCGGGATCGAGTGATTGAGCGCCGTCCGATCGAGCAGGCGCAGCACGGCCTTCTCGCCCCAGATCGTCGGGTAGGTCGAGACGCGGACGTCCAGGCCCCGGCCGTTGATCGTGGCGCTGAACCGGCCGTCCTGGGGATTCCGGTGCTCGGCGACGTCCATGCGTGCCACGACCTTGAGACGCGCGATGACGGCCGGGGCGAGCGCCGGCAGCAGGTCGGCGACGTCGTGCAGCAGTCCGTCGATCCGGAAGCGGATCCTCAGGCTGTGGCGCGTCGGCTCGAGATGGATGTCGCTCGCGCGGTCGGTGGCCCCGCGCGCCAGGATGCGATCGACGATCGACGTCGCCGATTCCCGCGCGGCCGCGTCCTCGAGGTCGGCCTGGGGGCCCGGCACGTCCACCACGACCGCGGAGGGCTCGTCGTCCCTGACGAAAGGATGGCCGTAGAAGGCCTCGAGCGCCTCCTCGATCTCGGACTCGAGCGCGACCACCGTCTGGACGTCGCTGCCCGACGCGAAGCGCAGGTCGTCGAGCGCCTGCAGATTGCGCGGATCGGCCGTCGCCACGACGAGCGTGGAGCCCGTCTTGACGAGCGGTACTGCTCCGTACTTACGCGCGATCCGCTCGGAGATGCACGCCAGGGCCTCGGGCGTGACAGTGAGCGAGTTGACACGGGCCGGCGGCACGCCGAGCTGCGCGCTCAGACCCTCGAGTACGTCGTTGGCGTCGGTGAAGCCCAGTTCCATGAGGATCTGGCCGAGTCGCTTGCGGTTGCGCGTCTGTTGCGTCAGCGCGTGCCGGAGCTGTGCCGGCGTCAGGGCCCGTCGCCCCACCAGGATTTCGCCGAGCGCGAGCCCCTTGCGCCGGCTTCGCGCCTCGTCGCTTCTGGCGATCAGGTGTGGGCGGCCGGTGTCTGTGGTCGAGCGGCCTTCCGGCTCGGGCTGGCCGGGGCTGGTCTCGGAGGCTTCGGTGGCCAGAGAGTCGGAGCGAAGGCGGAGCGGTTCAGTTGCCATGAGCACGTTTCCTCACGCAAACGAAACGCCACCTCGCGTGCGCGCACGAGACGACTGGTTTTCGGGCGGTTACGGGGCCGACGCGGGGCAACGGCGTGCAGACGCGCCGCCATGGTCTGTTCCGTTCCGAGGCACGGTGTCCCGGTCAGATCAGAAATCTGACGGAGCTCGGGCGTCGGCATCGGTTGCAGGTGAGGGAGAGCTCGAAGACGTCATCGGGTCCGACCGACCGCCGGAGCGGTCGGTCGGCGATGCCGTGTGTGGGCGTCAGCGACTGCTGCGGAACCCGATGACGAAGCGGAAGCCGTTCGCGCCGTCTCCTTCGTAGGCCACCCGGCGGTAGCCGACCTGTGCGAACAGTCCTCGGGCCTGGACACCACCGTCGATGCCCGTGTAGAAGCTGTTGAAGTTCTCCGAGTCCCCGAGGAACTCGTCGTTGTCCCGCTGATAGCCGACGACGACCTGTCCGTACGGTGTCGTCGCCCCCATGCCGGACAGGCGCACGCCGCCACCGAGGTTGATCACGTTGCTCGAATAGGTGTCGTCGTCTTCGGGGTGCCGGGACCATCCGAACTCGCCGATGACGCTCAGCGGTCCGCTCACCGGCACGGCACCGTCCACGTTGATGCCGATGGGGTAGTTGAGCTCGAAGGTGTTCAGCCGCACGAACTGGTAGCCGATGCCGAACCCCGAGGCCTGGGCCGACGCCTCCTGCGCCGAGCCAAGACCGAGCGTCAACGCGATCACGAACGGGATACCGATTCTCGATAGCTTCACGGGCTCCTCCGCAAAGCGCAGTTCTGAGCTCCGCGCGGACACCTGCGCCGCGTCGCGCGGCAGGCGACCCGCCTTCCCTGGACCGCAGGTGAGCGACTCGCCGACGTGCCAGTGTGGCACGGCTGCGTTCAATCAAGGCGGAGGATTCTGATGCCGGCCGACCATCAGCGCAATTGTGTGCAGCGAAACTCAGCAGTGCACGGCCCGTGGCGCGAGGCCTCCGTCCACGTCATTCGTCGTCTGCACTGCGGCCTGTTCGGCCAGCCAGGCGTCGTACACCTGCTGCGTCCGGGTCTCGTAGATGCCACGCATCAGGCAGGCAGGAACCCGAGGGCGAACAGCGTCGGCGTGTTGACCCGGATCGATCCGCCGCAGAGCGACAGCAGCAGAGCGGTCAGGACGATGACCGAGGGGATCGAGCAGGGATCAACCCCGGAATCCTGCTCAGGCAGTCGGGGCGGGGCAAGCAACGGCGGACCCCGTGGGTGCCCGCGCGATGGTGTATATTTCGGGCGCGCCGGTGCCGTGCGCGCCGGGCGCGGGAACGCCTTTCAGGTGAGGAGTCGAGCTTCATGCGTTTCAACCAGTTACGGGTCGTCCTGAGTTCCGTGTGTCTCCTGGCCGTGGCGGCGCTGGCCGGCTGCGGGCAGCCCGCGAGTTCCCCCGCGGAAACAGCGGCCGAATCGACGCCGGACAATTCACCGGAGGCGCGGATCGAGCGTGGGCGGGAGTTCGTTGTCGGCGGCGGGTGCCACGATTGCCACACGCCGAAGATCATGACACCGGCCGGGCCCGAGGCGGACCTGAGCCGCGCCCTGTCGGGACATCCCGAGGGCCAGGTCATCACCGCGCCCTTCGCCCAGCCCGAGGGCAGCCAGTGGGTGGTGCACGTCAACGAGCATCTGACGGCGTGGAGCGGCGCCTGGGGCGTCTCCTTCGCCGCGAACCTGACGCCCGACGAGAACACCGGCCTCGGCATCTGGACCGAGCAGATGTTCCTTGACGCCATCACGCAGGGCAAGCACATGGGCCAGGGCCGGCAGATCCTGCCGCCGATGCCGTGGAACTGGTACGGCCAGCTCGACGACGAGAAGCTGCGCGACATGTTCGCCTACCTGCAGTCGCTGCCGCCGATCTCGAACCGAGTGCCGGTTCCGCTCGGTCCCGATGGCCGGCCGATCGAGGAGCCCTAGCGGGTCACCGGGCCGCTCCGTGGGTTCTTCCCATGCACTACCACGGACATGTCGACGAGGCCGCGCTCGGCCCGCACCCGGTCTTTGCCGGGCGCAGCGAGGGGTACCGCTGGGCCTCGCTGGTCGGGCGTGAGACAGGGTCGGTCCATACCGGCCTGAGCCTCAACGAGCTGGCCCCAGGCGGCACGATCGATCCGCACGTGCACTCGTTCGAGGAGGGGTTCTACCTCCTTGGCGGCGAGGCGCTCGTGATGATCGGCGGTGTGGGCTACCGGCTCGGCCGGGGCGACTACGCCACGGTGAAGGTCGGCGTGCCGCACGCGTGGCGGGCCGTTGGCGCCGCGCCCGTCCGCTGGCTGCAGATGGCCGCGCCGCAGCCGAAGTCCCCGGGCGCCGAGCGCGACACGTTCTTCCCCCGCGAGCGCTCGATTCCCGATTCGGCGCCGCAGCTGGATCTCGGAGACCTGAAGGGCAATCTGCTGGGGCACTTCGACGCCAGCCAGATTCCGCCGGTCGCCGCCCGGCCGCCGGCGGCCCAGCCCGGTCTCGAGGGCGTGTTTCTGAGGTGGCTCATGGACGAGGACTTCGGCGCGCGGCACCACCGGATGCTCTTCATCGAGTACCAGCCGGGCGTCCGCCTGGGCCTGCACGACCACACGTTCGAGGAGGCATACTTCATCCTCAGCGGCGAAGTGGAGGGCACGCTCGACGGGAAGACGTATGTCGGCCGGCCCGGCGACGTCTTCTGGACCGGCGTGGGTTGCGTGCACGGATTCGCCAATGTCGGCTCGGAGCCGGTCACCTGGCTCGAGACGTTCGCGCCGCAGCCGCCGCGAGAGAACGTCTTTCGGTTCATGGCGGAGTGGGAGCGGAAGGCCCGCGAGCTCGAGGAGGGATTGTGACGGCAGACACTGCGGGACGCACGCGTCCGTTCACCGGCGCCGAGTATCTCGAGAGCATCCGCGACGGCCGGGAGATCTGGATCTACGGCGAGCGCGTCAAGGACGTCACCACGCATCCGGCCTTCCGGAATACGGCGCGGATGGTCGCGCGCCTCTACGACGCGCTGCACGACCCGGCCCGTCAGGCCGTGCTCACCACGCCCACCGACACCGGCACCGGGGGCTTCACGCACCGCTTCTACAAGGCCTCGCGCAACGCGGAGGAGCTGGTGGCGGCGCGGGACGCGATCGCCGAGTGGGCCCGCGTGACCTACGGCTGGGTGGGGCGCAGCCCGGACTACAAGGCGGCGTTTCTGGCGACGCTCGGCGCCAACGCGGACTACTACGCGCCGTACGACGAGAACGCCCGCCGCTGGTACAAGAAGGTCAACGACGAGGTCTCCTTCGTCAACCACGCCATCGTCAACCCGCCGGTCGACCGGCACCGGCCGCTCGACGAGGTGAAGGACGTCTACATGCACGTCGAGGAGGAGACCGACGGCGGCCTCGTCGTGAGCGGCGCCAAGGTCGTCGCCACCGCCTCCACGCTCACGCACTTCAACTTCATCGCCAACAACGGCGCGCTCCCCATCAAGACGAAGCCGTTCGCCTTCGTGTGCATGGTGCCGACCGACGCGGTTGGCGTGAAGCTGTTCTGCCGCCCCTCCTACGAGATGACGGCGGCCGTCATGGGCACGCCGTTCGACTATCCGCTGTCGAGCCGGATGGACGAGAACGACTCGATCCTGGTGTTCGACAAGGTGTTCGTGCCCTGGGAGAACGTCTTCGCCTACGGCGACATCGAGAAAGTCAACAACTTCTTCCCGCGCTCCGGCTTCCTGCCGCGCTTCATGTTCCAGGGCTGCACGCGGCTTGCCGTGAAGATGGACTTCCTGGCCGGCCTGCTGCTGAAGGCGGTGGAAGCCACGGGCGCGAGGGACTTCCGGGGCGTCCAGGCACAGGTGGGCGAGGTGCTCGCGTGGCGGAACCTCTTCTGGGGGCTGACCGACGCGATGGCGCGTACCACGACGCCGTGGACCGAGGGGTACGTGCTGCCCAACCTCGAGTACGGGCTGGCCTACCGCGTCATGGCCAGCACGGCGTATCCCAAGATCAAGGAGATCATCGAGAATACGCTGGCGAGCGCGCTGATCTACCTGCCGTCGAGCGCGCTCGACTTCAAGGTGCCCGAGCTGCGGCCCTACCTCGATCAGTTCGTGCGGGGCTCCGGCGGTGTTGGCGCCGTGGACCGCGTGAAGCTGATGAAGCTGATGTGGGACGCCATCGGCAGCGAGTTCGGCGGCCGCCATGAGCTCTACGAGCGCAACTACTTCGGCAATCACGAGAGCATCCGCTTCGAGACGCTGATGGTGGCCGACATGATGGGCGCCTCGGATCGCTACAAGGGGTTCGCGGAGCAGTGCATGGCGGAGTACGATCTGGATGGGTGGACCGCACCGGACCTGGTGCGCTCCGACGACGTCAGCGCCATCATCAAGAAGGTGACGCCGAAGTAGGGACCCAAG
>Ga0302046_10006624_pt1 | contig 10086 bp, 9 predicted proteins | sample RVTome_11_FD_200261 | JGI IMG/M metagenome (GOLD analysis project Ga0302046, IMG submission 200261) | Soil microbial communities from uranium-contaminated site in the Upper Colorado River Basin, Wyoming, United States - RVT147D111 (version 2) ... | reverse complement strand
CCGGCTCCTCGACGAGGTCGAGGCGCTGCCGGGGGTGGCCGCCGCGGCGGTCGCCAACCAGGTGCCGCTCGGCGGCGGGGCGGGCAGCAACGGGCTGCTCCCGGAGGGGCGGCCGCTCAGCCAGGAGCATCTGATCCTCGCCGGCTTCCGCCTGGTCTCGACGGACTATTTCGAGATCCTGCGGCTGCCGCTCGTGCGCGGCCGGCGGTTCACCGCGGCCGATCGCGCCGGCGCCCCCAAGGTGATGGTGATCAACGAGGCGCTGGCGCGCGCGGCGTGGCCGGGCGAGGACCCGATCGGCCAGCGCGTCGCGTGCTGCGAGGAGCCGGGGCCGGACGGCGCGCCGCCCTACAAGGAAGTGGTCGGCGTCGTCGGCGACGTCCGCTTCCGCGGCCTCGGTCAGGACGAGGGCCCGGCGTTCTACCTGCCGCTCGGCCAGGAACCCGACCAGGCGTGGACCTGGCTCCAGGGCTCGATGGCGGTGGTCGCCCGCGCCGAGGGCGACCCGGCCGCGCTCGCCGAGCCGCTGCGCCGGGCGGTGGCCCGGATCGACCCCGACCTGCCGCTCTACGACGTCGCCACCCTCGCCGGGCGGCGGGCCGACGCGCTCGCCGCCGAGCGCTTCAACGGCGTGCTGCTCGCGCTGCTCGGCGCGCTCGGCCTGGTCCTGGCCGCGGTCGGCGTCTACGGCATCCTCGCCTACTTCGTCGGTCAGCGCACCCGCGAGCTGGGCGTGCGCATCGCCCTCGGCGCCTCGACCGGCCGTCTCTTCGCCCTCGTCCTCGGCCAGAGCCTGGCCCCGGTCGCCGCCGGGGTGGCGGCCGGCCTCGCTCTCGCGGCGGCCGGCGCGCGCCTGCTGGAGAGCCAGCTCTACGGCGTCGCCGGCACCGACCCGGCGACCTTCGTCACCGTGGCGGCGGTGCTGGCGGCGGTCGCGGCCGTGGCGGCGGCGGTGCCTGCCCGGCGGGCGCTGGCGATCGAGCCGGCTCGGGCTTTGCGGGTGGGATAGGTGCCCGGGCGGTGGGAGTGGAACGACCCGCGACGCGCCCGATCACCGCACGTCCAGGGCGGCCCTGATCGCTCGATCCAGTTCGGCCACCTTCGTGGCGTCGCACGAGCCCATCAGGCGCTTGAGGCGATCGCGCGGCACGGTCAGGATGTTGTCGAGGTTGGCCACACACCGTCCCGGGAGCCCTTGCCGACGGCCGAGGCCGACCTCGGTCGGAACTCCGCGGATGGTGCGGGTCACGAGCGCGACCACGATCGAGTCGATCGAGTGGAGCACGGCGTCCCGAGTCAGCACGACCACGGGTCGGCTGCCGACCGGCGGCGGCAGCTCAGCCCACCAGATCTCCGCACGCCTCACTCACGGCCGCCCTTCCACGCCGGTATCTCGCGAAGCTCGCCAAGCAGCGCGAACTGGGTCTCGGCGACGTCGCCTGCTCGGAGGTCGGTCACCGACGCGGCAACGAGGTACTCCCGGACGGCATCTTCGACTAGTGCGTCGATCGCTTCGCCCCGTTGTTCGGCGAGACCCCGCAGCTGCTCCTCTATCCTCGCGGGCAACTGGATGACCATGATCGTCATTCTAGCCGCACCTTGACCTCTGGGCCACCCGGCGTTATCCTCCGGCTTCCCTGCGGGCGCGACAGCGCCGCGCGGGCGCCCGTTGGCCGTGACCGTCGCGGCCCCTTCCCGATGTCGGGGCGTAGCTCAGCTTGGTAGAGCGCACGGTTCGGGACCGTGAGGCCGGAGGTTCAAATCCTCTCGCCCCGACCAAGATCCTCGCCGACACGGAACGTCTGCTAAAATGCCGCTCCCCGCGGGACTCTCGCGGAGGCGCGCGCATGGCGATCGAAACCCGGCCACCTGTCACCTGCTGGTCAAGGAATCCGGCGAGTACCGGCCGGACTCGGCCGCCGCTCTGGTCGACTGGGTGCGACGCGCGCACGTCGGGCCGGGAAGTGTGCTGGTGGTGTGGTTACTCGACCGTGAGGCTGAGGGTAGGTACTCAGGACGGCGCCGCGTGCGGGCTTGGCTCTCGGCTCGCCATCAAGGACAGTTGATTGCCGCACACTCTGAGCCCTACGTCCGATTACCTGGATAGGGACTCGCCGAAGAGGCGACTTTCATCAGGAGGGCAGCAGCCACCGAATGGATAAGCGCACGAACGAACAAACGGTCGAGCGCCCATCAGTCGAGGAGCTGTTCCAGCGGCTTCCTCCGCTGGGCTCGGACGAGTATCTCCAGCATATTCGGACAGCAACGACGATGGACCTACCTCCTGAGGTGCTCGTCCGCGCCTTCCGCCAGCTTCCACCCGAGGCGCCTGCCGCGCGCGCCACTCAGGAGCGGCTCTTCCGGCGCGTCGGGAGCCGTTGGGAGTATCTTGGGCCTCTTGCCGCTCGAGCTCGGCGGCAGGCCAAGGCTCAGCAGGCGAAGAGTCGGGCGGACGAGTATAAGGACCTCCTTCAGGACGCCCTCATGAGGATCTTGAGCGTACTTCCGACCTCACGCGGAGAGCTGGCCGAGCGCGGGTGGAATGCTTTCTGCCACATCGCATTCTCGGATGCATGGCGCAAGCGCTACGGGCGTCGAGGTGAGAAGCTGCGCTGGGTAAGGATGGATCCAGACAGTTCCCCGACGGACGGCGGTGAGAAGCACGACCTGATCGACCAGTTGGACAATGAGAAATCGCCGTGGCGAGTCGTCTGGGAGCATGAGCAGAGCGAACGAATCGAGGCGATCGTGGCTTCGGTCGCAAGTAGCATCACGGATCCACTCGCGCGACAGATCGCCCTGGCAGCGTGGGGCTGCGGCCAGCGGCCCAAGACTTCGGGCAAGGTAGTGGCAGGTCGTGAGCCTCCCTTGAATGCGCGGTTTCCTGGCAAGAGCCGACACCAGATCAACCGCGCCCTACGAGATGTGGATAGCCGGCTGGCTGAGGCTCTGCTGGCCGACCCTAGCCTAGTCTGGTCAAATGACATCCTGACCTTCCTGCGGCGTCAAGAGAGCCGGGGGAAGCAATCGTGAACGCATCAAGGGGTCCTTTCATGCGCGAACCCTCGCGAGACGATTCGATCGATGACCTTCTGGTCCAAGTCGAGCAGCTCTGGCGTGAGCAGGCTGACAAGGAGAGTGTGGTGGACTTGATCAGCCGCCATCCGGAGTTCGCTGAGGAGATGCAGGAGTTCTTCACCGACTTGGTGGAATCGGATGACCCGGTAGACGCAGAGCTTCAGCGTGCCGAGGAGAGCGTCCACCAGTGGCTTCTCACGCGCGGGATCGACCAAGCACTAGCTGCGACGGCACAGCTCCGCCAGCAAGTAACCTCGACCACCACGCGGAGAGTGAGCACTGACTGTCGCCCCGAAGCAACCGAAGCGGGTCCTGTTCACGGCCAGCAGGTCGGCCAAGCCCTTCGTGACCCATGGCTGGCATTCCTTGGTGAGCGGCTCAATCGGAAGAAGACCGAGCTTGCCATGTCTCTGCCAAACGTCACACTGGAATTCTTGAGCCTGGTGAGCCGATACCCAAGCATGGTCCCCGAACAAGTCAAGAACGCACTGTCGCGCTCGGTCCAGGAGCACCTTGGCGTGCCTGCGAAGGAGAGCCTGGAACGCCTCTCCGGCCCGGATGTCGTCCTCAAGCGAGCTGCCTCGAGGCGTGAGCCCAGCGGCGGCCCGCCCAAGAGCTTCGAGCAACTGCTAGAGCGCGCCGCCCTTCCGCCCGCCGCCAATGCCTTCTGGCGAGAGTGTGCTCGGAAAGGCGACTGAATGCGCCACCTGGACGCGGCTCGAGCCGTTGCGAGGGACTGCAGGACTTCCCTCGGATTAAGCTCGAATCTCGACCCGGGCAAGGCAGTCGACGTGATCGAGGCCTGGCTTTGGAGCGCGCACTCAATCGAGATTGCCCTCGTCGATGCTGCGTTCCTTTCCGGCAGCCGCGGAGAGCTCGTCATGGAGGAAAAACTCCTCTACCTCGACAAGCGCCTCGAGCTCTCCCTCGAAGAGAAGCTTGAGGTGGTAGCGCATGAGGTCGGACACTTGCTCCTGCACCACCACCACCTGGGGTCGCTGGGGATTGACCTCTTCCGGGGCTCTGTGTTCCTTGACCAGGGAGCGCCGGCATTGACTCGCTATAGCCCTCGCTCGAAGGAGGAGGCAGAAGCGAGCGCCTTCGCCGCCGAGCTCATCTGTCCTTCCGCAGAGGTGTTCGCTGCCTGGCGGACACTGCCCGGCGTCACCATCGAGGATCTGTCAGCGACGTCCTGCACTCCGGAGCTGGTTCAGATCCAGCTGGCCGAGGGCCTCTACCGTCATGTCGTGGGCGAGTCTTCCGCACCGGAGGCGGACACTCATCCGGTGACTCCTCAGCAAGAGCAGGCAGCTACCGCGCTTGGCTCACCCGTCCTCGTCGACGCCGGACCGGGAACCGGGAAGACGAAGACTCTAGTCCGGCGCATCCAACACCTGGTTGAAGACAGAGGCGTTCCTCCAGAACATATCCTCGTACTAACGTTCAGCAACGAAGCGGCGGCGGAGCTTCGCGAGAGGATCGAAGCCAAGCTTGGTGAGGAGGTCGCCGCGCGGATTGTCGCTTCGACATTTCATGGATTCGGAGTTCTCCTGCTCCACGTGGTGGGCCATCTCGCAGGCCTGGGGGTCGAGTACTCAATCGTTGACGAGACACTCCAGGAGGAGATCGTCACGGAGCTCCTTGGTCAAGTTGAATGCGACGCGATCCTCAACTTGAAGGACCCCGCCCAGACGGCGTCGGAGGTCTCAGGGATCATTGCGTACCTCAAGGACCGTCTGGTTGGCCCCGAGAAGTTGCGAGGGGAGATCGAGAAGTGGGTGCCAGAGATCACCGAGGCGTCAGCTTTTAGTCGAGCTGAGGCCCTCCTGCGGATCTTCGAGGCCTACGAACACTACAAAGAGGTACGGGACAAAGTCGACTTCGCTGACTTGATCCTCCTCCCTTACCGCATCCTCCGCGACAATGACGGGCTGCGAGAGGAGTTGCGGCGGACCTTTCCCTGGGTCCTCGTCGACGAATATCAGGACGTTTCGCGTACGACTGCGCTCTTCCTGGGGCAGGTTGCGGGCCCTGCGAACCCGCCATGGGCCGTGGGCGACACGCGACAGGCGATCTACCGATTCCGCGGCGCCGACCCGGCCAACCTCGCTCGCTTCCCGACCGACTTCGAGGGTGCAATCAGCTTCCAGCTGCAAGACAACTACCGGTCTGCCCCGGAGATCATCGCCGCAACCAACGAGTTGGCGGAGCTCCTAGGGCATCCTCCTGGCGGCCCTGGCTCGCAGGCAGGCTGGAAGCCGGGACGGGCGGTGGCGTCCTTCGGCGACAATCCCGTACGGAGGGTTCGCGCGAACAGTGACCTCGCCGAGCGAGAGGGCATCGCGGAGGTAGTCCAGCGATGGCTGGCCGACGGTTGCGAAGCGGGTGACATCGCCGTCCTGGCCCGCCGCAACGTCGATGTCCGCAACATCGCCATCGCGCTGAAGCGGCGAGGAATCAGGGCCGTGACGACAGGCATCTTCACGGCTGAAGGAGCGGGAGGGGACCTGGCTGCGGTTCTGTCGGCGGTCGATCAGCCGAAAGCAATCACGAGGGTGCTCTTCGCTCTTCACCGCGGGGAGGCTCCCTCGATCGTCAATGCTGCAATCAGCAACCTGCTGGGGAGCGACCCAGATGGCGACGAGCCCAGTTGGGCTGGCGCTCCAAGCACCGCAGCGATTGCCTCGTGTGGATGGCGTCTTTTGAAGGTGTTGCGCTCCGCGCTCCACTCTCTCGACTCCTGGTCGGTCCTGACGAGGTTCCTGTTCTTCGAGACACACTACTTGCGAACGCTGCTGGCCCAGAGCGAAGACCCGGAAGCCGCCGTTCAACTAGAGGAGATCCTCTCCACGCTCGCGCTGTCAGCCAACTACCGCTTCACTCATCCGCACGAGAGCCCTCGGCGCTCCCGGCTGGGATTCGCGCACAGGCTTCGGGGGCTTCTCACCTATCCCTCCCCCGGACTGATCCCACCGAGGAAAGAGGGAGGTGCGGTGAGGGTCATGACCTGCCACGCCGCGAAGGGCCTTGAGTTCCCCTGTGTCGTCGTTGCAGGGCAATCACTACCGGACCTGTTGCGACGAGAGGACGCTCTCCCCCCGAGCCTTCGTCCCGATCCGGACTCCGACTTGCACCAAGCTGACTCCCTCCTCTTTGTCGGGGTGAGTAGAGCCGAGCGTGCCGTCGTCGTGTCACATGCAACGACTGCGGGCGGCACCGTGAAGAGCCGTCCAAGGAAGCTACCGCAGCTCCTCGAGAGATGGCTCGCTGCCGCAGGGGAGGCAGAATCGTGGGCACGGGCGTCCTCGATCTCCGAGCAGGTGTCTGTGGGACGGGTCTGGGGCGGTATGACACCTAACCGGGTCCACACCTATGGGCTCGCAGCTGCCACGTGCAGGGTGCGAATCTATGTAGAGGATCAGCTTGCTGCCCGCCTATGGGAGCGCGATCGCCCACTTTACCGCGAGTTCATTCGACGGGAACGCCTGATACTGCACGAGGTCGTGAGGCGCATGCTCGGGGGACATGTCCTGCCGAGTGCGGAGGTCGGCGACTTGGTCGACGAGGTGTGGCCCCCGGAGGCCTTCGCCGATCACCCCCACATCTCGATTTACCGCCCGCGAGCACGATGCTGGGCCGAACGATTCGTTGAGGCGTTTGCCGGCAGCGGAGAGGCTGCGGGCTCGCTCTTCGAGGAACCCATCGAATGGGCCGATGAGGAAGGGACTACGGCGTCAGTTGAGCTTCATCTGATCGCCCGGTTTCGCCACAATGCGGGTCATCAGGTCGCCATCAGCCTTGCCGTGAGGGCACGCGACGAGAGCCCATATGTCGCGTGGTCTGACCTTTCGGCGCACCACCGCCTGCCCTTTTCGATTCTGGGCCACGGCGACAGCACTCTGCGGCCTTTTGTCTTCTATGGCGAGAACGGCCACCTCAAGCCCTTCCGGTGGAGTCAGCGGAAGCCCCATGCGGCCCTTGCCCGCGAGGTTGAGGGAGCACGGCGAGCATTCCAGAACCTGATGCAAGGAAACTTCGACGGAGTTGTCACCGATTGGGGCTGCGACCGTTGCTCGAGCCGCGTGCTCTGCCCCTGGTGGATCGGCGCGGCCCCAGCGGATGGCTAGATTTCGGAGAGCCCATAAACCTCTGCGAGGCACAGCCAACGGGCTGTCCAGCAGGCGAGCCACCGCCGCTCACGAGCCTCGGCAGCGCGGTGCCGAGACTATGCTGCGCACACTCCTGCCGTCATGGCCGTTCTCCCACTTGAGTGGGCAACTGGATGCCCGCCAGGAGAGGAGAACGACAATGAAACAGCATGAAGTGACGGACGCTGCCAACGACCAGCAACACGACAAGGGTGGACCACCCCACATCACCCTCAACGTCCAGACGCCCCGCGGTCTCTGGAGCCTCAAGGAGCCGCCCGATGCGAAGCTGCGCCCGCGGTACCCGATCTCGACGAAGGTAGCCCAGGTGATCGCTGATGCACGGTCGGTCTTTGGGTTTGTCGAGGAGGACAGCAAGTACACGCTCCTCTGCGGCAAGGAGGTCCTCGAGCCGCAGCGGACGCTGGCCAGCTATCATCTCCAGGACGGCGTCCTTCTCGTCCTCTCGGTGCAGGGTGGAAACGCGTGAGCATTGCCCCGGGGGTGACGATTGAGGTCGTCCAGCGGGAGCTCGCCGTAGCAGCTGACTTCGCGGCCGCCGCTGGGCTGCTCGTGGATGTCGGCCAGGTGTCAAGCCAGAAGCCCTCTTTCACGGTGACGTTCCAGAACGGCAAAGGCGACTGTTTCCACGTCGAGTTCGACTGCCAGGACTACCCGCTCTATCCCCCGACGATCGAGTTTGTGAGTGGGGATCGTAGTGAACGGGGGACAGCTCGGCTCTACCCGAGCGGTTTGCACCCGATGCCTTGCGTCTGCATGCGCTACAACAGGAAGGCTTACCAGGAGCGTGGTGGTCCGCACGGCGACTGGCGGCTCGTCGACTGGCGGCTCCCGACAGCCCAGGGCGTGGCTATCGACACTCTGGCGATGATGTTCAGTGACCTCGAGTCCAAGATCAGACAGTCGACGGGGAGGATGGCGTGAGCGCTAGAAAGGCCCTCCCTGTCGTGTACTTGCCCGAGGCCTTAGCGGGCGAGACAGCTGCCTTACTCGCCTCCTTCGCGCAGCGGGGTCCATCCGAGGGTGTTGTCTACTGGTTCGGCCTCGAGTTCGCGGAGCGCGCCGTCGTCACCACATTGATTGTGCCGGCCGCGGACACGTCAGAGGGGCGAGTCTCGACGTCCGCGGAGTCCAACGCCGAGGCGATAGTCGAGATCGTGGGAACTCCGTTGGTGTACTTGGGGCAGGCGCACTCGCATCCGGGCTGGCGCGTAGACCATTCCCTGGTCGACGATCGCGAGACCTTCGCCCGCTTTGACGGGGCCATCTCTGTCGTGGTGCCCTGGTTCGGCCGCTACGGCTTCGTCCTGCAGGATTGCGGCGTGCATCGACATGTCGCCGGGCAGTACCGACGGGTCGAGCGCGTCGCCGAGCACCTTAGGATGATTCCCTCTCTCAGGGACCTTCGGCCAGTGCGATTGCCCACCCAACCATGAGCGCCGAGACCGACATCGTACGAGCGCGATGGCCCGATGCCGAGGCTTTCTACCGGGAACGGGACCAACGTACAGGGCTCGAAGTCCACGATCTGAACAGGTATGCCTTGCGGCCTGTGCAGATCCTCGTCGACGAGGAGGCAGCAACTAACCTAACGACACAGTGGACGACGCTGGTTGCCGCCAACCTGACCGCGCGCTGGGCTCGCCGGGTTCAGGTCGTCGTTCCCGATGTGCTGGTCAGCGACTGCCCGCAGGGGTGCGAGGAGCCGAGCCTTCGTGGCCGGATCCTTCGCGAGATGCGAGCGGCGGACCCCTTTGGGGATTTCCACGTTGGTGCGGAGTTCGACAGCCAGCGGACATCTCCGTCCTCCCTGAGGCTTTTCGTCGGACCCTGGAGGGCAGCGGCCAGGCTCCTGCCGGAGGACTACCACGTGGACGCGTCGGGTTGGGTCGCGCGAGGTCGTCGCGGCGGACAACCGGTGCACGCACCGGCACAGGGTGGTCTCGCCCCGGCGGCAGCGCTGGCCGCAGCGATCGGCGCCGGCGATCTGTTCAAGAGGGCGATCGGGCATCCCGCTCCGCACTGGCTTGGACGGTTCGAATGGTCAACGTGGTCGCACGTCTTCGGTCCGTGCGTCGATACGTCGCTTGAACCAAGGACCCCTGCAATCGCAGAGGTGGGGAGGGTCCTCCTCGCCGGAGCAGGGGCCATCGGCTCTGCGCTCCTCTACATCCTCCTGCTGGGAGAGTTCGCTGGCGACTTTGCGGTGCTCGACCGCGACTGTGTCGACGCCTCGAACCTCAATCGCTCCCCCCTTTTCACGGCCTTGGATGCGGCCCTGGCCCGCCACAAGACAGCGGTAGCGACTGCGGCACTCCATCGCCGCGGCGTTGCAGCCTCCGCCATCGAAGGCACGTGGCATGAGCGTGGGCTCCAGCTGAGCCAAGAGCGGTTCGACGTTTGGGTCAGCCTTACGAACGAGGATGCGGCGTGGGCCGAGGTGCCTTATCAGCTCCCGCCGGTGGTGGTCCACGGGACGACGACGAGCGGGTGGGGGGTGGCTTTTGGTAGACACATTCCGCGGCTTGAGGACTGCACGCTTTGTCGACTTCCGCGGCCGCACGCCGAGTTTCGCGGACCCTGCTCCGAGGGAGAGATAAGCGAGAAGAACGCTGGTGAAGGACCACGCGCCTCGTTACCGTTTCTCTCGACGGTTGCGGCCTCGCTCATAGCCGCGGAACTCATGAAGCTGTCGCTTCCAGGGGCTGCCGACCACTGCTGTCCCACAAAGATTCACCGGATTTGAAGGAGAAGCTGGGGTGGTGGGTCTGGCGGTTTCCGCTCGGGCGGCTCGAGGAGCTCGGCAAGGCTTCGTCGCTCGAAGAGGTTGAGCTGGAGC
>Ga0302046_10006621_pt1 | contig 10087 bp, 9 predicted proteins | sample RVTome_11_FD_200261 | JGI IMG/M metagenome (GOLD analysis project Ga0302046, IMG submission 200261) | Soil microbial communities from uranium-contaminated site in the Upper Colorado River Basin, Wyoming, United States - RVT147D111 (version 2) ... | reverse complement strand
TCACGGCCTCGAGGATCCTGGCGTCGGTACGGGTCGGAACCTTCCCGCCGAGGCGGACGACGCCGTCGGCGATCTCGATGGCCACTGTGTCGGGGTCGAGCATCAGCAGGTCGTGGACCACGTGCTCTCGGATCTCGGCGGCGACCGCCTCATCGGGCCTCGTCAGGACGCCGAGCAGGTCCGCCCTGCTGACGATCCCGACGAGCCTCCCGTCCTCGACGACGGGGAGCCGCTTGACGCGGTGGCGTTCCATGAGCCGGGCGGCGATGGAGTGGTCGTCGCCCGGGCCGATGACAACCACGTCGCGCGTCATGACGTCCCCGACCGTGGTGGCGTTCGACGCCACCCCCTTGCCGGACGAGAAGATCGCCCGCAACAGCCCGGCACGCGGTTTGCGCGGCTTGCCCGGGACGTGGTGGAGGAAATCGGTCTCGGTGATGATGCCGACGAGAGATCCTTCTTCGTCGGTCACGGGGAGGCCGCTGATCCTGGCGTCGACCATCGTCGTCGCGGCCGCCTTCAGGGGCGTGCTCGCCGTAGCCGTGAGCGGGCTCCTCGTCATGATCTCGTGAATCTTCATCGCCGCCTCCGAGTCTGCTGGTGCCAGGGCGGGGACTCGAACTCCGCTCGCTTGCCCGATTTCATTCGGTGCTGTCCAGCCGGGTGTCTCACCCCCTGGCACTTCACTACATACCGTAACGAGCCGACCCGGCCTAGGGCTGAAGGGCCCGGCAGTGCGATTCGTGGCACAATCGCACTCCGCTCTCAGGAGTCGTCGACCCATGGCGCGCATCGAAAGGACGATCCTCCCCGGTGTCGGTGTTCGTTACGACTTGGTGACCGAAGCAGGGATGAGGGTCGGCGTGGTGCACCACAAGACGGGCAGGCGCGAGATGTTCATCTGCCCGGTCGACGACCCCGACTCGGTCGCTCTCAACCTCGGACTGACCGACGCCGAGACCCACGACGTCGTCGACATGCTCGGCGGCTCCGAGCTCGTCGAAGACGTGGTTCACCGCACCCAGGAGATCGAGGGCCTGGCGATCGACTGGCTCACCGTGGACGAGGCCAGCCCGTACGCCGACCGGACGATCGGAGACGCCAGGGTGAGAACCCGCACCGGCGTTTCGGTGGTGGCGATCCTGCGCGGCGAGGCCGCCCACCCGGCGCCGGGACCGGACGCCAGGATCGAGCCAGGCGACACCTTGGTCGTCGTCGGGACGGCCGAGGGAATCGAGACGGTCGCCGAGATCCTGCGCGCCGGCTGAGCGATGCACGGGGGCGCCCAGCTCTTCCTGGAGATCGGCGGGATAGTGCTGGCGTTGGCGGTCCTCGCCAGGGCGGCCCGCTGGATGCGGTTGTCGCCGATCCCGCTGTACCTCCTCGGTGGGGTGGCGTTCGGCGAGGGTGGGCTCCTCCCGGTCGTCACGTCGGAGGACTTCATCGCCACCGGGGCCGACCTCGGCGTGATCCTCCTGTTGCTGATGCTCGGACTCGACTACAGCGGGAGGGAACTGGTCGCCAGCCTGCGCTCGACCGCTGGTGCCGGCGTCCTGGACCTCGCCCTCAACTTCACGCCGGGGTTTCTCGCCGGCCTTCTCTTGTCCTTCAGCGCAGAGTCCTCGTTGTTCCTCGGCGGCGTCACATACATCTCCTCGTCCGGTGTCGTCGCCAAGCTGCTCGGCGATCTCGGCTGGCTCGGCAACCGCGAGACGCCGATCGTCTTGTCGGTGCTGGTGTTCGAGGACCTGGCGATGACGGTGATCCTGCCGGTGCTCGGAGCGGTGGCGCTCGGCGGCACGGTCGCGGGGGCCATCCAGTCGGTGGCTGCCGCCCTGGTCGTCGTCGGCATCATCATCGGAGTGGCGGCTCGCCACGGCGACGAGATCAGCCGGGTGGCGTTCTCCGGATCGGACGAGATCAACCTGCTCACGGTGCTGGGCGTCACGCTCCTCGTTGCCGGTATCGCCGAGCAGCTCAACGTGTCGGCGGCGGTCGGAGCCTTCCTCGTCGGCATCGGCGTCTCCGGCGAGGCGGCCGATCATGCGCGGGCGTTGCTGTCGCCGCTGCGCGATCTGTTCGCGGCGGTGTTCTTCGTGTTCTTCGGGCTCACGACCGACCCGGGCGTCCTGCCGTCCGTCATCGTTCCCGTGCTCGTCCTGTCCGCCGTCACCGCGGCAACCAAGTTCGCCACCGGCTGGTGGGCGACCTGGCGAGGCGGGATCGGACGGCGAGGCAGGGCAAGGGCAGGAGCGGCTCTCGTGGCGCGTGGCGAGTTCTCCATCGTCATCGCGGGCTTGGCCGTGGCGGCAGGCGCCGACCCCGAGCTGCCGGCCCTGGCTGCGGGTTACGTGCTCGTGATGGCGACGCTCGGGCCGATCGGCGCCCGGCTCGCCGACCGCCGTCCCGCCCACTCGGCGGCGTGAGCCGCCGTTGCGCCGAGCGGTCGAGCGTCACGACACCGTACGGTCGGACTCGGGCAGGTGCGTCCTGGCCCGTTCTTCGCTTTTCGGAGCCTCGTCGTGGAGGGCGGTGTAGAGCTCCTCCTCCTGGGCGAAGTGCAGGCGGAGGATGGCGTGGAGGCCGTAAAGGAGACGCCGCAGGTCGCGCAAGTCGGCCTCGTCCGGGCCGTCGGGCGGCAGCTCACCGAGGGTGCGCTGGTAGAGGCTGATGAGCCGGAAGATCTCGCGGTGGGTTCGGCTCATCGACGCCAGCGGGTCTTCGCCGCCGAGGAGCGCCGCCACTTGCGGATAGACGTCCCGGTCGTCTGCCGATTCGTGGGGGAGCACCTCGTCCGTGAGGAACTCGGCCACCCGTTGCAGGCCGGCTTTCGCCTCCTGCCTGCTCCACACGTCGAGACGATCGGCGGTCGCCTGCAGCATGTCGAGTCTCGGGCGCAGCACCTCGTGCTCGGAGCGCAGCCGGGCGGACAGCTCAGGCGGGAGGGTCGCCTTGCGCCTCGCCGACACCTTGCCGGTGAGGGCCCGCAACGCGTTGACGATGGAGGCGACGTCGATGGCCTCCTGGACGACTGCGCCGACGATGGGCGCGATGGCGCCCGCGGCGGCGAAGCCCATGGCGATGCCGGACAAACCCATCCCGAGCACGACGCTCTGGAGGGCGACGAGCCGGGAGCGCTTGGCGATCGAGATGGCGTCCACGAGCCCGTCGAGCCGATCGACCATGAGCACGACGGGTGCCGCCTCCGACGAGGCGGTCGCGCCGCGGGCGCCCATGGCGACGCCGACGTCCGCGGCGGCGAGCGCCGGGGCATCGTTGATCCCGTCTCCGACCATGGCGGTCACGCCCCTCTTTCTGAGGTCGTGCACCGCGTCGACCTTGTCGGCAGGCGTGCACTCGGCGAGCACCTCGTCGACGTCGATGGCCATGCCGACGGAGTGGGCCACGGTTGGGTGATCGCCCGTCGCCATGACGATGCGCCGGACGCCGGCGCGACGCAGTGCCCGTAACGTCGCCGTTGCATCGGGCCGGATGACGTCGTCGAACACCAACGCCCCTGCGATGGCGCCGTCGACGGCGACGAACACGGTCATCGGGGCGACCCGGAGCAGGCGGTGGCGATACTCGGCGACGTCCGAGGGCATCGCCTTGCCTTCGAGGAGCCACGGGGCGCTGCCGACGCCGACCCGGCGGCCGTCGAGCCGGCCGACGATGCCTGAGCCCGGCTTCTCGCTGACGCCGGTCGCCATCGCCAGCGGCAGGCCTCGCTCCCTGGCTGCCCCCACGATCGCCCGGGCGAGGACGTGAGTCGATGCCTGGTCGATCGAAGCGGCGAGGCGCAGTACGTCGTCTCCCGAATAGCGGGGGTCGAACGAGACGGCGTCGTGCAACGTCGGCTCGCCGAGGGTCACCGTTCCCGTCTTGTCGATGAGGAGGTTCTCGACGCGAGCCAACGTCTCGAGCGCTCCTCCGCCGCGGAACACGACGCCGCGCCGTGCCGCCCGCGAGATGCCCGAGACGATGGCGACCGGCACCGCGAGCAGCAACGGGCACGGGGTGGCGACCACGAGCACGGCGAGCGCCCTCGTCGAGTCGCCGCTGGCGACCCAGGCGCCGCCGGCGACCGCCAGCGTCATGGGGATGAACCATGCGGCCCATCGGTCGGCCAGCCGCACCGAAGGCGAACGCGACGCCCTCGCCTCCTCCACGAGTCTGACGATCCCGGCGTACGTGCTCGCCTCTGCCGTGGCCGTCGCTCGGATCTCGAACGGCCCGGCGGCGTTGAGCGCGCCGCTCGCCACGATGTCGCCCGGGGTCCGCTCGACCGGCAGCGGCTCTCCCGTGATCGCAGACTCATCGACCAGGGCAGGGTCGCCGACGACGATGCCGTCGACCGGGATGACTTCGCCCGGCTTGACGAGGAGCCGGTCGCCGAGGACGACCTCCCCTACGGCGACCGTGTGCGCCTCGCCGTTCGACAGCCTGTGGGCGAGACGGGGAGCTCTCTCGACGAGGGCTCCGAGCTCACGCTCAGCCCGCCCGGCGGCATACTCCTCGAGGAAGTCTCCCGTGGCGAGCATCAAGCCGATGACCGCCGCGGTGAGGACCTCGCCGAGGGCGAGCGCCGCGGCGACGGCGAGCCCGGCGATGATGTCGACACCCGGCCGCCTGGCCACGAGGTCGGCGACGATCTGGCGGAGGAGCCGTCCCAGCGGGATGACGGCGGCCGCGATCCAGGCGACGTTGGCGGCCGTCGCTGCCCCGGTCGCCGACGAGAGGGCGCCGCCGACGAGCGCGGCCGCCGTCACGATCAGCATGCGTCTTGCCGGGTACTCGGCGCGCACTGTCTCTCCTCCGGGCGACCTCTACGTCCCGGTTCTACTCGGCGTTCCGTTGCGTCGGGACATCATGCAAGGTTCGCAGCCGCCGCGGGGTCTGACGCGCCGCGCCGTCGATCGGTGCGGGGCCCGGCGACGTGGTGACACCATCGGGTGTGGCATCGCCCGGCGGTAGGGGCGAACGGACGGACTCAGATCTGCGGGATCGCAGTTCGCCGCATGGGGCCACTGAGCACGAGACCCTCGTCGTACATCGCCTTGGCAGCCCGCGTGGCGTATACCGTCGCAAAGAGGTTGATCGCGAAGTGCCACCAGACGCGGTACGTCCACAGCGTGGCGTTCGAGAGGGCGCCGAACAACGTCGAGAACCCCGAGGCCTCGCCGAGGAGGAGCAGCGTGAAGGTGAGCAGCAGGTGCTCGAGCACGTGAAATCCCTGGATCCAGAGCGCCTTCGTGAGGTTGGCGCGGCCGGCGTGCGCCCCGCCGGACGCCAGAGAGATCACCTTGAGGGCGATGAGGCCGGTGAGGAAGATGTTGTTGCCGACGAGGTGAAGCAGTTCGTTGCCGACCAGCGGGGCGTCCGACAGAAGACCGCGGCCCGCCAGCGCCCACGGGGTGAGCCAGGGTGGCAGCTCGGGGTGGATGAACCAGTAACCGAGCTGGGCGACGTGCTCCGTGAAGTGCACGAGCTGGAACGCCAGACCGGCCGCGGCGACGTACGTCAGGATCCTGACGCTCGATCGTCGCCTCGCGTGCACTGCGGGCATCGTGTCGCCTCGCTCTCGTCGACCACCACGTTCAACGCATTCCTTCGGCAGATCGGCCGTCCCGACTTCAGCGCCGGAGCGTGTGGCCGATTGTAAAACATCGTAAACACTCGTAATATCACGCCCCGTCGTGTGAGGGGGAGAGTGTGTGGGTCGGGTGGGACACCGACGGGATGCGATCCACTTCGGCAGTGCTCCTCGATCGAGCTGCCAACCTCGACGGGGCTGCTGCGGATGTCACCCGGGCGGGCGTGAGCGCCGCCCCTCCGATCGATGCCGGACGCCTCGTGGTGGCTGCGAGATGGTGCCGGTCGGCATCGGGTGACCTGCGGATGCGGGCGACGATGCTCGACGAGGCACGGGTCGAGTGGGCGGCCAGGGCAGGCACCTGTCTTCCGAGCGATCGTCCGAACGAGCGCCTCGAGCAGGTCGCCCGCCTCCACGCCGAGCAGCTCCGCATCCTCGAGCGCCTCGAGAGGCTCGAAGGGCGTGACGAGGTTGCCACCCACGAGCGGCGGCTCGCCGAGCTGGAGGCCGTCCGGCTCCGCCTCATTGCGGACCTGGCCGCATCGGCACCGATGGTCTTGCCGGGCCCTCGACTCGATCCGGAAGAGCTGAGGTTGCTCGCCGCCGCCCTCGACCGGCGGCTGACGGCGCTGCCGCCTGCGCAACCGGCGGACCCGAAGCTCGTCGCCCGATCGATCGCCGTCATCCGGTCGCTCCTCGACGAGTCGTGGTTCGGGGACGTGTCCCGAGACGAGCTGCTCGAGATCGAGCGAGTGCTCGGTGGCCTGGCGGGCCCCGAGCTCGATCTGGTGGTGGCGGCGCTCGGCGAAGCCGAGCTGGCTCGGTGGCTGCACGAGCTCGACGGCGTGCGCGGCGGCAACCTCGACGCCTCGGAGGAGACCCGGCTCTTCACGATGCTCGCCCGGAAGGCGGGCGCGGCCACGTTGTGGCGCCTGGCCACGTCGGAGGGCGCCGGGAAGCTCGCCGAGGTCACCGGGGCCGTCCTTGCCGACTCCCCACCGCCCGTCGTGGTCGGGTGGGTCGAGCTGGCGGCCACCGAGGCGGCGGAGAGCGACGAGGCGCTCCTGGTGGCCGTCGCAGCGCTCGAACGGCTCGACGAGGCGTTTCGCACCGTGGCGGTCATCGAGCTGGCGGCCGCCGGCACGCTCGACCCACTCCTGGCCGCGGCGGCCGACCTGGCTCGCCGCCTCGACCCGGGGCGGGACGGATCGATCCTCACCGAGCTCTTCGAAGGCGCGGTGGACGGGATGGCAGGCGTCGTCACCGGGCTGGCCGGTCTGACCATCGTCGGCCTGTGGGATCGCGAGGACTTCCGGAGGAACTGGTCGAGCGTCGCCGGGCTCGGGAGTCTTCTGTTCGCCGACCCCGCCGCCTTCTTCGGCATCGTCGCCGACGTCGAGATGTTGCGTGCCAACCCGGCTCGCTGGGCCGGCTCGCTCACGCCGGACGCCATCGCGTCGTTCGTCGGAGGAGGCCTCGCCGCCAAACTCGCCCGGCGGGGCGTGCTCGGCGTCGGTGTCCACGGGGCCATGCTGTGGCTCGACGAGGTCGCTCTCGACGCCCGGGCGCTGCGGCGCATCCTCGTCATCGACGAGGCGGGAGCGATCCGGCCGACGGGGCTGCGGGTCGCCTCCGAGGGGTTGCGCCGGATCTTCGACGGCGGCTCGGTGCGGGGCCGGTTCATCCCGAACCTGCGCAAGGTGTTGCTCGACGACGGCTTCTCGCTTGGGCGCGCCGCTCGGGGAGCCGGATACCTGTTCGAGAAGGGATTGGAGGAGGTGCGCATAATGCGACGGAACGGAGGGTGGGACGTTCGGATGAGGAACCGGTTCGGCAACGATCTGGACGAGTGGGGCAACGTCGCGCCGAGCGACCTGACACACGGCATCGAGGTGTTCCCCAAGTGACGCGGCTGACGACGACCGACGAGATCAACGCGGTGCTCGAGCGCTACCTCAACCTGACGGAGTGCATCCTCGACGACGTCGTGTGGCGCGACTTCGGCACGACGATCGACCTCGTGTTCGACAACGTGTGGGCCGAGGCGTGGAAGCTGCGCCAAGACGTAAACGACGTGCGGGACCCCGTCGTCATGCGGCTCTACTCGGTGCAGACGGTGCGCCTCGACAACGCCCTCAACGACTACATGGTCGCCGAGCCGTGGATGCTCGATTGGGGGCTCGCCGAGGTCGAGTGGGTGGAGGCGGTCGATGTGGAGGGGAGCCCTCTCGCACATGGCGGCCGGGGGATCCGCAGGATCGACGTGAAGGGATGGGGCGCCAGGCATCTGACAGTCGAGTTCGTCGACATGGAGTTCGTTCCCAGCCCGGATCCAGACCCGACGAGGGGGAGGTTCGACCCGGCTGTGAAGCGTGGGATCGCAGCCACCCATGTCGGTCTCGGGCCGGCGGCGAGCGAGCGGCCGCCGCGGCGCAAGCTCCCGTGACGCTCATTCGCTAGCTTGGCGTCGTAAGGGTCCGTGTGGCGGGCCTGGGCGGGAATCACGGCGAGACGTGTGGCGCCGCGAGGCTGCCCGATGTGCGCAGGCGCGCCGCACGGTGTTCTCTCCGCAAGCTCTGGGAGGAGCAAGATGAGCTTCGACACGCTCGGTGATCTCAACTGGCTGGCCGTGATCGTCGCGGCGGTCCTCTGGTTCGCGCTCGGGGCCGCCTGGTACCACCCGGCGGTGCTCGGCAAGCCCTGGATGCGCTCCGTCGACTGGGACCCGGAGGCGTCACCGCCCGCCATGACGACGATGTCGTACGTCGGGCCGTTCGTCGCCTACCTGGTGGGCGCCATCGCAATCGGGATGTTGGCGCTGGCGACGGCGTCGGACACCTTCGGCGAGGGGCTGGTGCTCGGCCTCGTGGTCGGCGTCGGGATCTCGGCGGCGCTGTTCTACGTGACGGCCGTGTTCGATCCGCAGAAGAAGGAGCCGATGACGTGGTTCTGGATCTCCGGCTTGTACCACCTCATCGGCATCGTCGTCGCCGCCGTGCTCGTCTCGATCTGGTGAGAGGGCGGAGCCCATCGGCCGGCTGAGAGCGTTCGCCCGCCTCAGCCGTCCCCACTTCCTGCTCGGCGGGGCCCTCATGTTCGCCGTGGGCGCCGCGGCCGCCGCCCGCATCGGCGTGGCGCGCTACGCCCTGGCGCAGGTCATGGTGACGGCGTCCCAACTGACGGCGCACTACGTCAACGAGTACGCAGACGTCGACGCCGACCAGGCGGTGGCCAACCGCACGATGTTCTCCGGGGGAAGCGGGGTGCTGGTGTCCGGCGGTCTCGGTGCCGGTGTGGCGCTGCAGGCCGCCTTCGTGACGACCGGGCTCTCCGTGGCGGCTGCTGTCGCGGTGGGGGCGAGCGCCCCGCTGACGGCAGGCCTCGGTCTGGTGACGTTGGCGGTGTCGTGGGCATACTCGATCCCTCCCGTGAGGCTCCTCGGTACCGGGTGGGGCGAGCTGGCGACCTCGCTCACCGTTGCCGGGTTGGTGCCACTGATCGGCGTCACGTCGATGGGGTCGTCGCCGAGCGAGGCGTTGTGGTGGGCAGTCGGCATCCTGGTCCCGATCCACGTCGCGATGATGCTCGTGTTCGAGTTGCCCGACCTCGAGTCGGACGCTCTCGTCGGCAAGCGGGTGCTGGCGGTGCGGCTCGGCGAGGAGCGCACCAGGGCGTTCGCGTCCGGATTGCTGGCGGCAGCAGCAGCGACCGGCGTGGCCGCGGACGGTTCGGATGCGATCTCCGGTGCGACGTGGGCCGTCGTCGCAGGTGTCGTCCCGGCAGCCGTGCTGCTCTCGGCGATGAGGCAGCGCCAGTACGGGACGATGACGGCGGCCGCCGTGGCGACGCTCGTCGTGGTCGCCGCAGGTCTGCTCGTGGCGATCGCTTCGTGATCGCCGGTCAGTCTCCGTTGGCGGCGGATGACCCGACGACGTGCGGGAGGTACGTCCGGTAGCGGGCGACCACGTCGGCGGCATCCTCGACAGTCACGTCGTAGCGCAACAAGGCCTGTTCGAGGAGGCGCAGCATCTCCTCGAAGTGTTCGTCCGAGATCCCGAGGTTGGCGTGGACTTCGCGGATCTGCTCGTCGGTGAAGCTCGCAGGCCCACCCATCATCATCGCCATGAACAGCGCCTGATGCTCGACGAGGCCCGCGATGTGGACGTTCGCGAAATACGGTCCGAGCTCTTTCGACCGCAGCACGTCGCCGTAGAACGACGACACCACCTGCACCACCTTGTGGCGCCCATACCCGTCGAGGGGGGTCACGCCCATCCGTTACGAATCTAGCCCGATCGCCCCCAAGTCGACCTCGACTCCCGGCAGCCCAGGTTGGCGTTGCCATTGCCCGGCCGTAAAGTGAAGCCCCACAGCGACGCGGGGTGGAGCAGTCTGGTAGCTCGTCGGGCTCATAACCCGAAGGTCGCGGGTTCAAATCCCGCCCCCGCTACGAACGAAAACCCTTGCACCGCAAGGGTTGTCGCTGGTCTGGAT
>Ga0302046_10006620_pt1 | contig 10088 bp, 8 predicted proteins | sample RVTome_11_FD_200261 | JGI IMG/M metagenome (GOLD analysis project Ga0302046, IMG submission 200261) | Soil microbial communities from uranium-contaminated site in the Upper Colorado River Basin, Wyoming, United States - RVT147D111 (version 2) ... | reverse complement strand
AACCTGAAATGCCAGCGCCAAATCTTTGGCGTTTCTGGTCACCGGGCCGATTTGGTCAAGCGATGAACCAAACGCTACCAATCCGTAGCGGGACAATGCTCCATATGTCGGTTTGAGTCCCAGAACCCCGCAAAACGATGCCGGCTGCCTGACCGAGCCGCCTGTTTCAGAACCAAAGGCCAACGGAACAATCTTTTGGGCCACTGCCGCAACGGAACCGCCTGAAGAACCGCCCGGGACGAGCGAATGGTCCACCGGATTTTTAACCGGGCCGTAGTAAGAATTCTCATTCGATGAACCCATGGCGAATTCATCGAGGTTGGTCTTGCCAATTATCACCGCGCCCGAGTCAATCAGTCTATCCACAACGGTGGCATTGTAAGGCGGCTTGTAATCGTTTAGAATATGAGAAGCGCAGGAAGTTAGATAGTCTGTGTATGAAATGTTGTCTTTGATAGCAACTGGTACACCTGCTAATGGCTTTCCCTTCTTTTCTTTCGACTTATCAATTTCACCTGCTTGCTTCAGCGCCTTTTCTTCGCAGATGGTGATGAAGGCGTTGATTTCTTTGCCTTCGGTTTTGGCCAGCTTGAGGGCTTCTTGAGTTAACTCAACCGCAGAGAGTTTTCCGGAGGTAACTCCATCGGCTATTTCGTGGGCAGAGAGGGATTTGTAGTCAGACATAGGCCGAATATAGCAAGCTTATTAGCCGATGGAAAGTGTCTCATATTCAATGAACCCATTCCTTGGGGCGACCCATTCAATCTGTTTTGATTCCCGACTACGGACTTCGGGAATGACAGAGATTGACACAGCGTGTCAAGTGGCAGATAAGGACATCTGCCACGCACGAAATACAGTGAAGACCCTGACGACTCTCGTAATCACCACAAAACTTGTAGCGCCAAGAGTAAATATAGAAAAAATACACACTTTCCGCTTATTGCGTTTTTAGCCAAAAAAAGGGTGAACCAGAAAGTTCACCCCTACAAAATCAGGTTCCAGTGGGCGGCAGACGTCCCGTCTGGCCCCTATGCCAATTCCACTACAACATCGGCAGGTAGGTGTCGACTTCGTATTTGGTCACGAAAGTGCGGAATTTGTCCCACTCCATACGCTTGTTTTCCAGAAGTTTGTTGAAGACGTGCTCGCCCAGCGCCTCGCGGACAAGTTTCGATTTTTCGGTTTCGCGAATGGCGTCCTCAAGCGAGCCCGGAAGAATATCGAATTTGTATTTGTCTTTTTTCTCCGGCGGCAGATGGAAGATGTTGTCCTCGACCGGATCGGACAGTTTGTAATTTTTTTCGATGCCTTCGAGTCCGGCGGCCAGCATGCAGGAGAAGGCCAGATAGGGATTACAGCCGGGGTCGGGGGAGCGAAGTTCAACGCGGGTGGCTTTTTCCTTGCCGACACGGTACATCGGCACGCGCACCATACTGGAGCGGTTACGGCGTCCCCAGGTGATATAGACGGGGGCTTCGTAACCGGGAACGAGTCGTTTGTATGAATTGGCCCATTGGTTGGTCAAGAGAGTGAACTCTTTGACGTGACTCAACAGTCCGGCCACAAAACTGCGGGCGATTTTTGAAAGATGGTATTCGTCTTTGGAATCGAAAAATAAATTTTTGTCGTCCTTAAAAAGAGACATATGGCAGTGCATGCCGCTGCCGTTCTGGCCGAATATCGGTTTGGGCATGAATGTGGCATAAACGCCGTTTTGCTGGGCTACTTCTTTGACGACAAACCGATAAATCTGTGCAAAATCAGCCATCACCAGCGCTTCCTGATACTTCAAGTCTATCTCGTGCTGGCTGTGGGCGACTTCGTGGTGCGAACATTCGACCGGAATTTTCAAATCTTCCAGCGCGGCCACCGTCATTTTGCGGGTTTTGGTGCCCAAATCAACCTGTTCATAGTCGAAATAACCGGCTTTGTCCAATGTCGACGGTTCCTGGTCGTTGTAAAAATAGAAGTATTCCATTTCCGGGCCGACGTAATATGTCCAGCCTTTTTCTTCAAGCTTTTTCAAATTCCGTTTCAACACCCAGCGCGGGTCGCCCTCGTAGGGAGTGCCGTCGGGGTTTTGGATGTCGCAAAACATCATGGCGATTTTTTCGCCGCCGACTGTCCAGGGAATTATGCGAAATGTCAGTGGGTCGACAATGGCCATCAGATCGGATTCTTCGATACGGGCAAAGCCCTGCACCGAAGAGCCGTCGAAACCCTGGCCTTCCTCGAGCACTTGTTCGATTTCGGAGCGGGTGATAGACATGCCTTTGATTTTGCCGAGAATGTCGGTGAAGCAGAGCCGGATATATTTAACGCCGGCGTCGTCGATTTGCCTAAGAACGTCCTCCTTAGTTCTGGTCACTTATTTTATCCTCCACGCAGGTATATGGGTTTGTTGACACGAAAATTAAAGCAGGCAATTTATGTGAGACGACTCGAAATACAATGAAAATTTGGAAAATGTTGGGAGAATTATTTTTGAAGCTTTTTTTTGAATAAACGTAATTTTGAATGCTTAAAGTAATACTTCATAGAATGGCTTAATCTGCTTTGAGGTCAAGCTCTATGTGAGTCTGGGCCGGGTTAAGCCGGCGGTAGGTGACACCGGCCAAATCGAACATCTTTTTGGCTGCTTTGAAGATGTCCTCGGCGGCATACTTGTCAGAAAGATAGACTACTTCCTTGATTCCCACCTGAATCATCAGTTTGGCACAATCGTTACAGGGGAATAAAGAAACATAAAGAGTGGCGCCTTCGAGTTCGGCTTTGTTGGAAGAGTTTGTTATGGCGTTCATTTCAGCATGACAGACATAGGGGTATTTGGTGTCGAGGAAGTCGCCTTGACGATCCCAGGGGAGTTCGTCGTCGGAGCAGCCGGCCGGGAATCCGTTATAGCCAATGCCGATAATCCGCTTCCGAGCATTGATAATACAAGCGCCAACCTGGGTGTTGGGGTCTTTGGATCGGTGGGCCGAGAGTTGCGCCACGCCCATGAAGTAATCATCCCAGCTGATATAGTCGGTGCGCTTTTTTTGCATCAAGGGAGAATAATTTAATCGGCTCGTCTAAGAAAGGGAAATAAACTATTGCACTCGCCTTTGGTGCTGAAGATATCGGGCGGCAACTTCGGCAAGTTCATTGCCATGCAGGCGTTCAATTATGTACAGGGCGGCATCTATCCCGGAGGTAACACCCCCGGCGCTGATTATTTTGCCATTGTCGACATAGCGCTGACCCCGGACCACAGTTGTGTTTTTGGCGTAGTTCTCGAGTTCATCGACGTCACTTTCGTGCGCAGTAGCTTTAAGTCCATCCAGAAGCCCGGCACTGGCCAAAATAAACGAGCCGGAACATACGGACAGAACGAGTTCAGCATCGGCGGCTGTAGCTTTGATATAATTTAGCACTCGTTCGTTTCGCATAACTTCGCCAACACCTCCGCCGGGGACTACCAATATATCGGGTGGGGGGCAGTTATCTATCCGATAATTCGCGTTGACTTCGAGAGTTCCGTGACCGGTAATAATGGACAAAGAATCCGGAGAAACGGTGTAAACATCAAAGTATCCGGCCGAAGCCAGAAAGACATCCAACGGCCCGGAGAAATCGAGTAATTCGACACCGTCGAAAACCAGCACCGCCACTTTTTTTATCGCACTTTTCAAGGTCAGAGTCATATTGCAGCAGGGGCAGTTTCCGGCCTGGTCATAAGTTTTGTCGTCGCAGTCGCATCCGCACGGCTGGCAAATATAGATCTGCTTTGCTTCAGGGACTTCCGGCGGTTGTGCCGAAATTAACGTTACAATTATGAAAATGAGCGATATTATTATCGCCGCTACTTTTGCCCAGTGAATAGACATAATTTTACTCCCTACTGAATAATGTAAGTTATGCCTTTAGTACGCAGGATTTCGGTTGAAGTTTAAAATAAAAAAGGCGCCAAGTTCAATTACCCGACGCCCGCGAGAATCTTCTAGAAATCAGTGTTAGGAGTGTGCCGGCCGGGTGATACTTTTCAATTCATCTTTAGTCAGCTGGCGGAAAGAGAACTTGTAGCCGTAATAGACTGCCAATCCATAAAAGAGTAAGTCAATCGGAGAGAAAGTATATTTCATAATTTCACCGGCAACGTTTGGATTAAGCCCGGCTATGACTTCGGCAAAGGCGATGCCTTCCTGGTTTGAAAAGATAATGCAGGTTGTGAGCAGATTGCCGACCATGCATCCGAATAATGATAATGCCGCGCCGAAATAACCAAACATCGGGTCGACACCCTGCCCCATTTTGCGGACGCCGAAACCGGCCAAAAAGCCGATACCGATCGCCATAAATCCAATCTGATATTGTGTCAAAGCGGTAATTATGGCCCAGACAATCGAACCTGCCGAGGCGCCGACCAAGCCACCGACGATACCCATAGTGATGTTCTGGTTGTCGCGAATCTGCTGCAACAGCATTTTGCTTTTAGATTCGTCGATTATAAGATTAGGTTTATTTTCCGGAGCCGGTTGGGTTTTAACGGTTTGCGTGGCGAATTGATCGTATACGGGGTCTTTGGCGGAGCCCATTGAAGCAGTTTTATCCGGGTCAAACATTTTGTACCTCCCTGAAGGTTTTCCATTTTCCTTCGTTGGAATTTGGGAATTTTCAATAGGAGTATTATCGACAAATATAATTAAGACGGTTAATTTTCGGGTGGTTAGAAATTGAACAAAAAAGGGGCTTTAAGCCCTCTGATTCTGCTGTATATAATGGGAATTTAGGTAGCCGTCTAAATCGAGTGAATCAGGATTTGACAGGACGTTTTCTATGGAGGCGTTTCGTTCGAACCAAATGATCTCGATGTCTCACACACAGATTGATTGGTTTTCCGATGCCGGCCGCCAGTTCTCTTTTTCAGTCAGTTTTTGGACATATACTTTTTGAATCAATTCATTTTCGTTGTCCCAATAGCAAATGACCAAATAGTGCCATTCTCTTCCCTGATGGCAGATGATAAATCCGACTCCGGGGCGGGCTTTGGTGATGGCAGGAGTAGGGAGAGCCGAAGCAAATTGTATTATGGCTTGTTCGTAGAGTGGCCAGTCGAATGCACTGGAATTATGCTGGATTTGATATGTCTTGAATCGGAAACCGTTGACGTCGGTAACCACTCGGAATTTTGTCGTACGCGGGCAGAATGGTTCGCCAATTTTAAGCATTTGAAATTGTCATATCAAAGATAATGTCAGGGGCACGGGGCTCCCGACCTACGAAACTTCGAATATTACCTCCCAGCCACCTTATTTAAGGCAAACTTGATTCCCTCGAGGATGTCAACGGGTACCGGAAAGACCAGTGTGGAGTTTTTCTCGGCGGCGACTTCGGTCAGCGTCTGAAGATATCGCAGCTGCATAGTGCCCGGCGATGCAGATATCACTTGCGCGGCTTCGCTTAGTTTTTGGGCGGCCTGGAACTCACCCTCGGCCTCGGCCTGTTTGGCCATGGCTCGCTGCATTTCCGGCGGCAAGTCGACATTCTTGACTTCAACAACTGATACTTTAACACCCCAGGGTTCCGTTTGGTCGTCAATAATCTGCTGGAGCTGGGCGTTTATTTTTTCGCGATTGGCCAAGAGGTCATCGAGTTCGACTTGTCCCAGCACTGAACGCAAAGTTGTCTGTGCAATCTGCGAGGTAGCTTCAAAAAAGTTGGCAACAGATACAATAGAGCGGTTGGCATCGGTGACCTGAAAATAAAGCACAGCGTTTACTTTTATTGAGACGTTGTCTTTGGTGATGACGTCCTGCGGGGGAATGTCGTAAGTGATAACGCGGAGATCGACCCGCACCATTTTATCGACAATCGGAATGAGGATGATAAGCCCGGGGCCTTTGGCGCCGATTAGACGGCCAAGACGGAAAATGACGCCCCGCTCGTATTCTTTTAGAATACGAATCATGTTGAACAAAAGGATCAAGCCCAGAAAAATGATTACTGTTAAACCGTAGAATTGCGGCATTTTTACACCTCAACTATTTATTATGTTTTCTTACTTTCAATAGCAGATTGTTGACTTCGACAACTTCGACTTTGGCGCCGACTTCGAGCGGCTCATCGGATTCCGATTTCCACAGCGCACCTTCGACATAAACAAATCCGCCGCTGCGGACTTGGCCGATTTTACCGAGCATGCTTTCGTTGCCGATAGTCGGACGGTTGCGGGAGGCTTTGATTACCAGCCATGAGACGAGAAAGACACAGACGCCGACAAATACGACAACGCTAATCAGCACGGATTTGGAGATTTTCAATGATGGGTCAACTGTGTCGATCAGCATAAGTCCTCCCAGAAACAAAGAAATAACTCCGCCGATAGTCAATAAGCCATGGCTGACAACTTTGATTTCGGCGATAAATAATATTGCAGCTAATAGAATCAATGCCACGCCTGCATAATTAATGGGTAGTGTCTGGAAAGAATAGAATGCCAGTATGAGCGATATGGCGCCGACCACTCCGGGAAATATTGAACCGGGATTGTAAAGTTCGAGAATGATACCGAGCCCGCCGATGGACATCAGAATGAAGGCCACATCGGGCTGTGTAATTAAATCAAGAATTTTGTGCACGAACGAGATTTCAATTTCCACGACTCGAGGATCTTTGAGCGAGAGATTCCGTTTGCCGAGCGGGAGGTCAACTTCTTTGCCGTCAATTTGCAAAAAGAGGTCATCGAGATTTTTGGCGCGAACATCAATGACATTCAATTCGAGCGCCTCTGAATCAGGGATTGAGACGGATTCACGCACGGCTTTTTCGGCCCATTCGGCGTTGCGTCCTCTTTTTTGAGCGGAAGCTTTAATTTGTGCGACAGCGTCATTGGTGATTTTTTCGTTCATTACGGAATCAACTTCTGCTCCGCCTCCTGCCACGGGATGCGCCGCGCCGATATTGGTCGAGTGGGCCATGGCGGCAATGTGAGCGGCATAAGTCATGTAGACTCCCGCCGAACCGGCTCTGGCACCCGAAGGCGCGATATAAATGCAGACCGGAACTGGTGAATTAAGGAAACTTTTGCAGATGGCCCAGGTTGGTTTAGTAAAACCGCCGGGAGTATCGAGTTCTATTACAAGCAGCTCGGCGTTGTTTTCATCGGCCAGTTCGATTGCCCCTTCTATTCGGGAGTCGGTTACAGTACCGATGGCGCCGTCAATAGTCATCAGATAGACCAATGAGCGGTTGGCGGCTTCGGAAATAGTAGCTGAATCTGTTGATTTGGCGGAGCCTTGTGCCTGAACAGTTCGAATAGTTAGCGCAATCAACTGCATCGCCAACAGAAAAACTCCGAGAGAAAGCAATAGCTTGTGAATCAGCTTCATGGAAATAATATGGATTGAATAAGAGATGAAGTCAAACTAAATCGCTGGCAAAGCCAGTTTGTTAAAAATTAATATCGCCAGAGCTAAACTTTATTTCGCTATCAAGAACAGTGGCTAAAACTTTGACGTCGTAAAGTTTGTTAGCCGGAATTTTGGTAATATCGTTCGAGAGTACCACGAAATCTGCCGGATATCCGGGCAGAAGCCGACCGCGGCAATGCTCCTGCCCTACTGCAATTGCGGGGCCGACAGTAAATCCGTAAAGGGCTTCTTCGGCAGTAATTTTTTGCACTGGATAAAACACATCGCGAGTGCCTGAACGGGCTCGTCGAACCGCGGCGACAATTCCGGCGATAGGGTCGAGTGGTTCGATGGGAACATCGGAGCCGAAGGCCAAATCTATTCCTTGGTCGATTAAGGAGCGGAAGATGTAAGCGTCGCTCCCGCGTTTACCCCAGTATTTGCGGACCATTTTGATATCGGAGGGACAATGCGAAGGCTGCATTGAGGCAACTATTTTCAGTTTTTTGAGTCGCGCAATGTCTTTTCTTTGGCAAAGCTGGAGATGTTCGATGCGATGTCGTGCTCCGCCTTTCAATTTCGGCGCTTTTTCAAATACGTCTATGACATTCGAGACAGCTTTATCGCCGATGGCATGAATGGCCGCAGGAAGGCCAATTTTTGCAGCTTGGGTGACTTCGTCGAGCATTTCCTTTTTGGATTTAACTTCGATGCCAAAGTTATTTTTGCTCCCCATATATTTCGAAAAGCAGAGAGCCGTCTGACTTCCGAGTGAACCATCGGAAAATATTTTGATTCCCGCTATGCGCAGGAAATCATCTCCGGTGCCGAATTTTATTTTATTTTTGATAAGATTGGGAATTTGCGACGCTGGAAAATAATAATTAATTCTCAAACCGAGTTTTTTTCGTTCGGCCAGTTCGGTGAAATATTCAAAGGCATGCGGGCTGGAATCGACCGAATGAACGCCGGTGACGCCTTTTTCATAGGCGTGCTTTAGCGCCATTTGATAGTATTTGGCGATTTGCGTTTTAGATGGTTCGGGGATTATTTCGTGAATCGGATTAATTGCCGGGCCTTCGCGAACTATTCCGCCGGGGGAGCCATCGGACAATCGCTCGATCTTTCCGCCATTGGGGTCGGGCGTATTTTTATTGTATCCGGCCAGTTCCAGCGCCTTACTGTTGACCCAGGCGGAGTGTTGGTCTTTTGAAAATATGAATGCCGGACGGCCGAAGGAGACTTTGTCGAGCATGAATTTGTCGGGTTCGATTCTTTTTTTGAACCAGTCAGGAGAGTAGCCGCCGCCGATTATCCATTCACTTTTTCCAAGCTTTGCGGCAAACTTTTTTATTTTGTTCAGGCATTTATCGAGTGAATCGAGGCCGTCGAGATTGACGCGCCCGAATGTTAACGCAAAATAATAAAAGTGGGTGTGAGAATCGACAAATCCGGGGACAATCGTTTTCCCCTTTAAATTTATTTTTACGTAACTTTTAAATTCAGCGCTGTGCTGGAGATAGTCGCCGATTGCTACAATGCGGCCGCCGGATACGGCCATTGAGTTGACGACCAGATTTTCGAGTTGGGGATATATACGGGTGTTAAATATCAGCCGATTATTTTTCAAAATTCTCTCCCCTGATTCGCACATCCCCTTTACGTTTAGTTAACTTTATACGGTCAGTCTCTTCCAGTATGGGAATGGCAAATTTGCGCGAGAATTTGAAACTGTCGCGCAGTTCACCGACAGTGAGTTCGGATTTGTTGTTGAGCGTCGCTTTAATAAATGTTAAGATGTCATTCCAGGCCCGCCCGGTAAACAGAAATTTTGAACTGCATTTGTATACCTGCCCGGAACTTAATAAGTGTCCGACAGCTTGTTTATTCTTTTTTCCATTCGAGGTTAGTTCTGAAATTGATGGCGGCATATAGGGCGACTTTTTTATTTCGGCAAGAATACTATCGCAGGCTTTTTGGATATCATCGGGAATTGCTTCAGTTGCGCCCAATAGCTTAAATAGATCATTTGATTGGGATAGTTTGTTTTGATTGACTAAATAGCTTAAAACAATTTTGGTTTTGACAATATCGAGATTTGAACCGATACCGATTTCATCAGCTGTCAGAGATTTTAAGCCGCCGCTTTTTTCGAATATGCTTTTGACATTTTCAAATACGGCAGTTGACAATTTCTTCATTAAGTCTGTTGCGAATATGTGGCCGCCGATTGTTTGTATTTTGCCGTTAGCAACCAGTATGTCCAGATAATTGGCGATTTCAGACTGAGATAATACGGAGTATTTCAAAAGTTCAGCTTTTTCTGCAACTTTTTGTTTTTGCAGCTCTGACATTATCATTTGTTTGGGATTAAAGAGATTCCTGCTATTGAGATACTCAAGTTGTGACAGCATGCTCTTACGCGGTACTGTATCCAAGTGGTCAATAATGATTCCACCGCCCAGTGTGACCATCGGGGTCGGCAACCGGAGTACGAAGCGGTCACCTACCAATGCATAAACCGGGCTATCGAGCTTTACTAAAGCATTTCCGCTTGCGCCGGCAGCAATTGTCGTTTGATTCAATAAGTATATTTCGCCTTCAATTTCGGTAGTTCCGACCAGCAATAAGACCCGCCTGCGGTTGGTCAGCTTGACGCTACAGTTTTTTAGTAATTCTACTTGAATCGCCAGGACC
>Ga0302046_10006619_pt1 | contig 10090 bp, 1 predicted proteins | sample RVTome_11_FD_200261 | JGI IMG/M metagenome (GOLD analysis project Ga0302046, IMG submission 200261) | Soil microbial communities from uranium-contaminated site in the Upper Colorado River Basin, Wyoming, United States - RVT147D111 (version 2) ... | reverse complement strand
CAGCGATGCCTCGACGCCAGCTGCCGGATCGCCGCGATATGGTCCGGCAGACCGTTGTCGCCCATGTCGCCGTACCACGTGTCGAGGTAGGCCTTGCTGCGGTACGGCGTCCCCATCGCATCGACGTTGATCACGATGAAGCCCAGTTCCGCCAGTGCCTGCACCTGGCCGAACACGGCGTAGACCAGGCCGGGATCCGTGGTCGGGAAGAAGCGCTTGGGCGTCGCAATGATCTGCGGGCCCGGATAGATGTGATCGATGATCGGATACGATCTCGTCGAATCGAAGTTGGTCGGCTTCCACATCACGCCGTACAGGTCGGTCACACCATCCCTCGCCTTCACCGTGAACGGCTCGCCACCGCGCCAGCCGGTCGCGAGCAGCCGGGACGCGTCGCCCTGTTCGAGCGTGCGCAGGAGACGGCCGTCCGCGGCGCGCAGAACGGTCACGGGTGGTGCATCGATGCGGGACCAGCTGTCCACGAACGAGCGGCCGTCGGCTGCGAACGAGATCCGGTGATCACCAGGCTCGGGCGTGAGCAGCCGTAGCCCGCTGCCGTCGAGGTTCACGACGTACAGGTGACGCAGGTACGGATCACGGGCCGGCTCGCGGCCGCGTGCGGTGAACCACACCCGACCGGTCGCATCATCGGCGTGCACGAGAGTGGCGACGGCCCATGGGCCGGTCGTGATGCGATTGACGAGCGCGCCGTTGGCGTCGAAGCGGTAGAGATGACCCCAGCCGTCGCGCTCCGAGAACCAGATGATGTCCTGGCCGCCGTTCATCACCCGCCAGTTGGGCGGCTCACCATTGTCCAGATTCAGTTCGACGAAGCTCGCTGCACTGTCTTTCGCGAGGACGCGCGCGTCGCCTGTCGCGACGTCTGCGACCATGAGCTGCACGCGCTTCGGCCCGCGCGTCGCGTGCGTGAAATAGAGCCTGCCGGAGTCGTGACTCCACTTCACCGTGCGCCACGTCGAATCCGGTCCGATGCCGACCAGACCGTTCACCTGCTGCGTCTGCGCATCCACCTTCACACGCAGGTTCGAGCGGGCTGCCACATCGATCACGTGGATGTCGTAGCGCGGAATGACCGAATCGCCCGGCTGCGCGTACGGAAACACGAATCCGCGCGGCCGCGGCCGCGTCACCGTGTAGAGCATGATGCGGCCGACGCCGCGCTCATCCGTGCGCTGCACGGCGATCCGGCGTGAATCGGGCGACCACTGCAGCACGGGCCGGACCGGCGCCGGCCGCAGCTGGGCGTTCGCGCGCGGCTCGGTGACGCCGTACGCGAAGTATCGTTCGCCATCCGTCGTGAGCCGGACCGAATCGCCGCCGCCGGCCGGCCGCACGTGCAGGTCGAAGTCGTGCACGAATGCTTCCTGGTCACCGTCCGGCGAACGTACGAAGGACACCGGCAAACGCGGCGCCGTGTCCTGAACGGCGCAGACGTAGCTCGCAACGTCGCAGGCGAATGTGCGCGCGCGCACATGGAACCGGATGCGCGTGTCAGCACCATCGAAGTCGAAGCTCTCGAACGGCAGCCGCTGCGCATCGTAGCTGGTGTCATTCGCCAGCGACATGGCAGCCGCGAGTCGTGCATTGTCGAAGGCCGGCGCGTGGGTCGGCCGCGCGGGATCGGCCAGCATGAATGCCGCCCCGTCCGGCCGGTTCACGCGGTACCAGAATCGGCCGTCCGCCATCCAGCGCGGCGTGCCCGGCTCGCCATCCACGAGGAGCGTGGTGTGCCACGTGAGCAGCCGCTCGGCTCGCGAATACTCCGCGTCCGTCATCGGCGCAGGCCGCGTCGTCGTGCGCGTCGGCGATGCCGCTGTCGCCGATCCCCGGCTGTCACCTTGTGATGGCGTGGCGCCCGTCTGCGCCCGGTCTGCGGTCTGTGCGGCCGTGACCACGTTCGCCTCACGGACCTCGGGGAGGAGGTGGCGCACGAAGTACTCCCAGCGGCGCCGGATCACGTACGGTTCGTTGAGCCCGTGCGCGCGGTCCGGCAGGATGACGAGGTCGAATGTGCGGTTCGCCTTGACCAGCGCATCCACGAGCTGCAGCGTCATGGCAGGATGCACGTTGTCATCCATGTCACCGTGCATGATGAGCAGGCGCCCGCGCAGGTTTGCGGCGAGCAGCGCATTGATCTGATTGTGGTAGTTGTCGCTGGCACGTGCGCTGTCACGCACGAGCAGGCCCTGGTACTGCTCGGCCCAGTAGTGGCCGTACGAACGGTTGTCGTGGTTGCCGGATGTCGATACGGCGACCCGGAAGAATTCCGGATGGCGCAGTATTGCACCGGTCGATGAGAAGCCGCCACCCGAATGTCCGTAGATGCCGACACGCTCGAGGTCGATGAACGCGTGCCTTGCTGCGAGCTGGCGGACGGCGGCGATCTGATCGGGAATCCCGTTGTCGCCCATGTTGCCGTACCACGCATCATGGAACGCCTTGGCGCGGTATGGCGTGCCCAGCGCATCCACCTGCATGACGACGAACCCCAGCTCCGCGAGCGCCTGCGCTTCGCCTCGCCGGTCCACGTCGAAGCTCCAGACGCCGACGCTGCCGATCTGCGGGCCGGGATAGATGTTGACGATGATCGGGTAGCGACGCGTCGCGTCCAGGTGCTTCGGCAGGAACAGCAGACCCCACAGATCAGTGACGTTGTCTCTCGCCTTCACCGTGAACACGTGCGGTGGTGTCCAGCCGGCGGAGACCAGCTGCGTCAGGTCGACCGTTGCGAGCGCGAGTACGGTGCGGCCGGTCGTGTCGCGCACGGCGGCGGCACCGCCGTTGTCGGGTGCTGACCAACGGTCGACGAAGAAGCGGCCGCTCTTCGCGAACGCGATCGTGTGGTCCGCTTCCTCGGGTGTAAGCAGCGTGATGCCGGAACCATCGAGGCGCGCGCGGTAGAGCTTGCGGAAGTACGGATTGCCGAGCGGCTCGCGGCCGCGCGCCGTGAACCAGATGACGCCGGCCGTCTCATCGATGTGCAGGACGTCGGCGACGGTCCACGGACCGCTCGTGATGCGGTTGCGGATGCCACCCTGGTCGTCCAGGCGGTAGAGGTGAGCCCAGCCGTCGCGCTCCGACTGCCACACGACGTCACCACCCGCCAGGACGAACCAGTTCGGCTTGCCGCTGCGCAGCAGGTTGAGCTCGACGTGCGTCGCACTGGTGTCCTTCGCGATTATGCGCGTCGCCCGACCGGTGGCGAGGTCGGCTTCCATGAGCTGGACACGCTTGCGGGCGCGAACGTGGTGCGTGAAGTACAGCCTGGCCGCGTCCGGCGACCACTTGACCGTCAGCCAGTCGTTGCCCGGCCCCATGCCCGCGAGGCCGGACATCGGATACGGCTGGGGCGGCACGTCAATGCGCAGATTGCTGCGCGACGCCACATCGATCACGTGCATGTCGAACGTGCTGACTGCCGAATCGCCCGGCAGGCCGTAGCGGTAGAACCAGAACTCGGGCCGCGTCCGCGTCGACGAGTACATGGGCATGACATCGACGGCGCGCTCATCATGACGAGCGACTGCGATGCGCCGCGAGTCCGGCGACCATTCCAGCCAGGGAGCCGGCCGCTGGTTACCGCGCAGCTGTCCCGGCCGCGGCGCCGCAATGCCGTAGCGCCAGAACTCTTCCCCGTCCGTCGTCAGCCGCGTCGAGTCACCGCCGCCCGCGGGGCGCACATACAGGTCGTGCCCGTGGACGAACGCTTCCCAGCGCTCATCCGGCGAACGCACGTGGTGCGCCGGTCGCTCGAACGTCGTGTCGCGCACGCTGCACGTATACGCCGTGACACTGCAATCGAACCGCCTGCCGTTCACGCGAAACGAGATGTTCCGCTCGCTTTCCAGATCGAACGTGGTGAACGGAAGCTTCGAAGCTTCGTAGGACGTGTCGTTCGCCAGGGACATCGCCGCCGCCAGCCGTGCATTGTCGAACACGGGCCGGCGCGTCCCCGCAACCGGATCCACCAGCAGGAAGACGACACCGTTCGCCGTGCGAACACTGTACCAGAACCGATCCGTCTCGCCGACCCAGTTGGGTGCCGACACCTCGCCCAGCAGCAGCGGCGCAAGGTGCGACCCGAGCAACCGCTCGGCCCGCGCAAAATCGCTTCCCGATTGCGCCGGAGCCGGAACCGCACTTCCACCGAGAACTGCGCAGGCGATCGACACCGACCACGGAACACCGCGCGCCCACATGAACACCTTTCCTTTCACCTCGGCCGACCACCCGATCCGTTCTGCGGCACCAGCAACCGGCACCAGCAACGGCGTTCAACCGCGCGGCAGCCCGATCACGAAACCAGCAGCCGGCTCGACCCCCAACAGGTGCTCCACGAAATAGTCCCAGGTCCGCCGAACGACGTACGGCTCGCCCGCGAACCCGTGATTGCGATTCGGTACGACCAGCATGTCGAAGCGCTTGTTCGCGCGGATCAGCTCATCGACTACGAGCAGCGTCGCATTCGGATGCACGTTGTCATCCAGCGTGCCATACATGAGCAGCAGCTTTCCCTTCAGGTTCCTGGCCAGCAGATGGTTGGCCTGACTGTCGAAGTTGTCACCGTCGCCGTTCTTCTTCAGCAGGCCCTGGTACTTTTCACCCCAGCTGTAGTCGTAGCTGCGGTTGTCGTGATTGCCGGCTGTGGACACTGCCACGTGGAAGACGTCCGGGTAGCGCAGGATCGCGTCAGTCGATGCGAAGCCGCCACCCGAGTGGCCGTAGATGCCGACGCGGCCGGGATCGATGTACGGATGGCGAGCTGCCAGCTGGCGGATGACGGCGATGTGGTCGGGAATCCCGTTGTCACCCATGTTGCCGTAGTACGAATCGTGGAACGCCTTCGACCGCAGTGGCGCACCGAATGCATCGATCTGCATGACGATGAAGCCCAGCTCAGCGAGTGCCCGGGCGTTGCCGCCGGGTGTCACATTGAACGAACGGCTGCCGATGCCGCCTGTCTGCGGGCCCGGATAGACGTAATCGATGATCGGGTAGCTGCGCGTCGAGTCGAACGTGGATGGCCGGAACAGGAGGCCGTGGACGTCCGTCATGCCGTCGCGGCCCTTTGCCGTGAACCGCTCAGGCCAGCCACCCGCCAGCTCGACGTAACGCGACGCGTCGGCCCGCTGCAGCTCGAGCGCGACTGCGCCATCCGGCCGGCGCAGCACCGTGACGGGTGGCCGGTCCCGCCGCGACCATGTGTCGACCAGAAACCGGCCCGATGGCGACATGCTGACCACGTGATCGGCATCTTCCGGCGTCAGCAGTGTGAGACCGGTGCCGTCGAGATTGATCCGGTACAGGTGGCGGAAGTACGGATCGCGATCGGGCTCGCGGCCCGCTGCCGTGAAGAAGACGGTTCGCGCGGTCTCATCGACGCGCACGATCTCGATCACGGCCCAGGGTCCGGAAGTGATGCGATTCTTCAGTGTACCGGTCGTGGCATCGAACAGGTAGAGGTGGCCCCAGCCGTCGCGCTCGGAGAACCAGATCACCTCGCGGTTGCCGCCGATGACACGCCAGTTCGGGAATCCACCCGTGACGAGCGTCAGCTCGACGAAGGTCTTCCCGGTTTCCTCGAGAATCGTGCGTGCATTGCCCGTGCGCAGGTCGAGGTGGACCAGCTCGAATTTCCGGAAGTCGCGCTGGCCGTGCGTGTAGTAGAAGTCGTCGCTGCCGCTGCCCCACTGCGCGTCTTTCCAGAGTGTATCGGCGACGAACCAGCAGCAGCTCGTGTTCACGGCATCCTGCGCGCCTTTCATTGAGCGTGTCTGTGCCCGCGACGTCACATCGAACACGTGCACGTCATAGCGCGGGATCACCGAATCACCGGGCAGCGCGTACCGGTAGCTGTGCAGCACCGGCCGGCCCTTCGCGGTCTCCAGCAGATGCAGCTCTGCGACCTCTCTCTCGTCCAGCCGGTACGTGCCGATCCGGCGCGAGTCCTCCGACCAGACGAGGATCGGCCGCTTTTCCGTGCGCTGGCGCACGCGCGTCACGGCATCGCAGCACGCTTCCGGCGGCGTTGCGTAGCCGAAGTCGGCCTCGCCGTCGTGGCTCAGCTGAACGTCTTCGCCTGTGCCAATGTTGCGGACCCACAGGTTCTCGGCTCGCTCGAAAGCGGCCCAGCGGCCGTCCGGCGAACGCACCTCGGTGGCTGGTCGCCGTTCAGGCTTCTCCGGGCGACAGAGCCACGAGTCGGTGTCACAGACCCAGCCCCTCGCCGTGTCCAGCGCGAGGCGTACGGAGCGGCCGCCGTCGGCGAACTCGAAGGTGTTGAACGGCAGTCGATCGGCGACGTACGAGGTGTCGGCGGCGATCGAGAGAGCGGATGCGAGGCGCGCATGGTCGAATGCGGGACGTCGCGTACGTGCCACGGGATCCACCAGCACGAATTCCCAGCCGGCACCGATCGTGTTGCGGTACCAGAAGCGGTCGTTCTCGAGCCACACCGGACGTACGGCATCACCCACTACGAGCGGACGCGCGTTCGTCGCGAGGAAACGCTCCGCCCGCTCATAATCGGCGCGCGTCCCCTGCGCCACCGCAATGCCGGGTACGACGAGTGCCAGCGCGGCGACCGTGCAGCCGCGTGCACGCCGCCACCGCGCCCGGCGATCAGGTCCATCACGCATGTCGGATAGCTCCGGTGGAGGATACGGCAGGATTGTGTGCGCGGAAGCCGTCGTCAAGTCGGCCGGGCGACCCGGCGACGCCGGCCGGGCAGGCACGAACGGTTCAGTCGCCGGGCAGCTGTGCGGCCGGTGTGGCCGGGGTGAAGGGAGACGCATCCGGGTCGATGTGGAAGCGCTCCTGCAACGACCGGACCTGCGGCTGGCGTGACCGCTGGGCGATCACGGCCTCACAGGCCGCCGCAGCTGCCGACATCGTCGTGCAGTACGGCACCCGTCGCACAATGGCGCCTCGCCGCATGGCGAAGTCGTCGTACTGCGATTTCTTGCCCAGCGGTGTGTTGATGAGCAGCTGAATCTCATCGCTGATCAGGAGGTCCAGGATGTTGGGCCGGCCCTCACCGACCTTGAACACCCGCTCGGCCGGGACGCCGCGCGCCCGCAGGTACTTCCACGTGCCCTCGGTCGCCAGAATGCGGAAGCCCAGGTCATCGAAGCGGCGCGCGATCGGCGTGACCGTCATCTTGTCCGGGTCGTTCACCGTGATGGCCACCGTACCTTCCATCGGCAGCGGATTGCCCGCCGCGATCTCCGCCTTGGCGAACGCCATGCCGAACGAGCCGTCGAATCCCATGACCTCGCCGGTCGAGCGCATTTCCGGCCCGAGAATGACGTCGACGTCGAACTTGTTGAACGGGAAGACGGCTTCCTTCACTGCGACACCGGGAACGGCCGGCTCGTCCGGCACGTCCAGCTCCGCGATGCGCTTGCCTGCCATGATGCGCGCGGCCAGCCGCGCGAATGCCACACCGGTCGCTTTCGAGACGAACGGCACCGTCCGTGATGCACGCGGGTTCACTTCCAGCACGAAGACAGTGCCGTAGCGGATGGCGAACTGCACGTTGATCAGGCCGACGACGCCCAGTTCCCTGGCGAACTGTCGCGTGAGCCGTCGCATTTCATCGACTTCGGTGTCCTTCAGCATGTACGGCGGCAGCACGCACGCTGAATCACCCGAGTGCACACCGGCATCCTCGATGTGCTGCATGACGCCCGCGATGATGCAGCTCTCGCCATCCGCCAGCGCATCGACATCGGCCTCGAATGCGTCCTCGAGGAAGGAATCGATGAGGACCGGCCGGCCGGGTTCCGCACGCACGGCCTGGGCGAAATAGCTGCGTAGCGAGGTCTCGTCGTAGACGATCTCCATGGAGCGACCGCCCAGCACGTAGGACGGGCGCACGAGCACGGGGTAGCCGATTTCGTTGGCGACCGCAACGGCGCGTTCGACTTCGATCGCGACACCGTTGGGCGGCACCGTCGCGCCGATCTCGCGGCAGAGCAGAGCGAAGCGGTCGCGGTCCTCGGCACGGTCGATCGCAGCCACGGACGTACCCAGGATCGGCACACCCAGTGCCGCCAGCGGCTCCGCCAGCGTCAGCGGCGTCTGTCCACCCAGTTGCACGATCACGCCGATCGGTTTCTCGCGGTGCACGATCTCGATCACGTCTTCCAGCGTGAGCGGCTCGAAGTACAGCTTGTCCGAGATATCGAAATCCGTGGACACCGTCTCCGGATTCGAGTTGACCATGATGGTCTCGAAGCCGTCCTCGCGGATCGCCAGCGCCGCCTGCACGCAGCAGTAGTCGAACTCGATGCCCTGGCCGATACGGTTCGGGCCGCTGCCCAGGATCACGATGCGCGGACGGTCGGTCGGCGGTGCTTCCGAAACCGATTCATACGACGAGTAGAGGTAGGGCGTCGCCGCCGGAAACTCGCCGGCGCACGTGTCGACCATATGGTAGGTCGGGCGGAGGCCGAAACCGTGGCGGCGCTCGCGCACCTCTGCCTCGGTCTCGCCCCGGATGATGCCGAGATGGGCATCGCCGAAGCCCAGCCGTTTCATCCGGCGCAGCGTTGTCGCATCCACGGCGGGCAGTGCAGCGTAATCCTGCTCGGCTACGTACAGCTCTTCCAGCTGAGACAGAAACCACGGATCGATGGCGGTCAGCTCGTACAGCTCCTCGACCGTCATGCCGAGCGCGAATGCGCGCTTGATCTGGAACGGTCGCTCGGCAGTGGGCCGGCGCAGTGCGATGCGCAGTGCTTCAATGCTGTCGTCGGCCACGCCGTCGGTTGCAGGCAAGTCACCGGCGATCCAGCCGGCGCGGTCGATTTCGAGGCCACGCAGTCCCTTCTGCCACGCCTGCTTGAACGTGCGACCGATGGTCATGACTTCGCCGACCGCCTTCATCTGCACGCCCAGCGTGTTGTCGGCCGTCGGAAATTTCTCGAACGCGAAGCGCGGGAACTTGGCGACCACGTAGTCGAGCACGGGCTCGAACGATGCCGGTGTCGATTTCGTGATGTCGTTGGGCAGCTCATCGAGGCGGTAACCGACCGCGAGCTTGGTACCGATGCGCGCGATCGGGAACCCGGTCGCTTTGGATGCCAGCGCGGATGAGCGCGAGACGCGCGGGTTCATCTCGATCACCAGCATCTCACCCGTACCCGGGTGCACCGCGAACTGGATGTTACACCCCCCGGCTTCGACGCCGATCTCGCGGATGATCGCGATCGCCGCATCCCGCATGCGCTGGTACTCGACATCAGTGAGTGTCTGCACGGGCGCCACTGTGATCGAGTCACCCGTGTGCACACCCATCGGATCGAAGTTCTCGATCGAGCAGACGATCACGACGTTGTCCGCACCGTCGCGCATCACTTCCAGCTCGAATTCCTTCCAACCGATCACCGAACGGTCGATCAGCACCTCATTGATGGGCGAGAGATCGATGCCCTTGTGCACCGCCGCCTTGTACTCATCGAGGTTGTAGGCGATGCCGCCGCCCGTACCGCCCAGTGTGAACGACGGCCGGATGATCGCCGGATAGCCCACGTCCTCGATGATCTCGAGCGCTTCGTCCATGGTGCGGGCGAAGCCGCCGTGCGGTACGCTCAGGTCGAGCCTGCGCACGGCGGCGGCGAATTCCTCGCGGTCCTCGGCCATGCGGATGGCGCGCGCATCGGCGCCGATCAGCTCGACGCCGTACTTCGCGAGCACACCCGAATCGAACAGCTCGAGGGCGACGTTCAGCGCCGTCTGACCGCCCATGGTCGGCAGGATCGCATCCGGCCGCTCACGCTCGATGATGCGCTCGACCCATTCCGCGGTCAGCGGCTCGATGTAGGTGCGGTCCGCGAGGTCCGGGTCCGTCATGATGGTCGCCGGGTTGCTGTTCACCAGCACCACGCGGAATCCCTCTTCGCGCAAAGCACGAACTGCCTGCGTGCCCGAATAGTCGAACTCGCAGGCCTGCCCGATGACGATGGGCCCGGACCCGATGATCAGGACGGAATGGATGTCGCTGCGGCGAGGCACGGGAACGCTGTCGGTGGCATCATACGGCCGGGAAAAGTACACGGGGACCGGC
>Ga0302046_10006617_pt1 | contig 10092 bp, 8 predicted proteins | sample RVTome_11_FD_200261 | JGI IMG/M metagenome (GOLD analysis project Ga0302046, IMG submission 200261) | Soil microbial communities from uranium-contaminated site in the Upper Colorado River Basin, Wyoming, United States - RVT147D111 (version 2) ... | reverse complement strand
GGATGCGATCGCAGGACTGCTGGCCTGCCCAATTTGCCGTGCCTCACTCCACGTGCGGACGGAAGCCATCGACTGCTCCGGTTGCGGACGCCGCTTCGCGGTCGAGGACGGCGTGCCGCTGCTCGCCATCCATGGCACGTCGGAAACCTGGGGTGCTCCGCAGACGCTGGAGCAGAGCGCCGCATACCAGGCGGAATACGAACGCGTCGAGCGTGCGGCAACCTATAACCTGGAATATCGCCGCCAGGCGCTGAAACGCAGCAGCACCCGACGCGAAAACCAGCTGCTCGCCCGCCACATGAACTACGTGGGACGCGGCGGCATCCTGCTTGACCTTCCGTGCGGCGGTGGCCGCCTGACGCCGGCGTTCGCCGCCCACGCCGATCTCGTCATCGAGGCCGACATTGCCATCGGGCAGGTACTTTTCGGACGCTCGGAAACGGCTGTCGCGACCCCGCGGGTATGGATGACCGCGTCCGGCTTCCACATTCCGTTGCACGCCAATGCGGTCGAGGGCGCGATCTGCGTACGCCTTTCTCATCACCTGCCGACGTCGAACGAGCGTGAACGCCTGTTGCACGAACTGCTGCGCGTCTCCCGGCGCTTCGTGATCATGACGTATTTCGATCACCACTCCCTGAAGAACGTGCTCCGCCGGCTGCGCCGACCATTCAATCGAAAGGCGCCCAAGCTGACGATGACGACGGCGCAGGTCGCCGATCTCGCCCGTCGCGCGGGCGCCCGGCTCGTCGCTGCGCCGCCGCTGTCCCGCATCGGCTCCGGTCACCGGTATGCACTGATTCTGAAGGAGGGTGCCACCGCATGATCGCCATGCCGGGTGTGGTCAGGGAGAGACTGATCAAGGCCGAGCAGTGCACGCTGATCTGGTCGGAGCCGCGCGCCGACGGCGGGCGCGAAGTCATCAAGCTGTACCGCCAGAGGCCAATTGCGGACCCAGTCCGTCGCTGGTTCGTTCCCTATCGGGTCGAACGCGAATTCCATCTGCTTGCGCATCTCTGCAGTCACGCAGTGCCGTGCCCTGAACCGCTCTGGTGGCGCCAGGGGCGCAACCAGACGCATGGCAGGCACGAACTGCTGGCGACACGGGAAATTCCGGGCACGCTCCCCCTCGTCGATCTGTTGCGCGCCCGCAGCTCATCACCTGTCCCCGACCTTGCCCCACTCTTTGTGCTCGCACGGCGCATGCACGAATGCGGCGTGTCGCACGGCGCGTTCTATCCCACGAATATACTGGTATCCGGTCCGGCGACACGCTCGCCGCGCTTCTTCGTCATCGACATGGCACATGGCTGCCAGTTCTCGGGAAGCATCGTCGGCACGAGGCCTGCGGAATTCGACTTGCTCGACATGCTGTGCGGCATCGCGCGACGACAACCCCTGGATGATTGCACGCGATGGCTCGCGGACTACGGTCTTGAGGCGGGCGCTGTGAACCGCGTATTGCTCGAGCTGCATAGTCACCGCCTCGAGCGCCCATGGCGGCACATCCGCCGCGCCGAAACCGACGCCCGCGCGTTCTTGCGCCGGGTCGCGGGTCCGCTATGCAGGCCGCCAGCCGAGCGTCAGCATCAGCACCGCGAACCCGGCGAAATAGGCGACCGCGATCAGCCATCCCTCGCCGAGCCAGCGGCCTGTGGAACGCGCTTCCGGGTACAATCCGGTGATTGCAACGCCGGCGGACGACCCGAACCACAGCATCGATCCGCCGAAGCCGACCGCGTAGGCGAGCATGCCCCAGTCGTAGCCGCCTTGCGCGAGCGCCATCGCGGTCAGCGGAATGTTGTCGAAACCGGCCGAGACGAAACCCAGCGCGAGAGCGGTCTTCCACGACGCTTCCGGCAGCGTTTCGACCGGCATCAGGGAGGCCAAAGCGACGAGGCACAGCAGGAACAACGATCCCCTGAGTGCGCCGGGCAGCACTTTCCAGTCTGGGCGGCGCAGCGGCACCGTCGCCAGAAGCGCGAGCGCCACGGTGACGCCGATGAACGGGAAGCGGCTGACCAGCTCCGGCGCCCTGGTGCTAACGGTGACGTTGACTGCCACAGCGGATGCCAGCACGAAAAACGTGATGGCAACGCGCATCCAGTCGAGTGACGCGGCCGCTTCCGGATCCTTGACGATCGGCGCAAAGCGCTGTTGCTGTCGCGCCGCGACAAACGCGAATACCGCGAATGCAGCGATCGCCGCCACATAGGCGTGAAGCACGTCGCCCGGGGCGACGCCACGGATCCACATCATCGTCGTCGTCGTATCCCCGATCACGCTCCCGGAACCGCCGGCATTGGAAGCCGCGACTATCGCGGCCAGGTAGCCGACGCGCACGCGCGCCCGGAAAAGCGTGTGCGCCATTGCACCGCCGATCAGCGCAGCTGCGATGTTGTCCAGAAAACTCGACATGACGAATACGATTGCGAGCAGCGCAAGCGCGCCCTTCCAGTCGTCCGGCAGGTATCGCGGCAGAACGGACGGAATGCCGCTTTCCTCGAACTGGCGGGCGACAAGTGAAAACCCGAGCAGCAACAGCAACAGATTGACGAGCGTCACCCACTCGTGCGCGAAGTGCGCCATCAGCCCCGCACCCCCAGGTCCTGGCGGGAATCCCGTCGCCAGCCACTGCAAAGCGATGACTGCCGTGAGACCGCACGCCGCTATCGGCAGCGCATGCCGGTGCAGCACGGCGACGCCGAGCAGTGTCACAGCGAACAGCAGGAACTCGATGGGCAAGGACTATCGCCGTTCCCAGTCGCCGGTCGTTTTTCGGCAACCGCCGTCGTCCCAGCCTGTCCAGCCGCGGCCGCGCACGAAGCGTCCCGGACGTGCATCCGTCGGCTCGCCGTCGGCGAGTGCGATTTCGCCGTTCACGATGACGTGCGAAACACCGGTCGCGTACCGGTGCGGGTCGACATAAGTGGCGTGGTCCTGGATCGTCTGCGGATCAAAGACGACGATATCCGCGAAATGTCCGGCAACGAGGCGTCCGCGGTCGCGCAGACCGAGTACTTCGGCAGGATGCGCGGTCATGCGTCTGACGGCATCCTCAATGGGCACGAGCTTCTCTTCCCGAACGTAGCGCGCGAATACGCGCGCAAAATTCCCGTAGCCGCGCGGGTGCAGGTTGCTTTTCAGGAACACCCCTTCGGCCGAGACCGCGGTGCCGTCCGAACCGAAACTCATGAATGGCAGCGCAACCTTGCGGCGCACCTCGTTTTCGGACATCAGGAAGTAGATTGCGCCGACGCGGCTCTCGTCCTCCACGACGAGATCCATCGCCGCGATTTCCGGCGTCACGCCGCGCGCCGTGGCGATGTCCGCGAGCGTCTTTCCGATGAGCGGCTTCAAGTCCGGATTCCTGAGTACGGCGACCAGGACCTGGTCCGCGCCGCCGGCGATGCGCATCAGGTTTTCCCAGTCGGTGTCACCGGACCGCATCTCCGCCGCCACGCGCACGCGGACTGCCGGATCGCGCAGCCGCGCGAACCACGCGGCATTGCCGCCTTCCTGCACCCAGGGCGGCATCGCCGCATCGAGACCCGTGCTGCCCGCCGGATAGCTGTACATGTCGGCCGTGACACGGAGTCCTGCCGACCGGGCCGCCTCGATGCGCGCAACTGCCCGGTCCATCTTGGGCCAGTTCGCGCGGCCCGCAGCTTTCAGGTGGTAGATCTCGACGGGCGCTCCCGACCGGCGGGCGATCTCGATCGTTTCCTCGATCGCCTCCAGAAGCTTCGCGCCTTCGCTGCGCATATGGGTCGCATAGATGCCGCCGCACCGGCCCGCCGTTTCCGCGAGCGCCACGAGCTCGTCCGTTTCGGCGAACGTGCCCGGCACGTAAATCAGCGACGACGCGACCCCCAGCGCACCTTCCTCCATGGCCTGGCGCACCACGTCCTGCATCGCGGCAAGCTGCTCCGGCGTCGGATCCACGTCGTCTGCGCCCAGCAGGTTCATCCGGGCGGTCGCTGCGCCGACGTGGGATGCCACGTTCAGCGAAATGCCTTTGCGCTCGAGCGATTCGAGATAGCCGCCGAGGGTTGTCCACTCGACCTCGTACTCGAGATCGCCCTGCTGGGCAATCATCTCGGCCTTCATCGCCGGCGTCAGCGGCCCCATCGATTCGCCCTCGCCCATGACCTCGAGCGTGACGCCCTGGCGCAGCTCGCCCTGTCCGCGCCCGTCGATCAGCAGTGATTCATTCGACCAGCTCAGCATGTTGATGAAACCAGGCGTGACGGCGCGGCCCGTTGCGTCAATCTCGATTCGCGCTGTACCCGGCGCCTTCGGGCCGACGTACGCGATGCGCTCGCCCGAAACCGCGACGTCGCCCAGCGTGCCCGGCTGGCCGCTGCCGTCGTAGATCGTTCCTCCGCGGATGACGAGGTCGTATTCCGGTTTACCGGAACAGGAGCAGACCGCTGCCAGCAATGCCAGGGCGAGCAGCAATCGCGGGCATGCGGACATCATTACTCCGCGCCGAAACAGGCGAGCGCCAGACCGGCGATGTGCGACGGCATTATTCCACCGTGATCGTAATCGTCGCCGACACGACCGGTGGTTCGTGCGGCAGGTGCAGGTGATCGCCGAGGAGCAGTTGCAGTCGATGGCGGCCGGGAGTCAGGGTCAGGATAGTCTCCGTCTGACCCTTGCCGAAATGCACGTGGCGGTCGTCGGCCGGAATGGGCCGGTCGAAAGGCGGCACTGTCGCGTCGATCAGCAGGTGATGGTGTCCGGTTCCCGACATTGCGATGCCGGCCGGCGCGACGCCCATGCCCTTCAGGCCGAAGCGCATCGTCACCGGGTTTGCGAGCTTCGCGCCGTCCTCCGGTGCGATGAAATAAAGCTCGACGCCTGGCGGCGCCGGGCTGCGAGGCAGGTCGGCGGCGATCGCCGACATCGTCAATAACAGGAATGCCGCTGCCATCCCTCGCATGTCGGTCCCTCCTCCGCCGGATTGTGCCGATTATGCGCCGCTGGCGGCTGACGTGCGCCCGCGTCGGCACTTTGCTAGGGTTCCGCTGTGCCAGCCAACCGCATCGAGACCGCCGAATTCCCGGGCCGCGTGCTGATGGTCGGCTGCGGCAGCATCGGCCAGGCGATGCTGCCCCTGCTGCGTCGGCATCTGCAATTGCCCGAAGACGGGCTCACCGTGCTCGAAGCGAGCGAACAGGGCCGTGCGCTCGCCGCCGCGAACCAGGCCAGGTTCGTCCACTGCCACCTCAAGCCGTCAACCTACCAGCGCGAACTGCGCCGCCGCCTGAAGCCGGGTGACCTGCTGCTCAACCTCTCGGTCGATGTCTCAAGCCTCGATCTGGTCGAATGGTGCGCATCGCATGGCGTGCTGTACGTCGACACGTCGATCGAGCCCTGGCCGGGCGTATTCGACAACCCGATGCTGACGATGCGCGAGCGCACGAACTTCCGGACGCGAGAGGACATGCTGAAGCTCGGACGGCGGCTGAAGCCCGGCGCACCGACCGCCGTCGTCGATCATGGCGCGAATCCCGGGCTCGTTTCGCACTTCGTCAAGCAGGCGCTGCTCGACCTCGCGAGCGGGTCCGGCCGCAGTATCGAGACGCCGGCCGACGCCGCGGGCTGGGCTGCGGTCGCCCGCGACATCGGCGTCACGCTGATCCAGATCTCCGAGCGCGACACGCAGGCGACCGACCGGCCGAAGCGTCCGAACGAGTTCGTCAATACCTGGTCAATTGACGGCTTCATCGACGAGCTGATGCAGCCGTCCGAGCTGTCGCTCGGCACGTCGGAGCACGCCAAGCCGGCCGGCTCACACTGGCACCGCCCGCGCTGCGGCTCGGTCTATCTGCACCGTCCGGGCGGCGCGACATTCGCTCGAAGCTGGCTGCCTTCGTCCGGCGGTTTCCAGGGACTGCTGATGACGCATGACGAAGTGTTTTCGATCGCCGATTACCTGACCCTGCGCCAGGCTTCCAGGATCGAGTACCGCCCAACCGTCATGTTCGTCTACCACCCCTGCGACGATGCGATGCTGTCGGCGCTCGAGCTGGAAGGCCGCGGCTGGATGCCGCAACCGACGCGGCGGATCATCCGCAGCGAGATCGTGACCGGCATGGACGAACTCGGCGTGCTGCTCGCGGGACATTCCAGGAACGCGTACTGGTTCGGCTCGCAGCTGTCGATTGCCGAAGCGCGGCGGCACGTGCCGTATACGAATGCCACCTGCCTGCAGGTCGCGGCCGGCGCGCTCGGTGCAACCCTGTGGGCCGTCCGCCATCCGCAGGAGGGATTGCGCGAGGCGGATGAGATCGATTTCCGGGAGGTCCTCGAAATCGCGCGGCCCTATCTGGGCACGCTGGTCGGCGCCTACACCGAGTGGACTCCGTTGCAGGGCCGTGGCGAGCTCTTCAACGAACGTCTTGTCGCCGAACAGCCCTGGCTTCTGCAGAACGTGCGCGCCAGGCAATGGCGCGCCTGAACCGCCGCGCTCAATTTCGGGGGAAAGCATGAAACTGCGCCTGTCCTGCCTGCTGCTGGCACTGTCGATCACGGCGGCAATGGCCGCCGGGACGCCGGAAAAGCGCCCGATCACGCATGAGGACGTATGGCTGATGAAACGCGTCGGCCGACCGGCGCTTTCGCCGGACGGCCGCCATATCGTCGTGCCGGTCACGGAGCCCGCTTACGACGAGGCGAAGAAATCGAGCGACCTGTGGCTCATTCCAGTGGACGGCAGTGCGTCGCCGCGACGCCTCACGTTCAGCACTGCCGCCGAATCCAATCCGGCGTGGAGCCCGGATTCGCGTCGCATCGCCTTTGCCGCCAAGCGCGAAGGCGTGGACGAGTCGCAGATCTACGTACTGAACATCGCAGCCGGTGGCGAGGCGGAGCGTGTGACGAATGTCTCGACCGGCGCCAGCCGCCCGTTGTGGCGGCCGGACGGCGAGGCAATCCTTTTTGTCAGCATGGTTTATCCCGGCGCGGGGGATGACGCCGAGAACCGTCGGCAGTTCGAGGAGCGCAAGGCCCGCAAGTACAACGCGCGGGCATATGAGGACTTTCCGATCCGGCACTGGGATCGCTGGCTGGACGAGCGGCGGCCGACAGTGATGCTGCAGATCCTCGGACTCGACGCCGAAGCCACTGATCTGCTCGCCGGAACGGATCTCGTCGGCAAACGCGGTTTTGGCGGCGATCTCGGCAACGAGGGCGAAATACTGGAAGCCGCATGGTCGCCCGACGGAAGCGCAATCGTCTTTACGGCGACGACCGAGCGTGACCAGGCCGCGTACGCCGACGTGCGGCAGTCGCTGTACGTGATCCCGGCCGGCGGCGGCGAGCCGCGCCGGCTCACCGGTGCGGAAGGCAGTTACTCGGCGCCGGCGTTCGCGCCGGACGGATCGGCGCTATACGCGCGTCAATCGCCGCAGACACGCTTCGTGTACAACGACGAGCGTCTGGTGCGCTTCGACTGGGCGAGCACCGAGCCGCGGCCGGTTGCATTCGGCTTCCACCGCTCGGTCGGCGATTTCGCGGTGACGGCCGACGGCGAGCGCGTCTTTCTCCTGGCCGAGGACGCCGGTCATGACCGTCTTTACTCGGTGTCCGCAAGCGGCGGGGACGTGCGCGAAGTCGGCCGGCTCGATCGCGGCACGATCAGCGCGCTCCAGGTCCAGGAAGGCGACGGCGGGCCGGTCATCGTTGCAAACTGGGAGAGCGCCGTCGATCCGGCGGAAGTGACCCGTATCGATCCTGCGAGCGGCGATCGCCGGGCGCTCAGCGGTTTCAACACCGCGCGCGCCGCGATGATCGACTGGCAGCCGGTCCAGGAGTTCACGTTCAGGTCGAAGCGCGGCCGTCAGATCCACAACCTGGTCGTCTTTCCGCCGGGCTTCGACCCGACGCGGAAGTATCCGCTGTTCGTACTGATCCACGGCGGCCCCCATACGATGATCAAGGACCTGTTCTTCGTCCGCTGGAACTACCACCTGCTGGCAGCGCCCGGTTACATCGTCCTGATGCCGAACTATTCGGGATCGACCGGCTTCGGCGAGGCGTTCGCGCAGAAGATCCAGGGCGATCCGCTCGCAGGACCTGCTGACGAAATCAACCAGGCAGCCGATGAAGTGATCCGCCGCTACCCCTTCATCGATGCGAACCAACAGGCAGCCGGAGGAGCCAGTTATGGCGGACACCTCACGAACTGGCTGGCCGTCACGACGACGCGCTACCGTGCGCTCGTGAGCCATGCCGGCCTGTACGACCTCAAGTCACAGTGGACGACCAGCGACATCGCGCATTCGCGCGAACGCAATCTCGACGGACCGCCGTGGGATGGGCGCCCGGCATGGCGTGAGCAGAGCCCGTTCTGGCGCTCGGCGAAATTACGCACGCCGATTCTCGTCACATTCGGCGAGCGGGATTTCCGGGTTCCGTACAACAACGGCCTGGAGTTCTGGACCGTGCTGAAACGTCAGCAGGTGCCGAGCCGGCTCGTGCTGTTCCCGGACGAGAATCACTGGATACTGAAGGGCGAGAACAGCCGGTACTTCTACCAGGAGGTGCACGCCTGGCTGGCAAAATACCTGGCAGAGCCATAGCGAAAGGGCGTCGCGAAAAGGGGATGCGACCCCTCTCAGGGAATCTGCAGTCCGCCCTTGCCGCCCATACCTTTCAGTCCTGCGGCTGCGCCCGCGTCCGGAATCACGATCGACGATGCCGCCTGGCGGCGCAGCTCCTGCAATTCGCGCGCTGCGTCCTCGATTGCGTGCTGGGCTGCGGGCCCGAAACTCGCCACGGCCTCGGACAGCGTCTTGCCTTCCAGCTCGAACGACAGCGGCAGCGAACCCATCGGTGTCATGACCGTGGCCTGGCCGACGAAAAGAACCGGTCGCGAGGGATCGTCAGCGCCATCGGAGGTCACGGGCGTCAGCCGCCGCACGGTGCCGACGCGCTGGTCCGTGTATATGTCTTCGCGATAGAGGGCTCCCGCATCCATCTGCGGGTCCCCCGGACGTTCTTCATTCATGCGTGAATTTTAGCCGATTCAGCGCGCGACCGCGAAATCCCGGTTGCCCGCTTTCCATTGCGGCGACTCAACGATCGCGGGCAGCACCCCCTCCGGGTCGGGCACGACGTTCCACATGTCGTCGTGGCGCTCATCCATGAACCGGCCATCGATCGCCGCGCGGAGCTGCGCCAGCAGCGGATCGTAGTACCCGTCCGTATTCACGACCACTATCGGGCCGAGGAACAGTCCGAGCCGCTTCAACGTCAGTGCTTCCAGCAGTTCCTCGAGCGTGCCGGTTCCGCCCGCGAGTGCGACGACCGCCTCCGCGCGCGTCAGCATTTCGTGCTTGCGCGTGCGCATGTCCTCGACCACGTGCAGTTCGGACAGCCGGTCGTGGCCCCATTCAAGATCGATCATGAACTTCGGAATCACGCCGACGACACGTCCGCCGGCGACGAGTGCGCCTTCCGCGAGCGCTCCCATGGACCCGGAACGGCCGCCCCCATAGACGATGCACCAGCCCGCTCCGGCCAGGAGACCGCCGAGTCGCCGCGCGACGTCGTGGTAACGGGCATCGCAGACGCGACTCGACGCGCAGTACACGCAGACCGAATGCTGCGGTTCCGTCAGTGCGACCAGTTCGCCCATGCGGCCTCCATCCGTTTCAGCCCGTCGCCTGCAGCCCGAGTGTGATCCCGGTGACGCTCGCGAGCAGGGCGTCAAACAGGGCGGCGTCATTCCGCCCGCCGGCCCGCCAGCGCCGCAGCAGGTCGACCTGCATCAGGTGAACGGGATCCAGATAGGGCGCCCGCAGAATCGTCGAGCGCTGCATCTGCGGCCGGCTGTCGAGCAGATCCACTTCGCCCTTGATCCACGTCACCCAGCGCGACGTGAGCGCGTGCTCGCGGCGGATCTCCTCGACAATGCTGCTGACGTCACCTTCGGCGAGACCGTCGTAATGCGTGGCGATCTCGAGATCCGCCCGCACCAGGTCGAGTTCGACGTCATCCAGCAGATTCACGAGAAATGGCCAGCCGGCCCATGCTTTTGCGAGGGACGCAGCGCCGTGCTCGCGCGCCGCGGCATCGAGC
>Ga0302046_10006616_pt1 | contig 10092 bp, 16 predicted proteins | sample RVTome_11_FD_200261 | JGI IMG/M metagenome (GOLD analysis project Ga0302046, IMG submission 200261) | Soil microbial communities from uranium-contaminated site in the Upper Colorado River Basin, Wyoming, United States - RVT147D111 (version 2) ... | reverse complement strand
GCCTTGCCAACCTCCGATTTCAAAAAGTACTGAGTCAGCTGGAGAATCCGATGAAAATCAATCATCTCAAGAAAGACATCGCCCGCATGAAGACGATCTTACGCGAGAGGGAAATCAAGGTAACCGGCAAGAGCGATGTATCCCCAGAACCAAAGGCATAAGAGATGAGCACGGAACAGAAAACTGCAGTCGAGCCGATGACCGAACGCAGTCATCGCAAGGTCAGAGTCGGAAAAGTGGTGAGCAACAAAATGCAAAAGAGTATTGTGGTTGCTCTGGAGCGAAAAGTGCCGCATCCGATTTATAAGAAGTATTTTCGACGGACTTCCTCCGTCATGGCACACGATGAAAAGCGTGAGGCGGGAATTGGTGATGTGGTCAGGATTATGGAAACGCGGCCGCTCAGCAAACGCAAGCGCTGGCGCCTGGTTGAAATCATTGAAAAAGCAAAATAAGCCTGTCCGCCCAAGGAGTAAGGAATGATTCAGGAAGAAACGAACCTCGTCGTCGCGGATAATTCCGGAGCAAAAAAGATCCGGTGCATTCGCGTGTTGGGAGGGCACGATAAGCGGTATGCGACGCTCGGTGATTTGATCGTCGTGTCCGTGAAGAGCGCCATACCCGGAGCCCCGGTCAAAAAGGGTGATGTTTCCCGCGCCGTGGTTGTTCGGACAAGAAAAGAAGTGCGTCGGAAGGATGGATCATTCATCCGGTTTGATGAGAATGCCGCGGTTCTCCTCAATCCGCAGGGCGAACCACGTGGAACCCGCATCTTTGGACCGGTCGCACGTGAATTGCGCGAGAGGCAATTTATGAAGATTATTTCGCTGGCACCGGAAGTTCTGTAAGGAAAATGCAATGAATGTTCGGAAAAATGATACTGTGAAGGTGATCGCAGGAAATGCCGTTGGCAAACAGGGTAAGGTTCTCAAGGTATTTCCCGAGAAGAACCGATTGATCATTGAAGGCGTGAATGTCATGAAGCGGCATTCCCGGCCTTCTCAGAAAAACCCACAGGGCGGCATTGTCCAGAGAGAGGCATCAATCCACCTTTCCAACATTATGGTGATCTGCCCGAAATGCTCGAAGCCTACGCGGGTAGGATACTCGTCGGTGACCGACGCGACGAGCGGGAAGTCAAAGAAAATGCGCGTCTGTAAGCATTGTAACGAGATGTTTTAAACCGGCTGGAGAAGATTTTCATGGCAAAGGACAAGGCTGCGAAACAAGAGAAACCACGTTCAGCGGAACCGGCTCAGAAAAAAGGAGCCGTTCACGAGAAAGGCGCCCCGGCACGCCTGTGGCTTCATTACAGAAAAGAAGTCGTTCCGCAGTTGATGAAACGGTTTCAGTACAAGAGTGTCATGCAGGTTCCGAAACTAGCCAAGATCACTCTTAATGTCGGTGTGGGCCAGGCAACACAGGATCCCAAAATCCTTGAAGTGACCGTGAAAGAACTTGAGGCAATCACCGGACAGAAAGTTGCCATTACAAAAGCCAAGAAGGCAATTTCGAATTTCAAGCTCAGAGAGGGCCTCGCGATCGGATGTCGTGTGACGTTGAGGCGATCTCAGATGTATGAATTCCTTGACCGGTTTATCAGCATTGCCCTTCCCCGCGTTCGTGACTTCAGGGGAGTGTCGGACAAGTCCTTCGATGGACACGGCAACTTTACGATCGGGATCAAGGAGCAGATCATTTTTCCGGAGATCGATGTCGACAAGGTTTCGAAAATTTCAGGAATGGACATCACGTTTGTCACCACGGCGCAGACCGATATAGAGGCCCATGAACTGTTGAAATCGCTTGGTCTTCCGTTTGTAAAGCGTGAGGAAGTCCTTCAATCAGCGCAGACAACCGCATAGCACGGAGGAAGTCTTTTGGCACGTTTAGCAATGGTTGTTAAGGCGAAAAGAACGCCGAAATTCAAGGTCCGGAAGCATAATCGCTGCAATATCTGCGGCCGGCCCAGGGCTTATTACAGGAAATTCGGGATTTGCCGCATTTGCCTCCGCGGCCTGGCGCTTGAGGGAAAGGTTCCCGGCCTCCGAAAGGCCAGCTGGTAAAAATTGATCTTGACCAACGACAGGAGTATCGTTTTTAATGACAACTACTGATCCGATTGCTGATTTTCTCACAAGGGTTCGCAATGCCGTCAAGGCAAGGCATCGTCGCGTTGATATCCCTGCGTCGAATATGAAAAAGGCAGTTGCACAAATACTGCTTGAAGAGAAGTTTATAACGAATTTCACCGTCCTCGATGACGGCAAGCAGGGGGTTCTTCGCATTAGTTTAAAATACAACAACGGCAAACCGGTGATTGCCGGCATTCGTCGCGTGAGTAAGCCCGGGATCCGGCAATACAAGGGAAAGGCGGAGCTCCCGCGGGTCATGGGTGGACTTGGTGTGGCGATCGTGTCCACGTCCAGAGGAATCATGACAGATGCCAAGGCGCGTCTCGAAAATGTTGGTGGTGAAATTCTGGCTTTTGTCTGGTAATTTTTTTCGGAGAATCTATCGTGTCTCGTGTAGGTCGTAAACCCATAAAAATCCCCAAAGGGGTGAATGTTGCATTCAAAGACGGTATCGTGAATGTGAAAGGCCCCCAGGGAGAGCTCTCGGCCAATGTCCACAAAAATGTCGCAGTCGAGGTCAAGGATTCACAGGTTATCGTTACACGTAAGAACGACAACAAAGAAGTCCGAGCTCTGCACGGACTGTGGCGCGCCCTCGCTCAGAATATGATCTCGGGGGTGTCAATTGGATTTTCCAGAAAGCTGGAAATCGTTGGAGTCGGATATCGCGCGGAGATGAAAGGGAAGAAGCTTCAGTTGCTGCTCGGATTCTCCCATCCGATTCTCTTTGCCCCGCCGGAAGGTGTCAAAATAGAAACACCGACTCAAACGACCATTAATATCTCCGGCATTGATAAGCAGTTGGTCGGGTTGGTTGCTGCGAAGATACGATCGTTCAGGCCCCCGGAGCCTTACAAAGGCAAGGGTGTCAAGTACGAGGGCGAATATATCCGCCGAAAAGCTGGAAAAGCAGCTGCATCAGCCGCAAAGTAATTTGAAGGATAGACTCCATGATTCTTAAAAATACTATGGAACGAAGGATGCGCCGAAAGGCCAACATCCGAAAACGAGTGAGCGGAACGGCAAGCCGTCCCCGGTTAACGATCTACCGGAGTCTAAAGCACGTCTACGCGCAGATTGTCGATGACACGCAAGGCCGCACAATCATTTCAACATCCTCCCTCTCCAAGGAACTGCGCGAACAGGCGAAGTCGGCAAAATCGGAAATAGAGGTTTGCAAGCTCGTGGGAATTGTCATGGCGAAGAAGGCGCTTGAGAAAAACATCCAGGAGGTTCTGTTCGATCGTAACGGTTACCTTTACCATGGCCGTGTGAGAGCAGTGGCAGATGGTGCCCGGGAAGGGGGACTCAAATTCTAACCAGCAGGAAGCAAATGTCGAAAATCAAGGCAGGTGATGTTGAGCTCAAGGAAAAACTTGTCCACATCAACCGCGTAGCAAAGGTCGTAAAAGGCGGTCGCCGGTTCAGCTTCAATGCCATCGTTGTCGTTGGCGATGGAAATGGACACGTCGGGGTGGGTCTCGGCAAGGCAAACGAGGTCGCTGACGCAATTGCCAAGGGTGTGGAGGACGCAAAAAAGAGCGTTGTTAAAGTCCCAATATTCCGCGGGACGATTCCGCACGAGGTCATGGGCAAATTCGGCGCAGGGAAGGTGCTCCTCAAGCCGGCATCGCCCGGCACTGGTTGCATCGCCGGGGGCGGCGTGCGCGCCGTTCTTGAGTCTGCCGGAGTCAGGGATGTGCTCACAAAGCAAATGGGGTCGTCGAATCCCCACAATGTCGTGAAGGCGACAATGCAGGCGTTGTTGTCGTTGAGCGACGCCCGTACGGTCGCGCAGCGGCGCGGCATTAGCCTGCAGGAACTCTTTCATCAGAATTAAGCGGTGAAACCAATGGCCGGAACAAAAAAGATCAAGATCACGCAGGTAAAGAGCATTATTGAGCAGTTGGAAAATGCGAAGCGGACGATCAAAGCTCTCGGGCTTGGTCGACCGCATTATTACGTTATTAAGAACGATTCACCACAGATTCGCGGCATGCTGAACAAGGTGCGCCATCTGGTTCGTGTTGAAGAAGTGAAGTAAGGGCAACAATCATGGCAAAAGACATTCTCAGTAACCTTCGTCCCGCAGCTGGTTCGCGCAAAAAAATGAAGCGCATCGGGCGCGGGCAAGGATCGGGTCACGGCGGTACGGCAACGCGCGGCCACAAAGGCGCCAAATCCCGTTCAGGCCACAAGTTTCGCCTGTGGTTTGAGGGGGGACAGATGCCCTTGACACGCCGCCTTCCAAAATTTGGATTTACTCCCCGGAATCGGGATGAGGCGCAGATTATCAACCTTGAAACGTTGGAGAAGCTCTTTAGCGACAAACGGATTGCCAATCCGGTGACTCCGGAGGGCCTCTTCAAGGCCGGAGCAATTTCGAAGAAGAATGAAAAAGTGAAAATACTTGGGAACGGTGAACTCAAGAGCAAAATTGAAATCTCTGCTCACGCATTCAGCAAATCTGCTGCCGCAAAGATTGAGGCGGCCGGCGGCAAGGCCACTGTTCTTTCATAACCAGGAAATGCCCCTAGAATTCCCTCGATGAGCAAGCTGAGCGAGACGTTTACAAACATTTTTAAGATTCAGGAACTTAGGGATCGTCTTCTCTATACTGCGGCGCTGTTGATTGTCGTCCGGATTGGATCGCATGTCACTCTTCCCGGTGTAGACGCCGTTCTGCTGGCCGACACCATCAGGCGAAGCTCCGAGAACACGCTGTTTGGTCTTTATGACCTGTTCGTTGGCGGAGCGTTCAGTAATGCTGCAATCTTTGCGCTGGGAATCATGCCCTATATCAGCGCATCCATCGTCATTCAGTTGCTCGGTGCCGTCGTCCCTTACTTCCAGAAACTCCAGAAGGAAGGGGAAGACGGAAGAAAGAAGATCACACAGTACACGCGGTATGGTACCGTTCTTATTTCAGTCCTGCAAGCGACCGGCGTGGTAATTAAGCTTGTCAACACGACAACCCCCGAGGGGCCGATTGTCCCTGTGGAAGTGCAGGGAGTGGGATTTGCATTGAGTACGGTCATTTCTCTCACCGCGGGTACAATTTTCATGATGTGGATGGGTGAGCAGATTACTGAGCGAGGCATCGGGAACGGAATCTCACTCATTATCTTCATCGGAATCGTGGCACAGTTCCCGAGCTCGCTGATTGGAGAAATCAGCAGCGGGCAAAATCTGATAGTCGAACTTGTTCTTGTCGCTCTTATGGGGCTTGTGGTCGCGGGAGTGGTGCTGGTAACACAGGGGACCAGGAGAATTCCCGTTCAGTATGCAAAGAGAGTCGTAGGCCGCAAAGTGTACGGCGGTGTGACGCAGTACATACCGCTCCGCGTGAATACGGCAGGGGTTATGCCAATTATCTTCGCCCAGGCGATCATGTTTGTGCCGCAGATTATCTTCTCGTTTTTTCCCGAGAGTGATTTTATCAATGAATTGAATACCCAGTGGTTCAATTATACGTCGTGGACGTATTCTCTAATCTACGGGCTAATGATCGTGTTTTTTACATATTTTTACACAGCGATTGCCTTTAATCCCAAGGATGTGGCAGATAATATGAAGCGGCAGGGCGGGTTTATCCCCGGAATCAGGCCGGGAACTCACACGGCCGATTTTATAGATAATATTTTGACCAAGATAACGCTCCCTGGCTCGTTCTTCCTTGCGATCGTGGCCATCCTGCCCACGATGATGATCAAGGCCGGAGTGACGCCGGGATTTGCTTCATTTTTCGGCGGTACCAGTTTGCTCATCATCGTTGGAGTCGCTCTGGATACACTGCAACAGGTGGAATCTCATCTCCTGATGCGTCACTACGATGGCTTCATGAAGAGCGGAAAACTTCGCGGACGCCGCGGGTAAGCATGTTCGATGATTTATATGAAAACGAAACGCGAGATCGACCTGATGCGGGAAAGCTCGCGGATTGTTGCTGAGGTTCTGGAGTTGGTGGGCAATCATGTGAAGCCGGGTGTGACGACGAAGGAATTGGATTCTCTGGCAGAGGATCATATCCGGTCCCGCAATGGTGTGCCGGCGTTCAAGGGATATGGGCGGCGAGAAAACCCGTTTCCGGCTTCTTTGTGCACATCGATTGATGCGGAAGTTGTTCACGGTATCCCCGGGAACAGAGCACTACGGGAGGGAGAGATTCTCTCAGTCGATGTCGGTGTAAAAAAGAACGGATATTACGGAGACGCGGCACGGTCATTTTCCGTGGGAACCGTTCCGGAGAAGAAACAACGCCTACTCAGAGTAACTGAAGAGGCCCTGGCGAAGGGAATTGAGCAGGCGAGGGCCGGCAATCGTGTTGAGGATATTTCCCATGCGATCCAGCTCCACGTAGAGTCAAATGGCTTCTCGGTTGTTCGTGATCTTGTCGGGCATGGGGTTGGAAAGAAGCTGCACGAGGAACCCAGTGTGCCGAATTTAGGCGAACAGGGAAAAGGGGAGCTTCTGAAAAACGGAATGACGCTCGCGATAGAACCGATGGTCAACGCGGGAACCTGGGAGGTTCGGTTTCTCCCTGATGGATGGACCGTGGTAACGCTGGATGGTGAACCCTCGGCGCATTTTGAACACACTATTGCCATCGTCAACGGAAGGGCCGAGATACTCAGTCAATAAACGCATGGCTAAACAAGGACCGATTAAAGTTGACGGAGTTATTACGGAAACGTTGCCGAACGCGACGTTTCGTGTGAAGTTGGATAATGGAGTTGAGATCCTCGCCCACATTTCGGGCAAAATGAGAATGCACTATATAAAGATCCTGGTCGGAGACAGAGTAACGGTGGAAATGTCGCCATACGATTTAACCAAGGGTCGCATCACGTATCGATACAAATAGGGTACTTGTATGAAGGTTCGTTCGTCTGTCAAGAAGTTGTGTGATAACTGCAAGATCATCCGCCGCAAGGGTATGGTCCGGGTGATCTGTAAGAACCCAAAACATAAGCAACGACAGGGCTAAGAGGATCCGGAAATCCGAAGCCGGATTTCGGGATGCCCGAGATTAACACGAGGAAAGAATGGCACGTATCGCTGGCGTTGATCTACCAAAGAATAAACCCGTTGAGATTGGTCTGACCTATATCTATGGAATCGGTCGGTCAACCTCGCGCGGTATTTGCGAAAAGGCGGGAATACCGCTTTTGAAAAGGGTGGCGGAGCTCAATGACGAGGAAGTTGCAAAAATCCGGTCGATCATCCAATCCGACCATAAAGTCGAGGGCGCGTTGCGGTCGGAGGTGCAAATGAATATTAAGCGCCTCATGGACATCGGTTCGTACCGCGGTCTTCGCCACAGGAAAGGGTTGCCTCTCCGGGGTCAGCGTACAAGAACCAACGCACGAACCCGCAAAGGAAAACGCAAGACAGTTGCGGGCAGGAAGAAAGCGCTCGAGAAGAAATAGCACGGGGGCGTACGGTCGTTCCTCCGGCAGGAAAGCAGAACAGTAGCAAGTCAAGGAGAAGAACGTGGCAAAACAAACAGCAGCACCGGTCACCAAAAAGAAGAAGAAGGTCCATGTCGATGCCAGCGGCAAGGCATTTATCAAAGCGACTTTCAACAACGTTCAGGTGACCCTCACCGACTTGTACGGCAATACCATTGCCTGGTCTTCAGCAGGAAAAAACGGATTCAAAGGATCACGGAAAAACACGCCTTATGCGGCCCAGGTTTCTGCCGAGGCTGCCGCCAAAGAAGCGTACGATCTGGGCCTGCGAAAAGTGGAAGTGTTTATCAAGGGTCCTGGTGCCGGCCGTGAAGCCGCAGTACGATCACTTCAAACCTCCGGATTGGAAGTTACGGTGATCAAAGACATTACCCCGATTCCTCACAATGGCTGCCGCCCGCCAAAGCGGCGCCGGGTGTAAACGAAGTTTCAGAACTGTCTAAGGAGAACAATGGCAAGATACATTGATGCCAGCTGCAAGCTGTGCCGGCGTGAACGTCAGAAGCTCTTTCTGAAGGGCACAAAATGCTATACGGAAAAGTGTCCGATTGAAAAGCGGAACTATCCTCCGGGCCAACACGGTCAGAATCGCCGTTCGAAGATTTCCGAATATGGTGTTCAGCTGCGTGAGAAACAAAAGGTCCGCAGGGCTTACGGCCTGATGGAAAAACAATTCCGCAATTACTTCGAACGGGCATTGAAGCAGACGGGTCGGACCGGCGAACAGCTCGTGAAAACGCTCGAACGCCGGCTGGACAACGTGGTCTACCGGCTTGGGCTGGCTCCCTCCCGCAAAGCCGCTCGCCAGCTCGTCCTGCACAGGCACTTTACCGTGAATAATGAGATCGTCGATATCCCGTCGTACCTCCTGAATCCGGGGGACGTGGTCCAGGTTCGTGAGGCAAGCAGAAAACTGGATGTTATTCACTCATCCATGAAACGGATGAAGGATACTTCGATGTTTGCCTGGCTGGCACTGGACAAGGCGAGCATGACCGGAACGTTTCTGAACATTCCGGAACGCGCGGATATCCCGCTCAATGCGAATGAACAATTGATCGTTGAGCTGTATTCGAAGTGATGAAAGCCCGGCTTGGCCGGTAACCACCTTTTGCATGTTTCGCCGGATATCATGCCGGCGCTTTGAGGAGAATAATGATATGAGCAACGCTCTTTTGCAAATGCCTGAAAAAATTGATTTGGATGAAACCGGTTCATCAGGTAATTTCGGCCGTTTTATCGTCCAACCGCTCGAAAAGGGTTTCGGCGTTACCATCGGAAACTCGCTTCGCCGGGTCCTCCTTTCTTCTCTCCCGGGGACGGCGATTACCGCGATCAGGGTCGATGGGATTCACCACGAATTCTCGACCATCAAAGGGGTGGTGGAGGATGTTTCCGATATCATCCTTAATCTGAAACAGGTGCGCATTAAACCTCTGAACAAGAAGGCGTCAAAGGTCGTCGTGAAGCTTAACGGTTCGGGGGAATTTTTTGCCCGCGATATTCAAAAGGCCTCCACTGAAGTCGAGGTTCTCAATCCGGAGTTGCGAATCGCCACACTGAGCAAAGAGGCGGAATTCGAGCTTGAACTGCGGCTCGGGCGCGGAAAGGGATATGTTCCGGCTGAGGAGAACAAGCTGGCAGATCAGCCCCTGGGCACCATTGCGATCGACTCCATTTTCACACCGATTCGCAATGTGCGTTACTTCGTCGAACCGACCAGGGTGGGTGGACAAACGGATTTTGAAAAGCTGATACTCGAGGTCGAGACGGACGGATCGGTATCTCCGCGCGACGCCCTCACACATGCCGGCAGGATTCTTCAGGATCACATTAAGCTGTTTATTAATTTTGACATGGAGCCCGAAACAGAGAAGGTTGAGGCTGAACACGAAGCCGAAACATCAAAGGTTCGCGAAAAGCTCAGAATGTCCGTGGATGAGCTGGAGCTGTCCGTCCGTTCCCACAACTGCCTTCGTTCTGCCAACATCCGAACGCTGGCAGATCTCGTGCGGCGTGATGAAGGCGAGCTCCTGAAATTCCGTAATTTCGGACGAAAGTCTCTTGCCGAGCTTTCGGCGATCGTTGAGGAAATGGGGCTGAGCTTCGGGATGGATGTTGACAGATACTTGAAAGACGGTAACGAATAAGTCCAAGAGGAAGAATCAATGCGTCACAGGAAATCCGGACGAAAACTCGGAAGAACCCACAGCCATCGAAGGGCCACCCTCTCTTCCCTGAGCAATGCTCTCATCAATCATAAGCGCATTCAAACAACCACCGCGAAGGCGAAAGAGGCGAGAATGGTTGTGGAAAAATTGATTACGCGGGCAAAGCGGGCGGTATTGAAGGAGGTCGAGGGAAAGGCGAAGGATGTGCATGCCCGTCGTGAAGTGTTTTCATTTCTGCGCGATCGCAACTCCGTGTCCGTGTTGTTCTCGGACATCGCCCAAAAAGTTGCCGCCAGACAGGGAGGATACACACGG
>Ga0302046_10006615_pt1 | contig 10092 bp, 16 predicted proteins | sample RVTome_11_FD_200261 | JGI IMG/M metagenome (GOLD analysis project Ga0302046, IMG submission 200261) | Soil microbial communities from uranium-contaminated site in the Upper Colorado River Basin, Wyoming, United States - RVT147D111 (version 2) ... | reverse complement strand
CAATCCGGGGAGTTGACGCCGAGGAGCGGAGATTCGAGTGGCGCCTGAACGGCACCCCGTGACCTTCCGCTCAGGATTCGGCCGGCTGGCCGCCGCGCTGGCTGGGATGCTCCTGGCGGCAGTCGCCTGGTTCTCGCCGGCAGTGGCGGCCGAGCCGGTACATATCTTCTTCAGTGCCGGCTGCGCCGACTGTTGGCCGTATGTCGAGGATAGCCTGACACCGGCGTTACGGTCGGCCGGCGTTGAGGCAGCCATTGAAATCCATGACTACACGGTTCCTGCTGAGCGCGCCCGGCTATTAGAGCTGGCCGACGGGCTAGAGATTCCTCGCTCGATCGCCGATTCGCTGTACGCGTTTATTCCATATCAAGGTGGCCAGTTGGTGGTGCTGGGCCATGTGCCCCCCGACCTAATGGCGCAGGTGCTGGCCCATCCGGACCTGCCGGCCCGCTTGATCGTGTGGCAGCCCGAGATGCACGGCGAACCGACTGAGTATCGCTTGTGGGCCTGGCAGGGCGAGGTGCGAACCTTTGCCATTGACGATCCCTTTGACCAGGCGCTGGCGGCAGCCCGGGAAGCGGCCGGGCCGCTGCCGGTAGGGCTGGCCAACCTGGGGCAGCTGCTGCCGGCGGTTGTGGTCACCGGTCTGCTCGATTCGGTGAACCCATGCGCCTTCGCCGTCATCCTCCTTCTGCTGGCATTCCTGTTCACCCTGCGCCAGGCCCGCAGCCGCATTCTCCAGCTCGGCGCAGTCTACATCCTGATGATCTTCCTGGTCTATTTCGCCATTGGACTGGGATTGCTGCGGGCCGTCCGCCTGTCCGACGACCCGCATCTGGTGGCGCGTCTTGGAAGTTGGGTCTTGATTGTCTTGGGCGCCGTCAACCTGATTGGGTACTTCTTCCCGCAGTTCCCCATCAAGCTGCACATGCCCAAATTCGCTGGGGCCAAGACACAGGAACTGATTGGGCGGGCGACCCTTCCGGCGACGATCGGGGCCGGCTTGTTGGTCGGGCTGTGCACCTTCCCGTGCTCAGGCGGGGTGTACGTGTCGATCATCACGCTGCTCAACGCCAAGACCACGCTCGCCTGGGGTGTCGCCTACCTGGGTCTGTACAACCTGCTCTTCGTGCTGCCGCTGGTCCTGATCCTGGCTATCGTGGGCAACCGGCCAGCGGCCAAGCGCTGGGCGCGTTGGGAACGCCAGTATGCCGGTTCTATTCGTCTCTGGTACGGCCTGGCGATGGTGGCTCTAGGGGCATCCATGCTGCTGTGGGTGATCGGCTAGGTTCAGACAACCAAGCGAGGCGAATGGCCCCGCAATGGGAGGCAGTGACATGAAGAGGTCGCATTGGATCCTGATGGCCCTGGGCTGCCTGGTTCCCCTGGCTGCCATCGTGGGCGTGCTGGTGTTCGACCTACCGCTTAACACCGTTGTGTTGTGGGGGCTCCTTCTGTTATGCCCTCTCATCCACCTGGTCATGATGGGCTCGATGGGCCATGGTCACACCATGCCCAGCGGGGCCAACGGGGCCGACCAGCCGCTAGAAGAGTAGTTGTCTGGCTAGATAAGGCCCGCGGGGGGTTAGAAATGAAGAGGGGACCCTGCCCTTGTGAGGCAGGGTCCCCTCTCGATCTCGTTGTTTGCCCCAGAGGTAACGGCCGCCGCCGGGATAGCTACAGCCGGCGGGCACACCGCCGGCAGGCGAGAGGTAAACGGCGCCTGCTCTCGCTACGTACGGCGCAGGTCGGCGACCATGCGCTCAAACTGCTCGCGATCGATTTCGCCGCGGGCATAGCGTTGGCGCAGGATGTCGACGGCATTCGTGCCTGACTGGGGGCCGCCTTGCCCGTTGGCCGGACGGCGCGGCAGCCAGCCCAGCGCATAGGCCAGCAAGGCGATCAACAAGATCGGCAGAATTAATCCAAAACCCATCATCGCTTGGTCTCCTGTAGATTGTGGGGCCTAGCCCTCCAACACGCGCTTCATTTCCGCGTATTCGTCGGCTTCGATCTCTCCGCGGGCATAACGGTCATCAAGGATGGGCAGGGCGCTGTGGCCGCTTGCGTGCCGAAAGCTGTCATCCCGTGCAGTTAGGCCGCGGAGCAACAAGAACAGGAGAAGGAACAATCCAGCCCAAAAGAACAACATCATCACCCCTCCGAGCAAGATCGACTGCCAGCCTCCGAGTCCCAGCCCCCAGCCATGATGCCACCATCCCATCGTTCACCTCCGTTGGTTGGAGCGTATCCGTCAAGTTCGATTGGTCGCAGCCCACAACATGCTGGGCGGCTTGCGCACAGCCTGATGGAGTCAGGACCCAACCTTGCCAGGCCGGAGCGCTGCGTACGGTGTGTGTCCGGGTCCAGCCACCGGCTATGCTGGTGGTGATTGGACCTGCCCTTATCGTAAGATGGAGAACAGGGCTCAGCTAGCGCCATTTTGCCCATGGCGACGCGGGCTGACCGGCGCGCCGGCGACTTGCTCAAACCTGTGGGGGCCTTAGCTGAGCGGTAGTATAATGACCCATGGGGGAGCGCGCCCCAGTAGCTCAATAGGATAGAGCAAGGCTCTCCTAAAGCCTAGGTTGTGCGTTCGAATCGCACCTGGGGTACCTGCACCGGCAACAGAGCGCTCTTATGGACGAGGGGGCGCTCTGTTCGTGCGAATCACAGACGAGCGGCTGGCGGCCGCCATCTTGAGGGTCAAAGGAGCTGATTGAAGATGGCCAAGCGCAACAAGCAGGTAAAGAAGCTGGGGCCCAATCCGGTCAAGGGGATTTCGCGCTATGACAGCGATGGCAAGCGCATGCACGGCTGGCAGGCCAGGGTCCAATGGGACGGCAATTCGGCCTACAAGCGATTTGCCGACGGTGTATACGGCGGTCCGGAGGAGTCGCTGAAGGCCGCCATCGAGTGGCGCGATGAGAAGGAAGACGAGTTCGGCAAACCACGCACCGAAAAGTGGATCCGGGCGTCGGGCATTTCGAACGGGGTGGAGTGGCGCCGGTCCCAAGTGGACCACCAGGTCAGGACGAAGAAGGGTGGCAAACGGCGCTAAGCGCGCTCGTGCCAGTCTCGTATGAATCGATCAGCTCCGGCTGTGAAGTCCGGGGCTGATCCTTGGAAGCGGGTCCAAATCGGCTGGAGGTCGGGGCTCAAGCCCAAAGGAGGCTTCGTCCTAGCATCGGTGTCAATGCGCTCTCCAAATCGGTGATCGAGAATGGCTTGGGCAGGAATTCGTTGGCACCTGCGCCCAGCGCCTCGCGCCGGTCACCGGACATCACCAGGCCGCTGGTCATTACAACCGGCCGGTGCTCATGGTGCGGGTTGGTTCGCAGCCGGCGCAGCAGGGAGAGGCCACTGACGTCCGGCAGCACCATGTCCATCAGAATCACATCGGGCTCGATCTGATCGAGCAGGTCGAGCGCCTCTTGCGCTGTGAAAGCTCGGTGCACGTCCAGATTCAATGCATGAAGAAGTCCATAGGTGTTGCGTGAAAAACTGTGGTCATCATCGATGACCAGGATCGTGCCTCGCTGTGGAACGGGTACGGCAACCATGGTCCCGACTCCTTTGCTTGCAGTGACTACCTCGGAGAACGGCCCGCCGCGTAGGGCGTAACGCGTACGACCTTGCGGCCGGCTTACAGACTTCGGTTCACCGGCTAGCGAACGGCCGCAACCAACGCCAGGTGTTGCTCTATCATCTGGCTCAACACATTGATACTGATGGGCTTGCGGAAAGCGGCGTTGCCGCCGTGGTCGGCCACCCGCTCCTCAACATCCAGCTCCGGGCTGGCGGTGATGACGACGATAGGGACATGGCGACCGTCGGGACGGGCTCGGATCCGCTTTATGGCCTCGAAACCATCAACGTCCGGCATCATCAGGTCGAGCAAGATCAGGTCTGGCATGCCCGCATTTAGGGACGGCTCGGCCCCCGCCCAACCATCGGCCGCGACTGGCGTGTGTCCAAGAAGCCGGACGACCTGGCCGAGCATACGCAGGGTCTCGGCTTCATCGTCCACGAGCAAGATGCGGGCCATGCAATCCTCCAACACATCCACCATCACGACAGTGCGGCCAGGCGAGTTCGCCTCGTGCAACCGTTGCCATGTCGACCCCCTGGTTGCCCCCGCCCAGTACTTTTTGATAGGGGGTGGACCCACACAGGTCAGCAGGAGGTCTGTCTCCAGTGTAGGCCTGGCCCAGGGCACTGCAGCTTACAGGTCACTAACGGCTGGTTGCAGAAAAAGTGCTTGACAGCCGCTCAAAAAATAGTACACTTGTTCTAACGTGACCGATGGGCGCACTGCCAGGTTGAGCCGGCCGCCCGGGCTGGAACCGCAAGGACGATCCCCATCGGAAAGGAGAATCCATGTACCAAAAACTCGTATTCGTTGGCAATTTGGGCCGTGACCCGGAAATGCGCTACACGCCGGGTGGTCAGGCGGTCACCAATCTGTCGGTGGCCACCAACCGCCGCTACACTACCAGCGACGGCAACCAGGTGGAAGAAACCACTTGGTTCCGTGTCTCCGTTTGGGGCAAGCAAGCGGAGGCGGTCAACCAGTATCTGAGCAAGGGACGCCAGGTGCTGGTTGAGGGGCGGCTGAATCCCGACGAGAACGGCAATCCACGAATCTGGAACCGGCAGGATGGAACGCCGGCCGCCAGCTTCGAGGTGACGGCCGACCGAGTGGTCTTCCTCGGGGGCCGCGAAAGTGGGGAAATCGGCGGCGATGAAGCCTACGCCGGCGCTCCCGAATCCGAAGACGAAATCCCCTTCTAGTCGACCCAACATCGAGCCCTTGCGGCCGGCAGCCCCTTCGCCGGCCGCAATCGACTCATTCCTGGACGGAGAGCACCGATGACTCCCGATGCCAAGCAACCGCAGCCGGCTGGCCGTCTCAAGGTGAATATCCCCGCCGGGCTCGAACCGACCTACGCCAACCTGGCGTTGATCACGCACTCCCCGTCGGAGATTGTCATCGACCTGGCGCAGGTCATGCCACAGGTACCCGAGGCCAGGGTCAGAACGCGTGTCGTTATGACGCCGATCAACGCCAAGCTGCTGCAGCGAGCACTAGCCGAGCACCTGACGCGCTTCGAGACTGAACACGGCGAGATCAAGATTCCACACGGCATCACGCTGGCCGATCAATTGTTCCGGCGCGGCGAAACCGGCTCGGAAGAGACCGGCGAGCCCGAGGCCTAGCCGATGGCCGAATCTTCCACGCTCGAGAGCATTGTTGAAGACATCCGCCAGGGGTTCGAAGCCAAGAACGCGGTCCGCGACCAGGCCTTACGCCAATCGCGGACGCTGATCCGTCACTGCTCGACCGCCATCCGGGCGGTCCACCGCGACGAGTGGCAAGCGGCCGATGACGAACTCGAGCAAGCCAAGCGACTGGTTGACGGGCTGCGCCAGGATCTCGAGCCCCATCCCGATCTGTACTACGCCGGTTACACCCAGGATGGTCTCAAGGAGTACGCCGAGGCCAATCTGGTGCGGGCGATTGTGGCCAGCCAGCCGATGCCAACGCCACAGACACTGGACGTCGAGCCGGCAGCCTATCTGGCAGGGATGGCCGAGGCGGCCGGCGAGCTGCGGCGCCGGGTGCTGGATATCCTGCGGGCCGACCGCTACGAAGAAGCTGAACGTCTGCTGGCCCAAATGGACGAAATCTACGGTTTGCTGGTCACGATCGACTTCCCAGACGCAATCACCCAGGGTCTGCGCCGCTTGACCGACATGGTCCGGGGCGTGACGGAACGAACCCGCGGTGACCTGACGACTAGCTGGCAGCAGCACCGCCTGCGCGGCGCGCTCAAGCGGGCCGAGGAACGCGACGCAGGCGCCTGACATGGCCCGGCGGATCATCCAGGCTTCGGAATTGGCCAGCTACGACTTCTGCCGGCGGGCCTGGGGCTACACGCTGGCCGGCATGGTGGCCGACTCGGCCCGGCTCGAAGCTGGCCGTCGATGGCACGAAGTGCATGGCCGCCGAGTCAACCGAGCCGCTTGGCTGCGGCTGGCCGGCTGGGTCCTGTTGCTGCTCGCCCTGATGCTGGCGATCAGTTCGTGGTTGGGACCGCTGATTTCGTGAGCGCGCTGCCACTGCTGGTTGCCCTGCTCGGGCTGCTGTTACTCTGGCTGGCCCGCCGCGGCCGCCAGGCCAGCGGGTTGCCGGCTGGTGCGCTGCGCTACCAGGACATGGCCGATGCCAGCCGGACGGACCGAACGCTGTTTGATGCCGAACTGGGCCTGGCCGGGCGGCCCGATTATTTGATTGAGGCGGCTGACGGCTTGATCCCGGTTGAGGTGAAGTCGGGTCCGGCGCCGGCCCACCCTTACCCCGGCCATCGGCTCCAATTGGCGGCCTACTGTCGTCTGGTCGAGGCCGACCTAGGCCGCCGGCCGGCCTTCGGTGTGATCCGCTACCAGGATCGGTCCTTCGAGCTTCGCTACTCCGAGTCGCTGACAGCCGAACTCCTCGAGGCGCTCACTGTGTTGCGCGCCAGCGACCGTCTGCCCAACCGTTCGCATCAATCGGCCGCCCGCTGCCGCGCTTGCGGTCACGCCGATCATTGCGACCAACGGCTGGTGTAGCCGATCGGAACGCCGGCGAGCGAAGCATATAATAGCCGTTATGACCCCTGATCCTGTCGGTCCGCAGACAATCGCTCTCTCGCTCAACCCCGAGGTCGAGCAATCGCGCCAGCTGGCCAGCGAAATTGGCAAGCTGCTGGAGGCCGGGGGCCGGCGGGCGCGGCAGGGCGGGCTGGCCGATCCGGATTTCGGCGCCTGGCTAGGCTCCGGAGAAGTCGACTTGCTGATCGCCTTGGGCGGCGACGGCACAATGCTCAAAGCCGGCGAACTGGGGGCCACCAACGGCATTCCGGTGCTGGGCATCAACTTGGGTCGAGTAGGTTTCCTAATCGAAGTGGCACGCGACAACTGGCGGCCAGCGCTTGACCGAGTATTGGCCGGTGACTACTGGCTGGAACGCCGCATGCGGCTTACGGTTGACCTGGAGCGCCAGGGTCGGCGGCTGGAAGCTGGTAGCGCTCTGAATGAAGTTGTCGTTGGCCGCGGGCGGACGGCCCGTCCGATCCGGCTACAGGCTGAAGTGGATAATCGCTACCTGGCTACCTACGTCGCCGATGCCCTGATCTGCTCATCGGCCACCGGCTCGACCGCCTACGCACTGGCCGCCGGCGGGCCCATCCTTCCCCCTGAGATGCGCAATTTGCTGCTGGTTCCGGTGGCCCCGCATCTTTCGGTCGATCGGGCGATCGTGCTGGCCGAGGGCAGCGCCGTGCGGCTGGAGCTCTTGTCCGAGGAAGAAGCCGATTTGAGCTGCGACGGGCAGGTGCGCCAGGCGCTGGTCGTCCACGACGTGATCCATATCGCCAGCAGTCCGCAAGATGCGTTGTTTGTCCGCTTGCAGGATCCAAGCTACTTTTTCCACAATTTGAAGACCTTCATGAACCAGGTTCACACGCAGGGAGGAGAATGATGGCGGAAGGCATTCTGACCTGTGCCAACCATCCCAGCCGCGAGACCACCCTGCGTTGCAATCGCTGCGGCAAACCCATTTGCAGCGGTTGCGCCATCCGGACGCCGGTCGGCTATCGCTGTCCGGAGTGTGTCCGCGGCCAGCAGAAGATCTTTGACACGGCGCAGCGGGGCGACTACCTTGTGGCGGTGATTGTCAGTTCGATTGGCATGGGCATAGGAATTGGCCTGCTCTCGTTCCTTGGCATTTTCGGGCTGCTGTTGGCGCCGGTGCTCGGCGGTGGCGTGGCCGAAGTCGTGCGCTGGCTGGTGCGGCGGCGGCGCAGCCGCCGGCTGCCGCAGGCGGCAGCCATCGGCGCCGCTATCGGCGCCGTGCCGCATTTGTTGCTGCCGCTGGCTAGCGCCGGCCTGCTGCTGGGGGCGGGCGGTGGTCTGGAGATGCTTGGGGCCGTCGGCCTCAGCTTTATCTGGCCGCTGGCCTACGCCGCCATCGCCATCAGCAGTCTGTACGCACGCTTGGGGGGCATCCAACTCCGGTAGCCATCATGTTGGCCGAACTGCGCATCCGTGATTTTGCCATCATTCGTCAGCTGACGCTGTCCTTCGACCGCGGCTTAATGATCTTCACCGGAGAGACCGGCGCCGGCAAGTCGATCATTATCGATGCCGTCGAGCTGCTGATCGGCGGGCGGGCCGAGAACACCATGGTCCGCAGCGGTGCGGAGGTCGCCCTGCTCGAGGCACGCTTCGAGCTTATGCCGCCGGCCAAGGAGGCGGTGGTGGCCATTCTGGCGGGGGAGGAACTGCTCGAAGCTGACGGCGCTGGCGAGATCCACCTGAGCCGCGAGATCCGCAGCGAAGGGCGCAATGTATGCCGGGTCAACGGTCGCGTGGTGCCACTGAGCCTGCTCCGCCAATTGGGGGACCAGCTCGTGGACGTCCATGGCCAGTCTGAGCACCTGAGCCTGCTCACGGTGCGCCAGCACCTTGCGCTGCTGGACCGCTACGCCGAGGTCGAAGAGCCCCTGGCTGCCTATCAGGCGGTCTACGAGCAGTGGCGTCAGGCGCAGTCCGAGCTGGAGCGGTTGCGCCAGCGCGAGCGTGACGCGGCGCAGCGGGCGGACTATCTTACGTTTCAGGTCGAGGAGATCGAGGTCGCCAAGCTGAAACCTGGTGAGGACGAGCAATTGGAGGCAGAGCGGACCCGGTTGGCCAACGCCGAGAAACTGTCGGCACTGGCGGAAGCGGCGGTGGCCGCACTAACCGAGGGTCTGCAGGGCCGGCCGGCGGCCGGTGACCTGCTAGGTGAGGCCGTCGAATCAGTCGGCGAGCTGGCGGCGGTCGATCCATCGTTAAAGGAAGTCCACGACGAGTCGCAAGTACTGCTGGAGCAGCTGATCGATCTCTCCCGCCGGTTGCGTGACTACCGCGAGACGGTGGAATTTCACCCGACACGGCTGGACGAGGTTCAAGAGCGGCTGACGGCCATCCAGGGACTGAAGCGCAAGTACGGCGGCAGTATCGAGCACGTGCTGGTTCATGCACAACAGGCGCGCCAGGAGCTGGATGAGATTACCCATGCTGAAGAGCGCCTGGCGGAGTTGAGCCAACTGGTGGAAGACAGCCTGCTCCAGATTAGCCGCCTGGGGGCGGACCTGTCACAAGTGCGGCGGCTGGCGGCCGAACGGATGGCGGCTGCGGTGGGGGCCGAGCTGCAGGACTTGAACATGCCCGGCGCCGAGTTTGCCGTCGAACAGGAGTGGCAGCAACAGCCGGCAGGCGCACCGGTTGGCGATCAGCGGGTTGCTTTTGGCCCAAGCGGGCTGGATCAGGTTGAGTTCCTGGTGGCGCCAAATCCAGGCGAGGGTCTAAAGCCGTTGGTCAAAACAGCCTCGGGCGGTGAGACCTCGCGTCTCATGCTTGGCTTGAAAGGGGTCCTGGCAAAGGCCGATGAGACACCGACCCTGATATTCGACGAAATCGACCAGGGTATCGGGGGCCGGGTTGGCGCTGTCGTGGGGCACAAGCTGTCGGTGCTGGCCGGCGGGCACCAGGTGCTGTGCATCACCCACTTGCCTCAGCTGGCGGCCTTCGGCGATCGTCATTATCGGGTGGAGAAGGCAGTCGAAGCTGGCCGGACCGAGACCCAGGTTCGGCGGTTGGAGGGCGAGGCCCGGGTCGAAGAACTGGCGCTGATGCTGGGTGGCACCACTGAGCCCAATTTGGAGAGCGCACGCGGACTATTGGCGGAAGCCGAGATCCAGAAGAAGGCGGTGGAGTTGGCCGGCTAGCTGGGTCTGTCGATCCGACGTTTTAATGGGAGAAGAACCATGGCCGGCGAAAGCTGTCAGCACTGTAAGGGTGAAATGGATGAGGGCCATATGAGCGTTGGTGATACGCTCGGTTATGTCTCGGGGCAGCAACAAGGCATGTTGAAGGTGACGACCCGCGTTCGGCGGGCGCGCGCATGCCTCGAATGCGGCTTCATTGAAATGTACTTGGATCCAACGGAGTTGAGGTCGCGGCTGCCGAAGTAAGGTGGTCTTACGGCCCCGGGGGTCCGCAAAG
>Ga0302046_10006614_pt1 | contig 10093 bp, 8 predicted proteins | sample RVTome_11_FD_200261 | JGI IMG/M metagenome (GOLD analysis project Ga0302046, IMG submission 200261) | Soil microbial communities from uranium-contaminated site in the Upper Colorado River Basin, Wyoming, United States - RVT147D111 (version 2) ... | reverse complement strand
GACACGACTGTTGCCCGCCACGTTGGCAAGGAAGCGCGGGTGCATTTCAACCCGCCACCCGCCGGCGCTGTAGCCGAAGTTGGGGATGACCATCTGGGGTGCCTGAAAGGTACCATTGCCGTTGTTGAGCGCGACCCAGACCCCGGCGTTGCCGAAGCCAACGATGTCCGCGCGACCGTCACCCGTCAGATCGGCCAGGAAGCGCGGGTGCATTTCAACCCGCCACCCGCCGGCGCTGTAGCCGAAGTTGGGGACGACCATCTGGGGTGCCTGAAAGGTGCCATTGCCGTTGTTGAGCGCGACCCAGACCCCGGCGTTACCGAAGCCGACGATGTCCGCGCGACCGTCACCCGTCAGATCGGCCAGGAAGCGCGGGTGCCGCTCGACTCGCCACCCGCCGGTGTTGTAGCCGAAGTTCGCGACGACCATCTGAGGTGCCTCGAAGGTGCCATTGCCGTTGTTGCGGGAAACATAGACCCCGGCGTTGCCGAAGCCGACGATGTCCGCGCGACCGTCACCCGTCAGATCGGCCAGGAAGCGTGGGTGCCGCTCGACTCGCCACCCGCCGGCGTTGTAGCCGAAGTTCGCGACAATCATTCGTGGGGCGGGATAATTGGTATCGTAGCGCGGCGGAGCAATCACCGACGGGTGCTTGTAGTTCTTGGCGACCTGCTGGTTTTCCGGGGGAGCCCAAGGTCGCGTGGTAGGTGGCACGCCCGACCATGGCCTGATATTGCTGTTGAGCCCTGCGTTGGCGCTCTCCGATCCATAGACCGCGTTCGCGTCTAGTCGTTCCGGGTGAGCGGGATCGGTCTGCCAACGTGCAAAAAGCCGGTCTACGTTCGAATGCAACAAGAACACGAAGGGATCCCGAAAAGATACATGCGCTCCACCCATTGCGACGAAACCATGCATTACGTCATGCACGCTCCTCAGCGCAGGCCACATCGTCGGGTAGTCGACTGCAGCCAAGATTGCGTTGTCTCCGGCGACCGAGGCCGGCGAGCCGGCAACGAACCGAACGACCGTTCTAGGCGGGTCGGCGGCGTTGCCACCCGGCCCATCCCGATGCGGGTTGGCTCCCGGTACGTAGTACGCGGCGCTCAGCCAGGGTTCGCCAATAGCAGCACTGGTAGATCCTCCGTACCCCATGAAGTCGGCCGTGAAGAGATTCAACGTCCCGGTCGTGCCGCCGCCAAGGTTGGCGTTCGGGATGGCTCGCGGATCTTGCGTCCAGTCCCAGTAGTGCAGCGACATTTGTGGGTTGACGGCCCGCAGCATCTCCTCCAGCCGGTTGACGAGCTCGCGGTGCCACGGGACGAATTCCGCTGTGCCATGCACGTGTGTTGCCTGATGGATTTCATCTTGCTTGAACCACCAGCTCACTCCGCCCGGGATTGGGTCGGTTCTGTTGCCGGGAAAGAACCGGTGGTTTAGCTCGCTCAACGCATCGCGGAATAGCGCCCGTTCGGCAGGGTCCACGGCCGCGATGTTACGACGGATGCCATCTCCTAGAGCCATCATTGCCTCCTTTGACTGTATCGTGGGTCGCTCTTGATGTTTTCTTACTACTGCGACTACTGCGGTAACCCGCTAGGCAACCGCCCATCCATTGCACACCACGGCCGCCGCACGCGTGTCGCTCGGCGTCGGCCAACCGCCTATCCATTGGACGGGTCCGCGTTTCCCCGGTCGAGAGCGTTACGCGGTCTGTATAGCGCTCGCGTCATTTCGCGGCGGGTCTGGAATCGGGAACGTTTCCACGGTCTTGGCATCTCACCTCTGTGGCGGTGGCGGGTTTATACGGCGAGGCGGCGCCGTGTATTGAATAAGGGGGGCCCGAGGACGAACGGCGGGCATGATGGCGCTGGCGTCGGGGCCAGCAGCGCAGCGGGCGGCCGGGACCGCGGTCGGGGTCGTAGAGCCTGGCCGCGCGGACGTCGTGGCGACCGGGGAGCGACTGGACGGTGCGGGTGTCGGAGCCATCGTCGATATGGGTCGCGAGCGAGTGGCGGAAGGTACGTGACGTTGGGAGGTGTGGACGGCTCGCTGCAGCGCGGGCTCGCGAGGACGGATAGCCTTGGCGGATGTGACGGTGCCTAGCACGGGAGAGGGAGCATAGAGCGCCGCCGGTAACGCGGGCAAGGGTCTGGACTTACTCATGTAGAGCGTCCCGACCGTGACCGGCGAGTCGGCCTGGCTGTATCGAAACGAATCGGTGCGCGTCGCGATTGGGTGTTCTGTTGCCGTTCTCCCGCCGCCGGCGTGTGCTCCCGCAGGTCGAGCCTCGTCACCTGACCATCGCGTTCACGGGCATCTCTGACGATCGCGACGCAGAACCGGAGCTCCTGCTCTACGCTTCCCGCCCCCGCCCCCGCGCGCGCAGTGCCTCGAGCAGGTGGTCCAGGCTCCTGCCCACCGTCCTCCGCGCCGCGGCGACGTCCTTCGAGCCGGCGATCATCATCCCGGCCTCGGTGATCGCCCCGAGCAGCAGGTGCGCCAGGGGCTCGACCGGCTGCCGGGCGATCAGGCCCCGTTCGACCATCGAGCGCAGGCCGTCCTCGATGAGGCCGAGACCGTGCAGGGCGTCGATGCGACGCCACTCGCGCCATCCGAGGACGACGGGGGCGTCGAGCAGGACGATCTGCTGGACGGCGGCGTCCAGACAGGCGTCGAGGTAGGCGTGGCAGCCGGCCCGGAAGCGGGCCCAGGGGTCGGATCCCGCGGCCTCGGCCGCCGCGCGACAAGCGGCGCCGAGCGCGCGCTCGACCTCGTCGAACACGGCGGCGAACAGATCCTGCTTGTCGCGGAAGTGATGGTAGAGGGCGCCCCGCGTGACGCGGGCGCGGCGGACGATCTCCTCGGTGCCGGTGCGGGCGTAGCCCTTGCGGGCGAAGAGCGCCCGGGCCGCCCTCACCAGGGCCCCTCGGGTCGCCTCGGCGTATTCGTCTCGCCGGGTCTTGCGTGACATACAGACTGTATGTAAAAGACTCTCTGTATGTTTGCAAGACCCCGTGTCCACGAAAGGAAAACATCATGATCGACCAGGTCAGGCGCGCGCTTGCGCGCAGCTCGTACTGCGCGCTGGCGACGGCCTCGCCCGACGGCGGTCCGCACGTGGTGGGCGTGCTCTACGCCTTCGCGAAGGACCACGTGTACGTCATCACCGAGCGCAACTCGCGGAAGGTCCGCGACGTCGAGGCGAATCCGCGCGTGGCGATCTGCGTCCCGGTCAGGAAGTACCCACTGGCGCCGCCGTTCTCGATCCAGTTCCACGGCTCGGCCGTCGTCCTGAATCGCGAGGATGCGGAGATCGAGGCTCTGCTGCGCGAGGGGGCGCTCCGCAAGATCGTCGGCTTCGGTGTCCTGGAGCGGCCGGGGATGTGCTTCATCAAGGTGACGCCCGTCGGGAAGATCCACACCTGGGGCATCGGGGTGTCGCTGTGGCAGCTACTGCGCAACCCGGTCGGGGCGGATCGGAGCGTCGCGCTGCGGTGAACGGCACCGCCTCACGCGGCGTAGGCGCGCGCCGCGACGGCCTTGAAGCTCGCGTGGACGGGCGTGCCCTCGCGAAGCCCGAGCTGCTGCACGGCGTGCGCGGTCACCTCGGCGACGAGCGGCGGCGTGGTGTCGAGGACGGCGCGCACGCGCTCGCCGAACGGCGGCTCGGGAACGAGCTGCGCGACGGTGCCGGCGAAGACGTTCTGCGCGGTGCCGCTCGGGGGCGCGGGATGGAGCGTGATCTCGCGCGGATCGACGGCGACCAGCACCTCCTGGCCGTCGGCGCCGCGCTCGTCGAGGACGACGTGGAGGCGCCCGCCGTCGGCGGTGGCGATCTCGGCGAGGCCGTCGGGCGCGCGCGCCGCCACGCGCCCGGTGAAGAGGTTCAGCCCGAGGAGCTCGGCCACGTAGCGCGAGCGCGGCTGGCGGAGGAGGTCGTCGCGGCTGCCGACCTGCGCCAGGCGGCCCTGCTCGACGACGGCGATCTCCCGACCGAAGACCAGCGCCTCGAACGGGTCGTGGGTGACGAGCACGGTCGCGCAGGCGAGCCCGCGGAGCGCGTGCCGGAGCTCGGCGCGCACCTCGCGGCGGGTCTGCGGGTCGAGCGCCGAGAGCGGCTCGTCGAGGAGGAGGAGCCGCGGCTCCAGGACGAGCGCGCGGGCGAGCGCCACGCGCTGGCGCTGGCCGCCCGAGAGCTCCCCGGGCGTGCGGCCGGCAAGCGCCGTCAGCCCGACCCGCGCCAGCGCCGCGCCGGCGCGGTCGCGCGCCGCCGCCCGCGCCGTGCCCGCGGCGCGGAGGCCGAAGGCGACGTTCTCGGCGACCGAGAGGTGGGGGAAGAGGGCATAATCCTGAAAGACGTAGCCGATCGCGCGCTCGTACGCGGGGACGCACACGCCCGCGGCGGCGTCGTAGTACACCGCGCCGTCGAGCTCGATCCGGCCCTCGTCGGGGTCGAGCAGCCCAGCGAGCAGGTTCAGGATCGTCGACTTCCCGGCGCCGTTCTCGCCGACGAGGACGAGGGTCTCGCCGGGCGGCGCCTCGAGGCGCACGTCGAGCGCCAGCGACCCCAGGCGCCGCCTGAGCTCCGCGATCAGCACGCGAGGCTCACGGGCGCGCCCCACGCGGGACGGCGCGGAGCGCCACCAGGAGGCCGAACGACACCACGAGCAGGATCACCGACAGCGCCACCGCCGCCTCGAGATCGGTCTGGAGCGCGATGTAGACCGCGAGCGGCATCGTCTGCGTGCGTCCCGGCAGGTTGCCGGCGAAGGTGATCGTCGCCCCGAACTCGCCGAGCGCGCGCGCCCAGGTCATCGCGGCACCGGCGAGCAGCGCCGGGCGGCTGAGCGGAAGCTGCACGCGCCGGAACGCGTAGCCAGGCGTGGCGCGGAGCGTCGCCGCGGCGCGCACCAGCGCCGGGTCGACGGCCTCGAAGCCGGCGCGCGCGGCGTTCACGAAGAAGGGTCCGGCGACGAACATCTGTGCCAGCACCACCGCGACGCTGGTGAACGGGATGGAGATGCCGGCGACCGCGAGCGCCGGGCCGACCAGGCCCTGGCGCCCGAAGGCGAGCAGCAGGCCGACGCCCGCGACCGTCGGCGGCAGCACCATCGGCAGGTCGACGAGCGCCTCGAGCGCGCGCTTGCCGGCGAACTGCCGGGTGGCGAGCGCGTAGGCGAGCGGCAGGCCGAGGACGGCAACCGCGGCGGTCGCGGCGAGGGAGGTCGTGAGGCTCAGCCACAGGGCCTGCAGGACGAGCGGATCCGCCATGCGGCGAAGGAGGTCGGCCGGCGGGACGCGGAGCAGCAGGCCCGCGACCGGCAGGATCAGGAGCGCGAGGAAGAGCGCCGTCGCGGTCAGCCACGCGAGCCCGAGCAGCCGCTCTCCGCGGCGGCGGCGCGCCCGCACGGTCACGGCGGCGGGCCGGGGAGGAAGCCGTGCTCGGCGAGGATTGCCTGCCCCTCGGGGGAGACGACGAGGTCGACGAACGCGTCGGCCGCCGCGGCGTCGCGTGCCGCCCGCAGGCGCGCGAGCGGGTAGCGCGCGACGACGTTCAGGAGCGCGGGGATCGCGATCGTCCGCACGCTCGTCCGGGCGGCGGCCGTGACGTCGGAGCCGTAGACGATGCCCGCGTCCGCCTCGCCGAGCTGGACCTTCGCCCGCACCGCCTTCACGCTCTCCTCCTCCGACACCACGTTGGCGAGGACGCGCTCGCCGAACGCGTGCCCGAAGGCAGGATCGCCGCCCATCTTCTCCAGCACCTGGCGACTATAGCGCCCCACCGGGACCGCGTCCGCCGCCAGGACGACCTTCACCCGCGGGCGCGCCAGGTCGTCGAGCCGCGCGACGCGGCCGCCGCGAGGCACGACGACGACGAGCTGGTTCCGCACGAAGATCCGCGGCGTCCCCGCCACCAGCCCCTTCGCGACGAGGTCGTCCATCCAGCGCTGGTCGGCCGACGCGAACACGTCCGCCGGCGCGCCGTGCTCGATCTGCGCCGCGAGCTGCTGCGAGCCGGCGAGATTCAGGACGACCTCGCGCTCCGGGTGCCGCGCCTCGTAGGCGGCGGCGATCCGCTGGAAGGCCTCGGTCAGCGAGGCGGCGGCGAAGACGTGCAGCGGCTCGGCGGCCCGCGGCGCGGGCGCCGGTATGACGGCGAGCGCCGTCAGGACAAGGCACGCTTCACGCAGGCAAGCGTAGCGGGTCCGCATTGGAAAGCATTGACGATAGCGGCCAGCGATGTCCGCCGCTAGTCTCGTGGCGTGGAGTTCTGGGACGCCGGGTCGCTGGCGCTCGTCGTGGTCGCCTTGCTTGCCGCAGGGTGGTGGTACAACGAAGAACCGATCCGATGGCTGTATGCCGCCCTTCGTGAGAGCGGATGGCCCGTAGTGATCTCGGCAGCGGTTGCATTCGTTCTGCTCCTGCTCGGGGCGCTGTTATTCGTGCGACGCAGGATGTGAACGGCGACTTGGCTGCAATCTCGCCGCTCGCGCGCGAACGGGATCGCTCAGCTGCCCTGACTCGTCCGGATCTGCCGCGCACCCGTGATCGGCGGGAGCTCGATCGGGTGGATGATCCCCGGCGGCGCGGCGCACACGGCCGGGATCGCGTTGACGATGCGGTTCGCCGCGGTCGCGTTGCCGCCGCCGGCGGCGCCGGGCTCGCCGTCCTCGTGGCCGTGGATGGACACCTCGAAGTGCGGGCGGCCGGCGATGACGACGCGGTGGACGCCCTGGCCGGCGTCGGGAAGCGGCCAGTCGGGGGCGCAGGCGTCGTCGATGCGGGTGATGTGCTCGACGACGAGCAACGGGTGCCCGGCGACGATCCCGCGCACCTCGAAGCGGAACGCGCCCTGGGTGCCGGCCTCGAAGACGCCCATCCCCGCCACCTCGATCGTGCGCGCGAGCGGCCGGCGCTCGACGTGGGTCTCGATCTCGTCGAGCAGGACGCCGAGGCCGTCGGCGAGGACGCGGACCATCGGCGCCCACACCAGGCGGAGCGAGAAGTCCATCAGCATCGGCGGGAGCTGCTCCATCGGCATGCCGAAGCCGATCAGGTTCCGGACGGCGTCGGGCTGGTCGTAGAGCGCGTAGTTGAACATCTCCTGGACGCGGATCTCGCGGATGTCGGCGGCGACGCCGGAGAGGAGGAGCGGCAGGATGTCGAGCGCCCAGCCCGGGTCGATCCCGGAGACGAAGATCGACGCGCCGCCCTTCGCGCAGGCCGCGGCGACGGGCTCGGCGATCTCGGGTGCCGCGGTCGGCGGGTGCAGGAGCGGGTAGAACGCCGTCGAGACGACGTTGACGCCGGCCGCGAGGCACGCCGTCACCTCCGCCAGGGACTCCGCCGGCCGGAAGTCGGCGTTGACGGTGTAGACGACGGCGTCGACGTCCGCGCCGCGCGCGATCGTGGCGTCGTCGGTCGCCGCGACCCCGAGCGGCGCGATCCCGGCGAGCGCGCCGGCATCGCGGCCGACCTTCGCCGGATTCGCGACGACCACGCCCGCGAGCTCGAGGTCGCGGTGTGAGGCGACGGCCCGGATGGCCGGCCGCCCGACGTTCCCGGTTCCCCAGACGACGACGCGACGGCCCATCAGGTGGTGGGCTTGAAGCCCTTACCGCCCAGGAAGTAGCAGAGCTCGTCGATCTTGCGCGCGTTCATGCCGCGAAGCGCGAGCGTCGCGAGCTGTAGGAACGCCTCGGCGCGCGCCAGGCGCTCGAGGGCGTCGACGAAGCGGCCGCGCGTGAGCGGCTTCTCCACCTTGCCGGCCTCGCGCCCGGCGGTCTTCAGGTGCTTGAGGGCGAGCGCGACCTGGGTGAAGGCGAGGAACTGCCCGAAGTCCGTCTGGATGCCCGCGGCGGCCAGGAGGAGCGCGTTCTGGAAGGCGAGGAGGGTCGTGAGCGCGAGCGACAGGTTGGTCTGATGGACGATCGCCTCGCGCGCGAGCGCGAGGTCGGCGAGGAGGGCGTAGAGCACCAGGAGATGGAAGGCCTCGGTCGGGCCGAAGATACCGCCCGACGCCCGCAGGTCGTCGAACATCACGAGCGCGCCCGGATTGAGCAGCGCGGCCCCGAACGAGAGCTGGAAGACCTGGAACGTCACCGCGAGCGCGAGCGTGGCGACGTTGACCCACGGGCCGCCGAGGATGCTCCGCGCGTCGAAGATCAGCTCGGTCGCGGTCTGCTTCATGCGCAGGCGCGCGAGGCGGGTGTCGGCGAGCACGACCGGCGAGCCGACGACGCCGTTCTGGTCGTTCAGCGAGACTTCGAGGCCGCTCCCGAGCGCCCGCACCGCCAGGAAGTAGAAGAGCAGCGGGCTCGAGTCGAACGGGATGTCGATCTCGATCGCGGCGATGCTGCTCGACGAGAGCCCGATCGCGCCGAGGAAGCCGAGCGTGAGCGAGAAGCTGAACTCGCCGGCGCCGAGGAAGGGCAGGCGGCCGACGCCGAAGGCGTTCGGGGCAACCGCCGACATGACGAGGGCGCGGCTCTTGGCGGCGAGGACGGTCTCGGCGCCGAGCTTCACGCCGTTCAATTGCCAGCGGATGTTCTCGAGCTTGCCGGCCTTCTTGCCCTCGAACTCCATGACGATCTCGTCCTCGTCGATGAAGCGGTCGAAGGCGACGGCGGCGCCGGTGGAGTTGAGGGCGATGGCGCAGGCGGCGACCGCCGCCACGGTGCGGGAAGTACGCATGGCCGGGCTCTAGCGGAGCGCTCGCGCGCGAGGCAAGCGACGGCTGACGTGACGCGTCATCCGGCTGCGGTCAGCCGCCGCTCAGCGCCTGCACGATCTGTATCTCGTCGCTCGGGGCGAGGGGCGTCGCCAGGTCGAGCACCTGCGCGCCGTTCACGAAGAACCGCACGTGCGGCCGCATCCGGTCCTGCTCGTCGACGATGCGGAAGCGCAGGCCGGGATGGCGGCGGTCGAGGTCGGCGAGCATCTCGGTGAGCGTGGCGCCCTCGGCCTCGACCTCGCGCGCCTTCGTGTAGGAGCGGAGCGGGCTCGGGATCAGCACCCTCATCGCTCCGGCTCGGCGGTCTCGACGGCGTAGACCTCGGGGAGGTGGCGGGCGATGCAGGTCCAGCGCTCGCCCTCGTCGCGGCTCGCCCAGAGCTCGCCGCTGGTGGTCCCGAGGTAGAGCCCGACCGGGTCGCTCGCGTCCGCGGCCATGGCCTGGCGCTTCACGGTCCACCAGGCCTGGCCGGCGGGCAGGCCGGCGTCGAGGCGGCGCCACGTCTTCCCGGCGTTCCGCGTGACGTAGGCGGCGGGCTTCCCGTCCGGGCTGGTGCGCGGCCAGACGGTGGTGCCGTCCATCGGGAACACCCACGCGGCGTCGGGATCGCGCGGATGTACCACCATCGGGAAGCCGACGTCGCCGACGCGCTTCGGCATCGTCCGGCCGATCCGCACCCACTCGTCCGACGGCCGGTCGAGTCGATAGATGCCGCAGTGGTTCTGCTGGTACAGGCGATCCGGCTGCGTCGGGCAGATCCGGACGCAGTGCGGGTCGTGGAAGGTCACGTTCGCCGGATCGAGGTCCTCGACGACCTCCAGACCCTTGATGATCGGCGCCCAGGTGCGGCCGGCGTCGAGCGACTCGTGCACGCCGCCGCTCGACATCCCGAGGTAGAGGTGGGCGGGGTCGCGCGGGTCGACGATGATCGAGTGCAGCTTCGGCCCGTCGGGCGTGCCGTCCTGCGGGCCGCCCATCCAGACGCGGTACGCGGGATGATCGTTCAGGCCGGGGAGCGGCTCCCAGGTGACGCCGCCGTCGTCGGAGCGGAAGAGCCCGTGCGGCGACGTGCCGGCGTACCACGTGCCGGGCTCGCTCGCGTGCCCGGACGTCAGCCAGAAGGTGTGGTCGACGGCGCGGCCGCCGTCGCCCTCGGCCGCCTTCGGAAAGGCCGGCGGCCGCGCCGCCTCCTTCCAGCTCCGCCCGAGGTCGGTCGAGCGGAAGACGGTCGGCCCGAGGTGGCCGGTCTTGGCCGCCATGAGGAGCGTGCGGCGGTCCCGTGGGTCGAGCACCAGATGGCTGACGACGTGGCCGAGAAAGTGCGGGCCGTCCGCCTCCCAGCGCCGCCGCGCCGGGTCG
>Ga0302046_10006612_pt1 | contig 10095 bp, 7 predicted proteins | sample RVTome_11_FD_200261 | JGI IMG/M metagenome (GOLD analysis project Ga0302046, IMG submission 200261) | Soil microbial communities from uranium-contaminated site in the Upper Colorado River Basin, Wyoming, United States - RVT147D111 (version 2) ... | reverse complement strand
ATCGCCACCGACCTCTACGCCGGGTGGCGCCAGTCCGGGCTGGAGCGGCAGCTCGGCGACCCGTCGACCCGGACGGCCTACCTGGAGCGCACGATCCGCCCCGGCGATGCGCTCACGCGGATCAGCATCCCCCGGCTCGGCGTCGATGCGGTCGTGGTCGAGGGGATCTCGCTCGCGGCGCTCCGTGCCGGGGCGGGCCACTATCCGGACACGGCGCTCCCCTGCGAGGAGGGGAACACGGCGATCGCGGGGCATCGGACCACCTACTCGAGGCCCTTCGGCGAGCTCCATCGGCTCCGCGTCGGCGACCGGATCGTGCTCGAGACGCCGATCGGCCGGTGCCACTATGAGGTATCTCGAGATCCGTGGGTCACGACGCCGTACGATACGAGCGTGCTCGAGATTCGGCGGGGCTCGGCCCTCACCCTGACGACCTGCGACCCTCCCGGGAGCGCGGCGAGTAGGTTGATCGTGCGGGCGCGCCTCGTGCAGACGGAGCTTGGATGAGACCGGGGCCGCTCGTCGTCGCTATCTGCGCCGCGATCGCGCTCGGGGTGCCGGGCGCCGTCGCGGGGACGGGCTACGACGTCACGATCGTCGCGCCGGGCGCAGTCGCGAAGGGCGGGATCCAGGTGCGCGCGACCGTCTCGGGCACCGGCATCGGCGACATGAAGGAGGGGGCCTTCCACGTGCGGTTCCCCGGAGGATCCTGGTCCCAGGGATCCAGCGCGCTGTTGTCGCGGACGGGCGAGGCGAGCTTCGCCTCGACCCAGGTCTGGGACACCACCGGGATGACGAACGGCACGTACGAGATCGAGGTCCGCATCTGGGGCGACCTGCCGCCGTACCGGCCCGACGATCGCGCGACGTTCTCGTGGACGACCGCCGAGGTGCGGGTCGACAACGCGCCTCCCGCTCCGGGCGCGCCGTCCGTGACGACGAGTGCGGGGGGGGCCTGGCTCCAGTGGGCGGGCGTGCCTTCCGCGGAGCGGTCCGACTTCCTCGGGTACCGCGTATGGGCGCTCGCCCAGAGCCCGTGCCCGTCGGCGCTCGCCCCGTACCGCGACATGGGCCGGGTGCGCGAGACCGCCCTCGCACTAGCGGATCTCGCGCCCGGTTACTGGTGCTTCCAGGTGACCGCGGAGCGGGAGAGCGCCGTAACGGGCCTCATCGCCTCGGCTCCCTCCGGCGCGGCGGGAGCAACGGTCCCGGCTCCAAGCGGCGGGCCCGGCGGCAGCACGGGCGGCGGCGGGCCCGCGGGTAGCGGCGGCGGGCCCGGCGGCAAGGGCGGCTCCTCCTCGGCCGCGCCGGGAGGATGGGTCACGGGCGCGGCGGAGGTCGCCGACCCGCCCCCGCCCCCCTCGCTCGGCTCCCGTGAGTCGCCGGCCTCGGCTCCGCCGGGCGCCGACCTCGGCACCTACGACGAGGACCTCCCCTACGGTCAGGTCACGGTCACCGAGCTCGCGGAGGGCGACGACGCGCCGCGCGAGGCGGGGAGCGTGTTCGGATCGCTCGCCACCCGCGATCGCGCGAGAGCCTTCGGCGGCGGGCTGCTACTGGCGGCGCTCGCCGTGCACCTGCGGGTGTTCCTCGGCCGCCGACGCCCCCTCGGCCGCGCGCGGTAGACCGTCCGATCAGCTCCGGAGGGCGAGCGCGACCGCCTCGGCCGGGTCCGCGGCCCGCAGGATCTCCTCGATCCGCGCGCCCTGCCTGGCCGGCTCCCACGTGTGCAGCCCGACCACGGGCCTGCCGAGCTTGAGCGCGAAAGCGATCTCCGAGAGCGTACCGAGCTCCCCGGCGATCGCGATCACGACGTCGGCGGCCCGCACGAGGAGCGCGTTCCGCATCTCGCCCAGCCCGGTTGGGATCGCCACGGTGAGGTGGGGGTTCCCCTCGGCCCGATCGAGGCCGGGGAGGATGCCCACCACCGTGCCGCCGGCTCCCGCGGCCCCGCGGCTCACCGCCTCCATCGCGCCCGTCGTCCCGCCACAGAGCACGATCGCGCCCGCCTCGGCCAGCCGCCTTCCGACCTCCTCGGCGAGGCGCTCCTCCTCGGCGGTGGCGACGCCCGGGCCGCAGACCGCGACGTAGGTCACCGGAGCATCTCCTCGATCAGCGCGGCGGCCATCGCCTTGTCGAGCGGCTCGTTGCCGTTGCCGCACTTCGGAGACTGCACGCACGCGGGGCACCCGTCGGCGCACGGACAGGCGCGGATGGTCTCGAGCGTGGCGCGCAGCAGGCGCTCGCCCGAGCCGAACCCGCGCTCGGTGATGCCGGCGCCGCCCGGATAGCCGTCGTATATGAAGATCGCGCACGTGCCGATCTCGGGGTGGTAGGCGGTCGAGACGCCGCCCACGTCCCAGCGGTCGCAGGTGGCAACGAGGGGGAGGAGGCCGATCGCCGCGTGCTCGGCTGCGTGGGCGGCGCCTGGCAGGTCGGCGGGCGCGACGCCGCCGGCGGCGATCGTGGCATCGGGCACGGCCCACCAGAGCGCCTTCGTGGTGAGCACCTGCGCCGGAAGTTCGAGCTGGACGTGCTCGAGGACTTCGCCCGTCACGTGCATCCGGCGCTGGAACCCCACGACCTGCGTCGTGACCCGCACCTCGCCGAAGAACGCCGGCGTCTGCCCGACCTTCGACTCGGCCGAGACACCCAGCACCTCGATGTCGGTGGTATCGCGCGCCTGGGTGAACCACTCGGCGTCGCTGGGCCGCACCACGGCGGCCTTCCGCTCGAGGTCGAGATCGATCACCTCGTACTGCTCGCCCTGGTGCAGGTAGATCGCCCCCGGGTGCGTCTGCGAGAAGGCGCGCGACTCGTCGACGTTGCCGATCACGGCACCGGTGTCCTCCTCGACTATCAAGATGAGACCGCCTCCGGCGGAACGGATGTCGACCTCCCGATGGGGAGAGGTCCGGCCCTGATGGTGAAGGCGGCCCCGTCGCTCCACGAGGGCCCCGGACTCCAACAGGGCCGCCACCGCCTCGGGCACCGCGTCGCCGAAGAAGTGGAGCTCGTCCGTGAGCAGCGGCTGCTCGCGCGCCGCGCACAGCAGGTGCGGCCCCAGCACGTAGCGGTTCGTCGGGTCGACCACGGCGTCCTCGGCCGGCTTGTCGAACAGATCTGCCGGATGGCTAACCAGGTACTGGTCGAGGGGGTCGTCCTGCGCGACCAGGAACACCAGCGACGAGCTCGAGCGCCGGCCGGCGCGCCCCGCCTGCTGCCACATGGAGGCGCGCGTGCCCGGGTAGCCGGCCAGCACGGCTGCGTCGAGCGAGCCGATGTCGATGCCGAGCTCTAGCGCGTTCGTCGCGGCGACCGCGCGCAGCTCGCCGCCCGCCAGCGCACGCTCGAGTGCCCGTCGCTCCTCGGGTAGGTAGCCGGCGCGGTAAGTCTTGACGCGGCCGGCGAGGTCGCTGGGCAGGTGGCGCCGCGCGATCTCGGCCAGGAGCTCTGCGGCGCGGCGCGACCGCGCGAACGCGATCGCCGTCCCGCCCCCCTGGAGCACTTCGGCGAGCAGGTCGGCCGACTCCGAGACCGCCCCCTTGCGCGAGCCCGACTCCTCGTCGATCAGCGGCGGGTTCCAGAGCGCGAAGATCTTCTCACCCGCAGGCGAGGCGTCCTGCTCCACGGCCGTGAACGGCCTGCCCACGAGTCGCTCGGCCAGGCCGGCCGGGTTCCCGATCGTGGCCGAGGCGAGGAGGAACCGGGGGTCGCCGCCGTAGCGCGCCACGATGCGACGCAGGCGCCGCAGGACCATCGCGACGTGCGAGCCGAACACGCCGCGCGCGGTGTGGGCCTCGTCGAGGACCACGAGGCGCAGACGCAGGAAGAAGTCGGCCCACCGGGCGTGGTCGGGCAGCAGCGCGAAGTGGACCATGTCGGGGTTGGTGAGGACGACGTTCGCGGTCCGCCGGATCAGCGGCCGCTCGGGCCTCGGCGTGTCTCCGTCGTACACCGCAGCTTTCAACTGGGGCAGCCGGAGGCCGCGGAGCTGGCGGAGCTGGTCGCGCGCGAGGGCTTTCGTCGGGAACAGGTAGAGCGCGGTGGAGGTCGGCTCGGAGAGCACCGTCCGGGCAGCGTGCAGGTTGTACACAAGCGTCTTGCCGCTCGCCGTGCCGGTCGAGATCGCCACGTCGTCGCCGCCGGCGAGGAGCGAGAGTGCGCGGGCCTGGTGTGGATAGAGCCCCTCGATCCCGAGGTGGCGCAGGCGGGCCGGCAGCGGGTCGGGCAGGTCCGGGAGCGGAAGCAGGTCGGGGTCTCGTGCCGGCAGGACGCGCACGTGGGCGAGCCGCTCCGGCCGGTCGGCGACGATGCGGTCGAGGAGCTCGCGCGCGTCCATCCGCCGATGTTCTCACGAGCCGGGTTCGGGGCCCTCTGCGTCGGGTATGCTTCCGCCTCGTGCAGCCTGAGAAGGTCGAGACGCCGCTCGGGGAGGCCTGGCGCTCGGTGGGGATCGCGGCCGGGGTCACCCTGCCCGGGCTCCTGGTTCGGGTGGGCCTCATCCACCCGTCCGTGGCCGTCGAGGCGGCCCTGTTCGGGGCCTCGATCATGGGGGCGGCGTTCATCCTCGCCTGGGCCGCCGAGGTCGCGCAGCTCGACATCTCCCAGACGCTCGCGATCGCGGTGCTGGCGATCGTCGCGGTCCTCCCCGAGTACGCGGTGGACCTCGTTCTCTCCTACCGTGCCGGGCAGGGGACCAGCGACCCGGGGCTCGCCATCGCGAACATGACGGGCGCGAACCGGCTCCTGATCGGGATCGGCTGGGCGGCCGTCGTGCTGGTGTATTGGGCGAAGACACGGAAAAGGGAGGTGACGCTGCGGAAGGAGCAGCGCACCGACGTCGGGTACCTTCTGCTCGCGAGCCTCTGGGCCGCGACGATCCCGCTCCGGCATTCGATCAACTATCTGGACCTCGCGGTGCTCGGGCTGTTGTTCGTCGGCTACATCACGCGGGCGGCGAAGGAGGAGGTGGTGGAGCCCGAGCTCATCGGGACGCCGGCGGCGATCGCCACCATGGCAACCGTCCCGAGGCGGGCCACGACCGTCGCGATGTTCCTGTTCGCGGCCACCGCCATCCTCGTGGTGGCGGAGCCGTTCGCCGAGAGCCTCAAGGAGATCGGCAGTGAGTTCGGGATCAGCCAGTTCCTGCTGATCCAGTGGGTCGCCCCGCTCGCCTCGGAGGCGCCGGAGATGATCATCGCGATCCTCTTCGTGCTGCGGCTGAAGGCGCAGGCGGGGCTCGGCATGCTCATCTCCTCGAAGGTCAACCAGTGGACGCTGCTCGTGGCCACCCTGCCCCTCGTCTTCTCGCTCGGGGCCGGCCACCTCGACGGGCTCCCGATCGACGATCGTCAGCGCGAGGAGCTCTTCCTGACGGCCGCGCAGTCGCTCTTCGCCGTGGGGGTGATCGCGAACCTATCGATCTCGCGTCTCGAAGCGGTGGCCCTGCTGGTGCTGTTCTCGGCCCAGCTCGCGATCCCGATCACCGCCGTGCGGGTCGGGTTCGCGGTCGGCTACCTGGTCCTGTTCCTGGGGATGCTCGCGCTCCGCCCGAGGGTCCGGCAGGGTCTGTGGACGGCGGTCCGGCACGTGTTCCGGCGGACCGAGGAGTCGCTGCCTAGCCGATGATCCCGTCGTCGCGGATGTCGGCGTAGATGTCCTGCGCCGCATCCGAGATGAAAACCACGCTCGCGTCGCCGGCGGAGCCGGTGCTCCCCGGGACCACGAGGTTCGTGACCTTGGCCGGGTCGATCTGCATCATGGTGGTGGCGAGCTGGAGAAGCTCCCCGAGCGAGAGGTTGGTCTGCGTGTTCGTCACCCCGGCCACCATCCACTGGAAGATCGCGGTGGGATCCTCGATGTAGGCGCGGTGCAGGGCGATCAGCGCGCTATGGATGAAGATCCCCTGGTTCTCCGAGCGGCTGAAGTCGCCGTTCGGGGTGTTCTTGCGGTTCCGAGAGAACGCCAGCGCCTGGCTCCCGTCGAGCACCTGCGGGCCCTCGTCGAATACCGCGCCGGATGCGGAGTCGTTCATCGCGTACGGGATGTGCACCTCGATGCCGCCCACCGCGCCGACCATGCGCTTGAAGCCTTCGAAGCCCGTCAGGAAGTAATAGTCGACCGGGATGCCGGTGAGGCCCTCGATCGTCTCGGCGACCCGCTCGGCTCCGCCGGAGAAGAGGGCCTCGTTGATCTTGCGGGTGCCGACCCCTGGGATCTCCACGTACGAGTCTCGCGGGAAGCCGAGGATCGTCGCCCCGTTCGCCTCGGGGTTGATCGTGATGAGGTGGAGCGAGTCGGCGAGATGGGCCTCGACCTCGTCGCCCGGTCGAGCGTCGCTGCCGATCGCGAGCACCGTCAGGGGCCGGTTCTCCTCGCCCTCCGCCGGCCAGTACGCGGCCCGCTGGAGACGCTCGATCACAACCGGCGACGGCGTGTCTTCCTGCGCGCTCGCGGTGGGCGCCTCGCCGATCAGGGCGCCGACACCGACCCAGCCGCACAGGGCCGTGAAGAGCGCGGTCCAGGCCGCGACCCGCCGCCTCATGGCGTGGCCTCCGCCGAAGGTCCGGGCGCCGGCTCGCCCACGCCCGCGCTCGGGTTGATCTCGCCCTCGATGTCGTAGCCGGTGATCCGCCAGCCGCCGTCGACCTGTTCCATGAGGTAGCTGCCGCGATGGAAGATCTTGAACTTCTCCCCGCCCTTGGTGCGGGCGTCGGCACGGAACGCGGCTCGGGCGATCGCCGCGGTCATGCCCGAGTCCTCGTCCACGAGCACACTGATGTTCAGCCTGCTCGCGCCGGGGTCGACGCGCGCGACCCGGGGGGCGAGCGACCCGAGCGTGAGCTGCTCGAGATCCTCGACCGCGCGCTGCGCCGCCGGGCCGGAGAAGTAGGAGTCCAGATCCGGGAAGCCGCCGCCGCCCCACCGCGCCGGGTCGACGAAGGCGGTGGTGTAGAGCTCGTCCATCAGCGCGCTGATCTCCTCCGTCGCGGAGTCGACCCGTCCCTGCGGAGGCTTCTCGTCCACCGCGACCACCTTGGTGAACCTCACCTCCCAGGCGAGGTCGGCGGGGGGTCGCTCCTCGCCTCCGCCTCCCCCCTCGCCGCCCCCGCGGAGCAGCACGAAGGCGCCCCCCCCGATCGCGGCTAGCGCGAGGATCGAGAGCATGACCCAGGGGAGTGCTCTTCCAGACGAAGCGTGGTGCTTGCGACGAGCCAAACCGCTCGGAGGGTAGCAGTACCGGGGCGGCGCGCCAACTTCGACTAGGATTTGCGCGATCGTGGAAGCGCCTTCGGTCCTCATCGACCTGTTCGTGCTGTTCGCCGCCGCGAAGCTGTTCGGAGAGGTGTTCGGCCACTTCGGCCAGCCGGAGGTCGTCGGCGAGCTGCTGGCTGGCGTCCTCGTGGGGCCGCACGTGCTTGGGCTGGTCGGGGAGGGCGAGGTCCTCGAGCTGATCGCCGAGCTCGGCGTGATCCTCCTGCTGTTCACGGTGGGGCTCGAGACGAGCGTCGGCGAGCTCCGGCGGGTCGGGAGGGCGGCGCTCCTCGTCGGCGTCCTCGGCGTCGTCTTCCCCTTCGCGCTCGGGATGCTGCTGATGGTGGGGCTCGACCATCCGACCGAGGAGGCGCTGTTCGTCTCCGCGGCCATGGTCGCGACGAGCGTTGGGATCACGGCGAGGGTGCTGCGCGATCTCGGCGCGGTGCGCACCGTCGCCGCACGCGTGGTCCTCGCGGCGGCCGTGGTCGACGACATCCTGGCGATCATGGTGCTCGCGGTCGTCTCCGGGCTCGCCGAGGGCGACCTGTCGACGACCGAGCTCACACTGACGTTCGGGCTCGTGGCGGTGTTCCTGGCCGTGGCCGTCCTAGCGGGGCCGCGGCTCGTGCGCTCGATCTCGCGGATGGGGCATCTGCCCTTCGTCCCCAACTCTCCGTTCATCATCGCGATGCTGCTGACTCTGGGGCTGGCCGCGCTGTCGGAGACGATCGGGCTGGCGGCGATCATCGGCGCCTTCCTCGCGGGGCTGATCTTCGACTACAGCCGCGAGGAGGTGGCCTCGCAGGTGCAGCCGGTCTACGACCTGCTCGTGCCCTTCTTCTTCGCGATCACCGGCTCGATCCTCGACCCGGGCGTCTTCACCCAAGGCTCGATCCTCGGGCTCGCGGGGGTGGTCACGGCGATCGCGATCGCGACGAAGGTGGCGGGTGGGTGGCTCGGGGCGGCGCACCTCGGGCGCCGGACCGCGCTGACCGTCGGGATCGGGATGGTGCCGCGGGGCGAGGTGGGCCTGATCGTGGCCTCCCTCGGCCTGGGGATCGGCGTGATCTCCACGGACATATTTGGGGTGGTCCTCGCGATGACGGTGGTGACCACGCTTGTCACCCCGCCCGTCCTCGGCCCGCTCGTGCGACGGCACCTGCGCGAGCTGCGGGACGAGGAGGCGCGCCACCGCGAGGAGAAGTGACGTAGTCGGCGGGGTGGCGAGCCGGTAGGCTAAGCGGGCCGACGCTGGCTATCATACGTCGGCTTCCAGATCTCCCAAGGAGGGTCACCCTATGCGAGTGCTTGCCCAGGAAGGCGGCCCGATCCAGGCCGTCTTCGGGTCGTTCGAGGACGCCACGCTCCTCGTGATCCTCGCCATCTCCGTGCTCGCGCTCGTCGTCGCCTACGTGCTGATGCGCGGCGTGCTCGCGGAGGGCGAGGGGACCGCCAAGATGAAGGAGATCGCGACCGCGATCCAGATCGGCAGCAAGGCGTACCTGAACCGCCAGTTCCGCACGGTGGGGCTGTTCCTGATCGTGCTCACGGTGGCCCTGTTCTTCGTGCTACCCGCCCCCGAGGAGTCCGTGCACTCGGCATTCTCGATCCGATTCGGCCGCTCGATCGCGTTCATCCTCGGCGCGGGGTTCTCGGCGGTGACGGGGTTCGCGGGGATGTGGCTCGCGGTCCGCGGCAACGTGCGCGTCGCGAACGCCGCCCGCGAGACCGGCCTGAAGAACGCGATGCGGATCGCCTTCCGCACTGGCGGCGTAGCCGGGATGTTCACCGTGGGCCTCGGGCTCCTCGGCGCCGTCGTGATCCTGCTGATCTACAAGACCGACGCCACCTCGGTGCTCGTGGGGTTCGGGTTCGGCGGGGCGCTGCTCGCGATGTTCATGCGGGTGGGTGGCGGCATCTTCACGAAGGCCGCCGACGTCGGGGCCGACCTCGTGGGCAAGATCGAGAAGAACATCCCCGAGGACGACCCGCGGAACGCAGCCACGATCGCCGACAACGTGGGCGACAACGTGGGCGACTGCGCCGGGATGGCGGCCGACCTGTTCGAGTCCTACGAGGTTACCCTCGTTGCCTCGATCATCCTGGGCGCGGCGGCGTTCGCCGGCTCGGCCGAGGGCGCGATCGTCGGCGTGATGTTCCCGTTGTTCGTCCGCGCGATCGGCGTGATCACCTCGGTCGTCGGCATCTACGCGGTGAGCCCTCGCAGCGACACCGAGCACGGCATGAAGGCGATCAACCGCGGCTTCTTCATCTCCGCGGTCCTCTCGGCCGCCGGCGCGTACGTCGTGGCGGTGCGCTACGTGCACGACGTGCGCGTGTTCTGGGCCGTCGTGATCGGCCTGGTGCTCGCGAGCCTGATCCATCTGCTCACCGAGCACTACACCTCGACGAAGCGGCGCCCGGTGAAGGAGATCGCGCAGTCCTCGCTCACGGGGCCCGCGACCACGATCCTGTCGGGCTTCTCGAGCGGGCTCGAGTCCACCGTGTGGGCGATCCTGCTGATCGGCGGCACGATCATCTCGGCGTTCTTCCTCGGCGACACGGGTGCCGAGCGCCTGTACTTCATCTCGCTCACCGGCATGGGGATGCTCACGACCGTCGGTGTGATCGTCTCGATGGACACCTTCGGGCCCGTCGCCGACAACGCCCAGGGCATCGCGGAGATGTCGGGCGAGTTCGAGGGACGCCCCGCCGAGGTCCTCCAGGGTCTCGACGCCGTGGGCAACTCCACGAAGGCCATCACGAAGGGCATGGCGATCGCCACCGCGGTGATCGCGGCCACCTCGCTCTTCGGCGCCTTCGAGAAGGCGCTCG
>Ga0302046_10006611_pt1 | contig 10095 bp, 6 predicted proteins | sample RVTome_11_FD_200261 | JGI IMG/M metagenome (GOLD analysis project Ga0302046, IMG submission 200261) | Soil microbial communities from uranium-contaminated site in the Upper Colorado River Basin, Wyoming, United States - RVT147D111 (version 2) ... | reverse complement strand
CAGCTCTCAACCCAACGGGCAGAGGCGGTCAGGACGTATCTGGTGGGTAAGGGAATCGACGGCGGATTGATTCAGGCCGTCGGTAAGGGAGAAACGGATCCGATCGCCGACAACGATACGGATGACGGACGGCAGGCAAATCGGAGAGTGGCCGTACGACCGGCAGCATAACCAGATCGACGATTTGAGATCTGAGATCTCGCCGATCGATAGATTCGGGCGGGTCCGGGCACCAAGGCCGGACCCGCCCGGTCGTGTTTTGGAGCCACACACTCCAATCTCCGATCTCTGATCGTAAAATCATATATCTCCATTCCCCACTCTCCTCGTTGTATCTTTCGTCAGATGTCGCAACTCGCAAGCCGTGCAGCACTGGCCCTCGTCCTCGTCACGTTTTTCCCAGACGTTCTGGGGGCGGACTGGCAGGACACCACTCGCCTCGCCGACCGCATGGCCATGGTCGATCTCATCCGTCGCAACGGCGTCGAGAGTCGCGTGGCGTTGGATGCCATGCAGTCCGTTCCGCGACACGAGTTTGTGCCGCCGGAACACCGTAATCGTGCCTACGGTGACCACCCACTCCCCATTGGACTCGGCCAGACCATCTCGCAACCCTACATCGTGGCGTACATGACCGAGATGGTAGACACGCGGCCCGGCATGAAGGTGCTGGAAGTCGGCACCGGTTCGGGCTATCAGGCGGCGGTGCTGGCGGCGGCCGGCTGCGAAGTCTTCACCGTCGAGATCTTCGCAGAGCTGGAGGAAAGTGCGAGTGAACGACTTGCCCGCCTGGGGTACAACGGCGTCACAACCAGACATGGAGATGGACATTTGGGCTGGGAAGGAGAGGCTCCTTTCGATGCCATCATCGTAACCGCGGCTGCCGGATTCATACCGCCTGCACTCATCGATCAAATGAAACCTGGTGGGCGCATGATCATCCCGGTCGGCAATGCCTACGCCATTCAGAATCTGATCCTGGTCACAAAAGGCGAAGACGGCGACGTACGGACGAGATCGCTCCTGCCCGTACGATTCGTCCCGATGCTCTCCGGACTCCGCTGACGTGCCGCGCGCCCTGAGCGTCGCGGCCGTGGTGAGCACCTCCGCGGCCACACTGGCGTTTGAAGTTCTGCTGGTCCGCGCATTCTCCATTCAATACTTTAATCACCTCGCGTTCATGGCCATCGGTGTCGCTATGCTTGGCGTTGGCGTCAGTGGCGTGGCAATGGCGCTGGTCACAAATATCGATCGAGAACGCGCCCTCCGCTGGTTTACCCGGAGCGCCCTCTGCACCCCGGCGGCGTTGATCCTGAGTCCCGCACTGGTTGACTTCGTCGCGCTCGACCCGACCCAGCTTCTCTGGTCGCACGAACAGTGGGTTCGCCTGGGAGTTGTCTACATCCTGCTGGCAATCCCCTTCGCACTTGGTGCAGTGGTTGTCCTGCTAGCAATCACCGCGCAACCTGAGCGTGCGGGACTCCTGTACGGCTCGAGTTTCCTGGGAGGCGCGGTCGGCGGTGTTGTCGCGCTGGTGGTGTCATCAATGCTGCTGCCTGACCGCACACTGGCAGTCCCAGCCATCGTAGCCGTCGCGGGTGTGTTGCCGATTTCCCTTGCACGACGTGGGACTTCTGTAACACTCAGGGTGTCCGCGGGATTGATTGGGATAGCGGCGCTGGTTGCGCTCGTGCGACCACTCTGGCAGGTGGACGTATCGCCCCACAAGGCGCTGCCTCAGATTGCTGCTTTTCCACAAGCCGAACAACTGACTGATCGGGCGAGCGCGAGCGGATGGGTAACCGCGGTACGCTCGCCGGCGTTCCGTCACGCGCCGGGACTTTCACTTCGCTATCGCGGTACCCTTCCAAGCCAGACGGCGCTGTTTGTCGACGGAGAGCTTGCCGGTGCGGTCGTCGCCGACACGAGTGGCCACGACTTCTACGACTGGCTACCTACTGCCGCTCCGTACGCTCTCGCGAGACCACGGTCTGTACTCGTCATCAATGCCGCCGGCGGCTCTGAAATCGGCAGCGCATTGTATCATGGTGTCGAACGGGTCATCGGTCTCGAATCGCACGGTGCCGTCGTCGAGCTGATCCATGAACTGACCGATTCGCGGCGAGCTGGGGATACACGTGTTGAATGGGTAACGGAACAGGCACGCAGTTTCGCCGCCGGCACGCGTGAACGCTTCGATCTCGTCACGTTGGAACCGATGGGTAGTCCCGGAGCAGGTACCGGCGGCGTGTACTCCCTGAATGAAGACTTCCTGCATACCGTCGACGCCTATGCCGCTCTTCTCGAACTGCTCGACTCCGACGGTGTTTTCACCGTGACCCGTTGGCTGTCCATTCCTCCACGACAAACCGTCCGTTTGATACTGACGGCGGCTCAGGCACTCCGGACCGTCGGGGCCGACCCCAATTCCAGCATGATGGTGTTGCGAAGCTGGGGAACCATTACCGTCCTGCTGAAACGCACGCCGTTCCGCGAAGTCGACACGGACTCCATCCGATCCTGGGCGGATCGTCGTGGTTTCGACTTTGACTGGTATCCCGGAATCACGGAACCAACCTTTCGATTTCACGAGATGGAAGACCCGGCAACGTACCATGCGGCACGAGCAACCAGCGGCGGCAGGGAGAGCGTCGAGGCGTTCGTCGAGAGTTATCCGTTCGACGTTTCGCCGGTCACAGATGCACGACCGTATCCCAATCACTTTCTACGCCTCAGCGCCCTTCCGGCCGTCTTGAAAGCTGGTGCCGGGACGGCCGTTCCGTTTGCTGAGCTTGGTCTCGTCGCCATCATGGCCTCGTTCTTCCAGAGCCTGACACTCGGCGTGCTGTTCATGGTCGTGCCGGCGGCGGTTGCGGCCAGGAAGAAAGGGCAACGCGTTTCGCTCCGGATCGTGGTGTACTTCGCGGCAATAGGACTGGCCTACATGTCGGTGGAGATCGCCGCAATCCAACAACTCACTTTATTGTTAGGCAGACCGCAATACGCCGTTACAGCAGTGTTGGCGACGTTCCTCGTTTGTTCCGGCATCGGAAGTATCTGGTCTGACACCGTCAAGCCAGCCCGCGTTACGGTTCTGGTTGCGGGGTTGACCGCCCTGGTCGTCGTGTACGCCGCGCTCCTCCTGCCCATCGTACACATGGCTCAGTCTGCACCGATCGTTGCACGGGCGAGTACGGCACTTGCGCTCACCGCACCACCCGCCCTGCTGATGGGTTTTCCCTTTGCCCTGGGCCTGCGGCATATGGCCGGCTCCCAGGGAGAAACGTACGCATGGGCGTGGGCCGCAAACGGGTTTGCCTCGGTGGCGGCCACGCCGCTGGCCGCCCTGGTCGCGCTCGAGATCGGCACGCCGTGGCTGTTCGTGGTTGGGGCGACGGCGTACGCGGTGGCGGGTACGACGTCCGGGACCATCATAGGGGCAAGGCCAAGCGGGACGGGCACAAATTGAGCGTCGAGGCGCGATTCACCTTGTGCCGCGGCTTATCACCTGGTCCGTTGAGGTCATGGCAAGACCCGGTTGTGATCCAGGTTCTCGATCCTGATGGTCCATTGAATTAGCTTCCCTGGGCCTCGAACGATCGTGGCGTGGCACCATTTCTCCTTCTGCCAGTGTGCCGCGTGACATCGTGGTGTTCCGTTGATGTCGTTCGGGGCCCACATGACGCCAACAAAGACCATGTGAGTTAATGGAACGGCGAATATCACCTACACCCACGAGAAGGAAACATCCCATGAAGATGTTGGATCCGAAGTTCATCGCCCTCACGGCAGTTGCGACATTTCTGGTCGGCGCACCGGTCGTCGCGCAGGAACCTGGATGCGTAACCGCAGCCAGTGCGGACGACCTGGCCGGACGGTCCAGTCCGCTCGATTCCATATCGTTCACCGTGAGCGGCCAGAGCGTCAAGGTCTGTTACGGGCGGCCATCAGCACGCGGACGCACAATGATCGGCGGCAGCGCAGTGCCGTTCGGTCAGATCTGGCGCACCGGAGCAAACGAGCCGACCATGATTCATACGCCCGTTGCACTCTCCATCGCCGGTATTCAGGTCGAGCCGGGAACTTACGCGCTCTACACCGTACCCAACGAAACAGAATGGCAGATCGTCGTGAACCGATCGTATTCGCAATGGGGGCGTGAGAACTTCTACACCGCTGAGGTGGAAGCACAAGAAGTCGACCGCGCCAACGTTCCGGCATCCGAAGCGCCAGACCACGTTGAGCAATTCACCATCTCGTTCGACGGGACCAACCTGGTGATGGCCTGGGAACATACCCTCGTACCGGTGCCGATCGCCGTGGAAGGGACATAGTCGAAGAATGCGGTAGGAGGCGGTGGAGGCCGGCAGGAGACGGCGAACTTGCCACCAGCCACCGCTCCTGCCGCCCTTTTGGCCCCTCAATTGCACGGAGGTCGGCAGTCTAACGACCTGAAATGAGGCGGCTTCCATGCGCACACGCACCCTCGCTCACCTTGCGCTCCTCGTTGGGTTTTCGTCACTTGGGCTCCCCCTTGAGGCCCTCGGTCAGGGAGAGGAGTCCGAATCGCAACGCCGGATGGCCGCGAGAATGGCGGCTCAGATGGACCAGGTTTGGGGGCAGAGGCCGGACGACGGCACCGCCAACATCCGGATCCTCATGACCAGCGGTGGACAGCCGTTCGCCGGGAAGGTATCCATCTTCACGGAGTTCCATTTCCGGGCCGTGAGCCGGAGCCACCACACCCAGGGATTCAATCCGAATGAGAACGGTCGCTGGGTCTACGAGGGGCTCGATCCGGGTGACTACGAGATAACCGTGGTCGGCGCGCAACGGTTCGACGGGTTTGAGTGGTCCCAGGAGATATCAGTGGCTGCCGGAGACACCCCAATCCTGGAGATCGAAGTGCCGGATCCGGAACCTCGCGAAGGCCAGCCGGGACCCTAGTCCGGTCTGCCGTGTGTGGGGACGCGCGCTCCGGACCCACCCGACTGGTGCAGAGGTTGCCCAGGCACGACGCCCACGCTGGCGGCGCATGAACGATCTGCTTCGCGACATCCAGTTTGCGACACGAACATTGCGGAAACACCCCGGTGTTACCGCCGTGGCCGTCCTTTCCCTGGCCCTGGGCATCGGCGCCAACACCACCATCTTCACCGCCATCAACGCCGTACTGTTTTCCTCCATCCCGGTCGACCGGCCCGATCAGCTGGTGCGGGTCCACACTATCGACTGGGAAAACCCCGGCGCATTGACCGGCATCTCGTACCCCAACTACGAAGACATCCGCGACGGGAACTCGACGCTGTCAGGGCTGGCCGTGTACGCCAGTTCCTCCGTCAACCTGATCCCAGACGACGGTGAAGCCCAACAGATAAGCGCCCGTCATGTCTCTGGGAACTACTTCGACGTGTTAGGCATCCGCCCGACGCTGGGAAGGACGTTCTTTCCCGACGAAGATCGCGCTCCGACGCCGGTCGTGGTCCTGAGTTACGGGATCTGGGAACGTCGTTTTGCTTCCGATCCGACCATCATCGGCCAGAAGGTCAATCTCAGCAGGCAGATCTTCGAAGTCATCGGTGTCACGCCGGACGGGTTCAAGGGACTTGCGGCCCTGGGCGATCCGGATCTCGTGTGGATTCCGCTCTCGATGCGCCGACAAATGATGTCCGGACGACTTGGCCAATACTTCGATCTGCGTCGCGCGCGTTTCGCACAGACGATCGGTCGGTTGAAAGAGGGCGTCACGATCGAACAGGCCAACGACGAGGTCCACGCACTCGGCGTCAGACTGGAAGAGGCGTTTCCCACCGACAACCGCGGCCGCGAGACCGTGGTGCGATCCTACTCGACGATCAACCCGAACCAGCGCGATCAGTACACTCGGGTTGGTGGGCTACTCATGTCCGTCGTGGGTCTGGTGCTGCTTATCGCTTGTGCCAACACAGCCAACCTCCTCCTGGCCAAGGCCATAGACCGCGAGAAGGAAATGGCCATGCGCATGGCCATGGGCGCCCAACGATGGTGCCTCGCTCGTCAGCTCCTCACGGAGAGTACGTTCCTCGCCGCGGGAGCCAGCATTCTCGGCATCGGCATCGCATTCTGGGGAAAAGGCGTGTTGTGGGCCTTCCGCCCCCCCAACTTCGGTGGCGAATCCGTGAACCTGACCATCGATGTCCGAGTGCTCGGGTTCACACTCGTTGTCGCGCTCGTCACGGGTATCCTCTTCGGCATGATCCCGGCGCTGCAGGCGTCCAACCCCGACTTGCGCGGCACGCTGCAGGAAGGCGGCCGACGGGGAACGTCGGCAACGAGTCATTCCATCGTAAGGCATGGCCTGGTGATCGGAGAGGTCGCGCTCGCCGTCGTTGCGTTGATCGGCGCAGGTCTTTTCGTGCACAGCATGCGGAATCTCCAGTCAGTCGATCCGGGATTCGAGTCTGAGAACCTCGCGCTCTTCAATGTGAACCTCGGCAATGCGGGATACAGCCGGGCAGACGGCGAGCACTTTTACGACAACTTGATGGAACAGCTTGGCTCCCTGCCCGGCGTCACGAGTGCCGCGTACTCGTCCGGTCGCATTCTGGGCGGGGGACTTCCCCATACGACATTCCCCGAAGGCGTGGACATCGCGGGTGGCAGGGGATTGCACGTACAGGACATCATCGTCAGCCCCGAATATTTTGCGACGGCAGGCATTCCACTGGTATCCGGGCGGCTGTTCACCGAGTTCGATCGCGCCAGCACACAACGAGTCGCCGTGATCAACGAAGCGACGCGAAGACTGTTCTGGCCCGACGTGGACCCGATCGGCCGGCGCTTCACACGAACGGTAGAGGACTTCACGATCGAAGTTGTGGGCGTCGTGGGAGACGCACTGATCGACCTTTCGGAAAGTGCGCAACCCATCATCTACACGACGACCGAACAGTTCTACCAGTCAGGCGTGCAGTTCCTGGTCCGAACCGCGGGAGATCCCAACTCGACGTTGGGCGCTATTCAACGCACTGCCCGGCAGCTCGACCCCACCCTCCCCCTGCTCGGCCTAACAACTATTGGCGACAATATGCGGGAGGCGCTCTGGGCACCACGCCTCGGCGCAGGGATGTTAGGCGTTTTTGGCGTGTTGGCGATGGTGTTGGCGATGGTGGGAATTTACGGCGTCATGTCATATTCGGTGCGACAACGCCATCACGAACTCGGCTTGCGCATGGCGTTCGGTGCCGCGCCGGCGATCGTCCTCAAACTCGTCCTCTCCCACGGCATGAAACTGGTAGCAATCGGGTTGCTCGTCGGCATCGTCTTGAGCGCCGTCGCAACCCGCCTCATTCAATCTCTCCTGTTCGATATTCGCGCCGTTGACCCCGTCACCTTCCTCGTCGTCTCGTTGGTATTGTTCGGCGCCGCCTTCGCGGCCAACCTGGGCCCGGCCCTGCACGTCACACGTATCGACCCGGTGGTTGCGCTGCGGGAGGAGTGAGTGAACGCGACAGGTGGCGGTCGGGAAATGGGGAACAGCCTGCCGCTCACGCGATTCAGTCCACTCGAATGGCGGTCATTGGATCAACCTTAGCGGCCCGGCGCGCCGGGAGCCAGGCGGCGAACAACGCGACGGCGGCCAGGAAGACTGAGATGCCGACAAAGCTCCATGGACTGACACCCGCATCGAAAATGAACTGGTTCTGCAGGATCCGTCGCACTTGCGAGGTAATGCCAAACGCAAGCGCGGCACCCACGAGGACGGCGACAGAGGTTGTGATGGCAGTACGACGTACGACGTGCCATACGACGTCGCTGTGCTGAGCGCCCAGGGCAATGCGGATGCCAAACTCCCGAGTTCGCTGCGCAACCTGATACCCGACCGCGCCGTAAATCCCCATCGCAGCCAAGGCCATGCCGATCAACCCGAACGTCCCGATGAACCAGAGCGCCATCTGCTGCGGCAGGACAAAGATGCGCAATCGCTCGGCGAAGTCCCCGGGAAACTCGAGTGCGATGTTTGGATCCGCGACGGCCAGCGACTGCCGGAGGGCGGCAAGGCCGGACGCAGCTCCGGACCGCGTCCGCACGAAGAACGTGGCACTCGATGCACGGTCTGACTCGAGCGGCAAGAAGGCATAGGCCCGCGGAGACTCGTCCAGCGACACGTACCGCCCGTTGCCTGCCACGCCGACCACTTCCCACACCTCTCCGTCGAGCCGGAATTGTGTACCCAGCGGTGACGCGTCGCCAGCCAGACGTCGCGCGAGCGTTTCGTTTACCACGGCCACACGGGCGGCCGGCCCCTGCATGTCACCCAATGTAAACGGGCGACCCGCGATGACGCGAACGCCCATAGTCTCAAAGAAAGACACGTCTACCGCGCCGAAGTAAATACCGATTGGTGATGCATTGTCCGGGCCGGCAACCGGCACAACGGACCCGCCGTGCGTGGAACCACTCAAGGGTGCCCAGCGTGCTGCCGTGGCGGCGACAACGTCCGGCTGGCCCTGAAGGCGTTCCAGCGTGCGGGTGATCAGTTCCCATCCCTGCGACTCGTCGTACCCGTGGGCCTCCAGCTGAATCGATGCAATGGCGACGTTGTCCGCCACGAAGCCGGGGTCGACATCGAGACTGCGACGAAGTACCTGCACGAACAATCCCGCCATCAGCAGGAGCAGGACCGAGATTGCGAGCTGTGCGCCCACGATACCCGTGCGCAACAGTGCGCGACGACGGGGCCGATCATCTTCACGGCCCCGCAACGCGGTAGCCAGATCCAGGCGCGTACCGTCCAGCACGGGTGTTACGCCGGAACCCACCGCGGCAATCAGCGCAGCAACCAGACCGGCCCCCCACGTGAGGGCATCAAAGGGAAAACTCACGGTAATCCCAAACAACGGAGGAACAATCTTTGGGGGCACCGTTTGGACCAGCCACCAGGCCAGGACTGAACCCGTTGTCGCGCCAATGACGCAGAGCGTAAAGTTCTCGACCAGCAATTGCCTGACAACTCGCACCCGACTGGCACCCATGGCGAGTCGGACACTGACCTCCCGTCGGCGATGCGTGGCGCGCGCCAGCATCAGGGCACTCAGGTTGGAGAGGCCAATGAACAACACAAGGGCCACCGCGCCGGCGAGCAACCCGCTGAACCCAACGGCAAAGTCCCGCATCATGGTGGGTACGCCACGTACGGGATCCAACTCGACCAGATTGATCTCACCACCCGCCGGTGTCGATGGCAGGTTCTCCACGATGGGCGCCAGCGCCGCCGCCGCGCGCCCGCGGGTGACGCCGGGACGCAATCTGCCAACCAGGGTGACCGCCGGCGGCTCGTCGAACGTGTCGGCGGGAATCCACACGTCCGCGTGGAGAATGCCAATCAGACTGTGAAAGCCCTCGGGTGCAACGCCAACAATTTCGTGTGGCCGGCTGTCGAGGTACAGGATGCGACCGAGCACATCCGGACTCGATCCGAACTCGCTTGTCCACAGGTCGTGTGATAGCACGACTTCGAACCGGGAGCGCCTCTCGGCAAACTCGACGAAGAACCGGCCCAGCGCCGGACGCAGGTTCAGGAGGACGAAGTAGTTGGGCGACGCGATGCCGCCGTTGATGGACCGCACCTGATCGCTCGCGTACAGCGAGAGCATCTCATGCCGGAATCCCGCCACATCAGTAAAGAAGTCTCCCGTGGCGCCCCGCAGGTCGCGATAGTGTTCGTACGGATAGACCCAGGTACCAAACGTGCTGTTCCACCAGCCATTCGATCTCCATCGTTCGGTAATGATGACGACCTCGTCCGGTCTGTCGATGGGTGGCGCTCGAAACAGGAGGTAGTTGACGGCGCTGGTGACGATGATCGTGCCGGCTACACCAACGGTGAGGATGCCGGTGGCCGCGAGTGTGTAGCCCTTCTGTTTTCGCAGCGTGCGGAGTGCGTATGCGAGATCTCGCCAGGCATCTTCCAAAACGCGCACGCCGCGGGCGTCGCGGGCATCCTCCTTGAACCGTTCCACGCCGCCGAAGGCGACGAGCGCGTTGCGACGCGCCTCGGCGGGCGGTACTCCGCGCCGGACCTGTTCCTCGATTTCCAGTTCCAGATGCTGCTCG
>Ga0302046_10006610_pt1 | contig 10097 bp, 6 predicted proteins | sample RVTome_11_FD_200261 | JGI IMG/M metagenome (GOLD analysis project Ga0302046, IMG submission 200261) | Soil microbial communities from uranium-contaminated site in the Upper Colorado River Basin, Wyoming, United States - RVT147D111 (version 2) ... | reverse complement strand
TCCTGGCGCGGGCCGATGCCCGCAGTGTCGCCATCTTCGGCTCGGGGGTTCAGGCGCGCACCCAGCTCTTGGCAGTGTGTGCCGTGCGCTCGATCGAACGGGCCATGATCTACAGCCCCGACTCGGCCCATGCCGAGCGTTTAGCTGGCGAGCTGGCGGGAACGAACGCCGTTACCGCCCGGATCGAACTGGCTGCGTCGCCCGAAGCCGCGCTTGACGGAGCCGATATCGTCTGCACCGCTACCAGCTCCCACACACCGGTGTTCCCCGGCCGGGCACTTGCCCGAGGGACCCATATCAATGCTGTCGGCTCCTACACTCCGGAGATGCAGGAAGTGGATGAGACCACGCTGCAGCGGGCACGAGTGTATGTTGACTCGCGATCGGCAGCGCTCGAGGAAGCCGGCGATTTGCTGGTTCCCATCGAGCAGGGCAAATGGTCGGTCGAATCGATGATTGGCGAGATCGGTCAGGTGCTGGCTGGTGACGTCAAAGGCCGTACGTCACCAGACGACATCACCTATTTCAAATCGGTCGGGGTTGCCGTCCAGGACGCAGTGGCCGCTGGCCGGGCACTCAAGGCCGCCGAAGCAGCCGGCCTTGGCCAGGTTGTCGAATTGTGAACCCCCGGCCTCGATCATGCCGGCAGCTATCATGAGCCCCGACACGCCTTCCGCTGCCGACTATTTGATCATCGGTGGCGGCGTGATGGGCGCCAGCACGGCCTACCACCTGGCCGCCGCCGGCGCCGAAAATATCGTCCTTCTGGAACGCAGCGCTCACTTCGAAGACAGCGCCACCAACCGCTGTGCCGGGGGCGTTCGCTACCAGTTCTCGACAGAAATCAACATACGTCTATCGCAAGCCAGCCTGCCAATGCTCGAGCGTTTCGAACAGGAAATCGGGGTTGATCCGCAGTATCAGCAGTGCGGCTACTACTTTGTCCTGACCGATCCCGCCGACGTTGCTGCCTTCCGCCGCACCCTCGACTTGCAGCGAAGGCTTGGCGTGGCCACTGAATGGCTCAGCCCTGACGAGCTCACGCGCCGCCTTCCCCTGATGAACATTCCCGATGCCCTGGCCGGGACCGTCCATGAAAAGGATGGCCTGGCCGATCCCCATAGTGTTCTGTCTGGCTATCTGGCCAGAGCCAGGGAGCTGGGCGCCACCATCCTGACCGAAACGGAAGTCAGCGATATTGTCGAACAGGACGGGCGTGTTGCTGCCGTCGAGACGACACGGGGCCGGCTCGAAAGCCGCTGCGTGGTCAACGCCGCCGGGCCGTGGGCCGGGCAGGTCGGGCGGATGGCGGGGCTCGACATCCCGATCGAACCCGTTCGTCGCCAGATGGTCACTACGACGCCGCTGCCCCAACTGCCGGCCGACTTCCCATTCGTCATTGACTTCACTCGGTCGCTCTACTTCCACCGCGAGGGTGAAGGCATCCTGACCGGAATGTCCAACCCCGATCAAGCGCCTGGCTTCGACCAGACGGTCGACAAAGCGTGGGAGATTCAGGCCATGGAGGCGGCCATGCTGCGCCTGCCGCTGTTGGCCGAGGCCGGTCGGCTCTCGGGCTGGGCCGGACTGTACGAAGTCACGCCCGACGCCCATCCGATCTTCGGCGCCACCCCGCTCGAAGGCTTTTACCTGGTGGCTGGCTTCTCCGGGCACGGCTTCATGCACGGCCCGATTGCCGGTAAGCTGATGGCTGAGATTCTGCTGGAGGGCGAAGCGCACAGCGTCGATGTCTCCCAGCTTGACCTGGCCCGCTTCGCCGAGGGTCGCATGGTTCGGGAACACAACGTCATATGAGCAATCCCAGCGCCGAGATCATCGCGGTCGGCACCGAATTGCTGCTGGGGGAGATCGTCGATACCAACAGCGCCGAGATCGCCGTCACCTTGCGCCAACTGGGCATCGACCTTTACCGGACGGGCGCCGTCGGCGACAACCTGTCGCGTATTGCCGAAGCCGTCGCCACCGCCCTCCATCGCGCCGACATTGTCATCTTGACTGGTGGTTTGGGACCGACGGTAGACGACATGACACGCCAGGCAATCGCCCAGGCAGCCGGCATCGAGTTGGTTTTTGAACCAACGCTCTGGCAACAGATCGAACAGCGGTTTGCCAGTTTTGGGCGGCGTGCCGGGGATAACAACCGGCGCCAGGCGTATCTGCCCCAGGGCGGGAACGCCATCGAGAACCCCATTGGGACCGCCCCGGCATTTTGGCTTGACTATGACGGCCGGTTGGTCGTCGCGCTGCCGGGCGTGCCCTCGGAAATGCGCTCCCTACTGCACACGGCAGTGGTCCCTCTGCTCCAGCGGCGCTTTCCCGACCGACGGGTCATTGTTATCCGAACCCTGCGGACGGCGGGCATGGGGGAATCGGATCTGGACGCCAAGATCGCAGACCTGGAGGCGGCCGACAACCCAACCCTGGGTGTCGCCGCCCACCCCGGCCGTGTCGACCTGAGGCTCACCGCCAGCGCAGGTTCCGAAAACGAGGCGCGGGCGATGCTTACCCGCCTGGAAGACGACCTGAGAGAGCGTCTGGGGCCGTACATTTATGGGGTCGACCGGCAGACGCTGGAAGACAAGGTGCTGGCCGCGTTCGCCGAGCGCGGCTGGCGCCTGGTTAGCGTCGAGGCCGGGACGAACGGCGCCTTGGCCGGCAGCATCTCGGGTGAGACCGCGGTGTTTGCTGGCGGTTGGCTGCTGCCGGAAATCACCCGTGCGGGGCTTGAAGAACTGTTGCAGGCCAAAATGGCCGAGGCTGGCGCCCAAGCCGGCCTGGGATTGGTCATCCCCCCCGGCGACGGACCAGTGCAACTGAGCGGCCGAGTGCAGCTGGCCGCTGATAGCGGCGGCTTCGACCGGCTCTACGCCGGCCCGCCGGAGAACGCCGCCGACTGGGGCGTAAGCCTGTTGCTCGATATGGCCCGGCGCAGGTTGGGGTAACCACAAAGGCGCCAAGGGCGCAAGGATTCAGGGAAAGAACACAGAAGAACCGGTAGCCCTCCGCTCTCGGTTCAAGGCTGTGGGCCGTCAGCTGATGGCTGACGGCTTTCCTCGTGCCCCCGCTTTCCCCCTAGGTGGCTTTGGCGGGTTGGTGGTACGTCATGTAGTATGATGGTAGCCGCGCGGGCGTAGGTCAGGGGTAGACCGTCACCTTCCCAAGGTGAATGCCGCGGGTTCGAATCCCGCCGCCCGCTCTGTATGCGCCGTCCTTCCCGGGCGGCGTTTCTTGTTAACCACGAAGTCCCGAAGGGCACAAAGGAGACATGAGGAACACAAATGAGATCTTTCAGCAGTCAACGCCAAGCTCTCAGCTTATAGCTTACCGCCGACTGCCGAAACCAAGCCTTCTTGCCCCCTCTCGCCATTTCAGTGCCTTCTGAGCCTTGGTGGTTGTTCAAAATTCCGACAAGACCACGGTTTCAATCCGACCTGCAACGCACTTGTAAGGAGGGCGTAGGTTGAATTGACATATAATAGGACAATTCAGCCGGGGGTTTCTTTAACGTTTTAATCCTGGAGCGTGGCATGCCGCGGCGACCCGCCAGGGTCTTGTACATCGAGGACAACCTGGAGAACCGGATGCTTGTCCGCCGCGTTTTGGCCGCCGAAGGTTATGTAATCCTGGAGGCAGAAGGCGCCGAGCGCGGCCTGCAGTTGGCCCGAGAACAGGCACCCGACTTGATCATGATCGACATCAACATGCCCATCCTTGACGGCCTGACCCTGACCTCGATGATGAAGGCCGACCCCAGCCTGGGTCACATCCCCGTCGTGGCGCTGACGGCCAACGTCATGCGCGGCGACCGCGAGCGCACCCTGGCCGCCGGTTGCGACGGGTATATCCAGAAGCCAATCGATATCGACGAATTTCCGCTGCAAGTTGCACGCTACTTGCATCAGGAGGGCGTGTAGCATGCGAGCCCAAACCGACCCGGCCACCACCGAAATCAGCGACGCCACCGTCCTGATCGTCGAGGACAACGTCTCCAATTTCGTATTGATGGCCCGCATGCTCGGCTACATTGGTGTCCATTGTGAGTGGAAGACCTCGGGCTACGAGGTTGTCGAGTATGCCGATACCCTGCCCAAGATCGATCTGATCCTGATGGACATCCGGCTGCCGTATGAAGATGGCTATGGCGCCCTGCGCAAGCTGCGCGATTCGGAGAACTTGAAGGACATCCCGGTTGTCGCCGTGACGGCCTATGCCAGTGAAGAACAAATGGGCCGGGCGCGCCAGGCCGGCTTCAACGGTTTCCTGGGGAAGCCTCTCGACCCTGATCGGTTTCCCGAGCAAGTGCGGTCGATTCTGGATGGTGAAGAGGTCTGGGAGTTGTAGATGATGAGTGAACAAGCACAAGCCCCAGCGGCCGTACGGATGCGGCCGCAGTCCAGTCTTGGCCGGCGGTTGGCGATTTTGCTGTTGCCGTTGGTGCTGGTCCCGGTCGTACTGATCGGGGGCACCGGCTACCTGCGATCACGCGATATCCTGGCGCGCCAAGCCGAAACCCAGATGCTTAACGCCGCTTCGAGCCAGGTCACGCGGCTCATCGATTGGGCCCAGGCGCGGGAACAGCGTCTCCAACTCGGGTCTACCGGCGCCGGGCTGCGGGAGCCGCTTTCCCATTTGATCCACGACAACCCCGTCGGCTCCCAGCGCCAGGCCTACCTGGAGAGCGTCGCCACCGAGCTGCAGTCCCTGCAAACCAGTGAAGGCCAGATCATCTTCAGCCATGTGGCCGTCGTCGATCCGGCAACCGGGCAGATTGTTGCCTCGACCAACAGCAACTGGATTGGGCAAGGCCTGGATGGGGGCTTGCTCGAAGACGTGGCTATGGACGCCGCCGAAACACGGGCCGTCTACGATAGCCCGGTCTTCTCGCCTGGCGGTCTGGTGATGGTCTCCAGCGCCCCCATGCGCACCGGCATGATGGAGAGCATCGACGCCGTCCTGCTCGGGGTCAACCTGGAGACACGCGTCGGCGCCCTGATGGAAGAGCTGCAGGTCTTCTGGCAGCAGCGTGGTGTGTTCCGCGAAGTGACCGGTGAGACATTCCTGGCAGCCGCACCCGACATCATCGTGCGCCTGCCGCGCTACAGCGTCGCGCCCGAAGCCCAGACGGGCTCGGGGCACCCGGTGTTTTCGCTGGCGTTGCAGGATCCGCAGGGCGCAACCCAGTACGAGGACATGGCCGGGGTGCCCGTGCTCGCCGCCTACGAGTTCGTGCCAGAAATGCAGATCGGTGTGGTGGTCGAGGTGCCGACTGCCACCATTTTTGCCGAGCTCGATGAGCTGCTACCGTTCATCGTCACTATTGTGGCCATCACGACGGTGCTCACCCTACTTTTCGCCGTCTTTGCCACCAGCCGCATGCTGCGCCCGCTAGGCCGGTTGGCCGAATTCGCGCAGCGGATTTCGCGCGGTGAGTGGGACTACCGCGTCCCGATTGGCCGCCAGGATGAAATCGGTGTTGTGAGCAACTCGCTCAACCGGATGGCCGAAGAGCTGCAGGAGAGCTACGCCACGCTTGAGCAAAGGGTGCGTGAGCGGACCGAGCAGATCCGCACGGCCAGTGAAGTCGCCCGCGCCGTAACCTCGATCCCGTCGCTGCCAGACTTGCTGCACAAGGCGGTTGAGCTGATCCGCGAACGCTTCGGCTACTACTACGTGTCGATCTTCCTGCTTGATCGAGAACGCCGTAACGCCGAACTGCGCCAGGCAACCGGCGAGATTGGCGAAGCACTTATCGCTCGCAAGCACAAGCTGGCGGTTGGCTCCAACTCGGTCATCGGCTGGGTTACGGCCAACAACAGCCCGCGCGTTGCCTCCGACGTTACCGAGGACCCGGTCCACTTCCGCAACGAGCTCCTTACCGAAACCCGCTCCGAGGCGGCGGTCCCGCTTCAAGTCGGCGGCGTCGTCTTGGGTGCGCTCGACGTGCAAAGCACCAAGCCCGAAGCCTTCTCGGATGAAGACATCCAGGTGCTGCAGACTCTGGCCGACCAGTTGAGCGCCGCCATTCAGAACGCTCGCCTGGCCGAGACCTCGGTAGCGGCCGCCGAACGTGCCCGACTCATCAGCGATGTCACCGGGCAAATGAGCGGCCTGCTCGACGTCGACCAGGTGCTAAACACGGCCGCCCACTCGCTCCACCGGGCGCTTGGCGACTCGGAAATCATGATCAAGTTGACCGTACCCGGCGCCGGCGACGGCAACGGATCCGGCTGAACCATTGCCTTTCCGCATAGGACAGGGCCAGACCGGCACGTGGTCCGGCCTTCTTGCTCCTAAGAGAGAGCGAACGGAATGACCGACCGAGAACGGACCGACCAGGGAACGGCCCAGGCCAGCGACGAGCCCGCGCTGCTGCTCGATTTGAACGCAATTCAGCGGCGCCTGCTCAACGGGATGCTGTACGCTGCCGCCGCACTCGGCCTGCCGGCGGTGATCAGCGGTTCGCTGACTGCGATCCGCGACGGTCAGTTGGCCAGGATCCTGGTGTTTGCCGTCGCCTACCTCTTCATTCTGATCATCACCTTTGGACGCAATCGCCTTCCCTATAGCCTGCGGGCGATCAGCCTGCTGACGATTGCATTGGCGCTCGGGCTCGACTCACTGCGTTCGACCGGCTTGGGTGGCAGCGGCCGGGTATTCTTCCTTGCCTTCGCCGTCATCGCCACTTTCCTGTTTGGTCTGCGGGGCGGCTTGATCACGTTGGCCCTGACCCTGGTGGCCACCGTTGTTGTCGCCTGGGGTATGAGCGCCGGTTGGCTGCCCATCACGCAAGAAGTCATGGCTTCGACCGATCCCTCGAGCTGGCTTACCGGCGGGGTCGTCTACACCCTGCTGGCGACCATGCTCGTTGTTTCGCTGGGTATCCTGCTGCGGGGAATGGCCAATGCCATTGGCCAGCAGCGCGAGCTGCTTGACCGGCTCGGTGCGCAGCAGGGTCAACTTGAGGAGCGCGTCGCCGAGCGAACGCGGGAACTACGACGCCAGAGCCTCCAGCTCGAGGCCACGGCCGAAATTGCCCGTCTGACAGCCGAAACCGATGATCTGGACGAGTTGATGGCGCGGGCGATTGAATTGGTGCGGGCCCGCTTCGGCTTCTACCACGCCTCCATTTTCCTGGTCGACGAAACGACCTCCTGGGCCGAGGTCGCCGCCAGCACGGGCGAGGCCGGTCAACTTCTGCTGACCCGACGTCACCGGCTGGCGATTGGCAGCGCTTCCATTATCGGCTGGGTGACGGCCAACAGGCTGCCGCGGGTCTCACCCGATGTCGAAGAGGATCCATTCCATTTCCGCAACCCGGCGCTGCCTGACACCAAGTCGGAGATGGCGGTTCCGCTGATGCTCGGCCAAAGGTTGATAGGCGCTTTGGACGTGCAAAGCCGTGAGCTCGACGCCTTCGACGAGACCAATATCCGGGCCATTGAAGCCATCGCCAGCGAGCTGGCCTTCGCCATCGACAACTCGCGCCTGACCGAAGAGCGACGGCGCCAGCTGCAGCGGCTGGAGAGCGAGGTTCAAGATCGGATTCGGGAGTCCTGGCTGGAGTATGCCCGCGCCTCGACCCCTTCGATCATCCACGTCGGCATAGGCGACGCCAGCCAATCCGAAGGCGCCTTCCAGCATATGGATGAGGTCACACGCCGGGGGGAGACGTCGGTGAGTGCGGACGGCATGGAAGTTGTCGTGCCGGTCAGGGTTCGCGGCGAGACCATCGCCGCCATCGCCGCTCGCAAGTCCGAACCAGGCGATCGTTGGAATGAGGATGACATTGCCCTGATCGAGTCGGTTGCCGGCCAGGCCGCCCTTGCCCTGGAGACCGCCCGGCAGTACGGTGAAGAGCAGCGCCGTGTCGCCGAGCTTGAGGTCGTCAACCGCGTATCCCAGGCCGCTTCCCAATTGCTGCGTTTGGAAACGCTGTTGCGCATGGTCGGCCGCCAAGTCCATGGTGTGTTGAGGCAAACCGATGTTTCGATTGGCCTGTACGACGAAGCGCAGAACCAGCTGACATTCCCGTACGTGCTGCTTGGGGGCGAAGAGAGTGAACGCCCGCCGATCTCAGCGACCGACGGCCTCGAAAGCGTCGTCATCCGCACCCGTCAGCCTCTGTTGCTTGCCGAGTCTGTCGGCCAGCAGGCGGCCGAGCTAGGCATTCGCCTACCGGGCGAGCCGCCTAAGGCGTGGCTAGGCGTTCCCATGCTGGTCGGTGACCAGTTGCTTGGCGTGATCGTGGCCCAGGATCACCAGCGGGAGCGGCGTTTCACGGAGGACGATCTCGGCTTGCTGTCGACGGTGGCCGGCCAGATGGCGACCGCCATTCAAAATACACGGCTGCTTGAACAAGTGCAGCGCAGTGCCCGTCGAGAACGCCTGATCCACGAGATTTCCAGCAAGGTGCGCCAATCGCCCGACATTGAGACCGTGCTCGAGACTACCGCCCGCGAAGTCGGCCGTGCCCTTAATGTCTCTCGGACCACGGTCCGCCTGGGCACACCGCTTGACGAGGAAGACGAGGCTGAGGGCGCTGACCAGGTCGACGGGGGCGCGGCCGAGGCGGTGATCCAGTGAGCGGCGGCATGCATACACCCACCTTCATCGGTCGGCGCAGCGACATCGTCGATCTGCCCGAACGCATGCTTGTTTTGCGCAATTTGGCCTGGATTGGTTTGGCTGCCGGCATGCTGTTTGCCCTGATGTCGTTGATCAGCGGCCCGGCGTCTGCTGCCGCCAGCCAATACACCTTGCTGGCAGTCACGGGCGGCCTGGTGGCATTGCTGTCCCTTGTTTCACTGGGACTGCGGCAGATGGACCGGATAAACCCGGCTGCCTGGCTTCTCGTCGCCGGCTTCAGCCTGTCGTTGCCACTCATCTCGCTTGGGGTAAGCCGGCTGGGAGTGTTCCTGGCCGTAATCGGCGTTTTGGTGCTGCCCGGCGCCTTTGCCCAAATCGTGTCGGCCAAACACGTGGCGCGGGCGCTGTACATTGGCCTTGCCGCCGGCAGCCTGGCGCTTGTCATCGACTTGTTCAATCCCGGCGGCCGTGTCGCCTTGCCGGTGCCGGATTTCGTGGTCATCATTATCAATCTCTTGCTGCTTGGTCTGTCCTTGGTCTGGGTTGCCCGCTCCTACCCATCCTTCCGCCTGCGAACGAAGCTGCTGGTTGCCTTCCTGGCGGTATCCCTCATCCCGTTGGCCGTGCTGACGTATTTCAACATCCGCGCCTCACGGCAGTCACTGGAGAATGAGGCCAACGACAAGCTGCTGGCGGCCTCGGCCCAAACGGCGCAATCGTTGGATGACTTTGTCGGCGCCCGACTGTCTGAGATCGAAACGTTGGCCGGATTCCACGCCTACCAGGATTTGCTCGAGATGCCGGCTGCCAGCAGGCGCGGCAGTGAAGCCGAGCAAGAAGCGTTGGCGCTGCTCGCTGCGCCGACAATGCGCTCGGCGACGCCGATGCTGGGTTTGGCCCTGCTCGACCGGAACGGCCGCAACATTCTCGACAGCGAGATGGGCAACCTCGGTCAAGACGAAAGCGGCTTGCCCTACTTTACCGAAGCAGTGGCAAACCCTGCTCCCTACGGCTCGCCCGCGCTGATCCCGATTGGGGAAGCCCAGCAACCATCTCTGTTTTTCAGCCACCCAATCTTCAACGAGGGCGGGCAGACGATAGGCGTGCTGCGCGCCCGTTACGCTTTGCAGGAAGTGCAGCAGCGAGTGGCAGCTGCTGAAGGCCTGGCTGGACCGGAGTCATTCGCCGTGGTCTTCGATGAGGAAGGGATCCAACTGGCGCACAGCACAGCCCCCGAGACCATCCTGCAAGCGGTGGGACCCCTGACAGAAGACGAGCAAGCACGTCTGGTTGCCGCCAACCGGCTGCCCGACCTGCCGCCCGATGAACTCTCGACCAACCTGCCCCAGCTAGAACGGGCACTGGCGAACGCCGGTCAGGATCCGTTGTTCGAGGCCGAAGATGTGGCAACCGGCGACCGCACCAACCAGGTTGCCGTCGCCCCCATGCAATCGCAGCCCTGGCAGGTTGCCTTCTTCCAGCCGCAAGAT
>Ga0302046_10006609_pt1 | contig 10097 bp, 10 predicted proteins | sample RVTome_11_FD_200261 | JGI IMG/M metagenome (GOLD analysis project Ga0302046, IMG submission 200261) | Soil microbial communities from uranium-contaminated site in the Upper Colorado River Basin, Wyoming, United States - RVT147D111 (version 2) ... | reverse complement strand
GACGGGTCGCTCCGCGCCTCGAGGCCGGCACGGCCCCGTCGGCAGAGCAATTTCAGTTTACTTCCAGGGAGGAAGATTTCAATGGATAAGCGCAAGAGTCGTGGTTTTTCGCTGTTGGAGTTGCTGATCGTTGTGGCGATCATTCTGATCATCGCCACGATCGCGATTCCCAGCCTTCTCAGATCGCGTCAGGCGGCCAACGAGTCGGGAGCCGTTTCGACGCTCCGGACGATCGTCACCGCCCAGATCACGTACATGTCGTCGAACGGCGGCAACTTCGGCACGCTGCCGCAGCTCTCTCTCGGGGCGGGCCTGCTGGACGACCGGTTCGGCACCGATATTTCGCCTGTCGGCGGATTCAACTATGAGGTCAACGACGGCGTGGACCCGATGCCCACCGACTTCCGGGTCGACGCCATTCCGATATCGGCGGCGACCGCCCGGTTCGACTATTACGTCATGCCGGACGGGGTCGTGCGCTTCGGCGCCGATACCCTCGGTAACAACCCGCAGCCGGAGGGGACTCCGGTCCAGTAGCGGAGTTACCGGGCGGCCCGGCCCTGTGTTTGCCGGGCCGCCCGGACTCTTCGCTTACGCGAATCTCGGTGAGGCACTGCGGAAGAGGGCGGAAGAGGAATGATGACGATGACAACCAATCAGCCGACGACAAGCGATCAGCCCCGGAGAGCCAGTCGCCGGTTTGGCGCGGGCGGTTTCAGCCTTCTCGAGCTGCTCCTCGTCGTCGCGATTATCCTGATCGTAGCGACGATCGCCATTCCGAGCCTGCTGCGGTCCCGGCAGGCTGCGAACGAATCGGCGGCCGTGGCCACGCTCCATTTGCTGAACGCCTCGCAGAGCGTCTACGAGATCTCGACCAAGGGCTTCGGTACGATAACCAACCTGATTGCCGACGAACTGATCGACGACCGCTTCGCGGGCCCCAAGTCGGGCTACGTCTTCGCGGTCACGCTCTCGGGCGACCGCCTCGACTACGTGATGACGGCGACGGCCGAGTCCGCCTCGACCGGGCGCTTCGACTACTACACGACTCCCGACCACGTCCTCCGCTACTCAGCCACGGCGGGCCGCGCCCCCGCGGGCCAGGAAGGCCTGCCGGTCAACAACTAGCCAGGCCTCCGCCTGTCGCCTCACGTCCCGGAAACGATCAGCCGAGCGGGCATGTCCGCCGCGACCGCAACGGAGGGGACCCGAACGATGAATCTTGCCGTCATCCGGGCGAGCGCATCACCTGTGCGGTGTGAAGGCGAGGCTTGAATCACGGGCTTCATCGAAGAAAATTCGATTCGTGCGACCTTCGTGCGACCATTGACGACGACCATCCTGCTGGCGGTCATCGGCGTCTTCCCGGCCGAAGGCGCGGGCCGCCAGGCGGACGATGCCGACGGCGAAACGGTGCGAATCAGCGGTACCGTTTCACGGCTGTGACCGTTATAGCCTTCACGCGATCTCCTCCAGCAAGACGACATTCTAAACCGAATCGCGGAGATACCCCGGGGCGAGGTCCGCCGCGTTCGCCCCGGCGATGCCGATGGAAACCGAGTTCATCGGCGGACATCCGCTTCTGCAGAAGGTCAGAGGTCGACCAGGATCGACGAAGCGCATGAGCGCCGCGGCTGTTCAAAGATCCGCCGTCAGGAGAACAAGGCCCTTCGCCAGCAGGGCGATGACCGCCTGGTGGGAACCAACATACCAGTGGCTGCGCCATCCGGCGACCTTCACGTCGAAGGCCTGGCGGGAGTTCCGGCACCTCCGCGACAGCACCCTGAAGACGGCCCGTGCCTGGGCGCTGAAGGAAATGGCGATGACGCTATTCACGTTCCGTTACGCCGGAGCGGCCCGGAGGTTCTTCAAACGCGGGTACGCCTGGGCCTCACGCAGCCGACTCCAGCCCGTTGTCGAGGCCGCCCGGATGCTCAAACGACGGCTCGACAACATCCTGACCTTTACCAAACACCGACTCTTCGGTGTGCATCTGGTCTGCGGACTCTTCGTCTTGGTCCGGCTGTGATCGATGTCCTCCACGGCCAAGTAGAGCTCGTACTCGTGCCGGTCGTGGCGCCCGCAGTATTCCGTACCCCGGTCCGTGAGGATCCGGTTCAGGGAATCCCGTGCTGGTCGAAGAACGGCACGACCCGGTCGTTGAGCAAATCGGCCGCCGTGATCGGCGTCTTCCGGTCATAGAGTTTTGAAAAGGCCACCTTCGAGTACGTGTCAATGAACGTCTGCTGGTAGATCCGGCCCACACCTTTCAGCGTTCCGACGTAGAAGGTGTTCTGGGCCCCGCAGTAGCCCGGGCACTCGCTCTCAAACTCGCCGTGGACCTGTTTGTCGTTCCGCGCCTTCTCCATGGCGGCCACCTGGGCTTCGGTCAGCAACAGACCGTCCTGAGCTACTTTCGCCTCCAGGGCCTTCAGACGCTTCTTTGTGTTCTCGAGATCGCTGCCAGACGCACCGCACGCCGGCCGGCGACACCGTCAGTCCCTGCTTCCGCAGCTCGTTGGCCACCCGGACCTGACCCCAGCCCGTCGGGCCGCCTCTCAAATGCACTGACTGACCGTTTCAAACTTGTCATGGTCCATTTATTTTGCCGCGGCTTCGCGCGTCAACAATCCTTAATTTGTTAACGCTCACGAGAAAGTGAAGTTTAAGAAGTTTATGTTGAGCACAACATAAACTTCGCTTTTCAGTGAGCGCTTACATCCTCCAGCTCCTGGCTTGCCGCGATGAGGCCGACGGCCTCGAGCAGTCGTCGCCGGATCTGTTGCCGGTGCGCGGCGGGAGCCCTCAGCATCCCGGCTCCGGCCCAGGTCCGGTCGCTCGCGGCGGCAGCGAGCGCCGTCGCATCGGACAATTCCAGACCGAGCACGCCGGCCGCTTCGGCCCACGTATCGGTAATGTTTCCGGTACGCGCATACGCCGCGGCCCGAATCGGGTCGAGGATCAGTTCCGGGCCTTTCGCCGGCTCTGCCTGGAGGTGAAAGCGCGGCCTGGAGCGCCGCTCGGCATGGTGACCGGTGTCGGCGGTCAGATTCCAGTCGAACTGTTCGCGGATGTTTTCGATGAGACGGAGAAACTCAAGGGTCGTCACGGCTTGCCTCCTCGTCGATACGCAGTTCTGCCGCTCGTGCCTGGAGGCTGCCGGTTTTTTCCTCGCAGAACAGGACTACCTTAGGGCGGGGCCACCGGAATCGTAAGGGTTTTCGTGTGCAGAACAGGGGGGAACGGGGACCCCGATGCGCCCGCAAGAAAAACGCAGGCTAAGACGCCGGCGGTCTGCACGGTGAGCAATCTTGCACAGACGGGGGAGTCGCAGCACCGGTAGAGTAAGTACTCGGCTGATATCGAACTGGGTCGAACAGAGGCTGAGTATCACGGAGGCGGAAGCATGATAGATCCGAAGAATACAGGCGGTTGTGGGGCCGGTTCCCCCAGCCCTCTCGGTACGGTTTGGCGACGGTCCCTGGCAGTGGTTGCTTCGATCGTTCTCGTTCTGTCTCCGGCGGCCGCGGCGCAAGACGGCCGCACGGTGCTGACCCCCGGCTGGAACATGTTTTCGCCGCAGCAGGACGTCGAGGTGGGTCGGGAGGTATCGATGGACGCCGAGCGGCAATTGCCCATGCTGGGCGATTCCCGTGTGGACAACTACGTGAACAACCTGGGGCGCCGGCTCGCCGATCAGGCGCCCGGCGAGAAGTATCCGTATACATTCAAGGTCGTGAACGACGGGACGATCAACGCATTCGCGCTCCCCGGCGGACCTATCTATATCAACCGCGGCGTGATTGAGAACGCCGACAACGAGTCGCACCTGGCCGGAGTGATCGCGCATGAAATCTCGCACGTGGCCCTGCGCCACGGCACCAACCAGGCCAGCAAGGCCTCCGCTGCCCAGCTTCCGCTGGCGATCCTGGGCGGCCTGCTCGGCAGCGACTCCACGAAAGCCATCCTGGCCCAGTTCGGCGCGAGCTTCGCGGTGAATTCCGTCCTGCTGAAGTATTCGCGCACCGCTGAAAGCCAGGCCGACATCATGGGCACCCAGATCCTTTACGACTCCGGGTACGACCCGCGTGCAATGGGGCAGTTCTTCGAGAAGATCGAAGACCAGCAGGAAGGCAGCGGTCCGGTGGAGTTCTTCTCCAACCACCCGAGTCCGGACAACCGGATCGAACGGGTGAACGAGGAAGTGAATGCCCTCGGCGGAGTGCGGCGTGGTGCCACCACCAACTCCGGTGAATTCGACGACATCAAGCGCCGCCTCCAGTCATCGCCCGCGCCCAGGGTCGAACAGTCGCAGACCGTCGTGCCGAGCGGTGCATCCGACCTTTTGATCGTGTCAGCCAGATACGGTGCTGGCAATCGTTTCATCGATGTCCGCCAGCGGATGCAGTCTGGCGTTGAGAACGGCCGGTTGGTTCTGGACGTGAACAACTCGTCGATGGGCGGCGATCCCTTCGTCGACCAGGTCAAGACCCTGCAGATGACGTATCAGTTGGGCAATCGTATCTACGACGTCACGGCAGGAGAGGGTCAGCGGCTTTCCGTTCCCACCGAACAGCAACTAAGCGACGCCAACCGCGGAAGCGGCTCCACATCCGACTGGCCGTCGGAACGATTCGTCGGCGCTGAGAATGCACTACTACGCATCAGCCATCCCGACAACTGGCAGGCCTATGGGCAGGGCGACTCGATGGCTATCGCGCCCAGCGGAGGCCTGATCGCGGACGGGCAAGGCAATCAGGCCATGGCCTATGGCGTCATCCTGAACATCTTCGAGCCGCGCCGGGACGGTTTCGGACAGCAGTTACAGGGTCCCGGTTTCGGAGCCGGACAGGATTCCGCGACGCGTTTGGAGCAATCGACCGACGAACTGGTCCAGGAGTTTCGCCTGTCGAACAGGAACATGCGCGTGATTCGTTACGGCGAGGTCATCCGCATGGATGGCGACCGGGCGCTTTCCACCTACCTGTCCAACGATTCCCCAATCGGCGGTCGCGAAACCAATTGGCTGGTCACCATCGAGCGCCCCGAGGGCTTGCTGTTTGCCGTCTTCACAGCCCCGGAGCGCGATTTCCAGCGTTACGAGGGCGCCTTCCACGAGATGCTCCGCTCGGTAAGGATCAAACGTTAGCAGGCTGCGGAAGGACTCGTTTTTCGGCAGCCTGATAGGCGGCACATGGATGTGCCGCCTGTTCTTATGACTGTAAGGCATGATCCGAAGGGAAAGTGAGCCGTGCTGGACTCGAACCAGCGACCCTCTGCTTAAAAGGCAGATGCTCTACCGACTGAGCTAACGGCCCGCGTTGCGTAATTTCCCCATCTTAGCGCAGTCATCGATCGACGGCACACTCGGTTCGGGAGGCAACGTTCGACCGATAGCCGAAGAGCAGGCGGGGCCTCGGCCGGCAGGGCTAATCCAGCCGGATCGTCTCCTCGCGCTCCGCGCCCGTCGAGACCATGCGGATCGGGCGCTCGAGATAATCCGAGAGGAACTTCAGATAGTCGCGCGCCCGTTCGGGCAGGTCCGCCCACTCCCGCACGCCTGCGATCGGGCTCGTCCAGCCCCTGAGGTTCTTGTAGACGGGCTGGACCTCGTCCAGTACTTCGGCGTCGGCGGGGAACTCGTCCACCGGCGAGCCTTTATAGCGATATCCGGTGCAGAAGGGGATCTCTTCGAAGGTGTCGAGCACGTCGATCTTCGTCACGACGATCGAGTCCATTCCGTTGACCATCGCCGCGTAGCGGGCCGCCGGGCCGTCGAACCAGCCGCAGCGGCGCGGGCGTCCGGTCGTCGCGCCGAACTCGGCGCCGCGCGCGCGCAGGCAGTCGCCCATCGCTCCGTTGGCCTGGGTCGGGAACGGTCCCGTGCCCACGCGTGTCGCATACGCTTTCATGATTCCCATGACCGCGTGGACGTACCGGGGCGCGATGCCGAGACCGGCCGGAATGCCGCAGGCCGTCGAGTTGGACGAGGTCACGTAGGGGAACGTGCCATGGTCCACGTCGAGCAATGTCGCCTGGGCGCCTTCGAACAGGATGCGCTTGCCCTCGCCGATCCAGGCGTTGACCCGCGTGGTCGTGTCGGCGGCCAGCGGCCGGATGCGTTCGGCGTATTCGAGATAGGTTCGGGCGATCGGCTCCGGATCGATGCGCCCGGGCTGGTCGAGCATGGCCAGCATCTCGTTCTTTTCGGCAACCTGCTCGCGGATACGCTCGGCGAGCGTCGCGGTCTTCAGGAGATCGCACACCCGCAGGCCGCGCCGCGCCATCTTGTCCTCGTAGGCGGGTCCGATCCCCCGCGCCGTCGTGCCGATGCGGCGGGCGCCGAGCCGGGCCTCCATCGCGGCCTCGACCGAGCGGTGGTAGGGAAGGATCAGATGGCAGCGCGTCGAGACGAACAGGCGTCCCTCGACCCCGATGCCGGCTCGCCCGAGGCTGGCGACCTCCTCCAGCAAGGCGAGCGGGTCCAGAACCACGCCGCCGCCGATGACCGAGCGCACCTCGGGATGGAAGATGCCCGACGGGATCAGGTGGAGGATGAACTGCCGCTCGCCGATCCGGATCGTGTGACCGGCGTTGTGCCCGCCCTGGTACCGGGCCACGACGTCGAACCGGTCGGCAAGGATGTCGACGATCTTGCCTTTGCCTTCGTCGCCCCAGTGGGCGCCGACGATCGCAAGGTTCCCTCTGTCGTCGTGTCGGGTCATGGCTCCTCGCGCGCGGCCAGGGCGCGTATTTCGGGCATTCGCCCCAGGGACCGGGGATCGGGTTCCAGTCGAACCTCGCTCGGGATTGTTCTAGGAGAGGTGCCTGGAGATCGCGCTGACGATCTTGTCCTTGGGTAGCGCCCCGACGAGCTGCTCCTGGACCTGACCGTCTTTGAAAAGCAGAAGCGTTGGGATCCCCCGAATACTGAACCGCGCCGAAAGCGAGCCGTTGGCGTCGACGTCGAGCTTGCCGACCTTGAGCTTGCCTTCGTATTCCTCCGCGATCTGATCTACCGTCGGCGCCAGAGCCCGGCACGGGCCGCACCATGCCGCCCAGAAATCCACCAGCACGGGCACGCTGGACTTTTCGACTTCCGTCTCGAAGTTGCCTTCGGTGATCTCTACAGTATGCGTACCCATCGGTGTCTCCAGATCAAATCAGAGTAATAGTTGAACTTAGCGGACGCCCGTGTAAATGTCAATCGACCGCCCGGCGGCAGGCTACCGCGATCGGGAGCCTGATCGGGTCCAGGAGAGGGTATGTCTTTCATCTCGCGCAGAACGCTTCTCGAAGACCGGATCGTGATCAGCGGCTTCGGCTGCCTGACGCCCGTCGGCAGCGGGAGGAGCGAGCTCTGGCAGGCCTTCCGGGAAGGACGGAGCGGCATCGGGCGGATTCAGTCGTTCGATCCCTCTCCGTATCCGGTGCAGATCGCCGGCGAGGTCCGGGGCGTCGACCCCCTGCTGAACGTGTCGCCCAGGGACCGGCAGCATGTGTCCAGGTCGGCGGGGCTTGCGATCGGGGCGGCGGGCCAGGCGCTGGAGGACGCGGGATTGGCGGAGTTGACGCCCGAGGCGCGGCGCCGTGTCGGCGTCGTCGTGGGAAGCGGAGGCGGGGGACTCGAGTTCACCGAGCGGCAGTACGCCCACTACTATCGGGGCCGTCCCCGCCTGGCAAGCGTCTACACGATCCCCACCTCCACGATCGGTACGCTCAGCAGCGAGATCTCGATGGCGTTCGGGCTTCGCGGCCCGAGCCACGTCGTGTCCACCGGGTGCACGAGCTCGACCGATGCCATTTTCTATGCGTCGTGGTGGATTCTGTCGGGCCAGACCGACGTCGTCGTCACCGGCGGCGTCGACGCGCCGCTGGCCCCGGGCATCCTCTCGGGCTTCTGCCTGATGCGGATCCTCACCGAGTCCTGGAACGCGTGTCCCCGGGGCGGTTCGCGGCCCTTTTCCCGCGATCGGGACGGGTTCGTTCTCGGCGAGGGCGCCTGGATGTACGTCGTCGAACGGGAGCGCTCCGCCCGCGAGCGGGGAGCGCCGGTGTATGCCGAGATCGCCGGGTACGGCTCGACGTGCGACGCCTATCACCGGGTCCGCCCCGACGAGTCCGGAATCGAACCCGCTCGCGCGATGGCGCTGGCTCTGGAGGACGCCCGAACGGATGCGGCGCACCTCGACTACGTGAATCTTCACGGGACCTCGACGGTGTTGAACGACCGGATCGAGACGCGGGCGCTGAAGCTCGCGTTGGGGGGCGCGGCCCGACGCACGCCGATGAGCGCTTCGAAATCCATGTTCGGACATCCGCAGGGAGCTTCCGGAGCCGCGGGCGTGAGCGCCGTCCTGTTCGCGATGAACGAGGATCTGATTCCGCCGACGCTCAATCTCGAAGAGCCGGATCCGGATTGCGACCTGGACTACACGCCGCTGACTCCCCGTCCCGCGCGCGTGAGGGTGGCGCTGGCCAACTGCATCGGCTTCGGCTCCAAGAACTCGGCCCTGGTGCTCAAACGTGTGGATGCCTGATCTCACGACCCGGGCCGGCGGGCCGGAGATGATGGACGACCTCGCGCACCCGGCCCGGACGTTCGACGAGGCCTACCGGGAGCTCGGTCTCATCAACCGTTACCTGGGCGGCGTCCGCGCCGTTCGGAGATTCGTGGACGTTTCCCGAGGGGGGACATTGCTCGACGTGGCCGGCGGGGCTTCCGACATCGGCGCCGATCTGGGAAAGCGCGGCGGGTGGCGATGCTCGGTCCTCGATCTCAACCAGGCGGCGCTCGGCCGCGTCCGGAGCTGCGACCGTGTTCTGGGCGACGCCTTCCGGCTTCCATTCGGCGAGGGCGCCTTCGACGTCGTCGCGGCGTCTCTGTTTTTCCACCACCTGACCGATTCCGAGTGCGCCGGGGTGCTCGGAGGCATGCACCGGATCGCGCGCCGGCGAGTGATCGTCAACGAGCTTCACCGGACACGGACCGCGTTTCTCGGCATCCTGTGGCTCACGCGGCTTGCGAGCCGGAGCGCGATGGTTCGAAACGACGCGCCGCTGTCGGTCCGGCGCGGCTTTCGTCCGCGCGAGCTTCAGGCGATCGCGGAGCAGGCGGGCCTCGAAGGAACCGTCCATCGCAGCTTTCCATACCGGCTCGTCCTCGTGATCGACAAATGAAGCGGATCGACGTCGTGATCGTGGGCGGGAGCCTGGCCGGTTCGGCGTGTGCGATCGGTTTGAGGCGCATGGGAATCGACGTGGCGGTCTTCGACCGGGACACCTTCCCGCGCCCGAAAGTCTGCGGCGCGTTTCTCTCTCCGGGCGCGGTGGACTGCCTCGGGGCGCTCGGGATTCTCGGACGTGTCCGGGAGGGCGGGGCGCGGGTCATCGACCAACTCCGGCTGACGTCCTCCGGTGGGAGTGTCGGGGTTCCGCTCAGGCGGTGGGGCCTCGGTTTTTCCCGCCAGCGCCTCGACGCGCTGGCCGCCCGGGAGGCGGGCGTCCTCGAACGGCACTCGGTCGAGCGGGTGCGTTCCTCCGACGATGGGTGCGGTTTCCTCGTCGAGGTCGGAACGCCGGGCGGTTCTCCGGAGGCCGTGGCCGCCAGGGTGGTCGTGGATGCCGCGGGGCGCTCGAGCCGTTTCACGCCGGGGAGCGCAGGCGGCGCGTTCGGCGTCCAGTTTTCCGAAGAGCGCGACCTGGGAAGCGTCCTCGAGTTCGGCTTCTTCGACTGGGGGTATGGCGGGACGGTAGCGGTCGAAGGCGAACGCGCGAACTCCTGCTTTCTGGTTCGGCAGGCGGCGATTCGGCGGTTTCTCGGCCGGGGCGACTGCCGGGTCACCGGTCCCATCGCCTTCGACCGGAGGCCGGGGACGTACCTGGCGATCGGCGACGCCGCCGGAATGGTCGATCCGTTCTCGGGAGAAGGCATGCACCACGCCTTCGATTCCGGGGAGATGGCCGCGTGTGCGATCGCCGAAGGCCTCGGGCGCGGCTGGCGGTACGCGACGATCCGGGCGCGCTACGAGTCCGATCACGAGGCCCGCTGGGGAGCGAAACGCCGGGTGGGCCGGCTCCTCCGGTGGCTCGTCGCG
>Ga0302046_10006607_pt1 | contig 10097 bp, 9 predicted proteins | sample RVTome_11_FD_200261 | JGI IMG/M metagenome (GOLD analysis project Ga0302046, IMG submission 200261) | Soil microbial communities from uranium-contaminated site in the Upper Colorado River Basin, Wyoming, United States - RVT147D111 (version 2) ... | reverse complement strand
CAGCCGAGCCCGCGCATCGTCATCTGCGTACCCTGCGGCTCGACCCAGGTCGAGCGCCGTGCCATCCGCGAAGCGGCCATGAGCACCGGCGCGCGCGAGGTATACCTAATAGAGGAACCGATGGCCGCCGCCATCGGCGCCGACCTGCCGATCATGGACCCCACGGGCTCCATGGTGCTCGACATCGGCGGCGGCACCAGTGAGGTCGGCGTGCTGTCGCTCGGCGGCACCGTGTACTCGCATTCACTGCGCATCGCCGGCGACAAGATGGACGAGGCGATCGTCAATTACATCCGCCGCAAGTACGGCCTGCTGATCGGCGAGGCCACCGCCGAGCTGATCAAGAAGGAAGTCGGCACGGCCTGGGAAGGCAGCGACGTGCGCAAGATGGACATCAAAGGCCGGCACATCGCCGATGGCGTGCCGCGCGCACAGACCATCACCTCGCAGGAAGTGCACGCGGCCTTGCAGGAGAGCCTGAACGGCATCGTGCAGGCGATCAAGACCGCGCTCGAACAGACGCCGCCCGAGCTCGGCGCCGACATTGCCGACAAGGGACTGGTGGTCTCCGGCGGCGGCGCGCTGTTGCGCGACGTCGACCGCATGCTGGCCGAGCAGACCGGCCTGCCGATCATCATCGCCGACGATCCGCTCACCTGCGTGGTGCGCGGCTGCGGTCGCGCGCTGTTGGAAGCGGAGAAACTCGGCGACGTGTTTGTTTACGAGTAACGCGCTAGCAATATCCGTCGCAAAGACGCCACGGCGCGAAGGGCGCGAACAAGATTTGAAAATCGGACCCGCTCAGCTCGCTCTGTTCTTCGCGTCTTTGCGCCTTCGCGTTGGATGTTAGTGTTCCATGATTAACGTATACGGCTGGACCCTCCGGGCGCCCACGGTCGTTACCCGGCTGGTCTTGGCCACAGCGGTGTCGGTGACGCTCATGGTCGCCGACCACAAGGGTCACCATCTCGAACGCATCCGCGGCGCGCTCACGGTCGTGGTCGCGCCGTTGCAGTGGCTGGCGAGCGTGCCGGCCGCGATCGGCGCTGGCACGCTCGGATTCTTCACCGACAAGCGCACCCTGGAACAGACCAACGCGCGCCTGCGCGAAGAGCAGGCGCTGCTGCACGCACGCCTGCAGCAGTTCGAGTCGCTCGAACAGGAGAATACCCGCCTGCGCCAGATGCTCGGTTCCGCCACCCGCGTGGCCGAGCGCGCACTCGCCGCCGAGCTGATCGAGATCAGCCAGGAACCGTTTACCCGCAAGATTCTGATCGCCAAGGGTGAAGACAGCGGCGCCTATCTCGGCCAGCCGGTGATCGATGCGCACGGCATCATGGGCCAGGTGACGCAGCTCTACACCTCGCAAAGCCGCGTCACGCTGATCACCGATCCCGGGCACGCCGTGCCGGTGCTGGTGAACCGAAATGGTCTGCGGGCACTGGTGTTCGGTACCGGCAATCCGGACTTGCTGAGCGTCCCCTATCTCACGGCCGCCGCCGACATCCGCGAGGGCGACCTGCTGGTCAGCTCCGGCATGGGCGGCACGTTTCCGGCCGGCTATCCCGTCGCGACCGTGACAAAGATCGTCGACGATCGCAACGAGGCGTTCCTGGTAGTCACGGCGCGGCCGGTGGCGAAACTCAATCACAGCAAGCAGGTGTTGCTGGTCTGGCCGGGCGCCGGCACCACCAAGGCGGCGGGGGCGAAATGAGCCCGAATCCGTCCGCGCGCGCCAGCGTATCGGTGTACACGAGTTTTCTGATTGCGATTCTGCTCGCGGTGATGCCGCTGCCGTTATGGGCGGAGCCGTTTCGCCCCGACTGGGTCGGGCTGGTGCTGATCTATTGGTGCATGGCCGCGCCCGAGCGCGTCGGCGTCGGCACCGGTTGGGCGGCCGGCCTGATCCTTGACCTGCTGTACGGTTCGCTGCTCGGCCTGCACGCGCTCGGCAAGGCGCTGGTGGCGTTTCTCGCCATCAAGCTGCACCTGAAATTGCGCATGTTCCCGCGCTGGCAGCAGGCGGTCGCGGTGATGGCGTTGCTGCTGCTCAACCAGCTGCTGGTGGTGTGGATTCGCGGGATGCTCGGCAAGGCGCCGGCCGGCATCAGCTACTGGACGCCGAGCGTGGTCGGCATGGTCATCTGGCCGTGGCTGTTCGTGATCCTGCGCGACGTGCGCCGGCGCTTTAAGGTCGCATGAAAAGCTCTATATGAATACTTGCCGCAAAGACGCAAAGAACGCAAAGACTGATTTGTAGATACCCATTGTCTTTCTTTGCGTACTTTGCGCCTTTGCGGCAAGAACTCATATAAGAGTTTTCTTCTCAGAACATGCTTAACATTCCGTTAAAGGATCATTTCCGCCAGACGCGCATCTTCAACGCGCGCCTGTCGGTGGCAGCCTCGGTGCTGCTGTTGCTGGCGCTGGTGCTGGCCGCGCGCATAGCCTGGCTGCAGTTGTTCGCGCACGATCATTTCTCCACGCTGTCGCAGGCCAACCGCATCCGGCCGCTGCCGATCCCGCCGGTGCGCGGGCTGCTGCTCGATCGCAACGGCGTGGTGCTCGCCAGCAGCTATCCGGTGTACACGCTCGAGATCGTCCCGGAACAGGTCGGCAGCCGAAGCGAGCTGCGCCAGCTGCTCGATGATCTCGGCAGACTCGTCACCGTGACCGACGGTGATCTCAAGCAGTTCGAGAAACAGCTGCGCGAGCGCCCGCGCTTCGAGGCGCTCACGCTGCGCACGCACCTGACCGACGCCGAGGCCGCGCGCATCGCCGTGCGCCGGCCGTATCTCCAGGGCGTGGAGCTACAGGCGCGGCTGCAACGCCACTACCCGCTCGGCGGCCTCGGCGTGCACGCGATCGGTTACGTGGGACGCATCAACGAGTCGGAAATGTCGCGCATCGACAAGGGCGCGTACCGCGGCATGCATCACATCGGCAAACTCGGTATCGAGGCGGCCTACGAGCGGCTGTTGCTCGGTCAGGTCGGGGTCGAGAAGGTCGAGACCAATGCGCACGGACGGGCGCTGCGCAACATCGAGCGTGTGGCGCCGCTCGCCGGCAGAAACCTGCACCTGAGTCTCGACGCGAAGTTGCAGGCCCTGACCGAGGAAGCACTCGGCAAGCGTCGCGGTGCGGTGATCGCGCTCGATCCACGCAATGGCGCCGTGCTGGCATTCGTCAGCACCCCGACCTACGACCCCAACCCGTTCGTCAACGGCATCGATTCAACGAACTACAAGGCGCTGCTCGACAACCCCGACAAGCCGCTGATCAATCGCGCGCTGAACGGTCAGTACGCTCCCGGTTCGACCATCAAGGCGTTTCTCGGCCTGGCGGCGCTCGAGGCGCCGGGCGAGAACTTCGATCCGTCGCGGCCGGTCGTGTGCGACGGGTCGTTCAACCTGCCGGGCAGCCGCCATCAGTTCCGCGACTGGAAAAAGGCCGGCCATGGCACTGTCGGGTTGCGCGAGGCGATCCAGCAATCGTGCGACGTCTATTTCTACCGTCTGGCGGTCGCGCTCGGTATCGAGGGCGTGAAGAAATTTCTCGCGCCGTTCGGCTTCGGCCGCAAGACCGGGCTCGATCTAATGGGCGAGTCGGAAGGCATCCTGCCCTCGCCGGAATGGAAACGCGCGCGCGGGCTGCCATGGTATCCCGGCGAGACCGTGGTGGTCGGCATCGGCCAGGGGCCGATCCTGGTGACGCCGCTACAGCTCGCCTCGGCCACCGCCGCACTCGCCAACCACGGCCGACGTTTTACGCCGCGCCTGGTAGCGTCGGCCGAAAATGCCAAGACCCGCGAGCGCCAGGAGTTTCCGCCGCAGGTGCTCGACCCCGTGCCGCTCCAGGACGCGCAACATCTGGAACAGGTGATCCAGCATCTGACCGCGGTGGTGCACACCGATCGCGGTACCGCTTACGGTATCGGCTGGAACGCACCCTACAAGATTGCCGGCAAGACCGGTACGGCGCAGGTCGCGGGCATCGCGCAGGGCGCCGTATACCGCGAGAAGGAGACGCCGGAGCGCCTGCGCGACCATGCGCTGTTCATCTCGTTTGCGCCGGTGGAAGACCCGCAGGTCGCGGTCGCCGTGATCGTCGAAAACGGCGGCCACGGCAGTTCGGCGGCGGCGCCGATCGCGCGCAAGGTGATGGATCATATAATCCTCGGGCGTCAGTCGGCAGCGGCGGTCGCACCGAAATCGGAACACGAGGAATAGGCGCCCCGATGAACTTCCAACGCCTGCACCTGGACAAGACGATGTTCTACGCGCTCCTCGCGCTCGCGCTGGTGAGCGTGCTCACGGTCTACAGCGCCTCAGGCAAGGACCTCGGTACCACCGGCAGCCACGCGCTGCGCCTGCTGTTCGGCTTCGGCGTATTGCTCGCCGTGGCCCAGGTGCGTCCGGACAACTTCGAACGCTGGTCGCCGCATCTGTTTGCCGTCGGCCTCGGATTGCTGATCCTGGTGCTGCTGATCGGCACTATCGGGAAAGGCGCGCAGCGCTGGCTCAACCTCGGGGTCGTGCGCTTTCAGCCCTCCGAGATCATGAAGCTCGCACTGCCGATGATGCTCGCCTGGTACCTGGCGCGCGCCGATCTGCCGCCGACGCTGGTGCGTCTGGGCGGGGCGTTCCTGATCGCGCTGGTGCCGGCGGTGCTGATCGCCCGGCAACCCGACCTCGGCACCGGCACGCTGGTGTTCGCGGCCGGCGCCTTTACGCTGTTTCTCGCCGGCATGCGCTGGGGTGTGATCGCGGTACTGGCGGCCGGCGTAGCCGCGGCGCTGCCGATCCTGTGGAACGTGATGCACGACTACCAGCGCCACCGCGTGCTGACGCTGTTCGACCCGGAATCGGATCCGCTCGGCACCGGTTATCACACCATCCAGTCGATGATCGCGGTCGGCTCGGGCGGCTTCTACGGCAAGGGCTGGCTCAACTCCTCGCAGGCGCACCTCGAATATCTGCCCGAGGCCGGCACCGACTTTATCTTCGCCGTGTTCGCCGAGGAATTCGGTCTGATCGGCGGCCTGATCCTGCTCGGCCTGTACGTGTTCGTCGGGTTGCGCGCGATGCTGATCGCGTTCTACGCGCAGAACGCCTACGCGCGCCTGCTCGCCGGCGGCCTCGGACTGATTTTCTTCTTCTCCTTTTTCGTCAACATCGGCATGGTTGTCGGCATCCTGCCGATCGTGGGCGTACCGCTGCCGGTGATGAGCTACGGCGGCACCTCGATCGTGACGGTGATGGCCGGCTTCGGCATTCTGATGAGCATTCAGACGCACCGGCGCATCGTCGAGCACTGATGCGCCGTCGCGTCCATCTTGCAGTCGTGCTCACGGCGCTGTGCGGTGCGTGGCCGGCGCACGCCATCGAGATCGAGAATTATCCCGAGGTGCAGGAATTCATCGCCGGCTTTGCCAGTCAACACAACTATCCGGAAGCACGACTGCGCAAGCTCTTCGCCCAGGCGCGCATCCGCCCGGAGATCGTGCAGGCGATCGAACGCCCGAAAGAGGCGCTGCCGTACCACGAATACCGCAAACAGTTTCTCACCGACACGCACGTGCAGCGCGGCACAAAGTTCTGGGCCGAACATGCCGGCACGCTGAGGCGCGTGGCCCGCGAGTACGGCGTGGCGCCGGAGATCATCGTCGCCATCCTCGGCGTCGAGACCCAGTACGGCCGCAACAAGGGCCAGTACCCGGTGGTCGATGCCTTGGCCACGCTGTGGCTGCACCATCCGCCGCGCGCGGATTTCTTTCGGCGCGAGCTCGAGGAGTTTCTGTTGCTGACGCAGGAGCTGCGCGCCGATCCGGCGACGATCAAGGGCTCGTATGCCGGCGCCCTCGGCATGGCGCAGTTCATCTCCTCGAGTTACCGGCGCTACGCGGCCGACGGCGATGGGGACGGGCGCCGCGACCTGTTCAAGAACCCGGACGATGCGATCGCCAGCGTCGCCAACTTTCTAAAGCTCCACGGCTGGACCGCCGACGAGCCGCCCACCGACGAGGTCGACCTGCGCGGCACGCTGTATTTCTGGATCGAGCGCCTCGGCGTGAAACCGAGCCTGACCCTGGGTGGGTTGACCCAGTACGGCATCCTGCCGCGGCGCACCGCCCCGCCCGAGCGCCGGGCGGCGCTGGTGGCGCTGGAAGGCGAGACCGGACCGTACTACCGGCTCGGCTACAACAACTTCTACGTCGTCACCCGCTATAATCGCAGCAAGCGCTACGCCATGGTGGTCGTCGAACTGGCAGAGCGCCTGCGTCAACAACGCGAACAATCTCCATGACGTTGCCGGTACCGACTTCCCCTCACGCGCCGCCGCGCCTGCTGCTGCTGGCGGCGTTACTCGCCCTCGGTGCTTGCAGCACCACGCGCCCGGGCGGTTACTTCGAAGACGACGGGCCGGGCCAGACGCCACCCGACGTGGCGAAGATCGCCGACGCCGTGCCGAAAGCCGAGCCGCTCGCGCGCAGCGGCAACAAACCCTACGACGTTTACGGCAAGACCTACGTGCCGATGCGCGATGGCGCCAACTATCGCGAACGCGGCGTGGCCTCCTGGTACGGCAAGAAGTTCCACGGCCGGCGCACCTCGAGCGGCGAGCCCTACGACATGTACGCCATGAGTGCGGCACACAAGACCTTGCCCCTGCCAAGTTTCGTGCGCGTGCGCAGTCTCGAAAACGGCCGCGCGGCGATCGTACGCGTCAACGACCGCGGCCCGTTCCTGAACAACCGCCTGATCGATTTGTCCTACGCCGCGGCCGCCAAGCTCGGCATCGTCGGCAGCGGCACCGGGCTGGTGGAAGTCGAGACCGTGACCGCGCCGGATACGGCGCCGGTGCAGGTGGCGCAGCCGAAGATCGAAACCCGCGGCCTCGGCATAATTCAGGCGGCCGAGGCCGCCCCCTTGCCGCCGGCGCCGGTGGCCGCTGCGGCGCCGCTATCCATCCCCGCAACGACGCCGGCGTCGACACCAACACCCGTGCCACCGGCGATGCCGCCGAAGTTGTTCGTGCAGGCGGGGGCGTTTCGCGAGTGGGGCAATGCCGAAGCGATGCGCCTGCGCCTCGAGCGGCTCGCGTTCAAGCCGATTCTGGTGCAGGCGGTCACCACCGAGAGCCAACCGCGCGTCTACCGCGTTCGCATCGGACCGATCGCGAGCGTCGAGGAAGGCGATCGGCTGAGTGCGGCGCTGTCGCGCCACGGCGTGCGCGATCCGCTGTTGGTCGTCGAGTAGTCGCGATGCCGCGGCTGCTGCATCTGCTCACCGGGCTGCTGGCACTGTGTCTCGCGCGCGTGGCGCTGGCGCAACCCGGCATCGCGGCCCCCGAGGTGCCGGCGCGCGCCTGGATCCTGGTCGACTACGACAGCGGCCGCGTGTTGGCCGCGCACGCCGCCGAGCAGCGCGTGCCGCCGGCGAGCCTGACCAAGCTGGCGGTAGCGTACGTGCTGTTTCAGCGCCTGCGTGACGGCTCGCTCAAACTCTCCGATCGCGTGATCGTCGGCGCACGCGCGGCCGCGACCAAGGGTGCGAGCATGTTCCTGCGCGCCGGCCAGGACGTCAGCGTCGAGGAGTTGCTCAAGGGCATGATCGTGATCTCGGCCAACGACGCGACCGTGGCGCTCGCCGAACAGGTCGCCGGCAGCGAGGCGGCGTTCGTGGCGCAGATGAACACGGCCATGCAGGCGCTCGGACTCGGTGGTACCAATTTCGTGACCACCAACGGGCTGCCGGCGAGCGGTCACCACTCGACGGCACGCGACATGGCGCGCCTGGCGACCGCGTTGCTGCGCGACTTTCCCGAGCACTACGACTGGTTCGCGATCAAGGAATTCAGCTACAACGGCATCCGCCAATACAATCGCAACGCCTTGCTGTGGCGCGATGGCAGCGCCGATGGCATCAAGACCGGTCACACGCGCGAGGCCGGCTTCTGCCTGATCGCCTCGGCCAGGCGCGCCGGCATGCGCCTGATCGCGGTCGCACTCGGCGCGGCCGACGAAAACGCACGCGTGACCGCGGCGCAACAGTTGCTCGATTTCGGTTTCCGCCACTTCGAAACACGCCAGCTGTACGCCGCGCGCACGGCGCTTGCCGAAGTGCGTGTGTGGATGGGCGACACCGGCGCACTCTCGCTCGGTCCGGCGCAGGCGCTGTACCTGACATTGCCGCGCGGGTGGCACGAACGCGTGCAGGCCCGGCTCACGGTCAAGCAAAACCAGATGGCGCCGATCCGCGCCGGGCAGCCGGTCGGGATGCTGGTGCTCGAGCTCGACCGGGATCCGATCGCCGAATATCCGCTGGTCGCACTCGAGGCGGTCGCCCAGGGCAACGTGTTTCAGCGCGCGCTCGATCGGGTACAGCTCTGGTTCGAATGACCATCAACGTAAATTCGGTTTACCTCAACGGCGACTTCTACTCGCCCGACGCGGCCAGGATCTCGGTATTCGACCGCGGTTTCATCTTCGGCGACGGGGTGTACGAGGTGATCCCCGTGTTCGGCCGGCGCCTGTTCCGCTTCGCCCAGCACCTGGCGCGACTCGAGGCCAGTCTGCGCGAGGTGCGCATCGCCAACCCGCTCGACGCGGCGCAGTGGCGCGAAGTGCTGGAGCAACTGATCGCCGACAACGCCGAAGACGATCAATCGGTGTACCTGCAGGTCACGCGCGGCGTCGCGCCGCGCGACCACGCCTTCCCGAGTGACGTGCAACCGACCGTGTTCGCCTATGCCCAGCCGCTGCGCTATCCGCTGCCGGAGCAGGTGACACAGGGCGTCGCCGCTATCACCGTGTCCGATCTACGCTGGAGCCGCTGCGACATCAAGGCGATCGCGCTGCTGCCGAACACGCTGATGCGCCAGCAGGCGATCGACGCCGGTGCCGCCGAAGCGATCTTGATCCGCGACGGCCAGGTCACCGAAGGCGCGGCCTGCAATATCTTCGTCGTCAGTGCCGGCCGCGCCATCACGCCGCCCAAGGGTCCGTTCATCCTGCCCGGCATCACGCGCGATCTGGTACTCGAGCTGATGCAGGCACACGGTATCGCGCACGCGGAGCGTCCGGTGAGCGAGGCCGAGCTGCACGCGGCCGAGGAAATCTGGCTCACCAGTTCCGGCAAGGAGATTCTGCCGATCACGCGCCTCGACGGTGCGCCGGTCGGGGGCGGCCGGCAGGGGCCGCTGAACGCACGCGTACTGGCGCTGTATCGCGAGTACAAGCGGGTGTTCTGCGAAGGTCAAGTAGAGTAGGAATCCGGGCGCGTCGCGCGCCAGCGTTGCCGCCGTGCCAAACAAACCAGACATCATCCTCCGCGCGCTCGGGCGCGCGGACTACACGCAAACCTGGAGCGCCATGCGTGCCTTCACCGACGCGCGCGCGCCGGAAACACCGGATGAGCTCTGGCTCGTCGAGCATCCGCCGGTCTACACAATGGGCCTCAAGGGCCGCGCCGGCACGCTGACCGATATCGGCGGAATCCCGGTGATCTATACCGACCGCGGCGGCGATATCACCTACCACGGACCGGGGCAGGTCGTGCTGTATGCCATGCTCGACATCGCGCGTCTCGGCATCGGCATCAAGACGCTGGTGCAGCTGCTCGAGCAGTCGATCATCGATCAACTCGCTCAGCATGAGATCGTCGGTGCCCGACGCGCCGGGGCCCCGGGCGTGTATGTGGGCGGGAAGAAGATCGCCTCGCTCGGTCTGCGCGTGCGCCGGGCGGGCAGCTACCACGGGCTGGCCCTCAACGTGGATATGGACCTGGAGCCGTTCGCGCGCATCGACCCGTGCGGGTACGAGGGCATGGAAGTCACCCAATTGGCGGATTTTCGCGTGGCCGCGCCGACCTTCGAGGTCGGGGCCGAGCTTGCGCGGCGGCTCGCGGGCCTCCTCGGCTATAATCCGCCCGTGAATTTACCTGCCGCGATCCGAGTCTCCGCACCATGAACAACGATTCCAACCTGGCCCACGACAAGCTCAAAGACGGCCAGAAGGGTGCCGCCAAGACGGCGCGCATTCCGATCAAGATTGTGCCGAGCGAGCCGATGCGCAAGCCGGCGTGGATCCGCGTGCG
>Ga0302046_10006606_pt1 | contig 10097 bp, 14 predicted proteins | sample RVTome_11_FD_200261 | JGI IMG/M metagenome (GOLD analysis project Ga0302046, IMG submission 200261) | Soil microbial communities from uranium-contaminated site in the Upper Colorado River Basin, Wyoming, United States - RVT147D111 (version 2) ... | reverse complement strand
TCGAGATGCGCGTAGTAGTACGAGATGCCCGCAGTGTTCAACCACACCACATTGCCGCCCAAATTGTTCCGGCTCGGTACCGCTCGCCCTCTCGCAACGGCCAACACCGGTGTGAGCCGCTCGGCGAAGATATCGATACCGTTATGCAAGCGCGTACCGGCATCTCGATCATCTCCGAAAAAGCTCTGCACGGCGCTGGCATCATGGCCGGCAACGGGGAACGGCAAGCTCGCCCCGAGCTCCAACGTCAACGCGTACAACGTACTCGTGAGCAGCTCGGGCTGAATGCGCACGACGTAATCGGCGGACGTGGGAATAGCTATCTTCAGACCCATGCCGTTGATGGACGCGTCTTCCAAACGTTTGAAAACGTTTCCGGAATCGCCATGCTCGATTCGAAACACGTCCACATACAAGCGACCGTGGTCTTCGGCCGAATCGTCCACCGCCCGGCGCACAAGCTTGATCTCCAGCACTTGCCCCGCGTTTGCCTCGAAAGCAAAACCGAGCGCCGCTGTCTCATGCGCCAGCAGCGCTCCCTGCTCGGCGTACGGTAGAACCACCTGCGTCGGTTCGCGTAATGCCCGGTCCGCGGCTCTGCGCCAGCGTTGACCAAGCAACGTCGCCTCGAGCCCGGAATCCGCAAGCTGCTGCATATAGGCCGAGTGCTTCGCTACGGCTCCGGGTGCGCCATGCGGCTCGCACGCCGTAAGTCCCGTGCACGACAGGAAGACAAAACAAAGGGCGTACCCGCGCGAACGCATGTCATTCCGGCGCCAGTTTGATGATATTTCCTCTCGATCCCGGGCGAGCCGAAAGGTAATCCACGCCCGGCCTCCTCAGGCTCCATTTGCGCCGGTTCGCGTCATCCTGGAGCCAGAGTCGCTTGATTACGATCACTATCGGCACCGCGATCAGGGCGCCGGCAATGCCCCAAAGCCAGCCAAACAACAACACTGCGATGAATACTACCGGCGGCGGCACCGACAAGCGACGGCCGAGAACGGCAGGCGTGATTATCTGTCCCTCGAGCGCGGTGATTGCACAGAAGGCCAAACTAGGAATAATCGCTGCTTGCCAGGTGTCGAAGGCGTTCGCGCCGGCGAGCAGCAAAGCCCCGGCCGTGCACGCGGGGCCCAGGTAAGGCGCGAAATTCGCTACGCCCGCCAACGTTCCCCAGAACGCCGCGTTGGGCATGCCGACCCAGAGCATCGCCAACCATACCGCTATGCCGAGGAGCAGATTGATCGTAGTGACCGTCACGAGGTAGCGCGCCACGTCACGCTGCATATGGCATATCGTCGCCAGCGTTCGACGCCGAACGCCGAAACCGCGCCGCATTGCGGCAAACCCGGCTGTGAGCTCATCTCCCCACGCCAACAAGAAAATGGTGAGCACCATCGCAATGGCGAAAGCTCCGGCAAGATAAGGCACTCGCCCGATTACCAGATCCAACCACCCCTCCTGACGAATTTGCACTACTTGGTCCGGCTCGGCTTCGGCTTCGGCTTCGCCCGCAATACCTTGCACCGCTTCCTCGACCGCCTGCGCGGCTTCTCTGACGCCGGCCAGCGGCGTGCCCAGGGCCTCGAATTTCTCGCGCACCTCGCCGATGTTCGTGGGTGCCGCCCGCAACCACTCGGTGGCAGGCTCCGAAAGGAAGTACGCCCCGACCGAAACGCCGATAACGATCGACCCCACCAGAAAGCTGGCGGTGAGAAAACTCGGGATGCCGAAAGCCTCCGTCTTTCTCACCGTGGGCGCCAGCAGAAACGCAAGCAGAACCGAGAACGCCATCGGCAGGAGCAATGCGGCGGCGAAATGCAGCGTATAGAGCACTCCGAGGACAAACAGTCCTACGACCGCGACCAATACCGGTCCGCGCGCAGTTGCGTTTGCCAGTCGGATCGCGCGCGGCTCTACATAGAAATCGCGTCTAAACATCGCAGATTTGAGAAAGCGCTAGTCGTCGTCTTCGTCTTCGGCGACTTCGTGCCCGATGACGCCGCCGACCACACCTCCGGCGAGCGCAGCACAGCCGACTTGCGTGAACGTTGCGCAGAGCAATACAACCAGCAACAGATTCCTAAACATGCGTATCTCCTGGCGCATCGCATGCGCTGCCGCATGCTTCTGGATGCTGTACAAGAAGTTGCAGAATTCGTGCCAGATGGCAGGTGTGTTGAAGGACTCGAGCCCAGCCGCTACCGCCCGAGGCAATGGCATGCTTCCTGCATCTTGTTCTTCACAGTTTCAACTCTGAAAACTCGAGGAAATCCAGATGGCACAGACAAGCAGTACGCATGCAACCGAGCATCTCGCGGCGAAAGCTCATGAAACGGTCGACCGAGTTGCCGAAACGGCGGGGCGAGCCGAGCAAAACGTTCGGGAATCCGCGGCAAAGGTAAAGGAACGAGCGAAGGAATCGGAGGAACGGGCTATTGAAGCTGCAGACGAGACGATCAGAATGACCGAGTCGTACATCAAGCGAAACCCCATTTTCAGCGCCGGACTGGCGCTCGCCGCAGGGTTTCTGCTCAGCAGCCTGTTGCGCCGCTGAAGCCGGCACAGTGGGGTACGCTTGAATGCGATGAACGGCACGGAGCCGTCCCGAAGCAAGGCTCTGCTGAATGCCTCGCTGTCCAGAGTCAGATCCGTCACGGATCTGGCAATCGCGGAGATTCGTCTTGCCGCCGTGAGCAGTCTCAACATGCTGTTGTTGATCTTGCTCTCGGCGGGCGCTCTGATGATCAGCTGGGGCTTGTTAGTCGTGTGTTGCCTGCATGCCGTCGCCATGCTCGGCGTGCCCTGGGCATGGACGGCGCTCGTGCTTGCGGCAATCCATGTTTTGCTCGCCACGTACCTGTGGCACACCGCCGTTGGGCTAAGCAACGATCTGACGCTGCCGGAGCTACGCAAAACGTTGACGAGATCCCCTAGCAAACGCCAGGAGGACTATGATGCTCAAAGCGCTTCGCTTGGCTCGAGTCGTCAAGCGACGACGCCGACAGGTAGTGCATAGGGCTCTGCTCTCGGAGCTGAGCCGCCGACGCTTGGCGGCGTCGCGGCGGCAGTTCGCCTCGAGCATTCGGCAGCAGCTTGCCCGTCCGCTCTCGCTGCTGGGCTTTTTTGCGGCGGGCCTGTTGCTAGGCCCGCCGCGCCTCGTGGCCGCCTCGGGCCGCCCGTCCATCGGATCATTCCTGGCGATGGTCGTCGCAGCGAAGCGAATCATCGACACGTTCCACCACATCGGCCTCGTTACCGAGCAGTTACCATCCCGCACGGCAAGCCGCTGCAGTCGGCCGTCACCGCTCAAGGTTCGTACTTCTGATACAGGGGACGATCTTGCTATTGCTTGATGTCGCGTTCCTGTTTCTTGGTCGGATCGTAATGAGGGTCGTGGCGCGCTCTGCGGAGCCGGCGATTGTGCCGGCGGGCCACCATGACGAGCCACGCGGCGCTCAAAAAGATTGCGAGCGCAGCCACAAGACCTCCAAACGTTCCCAACGTGCCGAGAATCGCTTCGATGTCCATTCGTCTACTCCTTCTACCTTCGCGTCTCGACGGTGAAGGCATAACCACAGTGCTGCAAGTGCTGTGCCATCGAGCTCTCCGATCCGCCGAGCGCCGGCGAGCGCGTGGCACATATATTGCTTGTACTAGCTCAAGAGAGAGCCCAACGTGGAAATACGAGTACTTTTCGTGGAAGACAGCGATGAGGCGGCCGAAACGCTGATCGCCGCGCTCGCCGCGCATGATTCACGGGACACGTTCGAAATAGTTCGAGTGGCAAAACTCAAGCATGCACTCCGGGAGCTGCGCAGCAGGATGCCCGACGCAGCGCTGATCGATTTGGGCCTACCCGATTCGGAAGGACTACATGCACCGCAGGCGCTGAGCGCGGCGGCTCCGGATTTACCCATTGTCGTTTGGACCGGTCACAACTCGGAGAAAGATGCACTGGCGCTGATTCAAGGGGGTATCCAGGACTACCTCATCAAGGGAGACGCGAGTATCCGCCGCGTGTGCCAGTCGGTACTGTTCGCGATCAAGCGGAAGCAACACGAGCGGCGCTCGAAACGAAAGGCGGCCGAGGTCGATCGATAAGCGAAGAGTGGCACATTGATTGCGTGAGAGGGTTCAGGACTTGGCAAGCAGGACGCCTCGACAATGGCTACGCAATCTAGCGCTCCGAGAGACGGGAAGTATCCATACGGATCCGATCTCTTCAGGCGGATCTCCAATCTTGAAACCGCTAACGCGGGACTGGCGGAAACGAACCGGCGGCTGAGAGCGGATCTTCAACGGCTGCAGAAGCTGGCCTATCTCGACCCCCTCACGGGACTCGGCAATCGACGCTATTTTGCTTGCTGCATTGATTCTGAGCTCCGCCGCCGTGGGAGCAACGCTCAAGCAGTTCTGCCGGCGGGGCAGAGACCTAGCCATCCGCCGATCGGGAACGAGATATATGAGCGCATAACCGTATCGAGGGGCGGCTGTATTCCGTCGGCACATGGCCTGCTCCGCTGCGACCTTCATTAAGATCGCCGACAGAGCGCCTTAAACTGCGCCGGCTCACAACGGCCGGAAGGCAGCGTGCGTGTTCTGAAGTGTCCACTTCGCCCAACGGGAATCCGATCCTGAAACGGACAACCGGGGGTGTAACCTCCGCTTTGCTGCCGATCGTGGAGGAATGCGGCGGGAAGTGGGTGGCTGCAAATACGGGCTCGCGCGAACGAGATGCGTTGATCACAGAGCATTTCCCGGGTCTGCGATACGTTGACGTGTCACCGGAGGAATTCCGCAGCTACTATCTGAGCTTTCGAACAGTGCGCTCTGGCCGCTCTGCCACTATTCTGGATCGAGCACGATTCACTCTGGCCGACTGGGAAGGGTACAAACGTGTAAATCTGAAATTTGCGGCATGTTTGGCACGAGAATCTGAACCTGGCGACGTCGTTTGGGTGCACGACTATCACTTGTGCTTAGTGCCGGGATTGCTGAGAAGTAAGTTGCGCGACGTCTGGATTGCATACTTCTACCATATCCCTTTTCCTGCTCCCGACGTTTTCCGAGTGTTGCCTTGGCACATGGGGGTTCTTGCGGGAATGTTGGGAGCCGATCAGATCGGTTTTCACACGATACGGAAAGCACTCCGAGTCGAAAAGCTGCTGTTGGGAGTCGACCGGCTGGACTATACCAAAGGTATAGTCCAGCGCTTTGAAGCAATCGGTAACTTCTTTCAAACCTACCCCGATCTCAAAGGTGCCGTCACTTTCCTGCAGATAGCGGTCCCCTGCCGCGAGAACGTCTCCGAATACCGCTCCTCCGGAGGATCGACGAGAGCGGATGTCGGCATTGCGGAGGATCGTCGCTTCGAATTCAGTGGAGGATTGGTTTGAATCCATCATTGCCGTATCGCGCCACGAAGCCGAAGTGATTTGACGCCTGCGGCTACGGCATGCCGCACTCAACTCCGCCGACGTTTCCTCCTTTGTGCGTCCTCGTAGCGCAGCGGAACGGCCGCTTCCGGCGTGATGATCTGAAACGCCAAGCTTTCCTCGATATAGAGCTCGACCTCATCCGGCGTGTGACTCCAATACCCGACGGACAGGTCGCGGCCAACAGTCAGCTCGAAGTCGCCGCCCCGCAAGCTCATCACGACCGCACCCTCCAGAGCCGGCGCCCAGATCGCAGGCCGTTCAATGAGCCGCAACACGTGAGCCATCACCGGAAATCCACCCACTGTCGTTTGTGTCAGACCTGTGTAGCACCGGTGCCCGAGGGCTATTGCATAGGGTCCTCCAACCCCATCGTTTCTGAGCGAGTCGAGCGCGCGGGCAACGACGCCCGGATAGTTCTCGTAGTCGCCGCTGAGCTGAACCGACTTATGAGCCGCTGCCTCACAGATCCCGTCGATGCTCGCCGCTTTGTACCCGTGAAAAACGGCCCGGTCCTCGGCCAAAGCGATCTTTCGAGCCGCGTTCGTGGCCGAATTCAGATCCGGGTCCTTCGCTCCGCGGGCGACGGCGTCGATCTCACTGCGCCTCAGCTTGAATGGAGCTCGCAGCTCGACGAGGGGGCGAGCCTCTCGCAGCCGAGCTTCGACACCCTCGCTCGGCTCGGCGGCGAGCGCCGTGCACCGGCCTGTGCCTAGCGCGGAAGTTTCCCATCCGAGCGGTCCGACAAAGTCGACTATCTTTCTCGCGGCGAGCACCTGCTGAACGACGGATCGGACCTCATCGTCGATCACGTCCCATCCTTCCTTTGCGAACGGCGCCTGCGGACGTCGGAGGTCATTCATCGACCGGACCCTCCTTGAGGCTGCCAACGCCCAAGGATCCTTCGCCTTCCACGGAAGAGCCGGCGTTGTCGGCGCTCTCCTCCAATTCCAAGATCGGCCGCGAAGAGAATAGATAGGTACTCAGATGCTCGTCCAACGCCGCGTCGCGGCGACGCAGCCATTCGAGCACCATGGCTGCGTGCTCTTTTTCCTCGTCGCGATTGTGCCTCAGTATCGCCCGCAATTCGTCGTCGGCGGCGGCATCGATGCGTTGATCGTACCAATCGACCGCCTCCAACTCCTCCATCAAGGAAGCGATGGCTCTATGACGGTCAATCGTCTGGCTCGTGAGCTTCGTCGCCGGCTCATGAAGCTCGGCACTGGCATCAGCCACTATCTCGTCCTCCAGGTGATGAAATACACACATCCTCCTGCAAGGTCGATGCCGTCTCAGCCGGCCGCGGCATCGGCCGGACCGGCTCACCAGTTATCAACTCCCGCCGACGGCGAAGAGAGTCAAAATTTGGAATCGGCCGAGTGGCGTCGGCCTATGCAAGCATATCGCTCTGCAAGTCGAATCTTCTGCGACAGCCGCCCCTCCGGCGAGCCAATTCCAAATATTGGAAAGCCAAGCTCACAGAGTTATCCACAGCTGCTCGTCGGCCGCTCCCGCGGCACTCGCTCCCGACGCGCCTCATAAAGGGCAAGAAAACGCAATTTCTGAGGTGACTCTTCCTCAAATCTCATTGGAACCGGAGCTTCGGCTCCACAACGCAAGGTTCCCGTGGCGTGCATGGTGGCATGGCAATTGCTTGCAATGAGACGTTCGAGTATTCGAGAAAAGGAGCAGAACGTGATACAGCTAGCACTACTTTTCCTGATCCTGGCTCTGGTCGCCGGAGTTTTGGGTCTGACCGGAATCGCCGGCATCTCCGCGAATATTGCTTGGATTCTGTTCGTGGTTGGACTGATTCTTGCCGTAGTGACGTTTGCCCTCGGGCGCCGCCCGGGAATCTAGCCTCGGCGCAACGATCGTTGCGGGAGTGCCTTGGCCAGGCTCAGAACATCCACGAGAGCCTGATGTAAGCAGAACGTTCGATAAACGTTCCGTCGCCGAATTCCAGGTGGCGGCGGTCGTTCAGATTCTGAACGGTAAAGGATGCGCTGAAGTCGTCGGATGGGCGCCATTCGAGATTGGCATCCGCGGCGATATAGCTATCGATCCCCTGACTCGGAAGCGCGTCGACGTACCTGGCGCCGAGGTAAGAACTCCAGCCGTGCGGGAGCTCAGCGAAGGAGTACAAGGCCAGCTGGTGCCGGGGACTGTTACCCGCCAAGTCGAGCCCGTTGACGTCCGTGCTCTGCGGCTTCAATGCAAAGTCCAGGTCGAGGTAAGCGTACTGCACCTGGAACCGCCAACGTGGCATGGTCTGCCAATTGACGATCAGCGTTCCGCCGTGGGAGTCTCCCTGCATGCCGTTAGCGAGCGTCGCGGGCAGCAGGATATGGGCCGGAGGTTCTCCGACTACCTCGAGCGCGCCGACCTCCTGCGTCTGTAGATGATCGTAGATATTTCTGAACAGCGCGACGTCGAACGAGAGATCCGTGGTCACCTGAAGCCGGTATCCAGCCTCATACGCCAAGAGCTCTTCGGACTGATAATCGGGGCTGCCGCTGACGTTGACATACAGAGGCGCCGGCGTTCCGGCGTTCGGTATCGGCGCCGTCAGTCTGAGATCGGTGTTGAGGCGCGCCGGTGTGCGGACGGCTCGGGACACAGCCGCCCAGGCAACGCTCCGATCGTCGATCCGCCAGGTCAAACGCACGCTGGGCTGATGCTCGAAGCCGGTGTAGTCGTTGTGCTCGAGCTTCGCGCCCAATATCACGCCTAAACGCCCGTCCCAGAAGGATATTCGATCCTGAAGGAATGAGCTCAACGTGCGATCCGTGCGGCTCGCAGGCTCGAACGTTGCAAACAGGGTATTCCTGATGTCGTCGGAGGTGACCCGCATCCCCAAGCCCCAGGCGAACCTGTGGCGACGCGTCGACGGCAAATCATGCTGAAAATCCAGGTCGTAAGTCGTGCGCTCCTCGTCAAAGCTTCCCGGGATGGCTCGTTCCGTATGGTCGAAATACGCCTGGAGCCGTAGCCCGCCTTCGCTCTCCAGCTGGCGACGCCAGCGACCGAGCAGGTTGGAGCCCGCCACCTCAACGGTCCCCGGCACGTTGAAGTCGGGCAAAGTGCCCAGCGTGAAGTCGCCGCGCAGCAACGCCGACTCTTTGCCGTCGTATATGTCGCCCCTGAAGGTCATTCGATCATTCTCGTCGACGTCCCAGCCGATATTGAATCCGCCTTGGGACATTTGCCAAGCGTCCATCGCGTCTCCGCCGTCACGGGCTTGCGTGGAAGCTCGATCGAAATGCTTGATGTAGAAGCGGCCTGAGGAGTTTTCGTCGATTGAACCGCCGTAACGGAACCCCAAGAACTCACCGTGGCGAGCTCCGCCGCCCACCTCGACGAATCCGCCCTGCGTCTCTTCGGCTGTGCTGGTGATGATGTTGATGACGCCGTTCACGGCGTTGGCGCCCCAGATACTGCCTCCCGGTCCGGCGATTACTTCGATTCTGTCGACGTCGGCAAGCAGCGTATCCTGGACGTCCCAAAATACGCCGGCAAACAGGGGTGAATAGACGCTACGGCCGTCAATCAGCACCAGCAGCTTGTTCGACAGATCGCTATTGAACCCACGCATGGATATGGTCCACGAGCTGGCTCCGTTTCTCGCAACCTCGACGCCCGGCGCCAAGCGCAACGCCTCTGGAATGCTTCTCACGCCTGCGCGGCGAATGTCTTCGGCCGTAATGACGAAGATCGAGGCGGCGGCTTGATCCAAGGGCTCGGCGCGACGGCTCATCGAGACGACCCTGACTTCTCTGAGCTCCTCGATGCTCATCTCGAAGAGCCCGCCGACGCGCCCCTGCGCGATAGCCGCACAAGCCGCGAGGGCCGCCGCCGAGCCCACGGCGGCACCGCTAATCCTTTCTCGAATCATATGACTGGGTATGTGCCGGCCTTCCAGCAGCGTCATTCAGCGACTGCTGATGGCGATTCGGCGAACCGATCCCCCACTTCCTCCAAGCTCAGGTGACAAGCGTAACTAGTTTCTCTAAAGTCGCACTGACACCCAAAAAACCGATGCCTGGGCCATGTTCTCGAGCGTCTCCACCACCGCAGATGCACGTCCTGTGCCAAACGAGCCGGGGATGCTGGAACCATCCGGCCGCTCGCTCCGCACCAAGGTCGTAGCCGTCGTATTGCTCACGACGTTCGTCGCGCTGGTGGTCTCGACAGTCGCCCTGCTGGCGTACGACGCCGAGAACTACCAGACCTTCCTGATCGACGATGCCCGGGCTCAAGCCGAGATTCTGGCGAGAGTCAACGCACCCGCGCTGGCTTTCAATGACCCCGCGGCCGCGCGGTCCAATCTGGCTACCTTGGCATTTCGCAGCAACTTCATCGCGGCTGCGATTTATGACGCCGACGGGGAGCTCTTCGCGACCTATAGCCGGGACGAGGCGCCCGTCGAGCTCCCAACGTCGGCACAAGAACCCGCCCTGCGGACCTTCGACGATCGCCTCGAGCTTTTTTCGCCGATCGTCGAAAGCGGCAACATACTCGGCACGGTTTTCCTACGCGCAAGTTACCGACTCGGGGACCGGATCCGGGACTATTCTCTAATCCTGGCTACCGTAATGCTGTTGAGCCTGGTCGTGGCCCTGGCTCTATCCCTGCTGCTCGTGGGGAATATCACAG
>Ga0302046_10006605_pt1 | contig 10098 bp, 8 predicted proteins | sample RVTome_11_FD_200261 | JGI IMG/M metagenome (GOLD analysis project Ga0302046, IMG submission 200261) | Soil microbial communities from uranium-contaminated site in the Upper Colorado River Basin, Wyoming, United States - RVT147D111 (version 2) ... | reverse complement strand
CCGCCGAGGAGCGCGCGCGCGCGCGCGGGCAGGTCGTCGGCGGCGACGTCGGCGCGCAGCACCTCGACGTGGGGCTCCGCGAGAGCGTCGATCGCGGCCAGATCGACGCCGACGACGCGGCCCTGCCGCCCGACGTGCTCGGCCGCGACCTGCAGCCAGCCGCCCGGCCAGGCGCCGAGGTCGAGGACGCGCTGCCCGCGTGCGAGCACGCGCGTCCGGCGCTGGATCTCGGCGAGCTTGAAGGCCGCGCGCGAGCGATAGCCCTCGCGCTTGGCGCGCTTGTAGAAGGCGTCCTTGCGCTCGTACGCCATGCGTCCCTTCCTACCAGACCTCGGTCAGGCTTTCCTTCGCGGAGCCCGTCGACTAAGAAGACGGTCCCGCTGAGGACGAGGAGTGGCGGCGATGGATCTCAATCCGCGGCAGCGAGAGGCGGTGGCGTACGGCGAGGGGCCGCTGCTCGTGCTCGCCGGCGCCGGCAGCGGGAAGACGCGCGTCATCACCGCGCGCATCGCCGCGCTGGTCGAGGCGGACACGCCGCCCTGGGCGATCCTGGCGCTCACCTTCACCAACAAGGCGGCGGCCGAAATGCGCCGGCGGCTCGAGCGCGCGCTCGGCGACCTCGCCGCCGACCTCTGGATCAGCACCTTCCACAGCGCCGCGGCGCGCATCCTTCGCCGGCACGCCGCGGCGCTCGGCTACAAGCCCGGCTTCACGATCTACGACGAGCAGGACACCGCCCGTCTCATCAAGCAGTGCATGGCGGAGGAGAACGTCGGCGAGCACGTGATCACACCGTCGGCGCTCGGCTGGTCGATCGACCGCGCCAAGAACGAGGCCCTCCTTCCCGACCAGATCGCCCGCCGCCCCGGGCCGTTCGGGGACGTCGTGGCGCGCGTCTACCGGCGCTACCAGCGCGCGCTCGAGCGCCAGAACGCGGTCGACTTCGGCGACCTGATCCTGCTCGTCGTCCGCCTCTTCCGCGAGCACCCGGACGTCCTCGCGCATTTCCACGGGCGCCTTCGCCACCTGCTCGTGGACGAGTACCAGGACACCAACCGGGCGCAGTACCTCATGATGCGGGCGCTTGCGGCGGGCGAGCGTCCGAACCTCTGCGTCGTCGGCGACGACGACCAGGCGATCTACGGCTGGCGCGGCGCCGAGCTCCGGAACATCCTCGACTTCGAGCACGACTTCCCGTCCACCCACGTCATCCGTCTCGAGCAGAACTACCGCTCGACCAAGACCATCCTCGCCGCCGCCGGCGCGGTCGTCGCCAACAACTGCGACCGCAAGGGCAAGACGCTCTGGACCGCCAACGCCGCCGGCGATCCGGTGACGATCACGGTCGCGCCCGACGACCTCGCCGAGGCGCGCATGGTGATGACGGCGGTCGGCCAGCTCTTCGCGGCCGGTCGCACCCTCGGCGACATCGTCGTCTTCTACCGCACCAACGCGCAGTCGCGCGCGCTCGAGGAGGCGGCGATGCGCGCCACGGTGCCATACTCGATCGTCGGCGGCATCCGCTTCTACGACCGCAAGGAGATCAAGGACCTGCTCGCGTATCTGCGGGTGCTCGCCAACCCGGCGGACGACCAGAGCCTGGAGCGGGCCATCAACGTGCCGGCGCGCGGCATCGGGGCCCAGACCGTGGCGTCGCTCCGCCTGGCGGCGCGGGCGCGCGGCCTCTCGATCGCGGACCTCCTGCGGGCGGGCGACGACCTCGGCCTCGCGACCGGCCCCGCCGGCCGGGTGCGGAGCTTCGGCGCGCTCCTCGCCCGGCTCGACGCCGCGGTCGACCAGGGGCCGCTCGCGGCGCTCCTCGAGAAGGTCGTCGAGGAGACCGACTACCGCGCCCGCCTCGAGCCCGCCAACGCCGAGAACGTCGACGAGCTGATCGCCGTCGCCCGCGATCTCGACGGGCGCGCCCCGGCCGACGAGCCGACGCGCGCCCGCCTGCTGCGCTTCCTCGAGGACGTGGCGCTGCTCTCCGACTGGGACCGCCAGGAGGAGACCCCCGACCGCCTGACCCTGATGACCCTCCACACCTCGAAGGGGCTGGAGTTTCCGGTGGTGTTCATCGTCGGCCTGGAGGAGGGCATCTTCCCCCACCAGCGCGCTCTCGACGATCCCGCCGCCCTCGAGGAGGAGCGCCGGCTCTGCTACGTCGGCATGACGCGGGCGTGCGAGTGCCTGCACCTCTTCCGCGCCGAGCGCCGCCTGCGTTTCGGGACCGTGAGCGACCGCCTGCCGTCGCAGTTCCTGGACGAGATCCCGGCGACGCTCGTCGAGACCTTCGGCACGCCGGCGCGGACGCGGCGCTTCGCGCCGCCGGCACGCGGCCCCAGGGTCGCGGCCGCCCCGGGCGACCCCACGATGGACTACAGCTTCAGCCAGGAGCTGCCGGACTTCGACGGCGTCGGCAGCGGCGGCCTCGCCGCCGGCACCCGCGTCCGGCACCCGACCTTCGGCATGGGCGTCGTGCGGCGGAGCGAGGGCCGCGGCGACGCCGAGAAGGTCTCGGTGCAGTTCGCGCGCGCCGGCATGAAGAAGCTCATCCGCCGCTTCGCGGGCCTGGAGATCGTGGGCGAGTAAATCTCCGTCCCGGACTGCACGTCGAGCTCAACTGGCCACCGCCAGCTGCTCGGCTTGCGTCGCGTGGTCGGACCTTGCGAGGGGCAGCGTGAGCTGGAAAAGGGTCCCACGGCCGATCTCGCTGTCCACCTCGATCCGTCCGCCAAGCTGCGTGATCAGGGTGTGGACGATGTAGAGGCCGAGACCCGCGCCGCCGTAGGAACGCGTCTCGGAGCCGTCGACCTGTCGGAACATGTCGAAGATGAACGGCAGGTCCGCCGGGGCGATGCCGATCCCCGTGTCACGCACGCGCAGCGTGCAGAGGTCGTCCTTGGCAGGGCACTCGACGGAGACTTCGCCGGCCGGCGTGAACTTGAGCGCGTTCTCGATCAGGTTCTTCAGGATCGCTTTCAGCTTGCGCCGATCGCTGTGCAGCGCGAGCTCACCCGGATCGCTCCAGCGCAGGGTCACGCCACTTGGGCGGGGGAAGGCGGCGAAATCGGCGATGAGATCCGCCCAGACGGCCCCGAGGGGCACCGTCTGGAAGTGGGGGTCGTCCTTGCCGGCCGCGATGCGGCTCAGGTCGAGCGTGGCGACGACCATGTCGAGCAGCTCGACGCTGGATTGCCGAATCTGTCCGAGCAAGCGAGCACGCTGATCCTGGCACTCCTCGTCCGCCAGCATCTCCGTGTATCCGATGATCACGTTCAGTGGGGTGCGCAGCTCATGCGACATGGTCGAGACGAACTCGGACTTGAGGCGGCTCGCCTCGGCGATCTCCTCCACCAGGCGCGCATTCGTCAGTGCGGTCGACGCGAGCTGACTGATGCCGTGCGCGATACCCGCTCGCTCGGGGGTGAAAGCCGTTGCAGAGTCTCGATAGGCGGCGACCTGGATCCCGATGAGATCGCCCCCTCGATGCAATGGGATGCAAGCGACCATTCGAGCACCATGACGCGCAAGCAAGCCCGCGAGGATGGGATGCGAGACGCTGGCGGGCGTCAGCTCGACGACCATCCCGCGACCCAGCCGGCCGAGCAGCGCGACGAACTCTTCCGGATTGAGCCGGATGGTCCTCAGGGCGTCCCATTGATCGTTCCTTAGACCGTAGCCCGCCACGGGCACGTACTGATTCGTCCCGTCCTGACGCAGCCAGGTATTGCTATAGTCGGCGCTCAGCACGGTTGCCGTGAGCTGACAGAGGCGCTCGAGCAGCACGGGTGTTTCCAGAGAGGACAGCAGATCCTGGCCTATCCGAGCGAGTGCGGCCGATGTCCGGGCGTGCTCCTCGCGCGCCGCATCTGCATGCTTCCGGACGGTGATGTCCTCGACGGTGCCGACGTGCCCCACCGACGCCGTGCCGTCCGCCAGCATCGGTTTCGTGCGGACCTGGACCCAGCGTACCTCGCCGTCGGGTCTCACCGCGCGGAACTCCGCCACGGTTTCTCGACGTTCTCGCAAGGCCGAGTCCCGATTGCGCAACACCGTCGGCAGGTCCTCCGGGTGGACGCACCGCATCCATCCGTCGCCGAGGCCGTCGCTCGGCGCCCGCCCCACGATCTCCGCCCAGCGCGCGTTGAAATAGGTGACGCGCCCCTGCGCATCGGTCCGGAAGATTCCGGTCGGAGACGCAGCGCTCAGCGAGCGGAACACGTCCTCGCTCGCCCTGAGCTCCACCGTTCGGGCGCGTACCGTGCGCTCCGTTTGCTCGTTCACCAGCTCCAGCTGCGCCTGCTGATGGGCAATGCCTCTCATCTCCCGGACGCTTTGCAGGCACGCATCCACGAGGAAGACGTCCTCGAATATCACCCAGCCCGCGTGCTCGACCCAGCGCCACGGTGCCGACGTCACGCCATAGACGGACTCCGGCCAGTACGCGCCGCGTAGGAAATGGTCCGCGGCAACGATCAGAGTGGCCGGGACGAAGATCTTCCAATCGCGGTAGAAGCCGAGAAAGGCCAACGATCCGAACACGTGGAAGTGGGTTTCGATCCGCCCGCCCGTCAGGTGGATCAGCAGGGCCGACATCAGCATCTGACTGACCGCGATGGTGTGGCGCGTCGAAGCGTGCCCGGACCTGAGCAGGCCGAGCATCACTGGAAAGAGCGTGATGGCGCCGCCCAGGAAGATCGCCGCCCAGACGTGCACGTGGGTGCGGCTGACCGGCCCCTCCCAGGTGAGCGGGGATACGACATAGGCGGCCGCGATGGCCGCGGCCCACTGGAAGAGCATGAGACCGGCAAAGAGTCGATCGGTCCGCGCATAGAGGCGTTGCCGATGTTGACGGAAGAGGACTTCGGCGCGCGCGACGAGGGCCCCGTCTGTCTCAGAGGACATCACGGGTCTCGGCTCGAGTACTTCCGTCGCGCGCATGGGGCGCGTGGGCTCCGAGGAGTGAGCACCCGAAGACCGGTGTGCTCCGCGTCGCTGCGATCCGAGACGTGAGCAACGCCACGATCGCGCTCCGCCCGGCATTGTCGCCGGCGTGTCCCCGCGAGCTCGTAATGCCGCCGCTGAACAGCAGCCGGCCATCGGCGGCGTAGAGCATCGTCTGGCCCGAGGTCGCGGCGTTGAAACGCTCCGCCTCGATCCCGTCGACGTCACCCAGCACTGCGACTCCCCGTATCGCCGCTGCCCGGCGCCACAGGTCGGTGTGCATCCAGTCGTCCGAGAGCTCGCGCGGCTTGATGAAGAGCACGTGTGCGGAGACGCGATCGTGGACCCGCGCCATCAAGCGGTCGAGTTCCTCCATGCTCGCGCGCGAGCATGGACAGTGCGGATGAAGGGCGACGACGAGCGTCGGCCGGTCGTTCGCGGGCACGATGCGGCTGTCCCGCGGCCAACGCGTGGGCGGGGCGCCGGCGATCCCCGCCGCCGTCTGATAGTGCCACAGGACGCCCAGCCCGGTCGCGACCACGATCGTCCAAGCGAAGCCGAACGCCAGCAGGGCGACGGGGCGCTGATCAAGGACCCTTCCGACCATCCCCCGGGGAGAAAGCACAGAGCATGCCATTGGCGACATGCGTAGGGACTCCAGCATCCACCCGCAGGAACGGAATGGTGGGGCGTCCATCCGGCGAGAATGGCGTCACATTCTCGTCGCGTCGCGGGCGCGACGACGCTGCCCTGGGCGAGGACGACGCGCCCCACGGTGCCCCTTGTCGCCGTGGTCGCGGGACCCCGCGCCCACGGTGCGGCGGGGACGACGGCGCCGTCCCCGTGAGCGCTCCCTACTCGTCGAGGAGCCGCGCGTCGGCGGTGTTGACCGCGGACACGCCGTAGTAGCCGTGCGGCCCGTGTCCGAAGACGGGCTCGAGGTCGGGCTGCGACACCAGCTCGTGGATCGGGCGGGTGATCAGCCACTCGGCCGCGAAGCCGACCGGATGGATGACGTAGGCCAGGATCCGGAGCGGGTGCGATTGCAGCTCGTCGTACTCGTCCGCCATGACGGGCGTCGCCGCCATCGCCACCACCACACCCACGGCCGCAATCAGCGTCGTCAACTTGCGCATCGGAGACTCCTCCTCGACGGTCAGCGAACCAAGGCCCGAGGGTACCAACTCCCCCACCGCCCAACAAGTCGATTTCGCCCCCGTGCGCGCGCCGCCTGCGGCGGCGTGCTCCGATGGGCGTCGGGCCGCGAAGCGCGGTTCGCGGGGCCGGTCATTTCATTTCGCCCCCGTGCGCGCGGCCGCTGCGCGGCCGTGCTCCGGTGGGCGTCGCGCCGCGAAGCGCGGTTCGCGGCGCTCCCGGGACGCGGGTCGTGTCCGGGCGTGCCCGCACTTGCCGCGTCACCTCGCACGCTGGTGGACAAGCCCGGGACCGGCTCCTAGAATCCGGCGACTCTCGGTGGGGGGGTGAGTGATGGCGCGCGTGTTCCAACCGCTCACGGGGCTCTCGAGCTGGCGGCGTCTGGCGCCGCACGTGTGGGGCCGGCCCGAGGATCCGACCGTCTACGGGGTGATGGAGCTGGTCGTCGACCACACCCTGCCCTACCTGGACGCGCTCGGCCGCGACGCCGGCGTGAAGATCCGGCTCTCGCACCTGGTCACCAAGGGCCTCGCCGTCGCCATCCGCGAGCAGCCCGAGTCGAACGCCATCGTGTCGCAGCGCCGGCTGAAGGGGCGCCGCGACGTCGACGTCTTCGTGCAGGTCGCCGTCGACGGCGGGCGCGACCTCTCGGGTACGAAGATCGCCCGCGCCGACGAGAAGAGCCTGGTCGAGATCACCCGCGAGCTCGCCGAGCGGGTGGCGCGCGTGCGTCGCCGCGCCGACCCCGGCGTGGAGCGCACCAAGAGCATGGTCGAGCGCCTGCCGAACCGCCTTCTCGGCTGGACGGTGCGCACCATGGAGTACCTGCTCTACGACCTCCAGATCGACCTCTCCCGCTTCGGCATCATGCCCGACCAGTTCGGCAGCGCGATGGTCTCCAACATCGGTACCTTCGAGGGCTTCGGGATGAGCTTCGCGCTCGCGCCGCTGGTGCCGATAAGCCGCTGCCCGATCGTCGTCCTGGTCGGCGAGGTGCAGCGCAAGCCCGTGGTCGAGGACGAGCGCGTGGTCGTGCGCTCGGTCGTGACCCTCGGCTGCACCTTCGACCACCGCGTCCTCGACGGCGCCCAGGGCATCGCGATCGCCGCCCGCCTGAAGCAGATCGTCGAGAACCCCGCCCGGGAGCTTGCCGCCGACGACGCCGAGCGCGCCGTCGCGAGCCGTGCCGCCGCGGGCTGAGCGGCAGGCCTCAGAGGTTGTGAATCAATCCCCGGACCGGCGACGGGAGGGGAGTGATTCACAGCCTCTCAGGCCCGCCAGCCGACGTAGCTGATCTGGCGCCCGGCGCGGTCCCCGTCGCGCCGGTAGGAGTGCAGCTCGCCGGGATGCTCGGCGGTGCAGGGTCCGACGACGGCGATGGCGCCGGCGGGGATGTTGGCGGCGCGGAGAGCCACGCCGGCGAGGGTGCGGAGCTCGAGGTGGGGGCGGGTGCCGGGCGGCCCCTCGATCCAGGCGTCGTCGGCGGCCGCGCCGAAGGCGGCGCGGAAGGCCGGCCGATGTTCGGCGCCAAACTCGTAGCAGCACCCCCCGATCGCGGGTCCGATCGCCGCCCGGATCTCGTCCGGCCGGGCGTCGTAGCGGTCGCGGAGGGCCGCGACCGCCCGCTCCACCACCCCGGCGATGAGCCCCCGCCACCCGGCGTGCACCGCGGCGACGGCGCGGGCCCGCGGGGCGGCCAGGAGGACCGGGGCGCAGTCCGCGGTGCGGATCGTGAGCACGAGGTCGGCGGACGCGCTCACCAGCGCGTCGCCCGCGGGCAGATCGGCCGGCATCGCCGTGGCCTGGTCCGCGCAGACCTCCAGGTCCTCGGGCGCGAGGACGCCGTTGCCGTGGACCTGACGGGCCGCGAGCACGCCCGCCGGCTCCTCGCCGGCGGCGCGTAGCGCGCGGGTGAGGTCGTCCCGCCGAAACGGTCCCGGGGGCAGCGCGTGCGCGCGGCCGAGGAAGCCGTGGATCAGGCCGGGCACGTCCTCCCAGCCCGGAGCCCTGAGCGGGTATCGGCGTGCCCGCTCGCCGTTGTCGCTCGCCACGCGATCAGTCTATAGTCCGCGCGCCCCGCGCTTCCAGGGCGGGTGCTCGTGGAGGAGGCGTGCGGCTCACCGATCTGATCGTGGCTCTCTTGGTGCTCGCGGCGCTGGTCTGGATCGCGCGCAAGGAGTTTCCCGCCTTCGACGAGCGCTCCGTGCCCCGTCCGGTCGCCGCCGCGCCGACCCCGGCCCCGAGCCCCGCAGCAGCTCCGGAAGGCTAGGAGGGAGGCCCGCAAACCGCGCTTTGCGGGCCGACGCCCACCGGAGCACGGCGCCGCAGGCGCCGCGCGCACGGGGGCGAAACAGAACTAGGGCACGGGCGAGAAGAAGGCCCGGCCGGCCGCGATCTCCTCGAGAAGCCAGGGGCCGAGGCCGACGCGCACCAGCCACTCGATGCGCTCGCCGCGCCAGTGCAGGTGCTGGGAGTCGAAGAGCGGCGCCTCGCCGGTCTCCTCCTGGGACCGGGTGAAGGTCTCGAGCGCCTCCGTCGAGGCGCGCTTCACGCTCGGGCGCTCGCCGACGCGGCCCATCCACGCCGCCAGGCGCGGATAGCGCTCGGGGACCCCGTAGCCCATGAAGGCCGCGAAGAAGAGGTGCGGCGCCAGGGCGACGTCGGCGCGGGAGAAATCGCCCACCAGGTAGGCCCGATCGCCGAGCTCGCGCTCGAGGTTGGCGTAGTGCTTGTCGAGGGCGTCGGCGGCCGCCTGGAGGGCCTCGGGATGGCTCGTCCCGACCTCCGGCCGGAACATCTTCGCGAGCGCGATCACGACCATGCAGGGGTCGATCTGGGTATCGGCGACCGCCTCCAGGGTGCGGCAGCGCGCCCGCGCCGCCGGATCGGCCGGGACCAGCGGCGGCGTCGGGTAGCGGTCCTCCAGATACTCGCAGATGATCCGCGAGTCGTAGACCACCGTGCCGCCGTCCTCGAGGGCGGGCACCTCCCCGCGCGGGTTCACCCGCAAGAGCTCCTCGCGATCGCGCTGGAAGCGGAGCTCGTGCTTCTCGAACTCGAGCCCCTTCTCGTAGAGCGCGATCCGGACCTTGAGGGCGTAGGGGCTGTTGGCGTTGTCGAAGAGCCGCATGGCGGGACCTCCGTTCGGTTGGGGCGCTACCCCACCACCTGGATGGGAACGGGCATGAAGGTCGCGACGAGGAGCCCGATGGTCAGGAGAGCACCCAGGCGGCGGCGCGGGTCGAGCGGCGTGTCGTCGATGGTGGGTGGGTGGTCGATCCCGAGGAGGCTGACCAGGATCGCCCACACTACCCAGCCCGGCCAGCCGAGCAGTGCCAGGCCGAGAATCACCACCAGGCCGAGGCGCGCCACCAGGCGGTGGTAGCGGCCGAGGAGCGCGTAGATCACGTGGCCACCGTCGAGCTGGCCGACCGGCAGCAGGTTCAGGAAGGTCACGAACAGGCCGAACCAGCCGGCGAGGGCGATCGGGTGGAGCGCGATGGTCGCGTCCGCGGGCGCGACCCCGAGCGTCAGACGGGCGAGCGCCGTGAAGACCAGCGAGTCGCCGAGCACCAGCCCCTGGCCGGCCTCGACCGGCGGTCCGACGTCCGAGAGCGAGAGCCCGTAGATCACCGCCGGGATCGCGAGCACGAAGCCCGCCCACGGCCCCGCGGCGCCGACGTCGAAGAGCGCGCGCCGGTTCGTGGGCGTCCGCATCCGGATGAAGGCCCCGAAGGTGCCGATGAGGATCGGCGGGCCGGGGATGAAGTAGGGCGGCGTCGCCTCGACGCCGTGCAGTCGGGCGACCAGGAAGTGCCCCATCTCGTGCACCAGCAGGATCGTCATCAGCGTCGCCGAGAAGGGAAGGCCGCGCGTCAGGTCCCACGGGTTGGCGAGCGGGTCGCCGCCGGCGAGGAAGGTGCCCGCCATCGTCGTGGTGAGGAGCGTCGTCAGGAAGAGGATGACGTGGATCGGACGCAACACGCGCCGGCGCGG